>Ga0157370_10000679_pt1 | contig 42302 bp, 58 predicted proteins | sample C35metaG_FD_113463 | JGI IMG/M metagenome (GOLD analysis project Ga0157370, IMG submission 113463) | Corn rhizosphere microbial communities from Kellogg Biological Station, Michigan, USA - C3-5 metaG | ecosystem: Host-associated > Plants > Roots > Rhizosphere > Soil | place: USA: Michigan...
GCAGCCCTCACACCGGAAGAGCTCGCCAGCCTCTACCCCGCCGACGTCGAGCGCGCGCTGCAACTGCTCAACAAACACATCTACCAGGCAGACCGCTACACCGGCATGCTCATCGTCCTGCAGGCCGACGACGCCAAAGAGCCCGTGGTCATCTCCGCCGGCAGCTATCGGCACAAGCGCGCCCGCGCGCTGACTGACTTTGCGCGGGCGTCGGTGCAGATTTCGGATTTGATTGAGGCGGGGGTGTAGGGGGTGGGATGGGGCTCGCATCGCTGCCCGAGTTGGCGGCGATGCGGGCGACCGTCAATTCACCGGCCAGCCCCTTCAAAGGCAAAGGGTTCGGTTGGCGAAAGAGACCAAGCCATGATCCTTCTGCCCATCTCGTTCAGTGACGCGGCCTCCGTTGGAACCGCAAACCGGACGGACGAAGAAGTAAGAGCATCGCCCCGCGATTCCGCCTTGAACTCAATTGCGCAATGGCCCACGCCGTCGTAGACGAACGCTCGCACCATCAAGTAGTCGGCGTACATTGGGTCCATTGAACCGAACTCCAGCTTGACTTCATCGGAGGTCGAGCTTGGGAAGCCTATTAGCGCCTGCCCGAACTCTGCGACGGCTTCCGGATAGCAGTAGGCTTCGCCCCACGACTGGCGATCGTTACCCTCCAAAGACACGCGCACCTGCATGAGGCCGTCATCGTCGGTCCAAACAGGCTTTATCTGTAGTTGCATTCGAAGGGGTCTAACGGCTCGACGCAATGCCAAGGACGCTTACAAGATCCGGCGCTCATTATGGTTTTTTCAGGTTTGCCAGCGTCACGAGCTCCTGAATCACGACCCGTAGATCATCTATCAGCTTGTCAATGTCCTGCCGGTGGGCGACGAAATAGCGGCTATGGGCTGATTGATCGCCTACATCCTTCAACCGAGGAAGCGCCGCCTTGGTGTTGCGCGTAAGATTCCAGCTCGGTTCGGCGATCAGCGCGCTAATCAGATCTCGCAGATAAAGAAAGTCGCCTTTGGGATTCTTGATTTTTCCTGCGATCCCGCGCGCCTCAAATAGCTCGATGATCAGCGTTTCGACAAGACGACGGGTCATGACCGCCGAAGCGTCATACCAACCGCCCTCATATGAGCCGTTTATCTGGTGAACAATCTTTTCCAAGTAAGGCCGCGTCCCCCTCACCAGCGAAAAATAGACCACGGGTTCGGCTGAGCTCGGCTCTCCTTCCTCTGCAGGCGGGTTTTTTTCCCGCACCGCGTCACGCAGTTGCTTCGCAACTTGGAGCGTCTTGGCAATATCCATGCTCTTGCTCAGGAGCGGAAGTCCTTGAGGTGCTTCGCCATGCTTTCAAAAATCTTGTCGATTTGCTCGGGACTACTTTCAGGCGAAATATGGATCTGAACGTCGATGTGCAGTTTGGGCGAGAAGGTGTGGCCTTTTTCTCCTTCTGGTCGTTGCTGTGACAGAGGCGCGGCGCCCGCAGAGCCATTGACCGCAACCGGAGCCGACGATTGACTGCGTTTCGCCGGTGCAGCACTGGTAGGCCCGGGTGACGACTTAGATGCCGGCTTTCTCTTGGGAGTCGTGCCTCCCTTAGCATTTTCCAGATTCGCCTCAAGCAACATCAAATACGTCGTCGCGTACATTCTTGCCGCAGCCTCACCGACCTTCACGTCGCGCGCGAACCATGACGTGACCTTGTTGGGCTCGGCCTCCGGCGTGTGGAATAGGTCGCGAAGCTCTTGAGGATAAGTATTCTGCAAAATGATTGCGCAGACTTCGGGGTATTTCGCATCATCGCGCCACTCGAATGCCAAGTCTGTGGGCTTGCCGCCGTCATCCACGAGCCCAAACGTCCTCAACGGCGTGATAACGTTCGAACTCGCTGAAGCGGGGCTCATATTCATCGCCGATGCCAGATAGTTTGGTGAGACTTCCGCTGGCACCTTCTGCTTGAACTTTTCACGAAGCCCAAACCAATTGTTTTTTGCGATTTTCGGATAGCTGCGCTTCTTTTCCTCTGCCACGTTACACCCCCGCTCGGTGGACGCCTATTTACCTGCCCGGCCGTGTTTTTTGTTAGACCACTGCGACCGGGCGCTCTCGATAGCGCTAAATAGTGACACAAAATGACACCGGCATGAAGGTGTAAAGAACTCGGGCACAAGTACGTCGTTTTCAGTAAGGCAGTAAGAAAGGGGGCAGGCCCGTCCGTGCATTCTCCTATTTTCGACAGCAGCCCATCACGGCAAAACACAAACACCCGCCACCTCAAGCATCCGCTCCCTCCCCTGCAAATACCTCAATTTCCCAGCATCCCGCTCCGCCCCGGCGAAGAGATCGACAAGATCCGCCGCATCCTCTCCAGATAGCTCACATCGGCCGGCGGCTCCATCGCCCAGGCCGGCGCCGGGCTGATCTTCACCTGCGCCGGCACTGGCGTCGGGCTGGCAACGGGCGCGCACTGACATCCGTACATCACCAGCAGCAAGAGCGCGCTGCAGGCGCGTGTTTTCAGCGGTGGCACGTTGCATCTCCGAGAAATGGGTACGGTCGAGCGCGTCGAGCTGGTCGGTAAGCTGCCGGTGTTTGTCGATGGCAACCCGCAGCGCCGTCACGACGGTATCGACGGCGGCCTGGCGCTCGATGGCGTGGTCGCGTTGCGTCTGCGCAATGGTCTTGTCGTAGCGGTTGGCTTGCCAGCCCCACGCGGCTGCTGCAGCCACCGCTGCCACTGCCAGGAGCCGGACGATTGCGAAGTTCATTGGCTTTGCCTTGTCGGATGATTTGAGTGACCCACAGCCCCGCCACCGCCAACGCGCAATGCAGTTGCACGGTAGCAATGTCGGGGGTGGCGTCGAGCGCGGCGGAGGCGCTGCCGAGCGCGCACAGGGCGACGGCGCCCAGCAGCAGCGCGCCGCGCAGCCCGTGCGGGATGGCCTGCGTGAGCGCAGACCACGCGGCGCCCGCGCAAATGGCCACGAGCGCCACGATGTCGATGGCGGTAAGCACGTCGTTTTGGCTGATCGTCATTCTTTGCGGCCTCCTGTCCAGCGTTGTGCTGCCTGCTGCAGCCAGTCGTGCACCAGACGCCGCAGCGCCGGGAGTTCGCCGTATGCGTGACCGACGATGGTCAGCCCGAACACACCGGCGATGAACTTGATGGCGTCAGACACCAGCCCGACCGGCACGCCACTCCACCCAATGACGCCGTTGCCGAGGTAATGCGCGCACACAATGCCCAGCAGCAGCGCAGCCACGCGCTGCACGGGCGTGCCCGGTATGAACCGCAGCGACACCAGCGCCCCGGCTGCGCTCGGCAGAATCGTGTCCACCACGCGCAGCAGTGCGCCCCAACCTGTTTGCTCTGCCATTCATGCTCCCAATGCTTGTTTGGCCACAGCCCAGCGCGCGCGGCGCGGCTCTGCGCCTTCCATGGCGGGCCCGTTGATGCGGCGCGTGATTTCGTCGAACTTGCCGGCGTCGGCCAGCTTGCCCAGCCCGAAGGCCCACCAGTACCAACCGGCGGAGAGCGCGGCGTATTCGTCGCGCTCCAGCAACTCGGGGTGCGTCACAAGATCCAGATCCAGCGCATGGCCGCACTCGCGGTAGTTGGCCAGGAGGGTGATTTGCTTGAGACCGCGGCCCCGGTAGCGCCAGCCGTCGCCGCTGGCGGCATCGCCATTGCCGTAGCGGTTGGCGTACGCGATGTTGGCGATGCGCATTTGCCGCTCGAGCGGCACAGCACGCTCGCCGGGCTTGCGGCCCAGCGCGAAGGCCAACGCCGGCGTGATGCGCGAGAACATGGCCGGCAGCGCGGCAACGGCGTAGTTGAAGGATTCCGTTACGCGCGTGAAGCCGCCGGACTCATGCCCGATCTGCGCGATGAATGCGGCCTGCTGCGCGGGCGTGGTGATGCCGAAGCGCTTGCACGTGGCCTCGATGTGCGGCCACCAGCGATTGGCGAGCGCGGGCGGCAAGGCTGCGGCCTTGCTGAAGGTGTGTTTGTTCATGGCTTGGAAATGAAAAAGCCCGCCGGGTGGCGGGCTGATTGGAAGCGTTCGCAGCAGCGAACGCGCGGTGTCTTGTTACTTGGGCGGCGCAGGAATGACCAGGTTCGTCACCTTGGCTGCCTTCTTGGGCTTACCCTGCCCGGCCTTTGCCTTGCCGGTGTTGCCGCCGTTGAGGCTTACGTTCACCAGCCAGCTTTTGTTGGCGTAGATGTGCGTGACCGTCTCGGCCAGGTAGTCGCCGTCGGCCTGGGCTTTGAAGCCTTGCAGGCGCAGCGTTTTCTCGGCGCTGATATCGCCGCGGCCCATCATCTCCAGTTCGCCTTCGGCGGTGCTGCGGTTCATGTCTTGCAGCTTGGCTTTGGCAGCGGCCTTGGCGGCCTGCGGGCTGGCGTGCACGTGCCGATCCGTGTGCGTGGCCTGCGCTGGCCCGCCGTCGGGCGCTTCCGGGTTCGGGATGTACAGATCGATCTTGCGGCCGGTTTTGGCGTCGTGCGCGCGGGCTCTGACACCGCCGACGCTGCTGCGATCAGGAAACGTCAGGCGGTACCGCATCAAGTCTTGCGGCCGCAGCACGATCGGCGCGAGCGGCTTGCCGTCTGCGGATTTACCACCGCCGCGCGGTGCCACGATGAGGCGCCCGCCCTTCACCGTTGCCGTGCCGCCGTACTGGCGCGCAAGCCGGGTGATGAAATGCAGATCGCTCTCGCCGAACTGGTCGGCGCGCTGTACGTGCGCCTCGATCGTGCAGGCGGGCTTCCACCCGTGCCGCGCGGCCACGCTCGCCACAATGGCGGCCAGCGTGGTGCCGGTGTAGCTGGCGTTGCGCTGCGCCTTGGCCGTGGCACGCATGTCGGCCGGCTTGCCGCGTATCACGATGGTGGCGGGCGGGCCGCTCAGTTCGATCTCGTCAACGGCGTATGTGCCGCGTGTGGACAGGCCCTTGCCCGCCCAGCCGAACGAGATGCGCAGCGTGGCGCCCTTGGGCGGGAAGGCGATCTTGCCGTCGCGGTCATCAAGGCGGATCTCGCAGCGGTCGGCTTCTATGCCGGGCTTGTCGGTGGTGCGGATCTCCAGCACGCGATCGCGCAGCAGCGCGGTGATGTCTTTGCCGTCTGCCAGCACTTCGAATTGCGCTTCCATGGGTTACGTCCAAAGCTGGATGGGCTCATCGCGCGCGGGGGTGAGGTCGGGCAGGAAGATCTCGACGCCAGCGGCGTACGGCTGGCGACGCGCGGCCAAGCCGGGGTTGGCATCGAGCACCGCCTCCACGGTGCCGGCCAGCGTGCCGTATGCGCGGTAGCAGAGCACGTCCAGCACGTCGCCGTCAGATGTTCTGATAGTCATCGCCATAGCGTCGGAACTCCAAATCGAAACCCTGTTTGCGCGGTGTGCCGTCGGCCAGCAGCGCGTCTTGCTCTTCGCCCACGCGGTCGAGGAAGTAGCGGCCCAGCACGTCGCCCGAGCCGGTGGTGAGTTGCACGGGCTTGAGCGCGGCGCCAATGGCGCGCAGGCGGTCAAGTTGCCCTGCCCCCGCGCCGCCGGCGGTGAAGATGGCGCCGGATACGGTGATGGTGTCGCCGCCCGCGCCCACGGCCTGCAATGCCTCTTGCCGCTGGATGCGCTCCTGCGCGGCGATGTTGTAGCGGGTCTCGCGGCGCAGGCGGTCGTATGCAGCGGTGCTGAGGCCGAACTGGAATTGCTCGCCGTCATCGGTGGACAGCACGAGCAGGCGTTCGGTGGCGCCTGCGGCTTGGCCGGCGCCGAGAATCTTGTCGGGCCCGAGCGCGTAGCTGGGCACCAGGCTGCGCACGTTGGACGTGACGGCGGGCAGCACGGCATCGAGGCGGCGGCGCACGGTTGCCAGTGCATCACCGGTGGTTTGCGCGGCCCGCAAGACTGTGCTGAACCGCTCGCCAACGGCGGTGCGTTGGATGCCGGCCAGCGCGGTGTCTGTCAGGCCGAGCGCGCGCTGTGCCGCACCTCTGCCGGCGGTCGTTCGGCCTACGCCGCCAATGGCTTCAGCGGCAGCGGCGAGCGCGGTACCGGCGCTGTTCAGGTCGCCCAAGGCCTGCGCCTCTCGGCGCTGGGCGTTGGCCTGCCCCGTGCCGTCGGGCTTGTCGAGCAACCGCTCCATCTGCCGGACATGCTCGGCAGCACGCGCCGCATGCGTTGCCGCTGCGGATACGAAGGTCTGAAAATCCATGGTGTGTTCCGTTACAGATGCGGGCGATCCGACATGGCCGCCCGGCGCTGCTGCGCGGCGTAGTCGTCAAACTGGCGGCGCAGGTGTGGCATCAATTCCTCGGCAAGCTGGCGCGGGTCTTTGACATCGCCATGCACCGTTAGCGCGATGCGCGGCGCGAACTCGAAACGTTGGTCGACCTGCGGCGGTGGTGCCGGTGGTGCCTTGGCGAGCGCGCTGACGGTGCCGAGGGCCTCTGCAGCGCCGGCGGGCAGGACAGGCGCACCCGCTGGTGGCCCGGCCTCAGGCTTCTTGTCGCTGAGGGCCCGGTCGGCCAGCGCACTGCTGGCCTTGCCGCCCAGGTACGAACCGAGCATGCCGCCCAGCAGCCCGCCGACAACGGTGCCGATGGGCCCTGCGATGGCGGTGCCGGCGACGGCGCCAATGGCGCGCCCTGCTGCTCCGCCGGCAAGTTCGCCCGCCAGCCCTGCGCCGATGCCGGCGAAGGCTTTGGCCTTGTCGGCCTTGGTGCCGGGCTTCTCGGCTGCTTCGGCGCTTGCCATGCCGGCCGTGCCCACCACCGCCAGAACCCCCGCAACAGCGCCCAGCTTGCCCAGCTTTGGCGCCGCGCTTTTCAGGAACCGGCCCGAAGCGCCCAGCACGCCGGGCGCCTTCGCGGCGGCCGGAGCCGCTTTGGCGGCTGTGGCAGCTACCGCGGCCGTGCGGCCAACGCCGGCGGCCACGGCAGTACCTCTGGCGATGTTAGCGACACCCTTGCCAATCGTCCACGCGGCCTTTCCTGTTCTAAATGCCAGTATCGATGCCAGCACGCCTGCGATGGCGACGGTGGCTTTGGGCGATTCCGCCGCCAGCTTGCCGACTGACGTTCCGGCGCCGGCGGCGAGATCCGCAACGCTATCCGTTACAGGCTTGAGCGCATCGCCAATGCGGCGCATGGCTTCATCCCACGCCTGCCCGACTTCGGCCCATTTCTGTTTGGAGCTAGCGCGGCGGTCTTCCAGGTCTTTCTCGATCTCGCCCGCCGCCTTGGCGCCTTCGTTCTTCAAGCGCTGGTACAGATCCGAGTTTTGCATGTAGGCCGTCAGCGCGGCCTTGACCTGCATGTCGTTGAAGAGATCGCCGGTTTTCATGGTCTCTTCAAACGCACGCATCTGCGCGTCGCGCTTGGCGGGGTCGGCCTCGCTGTTGAACTGCTTTGCCGCGGCGGCAAGTTGCTGGGCCTTCTCTGGGTCGGCCTGCTCGATGTACGCGCGGGCCAGGACGAACGACGCTTCCATCGTGCTCCAGCCCTTGCCGATGGCCTCGCGCATCTTGGCTTGGTAGTCGATGCCGGCCCGGGCGTAGTTGCCCGCCGTTTGCGCGCTGCCGATCTTGGAGAACCAGTTCTTGGTGTTGTTGGCGGCTTCGTCTGCGCTGCCTGCGGTCTTCATCTGCACCTGCAGCAGCGCGCCCAACTGCTCGACAGACGTGTTGCCGACAATGCCGAGCTTCTGCATATCCGCCAACAGCACCGGGAACCAGCGCGCCATGTCGCTCGACTCGAAGGAGCCTTCCTTGCCTTGGAAGGCAATCGTTTCCAGCGCCTGCGCCATCTTGGCCGGGTCGGTGATCTTGGCGTTCTGCTCGAGCGCCTGAATCATCCGCGCGGTTTCCTGTGCATCGGAGCCTTGGCTGACGGAGAACTTGCCCACCAGCGGCGCGAACGACAGCGCGCGGTCGAGATCCATGCCGGCCGACACCATCTGGTTGACGGCATCCGCCAACACGTTGCGGCCGATGCCGCTTTGCTGCGCGGAGGCGGCAATGCCGCTGCTCATCTCGCGCTCTTTGTCAGTGCGCGCGGCGCCGGCCTTGATGGCGATGTCGCGGATGATGGCTTCATAGCCGGCCGAAATGGCAGTCGGCACCGCTGCTGCAGCGACAAACTTGCCGGTGTCGCCAATGGTGTTGCGCAGGCGGTCTCGGCCGTCTGCGATGAGCTGGGTGCCGCGTGCACGCAGTTCCAAACCGCGTGCGGTGCGGCCGAGCCGTTGGTACGATCGGTCGAGCCGGTCGACCTCGAACCCGGCCTCGCGCAGCACGCGAGTGTTGCGCTCGATTTTGATGCGCACCTTGTCTGCCGCGCGGTCGCCTGCGGCGTGCAGATCGCGGAACTCACGCTGCAGGCGCTGGGTTTCGCCAATGGCGTTTTGCCAGACGCGCGCCTCGCCGGCGCGCTTCTTGAGGGCTTCCAGCTTGGTGCCAACCTCGTTGACGGCACGGCCCAGGGTTGAGCTGACCGCGCCGCCGATGACGATGCCAAGGGCGATGTCTTTTGTTGCCATCCGTTCTCCTGCTGCTTGGCGGCGTTTGCGGCGCGTTGCTGCGTCAGTCGGTCAACCACCAGACCATGTCGTCGACCGTCATGGCATCAACGTCAGACGGGCTCACGCCCATCACCAACAGACGCTTGGCCAGGCGCTTCAGGTCCGGCATCGGCAGCCTCGCGGTCGGCCAGGAGCCGAAAGTAGCCGCGCTGGACGCGCTGGTAGTCCACGTAGGTCAGGCCCTCGATGTCAGCCTGCCCGGCGGTGGCAAGCGAGGCGAACAGCAGGATCTCGCGCAGTTCTTCATCCCCGCCCGACTGCTGGCCGGCGACGCGCATGTCGCGCACGGTGGGCTGCCGCAGCGTGAGCACATCAACCTTGACGCCGTTGACAATGGCGGGAAACTTGAGCTTGATGGTGGTGGTTTGCATGTCGGTTTGTCTGTTGTGGGCTCTTACATGCCGATGGCGGCGCGCACTTCCGCGAGCTGGTCAACGCCGTCAATGACGCGCTTGCAGCCGAGCACGTCGATCTCGTGCCAGACGCGGCCGTCGATCTCGAGCTTGTAGTAGTTGACGCCGACGGAGTACTTGGATTCGGACTTCTCGCCCGGCTTCCAAGAGCCGGGATCGATCTCATAAAGCATGCCTCGCAGCACGAGCACGACGCGTCGCGTCTTGCCATCGGTCGTGCGGAAGGCGCCACGGAAGGTGCCGTTGAAGGCGTTCTGGTCAGCAAGGCCGAACAGCTTGAGCACGGCAGGCGCCAGCGTGACGAGCGAGAACGACGCTTCCATCGCCTCCATGCCCATGTCCAGCTTGACGGGCGCGTCCATGCCGCCGCCGCGGTAGTCCTCGGTCTTGATCTTCAGCTTGGGCGGCGTGACCTCCGGCGCCTTGCCAGCGAGGTTCGTGCCATCCACGAACAGGTTGAAGTTGTAGAGTGTCTCGGGTACCAACGTGCACCTCCGTTATTTGGTGTCGAGCACTTCGGTCAGCCACTCGTTGGTGACTTCGAAGCGGAAGATTGGGTTTTCTGCAGGGATGACATCGGTGAACCGCACGTTCCACACGACGCGGCCCTGCTCGATCTGGCTGGCGGTGTTGAGCACCGGGTCTGCGTAGACCTCGAAGTTGATCAGCGCGCCCGCGTTGCGTTGGTCGCGCATGAACGCCTGCAGGCCTTCGGTGACGTCGTGGACGTAGGTTTTGGTGATGCCCCGATCGACGGCCCATTTGTGGCCGGCCTGCGCGGCATCCATGAGGATGTCGAGCGTGCGCACACGCGTGACGAACGACCATTTCGGGTCTGCCGACAGCGTGCGGTTGCCCCACAGGCGGTAGCCACCGTCACGAATGATGGTGGCGATGCGGGCCTCGTTGAGCAGATTGGCGCGGCAGGCCGGATCGTTGTCGAGAAACTCGATGGGCCGGCCGGTGCCGGTGATGCCGACGAATTCCTTGTTGGACGGAGAAGCCCAGTAGCCGTATTGCGCATCGGTGTAGGCGAACAGGCCTGCAACGAACGCCGATGCCGGTGCATCGGCTTCTGCGTTGGCAGCGGTGTCCCACGTGCGCACGCCCGGGTCCACCATGTACAGCCGCTTCGAACCGAAGTTCTTGGCATACGCGAGCGCGGCTTCGTCGGTGGTGTGTGGCCCATCGATGATGCCGATGGCGCGCAGCTTGGAGGCCAGCGCATCCATGGCCGTCGCTACCGGCTGGCGGGCAGAGAACCCGGGCGCGATCAGCAGGCGCGGTTGCACGTTGAAACGCGACTTGGCATCGAGCAGCGATTGCAGGCCGGTGCGCATGCCGGCGCCCGTGGTGCCTCCGATGACGCTGGAGGTGAGCGCGTCAGCATCGTCGGAATCCGCAACGCCTGTTGCGACGATGACGGCTGAGGTGCGCTCTTGGATTGCCTTGATGGCGCGGGTGATGGCGCTGTTCTGGCCGAAGGCCTGTGCTGCCTCGCGCGCATTGGTGATTTGGACCGGCACATCGGGCTGCACGAGATCCGGGCCCGGCGTGTATGTGTCAACCAAGCCGATGATGGACGACGACGGCACGGCGATTGGGCGCGGGCCGGTATCGACGATCGTCGTGGTGATGCCGTGGAAGAAAGAAGATGCCATGCGGCTCCTCGATGGGATGTAGAAATGAAAAAGCCCCGCTTGGTGGCGGGGCTCGTTTGGGTGTGCGGTCAGGGGCCCTTACGGCAGGCCGGCGGCGTCGACTCAGTTGTCGATATCGATCTCGATGGGATAGCGTCCGTCGCGCGGCACATGCGCGTGTTGCGTGTGGATGACTTTCCCAGCGCTGTACACCGTGACGGTGTAGGTGCCCTCTGCGATCTCGATTTCCTTGCCGAAATCGACGCCGTTATGGCCCCACCGCGCCGTGCCGACCGTGACGGCCGGCCCGACGAGATTCTCTTTGTTGTGCCCCACAAGGGTGACGACGACTTTTGCCATGACTGCTCCTGAACGGTTGAACGGGTGACGGTTGGTCATGGGCGCCTGTGAGTGACAGGTGCGCCAATGACTCTCGTTACGGTAGGGAGCAGCGCGTCGGTTTCCTATGGGGCATGCGTCATGTGTCGGCGGTCTGTACCTCGGCGTTGTCGGTGTTCGAGGGCGCCGGGTCCGCTTCAGCGGCCGCAGCTTCCGCAGCGCGCTCTTTCTCAAGCTGTTCTGCCGCCGCCTGTTCAGCGAGTACCTGAGCCTTCACGGCTTCTACATCGGGCTCATCAGGCCAATCGATGTTCTCTGGAAAAGCCGGCGCAGACAGTACGCGCACGAGATCCATCTGATATGCGGCCCATGCTTTGAAGACGGCAACCTCGACATCCGACAGCAACCCTGCGGCGTAAGCATCGGCTTTGCCGGCGTTGGCCTGTCGTGCGATTTCCATCTTTCCATTGAAGGTGGCCATCGCCTCGTCGCGCGCCCGTTTGGCAACCTGCTCGGCGGACAACCGCCACGTGCCGTCCTTCCAGACGTGGTCATCGGAGGGACGGGGGTCAACTGTCAGCCCGATGTCTTGCGGGCGGATACCGGGCGCGACAATCTCCGCCTGCTCGCCAGTGTCGGTTCGATACAGCACCTTGCCTCGAAAGTCCGGCAGCATGACCCACGCGCCGTCACGGAAGAAAGGCCAGGTTTCGGCAGTGCGCTCTGGTAGTACCTGATCAGTTGCGAAGGCCGGCAGCAGCCAGCGCCCCGGGGATCGAGGATCAGCGTCGGCCAGTTGGCTGCCGCAGTATTGGCCGGTCTGGTTGTCGTAATGGTGAATCAGCATGTGAACCCCTCAGAATGCGCGGATCATGGCCAGCAAGGCGACATTGCGCATGCGCGCCTCCGTGCCGCCGTCTGCATTGATAGTGATGACGTGGCTGTGCGAGCCGTTTGCGCCGATGCCAACGTTGTGCCCGTGCGATCCGTTACCGTCGAGAGACACGGTGTGGCTGTGGTTGCCGTCGGTCGAGCTTGTGGCCGACCAGGTGCCACCCGCATCGCGGTATGACCAATTGCCCACCGGGGCGACGGGTGTGCCACCGCCGACACCGTGCGCATGCGCGCCGCCCACCGACGTCGAACCCGTGTGAGCGTGCCACCCCTGGGCGTCTGTCCAGGCCAAGTGCGCGTGATCGCCAGCCGCGGCGCTGGAGCCAGCGTGCGTGTGCTGCCGGTTCTGGCTGTCTTGCCATGTTCCGACGCCGCGCTTGGCATCGATGCCGCGCCCATCGTCCCAGCACCGCAATCCTTCGCCACGAAACTCCGGCAACCGGAAGGTGGACTCCCCGTCTCCAATGGAAAAGCATCCCCAGGCGTTCGCAGACCACTCGCTCTCGGTAACCATGGCACCGGTGCCCTGCGCATAGGCGAACAACTCCGGGTAGTCAGCGCGCATGAGTAACGCCCCATTGAGCCGCAAGCAACCCGCGCGGGGCAGCGTGCGCACTTCAAAGAAAATGCGCCCAACCTCGTTACCAGTGACTGCGGAGGCCACGTAGGCGCGCACGAAAGCGGTGTTTGCCGCCTGCAGGCTGTTGTCGCCAATGGCAGGTGTCGGCACACGCGGTGTACCGGTGAACTCCGGGCTATCGGTACCCGCAAGCTTGCGCCACGGTGCCCACACGCCGTCTAGCAGGCGGCGCGTGTAGACGTCATTGGTATCTGCATGCGCCACCTGATAGACGGTGGTCAACTGCTCGCGCCATACCTTCAGCAGGCCATAGGTGGATGGCCGGTTGGCGTTGGTCGCGCTGTAGTAGTACTCGCCCGGCTCTGTCACCGCATTCAGATCGCCAACAAGCCCGTTGGTAACGCTCAGGTCTGCGCCGATACCGGCCGCCAGGCCCTGCGCCACTGTTACGGCGTCGGTAATGCCGTAACCAGCCAGGGTGGTGGCTTTGTCCGCTTTCTCCTCGAGCGCGAGGCGCAGATCCCGCACCTCGTCGTCGACATACTCGCGCGTTGCCACCACAACCGCCGGGTCGATCTTTAGAACGATGTTGCCGGCCGCCTTGTGGATCAACATCATGCGGAAAAACTGTCCGCGCCCGGATCCCTCTGCAAGCACTGGCTTGTAGCTGGGCGGCACGTTGGCAACCGCGAACAGCTCGCCATCTTCATCGTACAGGCCGAGCTCTCGCGACCACCACCCGCCCACCTCTTCGGGCAGGTAGACCTCGGCAATGACGATGCTTGCGTTCTTCTCGTCGCGAACGAGGCGATTCAAGGGCCGGCGGTGGCGTTCGCGCACGAGTGCGCGTTGCGCGGCGCTGGGCATGACGTCTGCATCCGCGCCACCATCGATGCCGCCGTCGCCCACGGCCATTTCTGTGAGCGGGACCATCGTATTGGAGACGAGCGTACGGGCCATCTTGGCCTCGCCGATCTCCGTCAAAGTCGCAAAATACTTAGCCATTCGATACCGTAGTGATTTCAACAACGTGTGCGGCGACCGCGATGTGCGTGGCACCTTCTGTGGCAACTGCAATGGGCATGTATGGGTACACGGTCACCGTATCGCCCTCCAGGCAGGCGGCGTGTATGCCGGTGTGGCCGGCAATCTCTGCGCTGAGCGTGAGCCCCGTCAGATGTCTTGATAGCGGCCGGACGTCGTCAACGATCTGTTCGATCTCTTCGAAGGTCGCCTCTGTGACGCCCGTGTTTTCGATGCCAACGTCGACCGCGAATGTGCCCCGCCGGGCCGGTGGCTGCGCCTGCCACCATTCGTGAATCGTCACTCGGTAGCCCAGCGGTTCGAGGGCCCGCCGGAGCGCACCCGCTGTGCCCTTGCGCTGATGGACGCCAAAAGCGTTTCGCACTACGCGGCGCTTTACCTCTTCCGGCCAGTTGGCATTCCAGCGGTCTACCGAGCGTGCGCTTGCCAGATAAGGCAGCAGCCGCACGGGGCACGTGTCCGCATCCCACAACTGATTCAGCGGGACGGGCGTGTCGAGCAGCGTGAGGATGGTTTGCGCCAGGGCACGCTCGAGCGGCGTCGCGTTTGCGGGCAGCAGCGCTTTGTCACTCATCCGCGCCCCCGACAACAACGTCGATGCCCGTGCAGTAAGACGCCTCTGTCAGGTCGACGATGATGTCTTCGGCGGGCTCGGCAACTTCCACGCGCTGCACGCCCGCCACGTGTGCCGCGGCAAAGATGGCGGAGCGGCGTACGTCCCGGCCGATGCGGCGCTGTTCTTGCGCGTAGGCGGTGAGCCGTTCCCACGCAGCGGCAACCATGGGCTCCGCTTCGGGGCCCGGGTAGTGGTACAGCACGATGCGAAGGCGGTACGGGATGATGCGCGCCGCTTGTACGGTCAACCGATCGCCTAGCGGGCGCACGTCTTCATCGCTAAGCGCCTGCCGCACGCGCTCGACGAGCTCGTCGGAGGCTGTGCCATCGCCTTCGTTGCTGAGCACGGACACGATAACTTCCGCCGGCGCCGGCGAGATGGCGCGTGCGTCTGCCACGCGGCCGTCTGCGGCGCGGGCATGTAATTCGTAGGCGGCTCGTGGCCCAGCGACAGACAGGCGCTCGAAGGCACCCTGCGCGCGTGTCCGCAAGCTGGCTTCCGACTCCATGACGGGCGCGACTGGCGGAAACGCTTCCGGGTCGCCCGGCACGGCAATGAGCCGCTTCGTATCGAGGCCGGCGGCCAGATGTTCCAGATCTGCGCCGACAGCGAAGCCGAGCATGGTTGAGCGTGCGGAATCGTTGACGTGCGCGCGTTGTTGCACATCAACGTACGCGAGCAGTTCGATCAGCTTGACCACGGGGTCAGACTCCATCGTCGCCGACCATTCGGGGCACAAGCCCATGAAAGTTGCGAGCAGCCGCTGGTAGCACGCCTCGAAGTCGAGCGGTTCGACGACATCGGGTGGCGGCAGTGCGGATAGGTCGATTACGCTCATGACATCACCTTGAGATCGACGGCCCGCTCGTTGTAGATACCAACGACACGCCATGCCACCTTGCCGTCTTCAATGCCTTCCACCCGTACGCGTGAGAGGCGCAGGCGCGGCTCCCACCGCGTGATGGCGCGTGCCGCTTCTGCCTGCGCGGCGGCCACCCAGCCGCGCGTGATGGGCAGGTCCACCTTGTCGGGCAAGTCGCTGCCGTATTCGGGGCGTTCGCGCCGTGTGCCGCGTCGTGTGCTGAGAATGTCGGTCAGGCTTTGCAGGAGGTGGTCCATGCCCGAGAGCAGCGCTCCGGTGCGTCTGTTCATGCCGACGACGGCCACGGTGCCTCCAATGAAAAAAGGCGGCACGTGGCCGCCTTGCGATTGATATGTGCTGCAGCTAGAAGGGATCGCCCACCGGCGCGCCGTCGCCCTGCTCCATATGCGAGTGACCGCGCAGGGACACTTCGCCAGCCACCACGTCGTCTGTGGCTCGGATGCCGCCTTGAATGGCGACGGCGGTGCCGCCGCCAGCGCCCTGCCCCGACAGGCCGCCCATGAACGCCAGCGCCTGCTCCACGAGCGCATTGCCTGTGAAGGTGGATGCCGGCACGTCGGCACGCAGTTGAGGCGCTTTCAGCACGGCGCCGTCGGCGCGCAGCGTGAGCGATGTATCGCCGACCTGCAGGACGATTTGCCCGCCTTCCGGTACGGCAAGCCGGTATTCGTGCGCGGCGTGGTCGTAATGCTCGCGGGCGCCATCGGGGTAGTCGGTGGCGGTCAGATCTGACGATTGACCATTCGCGCCGCCGTGCTGGTCCGTGTAGAAGCCCGCCAGGACAAAGCCGCCTTCAAGGCAGCCGGACGGCGAGACGAGCAATGCCTGCTCACCCGGCGACGGCGGGCGCCATTCGCGCACGGCGCCGGCAGCACGCGACCACCACGGCAGCCAGTCTGACGTCCAGTCAGCAACGGTAACGGTGCAGCGGGCGGCGGCGTGGTCGACCTGCGCTATCACGCCGGCCTGCACGATGCACGCCAGCCGCCGGTCTGCCTCACCCGCTTCGTAGCCCATGGTCAGCCTCGCTGTGGCGCGGCTGGATGTCGAAATCGACGGTCGTGCCGCTGGTGTCTTCAAACGCCCATTCGGGCGGGCCGAGGTCGAACTCGTGCCGCCACTCGGCTGCGATGACGCTGTAGATATCGAGCTCGGGACGCATGCCGTCTGGATGGAAGCCGTCGCTTTCCAGCTCGGCCATGGTGACGGACAGGCCCCACGTCTGGTGGTGCAAGACCTTCATGAGCCGTGCGGCGAGTGCCCACATGGCGGCCTCGGCGTTTGGCTCGGTCGGGTCGCCAACGACGCGCAGCTCGATCACGATGTTGATGGGCGGTTGGCCGGTGCCGGGGTCGGTGCCCGGGCGCAGCGCGCCGACGTACAGCAGGATGGCCGGCAGCGGCATGCTGTCTTCGATTTCAGGTGCCCAGCCGATGAGAGCGACGTCGGGGAATTGCGCTTTGAGGTGCGATTCCACGGCGTCGAACAGTTGCTGCAGATCAGCGAGCATGGCCGGTCGCCTTCAGGATTTCGTATTTCACTTCCTGCTCCAGTAGAACCATGAGGCGCGCCTCGATCTCGGCAGCGGCTTTGCGGAAGGCGGCTTCGCCTTTGTCTGCCCAGTCGAGCTTGACGCCCTCGATGGGCATGCGCGCCTTGCCGACGCGGCGGAATACCTTGCCGTCGCTCGTGCTGCCGCGCTTGCTACGGTAGATCCACGCCTTGTCGAATCGATGCCGGCCGACAGACACGCCGCGCCGCGTTTGGCGCGGGTTGCCGAGCCGGTGTGCCTCGATGGCGTTGAGGCCGAGCCAGACCTTGCCTTTGTCTGCGCTGTGCAAGAAGAAGTAGAGACGCTGCCGAACCAGTTTCTGCGCGATGTGCATCTCGGCTGAGACTTGCTTTGCCGTCTGGCCTTTTACCCAGTTGGCGCTCTTCTTCAGCGCGCGGCGCCAGGCGTTGCGCATTGCGTCTTTGCCGAGGGTTGCGAGCGGCGCGAGCGCTGCGGCAATGTCCAGCTCTGCCTTTAACGTGACGGACATGGTTCTGGCCTCAGTATCAGCTTGGTCATGCCGGAGCCGTCCGGCTGTAGCTCCATGACGCTGAACACGTCGCCCAGCGCTTGCACACGGGTGCGCTGGCGAACGCCGGCGGCGTCGGCATCGCGCAGCATGACGAACGGCTCACGCAGGCCCGTGCGCTGCCCGCGCACGGTTTCGACGTCCAGCCACGGCGAATAGAACATGCCCATCACCGGGTCTGGCTTGCCGTCGATTTCCACCTCGTCAGAGAGCGCCTCGAAAACTGCCGTGTCGAGATCCGCCACGTGGTCCCGAAACGTCAATTCAGCCTGCCTTGCCCGTTGTGGCCGCCAGCTTGATGACGGCCCGCGGGCGGGTGCACAGGTGCAGCGGGTTGGACTGCGCTTCGAGCTCAACGGCCTTGCCGAACTTGCCGGCTTCCTGCTTGGCGTAGTACGGCAGGCCGTTGGTGTTGACGGCCTCCATGTAGTCAGCCGGGGCGAAACGGGTGATGAACAGTTCGGGCACACCTTCCGGCACAGCGTAGGCTTCGTCGTCGCCGATGTAGCCCACGTTGCCAACGCGCCCGCGATAGCGCTCCCACGTGACGCCGCCGAAGTCGAACGTGTCGCGCGGGTCCCCACGCAACGAGGCGGCCATCTGGGTGTTGAGGTAGGTCTCGCGGATGTCCTTGGACGTCATCAGCTGCCGCCAGAAATTGCGCCCGCACAGGGCGCGCACACCCGTGTGCGGCGTGGCGCCGAGCGAGTCCTCCACCATGTCGAGCAGTTCCAGCGTTGAGGAGCGCACGTCGCCGATGAGGATGGGCAGTTGCTGTTGCTTCAGCCCGAAGCGTTCGAACAGATCGACCAGGACGGATTGGCCGTCCGAGTCGAGGATCTGGCCCTTGATGGCGCCGATGCGGTGGAACTCGTGGGTGGCGTCGAGCTGGCGGCGCATTTTCTGCAGGCGCTTGCTCACCACCGTCTGCAGGGCTTCGAGTTCGCTCTCTTCGCCGAAGGCGCGCAGATTCTGCACTTCGTCGGCCTTGATGGTGGCGATTTCCGGCAGGTGCACGGCGTTGAACGGAATGGTTTGCCGCTTGCTGCCAACAACCACTTGCCCGGGCGAGCCACGCTCTGCCGAGGCGACAAGTTGCAGCGTTTCGCCATCACGCTCGATCTGCGCGGTGGTGACGGTCATGCCCTCTTCCTCGAACAAGCCGAGGGCGGCCAGCCGCGAGGGCGTCGACTCGAGTTCGTTGATGCTTGCGGTGAGCGCCGTCATGGAAAAAGCGTCGTCATTGAACAGGGCCATATCAGCCATGGGGTTCTCCTGAATTCGTGTGGGTGCTTAGCGAACGGCGATGAAGGCCGCGAGCAGGTCGGTGCGGGCTTTGGCGTCAAGACCGGTGAGGCGGGCTTCGGCCACTTCTGCCAGGCGCACGATGGCGGTTGCGCGGCGCTTGCCCTCTGATGCACGCAGCGGTGCGTAGAGGATGGCGGCGGCCTTGCCGTCTTCCGTGGTGCCGTACGGGGCGTAGCCGGTGCCGTCGGCGTCCTGCTCGAGCAGTTGGCCGGCCGGAAGCGCATGGCCCGCCGCCACGGCGATCTGCTCGCGCGAGAGGCTGCCCGGGGCTTCGGTCAGCAGGAATTCGGCGGTCTGTACGCCTTGTGTCTGGATCTGCATTTGGGTGACTCCAATGGGTTGCTTCAGGCGAGAGCCGAAGGCGTTTTCTTGCGGCGGGCGCTGTAGATGCTCGGGCCGTGCGGGCCGGTCTTGCGCTCGGTGGTTTCGTGACCTGCCTGCGGCTGACGATTCGACAGCCCCGTCGTGCTGGCTGCCATGACGCGGTCGTACAGCCGGGCGCGGACCTGTTCGGCGTTGAGCCCGTCGGCGACGAATTGCGCGGTCAGTTCAGGCAGGTGTGCCGCCGTGCACAGGCCGGCGATGTCTTTGGCGCGGGCGACAACGGCGTCGATGGCTTCGTTGCTGGCGAGCGCGCTGGCCGACACGACAGCCTCAGCCAGTTGCGGCAGGCCTGCGGCGCGGCACGCTGCGAAGGCGTGTTGCGCGAGCGCGCCGGGATCTGGCGGCGGCGTGGTGGTGGCCGGTGCCGAGGCTAGCGTTGCAGGTGCAGCGGCTTTCGGCGGCTCCGCCGGCGGCGCTTCGAGCGCTTTCAGCAAAGCCTCGGGCGTGTGCTCGAACCGCGCGAGGAGTTCTCCAGTACGCACAGACGCCTGCAGCTTGACCGGTGCCTCGATTTGATCGGCGAAGCCGCGTTCCTTGGCCTCGCTGGCCGTCATCCACGTCTCTGCGTCCATCATGGCGACGATCTCGTCGTCGGCCAGGCCGCACTTGTTTCGGTAAGCAGCGACGATGCCGTCGCGCGTCTTGTCGAGCAGTTCGGCGGTCTTGCGCAATGCAGCGGCGTCGCCGGCGGCGATGGTCCAGGCGTTGTGGATCATCATCATGGCGTTTTCAGGCATGACGATGGTGTCGCCCGCCATGGCGACGAGTGACGCTGCCGAGGCCGCGATGCCATCCACCCGCGCCGTGACCTTGCCGCTGTAACGGCGCAGCGCGTTGTAGATGGCGAAGCCGTCGAACACATCGCCGCCGCCGGAGTTGACGGCCACGAGGACTTCATCTGCGTCCTTGGCGACGGAATCGAGCTCGTTGACGAACGCTTTGGCGGTGGTGCCCCAAAAGCCGATGTCGTCATAGATACGCAGTTCTGCGACCGTCTTGCCGGCGGCGTTGCGCGCGGCCTTGAGGTCGTACCACTTCCTCTGTTTAGCTTTCATCGTTGGTGTGTTCCTGGTTGTCGGTCACGTTGCCGGCGCTGTCGCGCCTACGCGCATCCGAGTCGAAGACGAGGCCGAGCCTGTCGGCGCGTTCGTTGTCGGCCGCGTTTTCGGCATCGGTGGTTTCCGGGTCTTCGCCCTGCGCGAGGATCGTGGCCGAGCGGCTGGCCAGCCCCGCGCGGATGGCGATGCGCTGGGCCTGTACGTCTTGCACCGGGTTGATGTACGGCCAGCCCTGCGGCACCCAGCGCACGCGCTGATAGAGGCGCCGGTTCCGGTAGTAGTCGGGCATGGGCAGCACGCCGGACAGCGCCACGGCGTCTGTCCAGGCGGCCCACACGGGGCGGCAGTACTGGTGGATGAAGACGTTCCACTGGAGTTGCTCCAGCTGGCGCCGGAACTCGCCCAGGATCACGCGCAAAGCGCGGTCGCTGACGTCGCGCAGGTCGCCCGTGAGCACTTCGTACGGTAGGCCCACGGATGCGGCGGCGGCCATAAGCTGCTGCCGCATGAATGGGCCGTAGTCGGTGCCGGCGCCGGGTGGTTCGGCGAATTGCACTTCCTCGCCGGGGAGCAGTTCCTGCAGGGAGCCGGGTTCCATCGATGTGAGCGGTGTGCCGTCGCCATCGAGCTCCACGGGCTGACCGGTGAGCGGGTCCAGCCGCACGTTAGGCGGCGCGGGCCGGGTGATGAAGCCCGCGAAGAGGTTCGCCACTTCCTGCCGCACAAGCACTGCGTCGTCGAAGCTGTCGAGCGTGTGCAGGCGCAGAAGCACGGTGGCGAGCGCCGAGCAACCACGCACTGCACCCGGCCGCACTGGCTCGAATACGTGCTGGATCTCCGCTGCCGGCACGCGCGCCGTCCCGGCCTGCGTGGTGGCGCGCCCTGCTTCGCCCGGGTGCCTGCGGTGCAGGTGGTAGGCAACGCGGTCGCCATCGCGGTCGAACTCGACACCGGAGACAATCTCGCCGCCGTTGGGCAGCATTTGATTCAGGTTGGCCGGCAGGTGGTCGGCTTCGAAAAGCTGCACCTGCAGCGGTACGCAGAGGCCACGTTCGGGGCGGCGGGGGCGGACGCGGTTCAGAACCTCCCCATCGGTGAACAAGGCGCGAGCGGCCAGCGTCTGCAAGCCGTAGAAGTCGAGCAGACCATCGGCGTCGGCTTCCTGCACCCAGTCGCTCCAGAGCTCTTTCAGCGCTGTGCGCAGTTCGAGATCGGGATGCTCGGGGTGCGGCACGATGCCGGTACCGATGGCGTTGGTCACCAGCCCGGCAATCGCTTTCTTGGCCCACGGGTCATTGCGGACGGCACTGCGCGCCCGGGTGCGGATGGTGCCGAGGTTCTGCGTGACCGAGGCGTTTGGCCCGGCGCCCGACGTGCGCCAGGCGCGGCCCCGGCTGCCGGTGGTGCCACCGGCCTCGTATGCCTGCGCCCGAACCGCCCGCTCCGCCGGCAAGACGAAACCGAGCTGGCCCAGCGCAGGGTATCGGGTCATGTTGCCCCCTTCCCAGCCGAGCGCAGCCGGATCACGCGCGATGCTGGCGCGGCACCTTCCAGATTGCGAACGATCTCGCTGCGGATACGCAGCATCTCGTCCACCGAGCGGTAGCGGGCGCGCCGGTCCTGAAACTGAACCTCGAGCTCGCCCTTCACCAGCGCACGCTCGATGCGCTGGAGATCTTGCTTTGTGTAAGCCATGCGGTTCTCTATCGTCGTTTGAGGTAGCGCGACGCGGCCACGCGACGGCGTGTGTGCGCCGGGCGCGGTGATGCATCGACGGCCATCGGTGCGGCCTGCTCGTGTGGTGCTTCGTCGCTCACCGGTGCGGCGGCAAACAAGCTGCCCTGATCGAAATGCGCGCGCAGCCGGCGCCAGTCGGGTTCCTGATACTTGTGCAGGCCGAGGTAATGCGCAGCGGCTAGGTTGTAGACGTTCAAGTCGAGGATCTCGTTGCGGTCGCCCCGCGCCTTGACCCATTCGGTGCGCGGGAAGCCCTTCACGTAACGCACGATCTGTTTCTCTGCCGTGAGCTGCTTGTAGAACTCAAGCGGCAGGTCATTCGAGAAGTGCAACGCGCCGGGGCCGCTGGTGAGCTTGAAGCGGTTGTAGATCCAGTCTTTGGCGGTGTCGGTGCCGACAATCCAGAGCTCGGCGCCGTCAACTTCGGTGGTGCCTTGCCATGTCACGTCGACACGCGACGGCCGCTGCGCGATCACGGGCTTGTTCGGTTTGCTGGCGCCCTTGACGGCCAGCACGTGGCGCCATTGCCGCAGGCGCGTGAAGTGATACACGTCCTGCGTGTGGCTGCCGCCTGAGTCGATGGCAACGGCGCGGATCTGCATCTCTTTGCCGGAGGCGTGCAGGAACGTTGCCTGCAGCGCTTCGTCCAGCGTGGCCCACAGCGCCGGGTCGGACGGATCGCCCATGAGGACCTGGTGGTCGATTGTCCAGCGCTCCATGCCCTCGCCCCAGCCAATGACGAGCAGTTCGAGGCGGTCGTCCTGGGTGTCGACGGCAGCCGTGAGCAGCAGTGCACCAGCGGGCACGGTGCGCAGGCGGTAATCCTCTGCGCGCTCGCGCAGCTCGTCCGCGCTGGTGCGCTGCTGGGCGTTGTCCCAGACGCGCGCGAGACGCGTGTTGTAGAACACCTGCATCAGGCCCGGATCGCCTTTCTCTTGCGCCAGCTTGGCCTCGCGGTGTTCCTTGATGAGCGCGCGCCAGGACACCCAGCCCAGCGGCGAATACACCGTCGACAGGTGGAAGCCGACCGTCTCGCCGTCGCCTTTGGCGTGCGGGATCCAGCGGCCGGTCTTGAACAGCGCGGGCTTTTCGTGCTCGCGGATGCGGTAGAAGCACGCGGGGCACTCGCAGTAGACGTCGCTCAAGTCGTCGCTTGCGCGCAGCTGCTCGAATTCGAGGATGTGCTCATGGCCGCAGTGCGGGCACGACACGTAGTAATGGCGCTGATCGCTTTGCGCGTAGAGCTCGGCGATGCGCGAGGCACCGTCGATCGTCGGCGAACTTGTGTAGTAAAACTTGGCGTTGCGCCCGAAGGTGCTGGCGCGCTTCTCGGCGATACCGATGGGGTCGCCTTCGTTGTTGAGGTCGCGCACCCAGCGGTCGATTTCGTCGCCGTACACGTAGCGCGCGGAGACTTCGGCCAGGTTGGCGGCGGAGCCGGCGGTGTTGATGAACAGCGTGCCTTTGCGGAAGTCTTTGCGCTCGGCGGTGTTGGCAGCGTCGCGCGAGCGGGCCGATGCGACGCGCTCGCGCAGGACGGGTACAGCATCGATTGTCTTGGCCACACGTGCGGAGAAGCGGCGTGTGAGGTTCAACGTCGGTTGCAGCGCGAGGAAGTTGGCCGGCGCGCGGTGGATCGTCGCCGAGATCCAGTTCAACGCGACCTGCGTCTTGAACAGCTGCGACGCGACCATGGCGACCACACGCAAGCACGGATGCGCGGGCGACAGGCACTGCATGGGCTCGACGGCGTACGGCGTGCGCGCGGAGCGGTATGGCCCGGTTTCGGCGGCACCCGACTCGTCGGGGATCACCATGAACTCTTCGGACCACTGGTCTACCCACAATTCGGGGTCAGGCTTCAAGCCGGCCAGGAAGGCGCGGGCGAACAGTGCGGCTCCGTCGGGATGGCTCACGATGTGTCGATGGGCTCTATCGAGCCGTACCTCTCTTTCCCCGCACGTGACAGGTCGGCCAACTTGCCGCGGTCGGGATCGTTGATGGATTCGGAAAGCACTGCGGCGCCGTGGACGATCATGTCGTCGAGCACTTTGCGCAGTGCGGTTTCGAGATGGCGCTCGACGGCCCATGGATCGGTCATCGAGGCCAGCTCGGGCGCGATCTGGCGCGGCAGGCCCATGATGCGGTCGCGCAGGTTGGCGCCGATCTTTTCGGCAGCGTCTTCGACGGCAATGCGGCTGACCAGTAGGCCGGAGACCCACTGGTATTCGGTGCGGGCTAGCTGTGCCTGGTAGTACTCGCGTTCAGCGCGGGCGGCTTGGAAGTCGTGGCCTAGGGATAGGTCGACGTCGGGCGTTGTGTCTCTTGCGCTATAGACGTCGCGGTCGATGCGTGCGGCCTCGTGGCGGTTGCGGACAGCTTCCTTTGCGGGGTCGGAGCCGCGCTTGATCTTCGCGAGCGTGGCATCGACGTCGACCAGCTTGCCGTCAGGCGTGGTGACCAGCTTCCCTTCTTTGCCAAGCTTGGTGACGTAGCTGGGCGACCAGTTCTGGCGCGCCGCGAACGCAGAGCGCGTCAGAAGGATCGTTTCACTCATGATTTCACCGTTTCACCTCGTAGGAGGTGAATTTCACTAAGCTGGAAAACTGGCCGATAACGAAGAATCGCGGGTGAGCGCCCCCGCAGTACGCTACCCGCTCGGGGGCCCCCGGGGCGGCTGCTCCTTCAAGAACCTGGCAACATCCTTCCAACCCGGTTCGGGCAAAGGAAAGACATGAGTAACTCACGTGAAGATACTGATCAATGGGATTGGCACAGCGTAAATACGGTTGAATTCAGACTGAAAACGAGTTGGTCGCGAACCAACCACTTCGCTACCACGTATTACGAAATCGCTGAGGCGTCTCTAGTTGCCCTCCTGCAGGCGCAGGAACATCCTGTTCCCATCCCAGCGCACGATGAAGACCCAAGCGATCACATTGCTTACCGGGAGGGACTGCTCAAGGCTGCGATCAAAACTATCGTCTTCTCAGGGATGGCTTGTGAGGCCGCCATCTATGATCTGGCGGCGATCAACCTATCCGACGAATACGCCAGAAACGTGCTCGACAAGCTAGACGTCATTGGCAAGTGGCAGGTCGTCCCACGCCTAGTCTTCGGCAAATCGCTCAATCCAAAGGGCCCTGCGATGAACGCCCTAAGGATGCTCGTGCCCGCTCGAAATAGATTGGTCCACCCGAAGTCGGAAGAGGGCTTCACTGACCCCACGAACGAAGCCCAGATCAAGGCGATGCTTGAGAAAGAACGGGTCGAGTTTGGAAAGATTCTGGACAGTGCTGGAGCTTCTTTTCAGGCGCTAGTGCTCCTGTCGCTTGAATTGAATCGAATCTTTCGACGGCCAGCGGCGATCCTCCCCACCTTTGAGCTAGACGAGCCCTTCAGTTTTTCCTCCAGCAATGATCCTAGAATCCGCAGGGTTATTACGCGTTGCCGAGAAATCGACAAGGCTGCCAGTCAGAAGTGAGAGGCAACGATGTCGAAACAGCACTGCAACCACTGCAGAGCTCATTTGATGGACGAAAAAAAGCCCGAGCATTTCCACTCGGGCTTTTTCATTTCGTACAGGCGTGCGTCGCCCCACGAACCGAACTGTAAGCGACGCGCCCCGCCCCCATCAATACTCGACACCGAATTTAACAATCCAAGGCCTGATCGCCACCTTCGCCGCCGCATAGGCCAGCGGCTGCCGCAGCCCCGCACGCGGATTCCGCCACACCCCCGGCCCAAGCCGATTCCGACACTCCACCCGAATCGCCAGCGCGTGGTCGCCCGAGATCGCTTCCATCGCCGCCGCCACCTGCTGCATCTGCCACGCATCCACGCTCGCCTCGTGGATGTCATCCGTCGACATCCACTGCCGCGAGCTCGCAGACCCGCCGCACGTCGCATCCCGGTTCGAAAACCACTTCGTGCCGGAATACTGCGCCTCCCAGCGGAACCACTCCAACAGCAGATCATCGAGCGCCTGATCCTCGCTCGTCACCAACGCAGATTGCCTCGTCACCTCACGCGGCTTAACGCAATACATCCTGCCTCCTCGATCCGACGATTTCACGCATGCGCGCAAGCTGCCGCTCCGCCTGCACCACAGACGACGGCGCCCCCACCAACGGCGCATCCGGAATCGGCGGCAGATGCTCAGCCACCGCCACCCGCCACAGCGCCGACCACCGCTCCTCAGCATCAGCCCAGCGCGCCGCCTCAACGGCCTTCATCCCAAACCGCACCGCCGACCAGAACACCGCCCGCGACGGCCACTCACCTTTGCCGATCGCCGCCAGCGCCGCCGCGTCGAACGCCTCCGCAGCCGTCATGCCGCACCTCGCGCAACGCCTGCCGCGTGCCGCAACCGGCCCGCATGCCACGGCAGCCCAGCCACCGCCTGCTCCGCCTGCGCCTGCAACCGCGCCAGCGCCTCCTCCTGCTGGCGCCGCAGCGCCCTTGCCCGCTCGCGCGACTCCCGCACCGCCGCCGCATACGACGGCACCCAATCCGGATCGCAAGCCCGCTTCGCGTGATAGGCCAGCATCGCAAACGGATCGTCCACACCACCCGCCGCCATACGGCCCCGCCATTCGTCGATCACCACCTGCCTCATGTCCGCAGGTGCACGAGCCACAATGCGTGCAACACGCGCCCGCTCCGGCCCTCTCAGGTCAACCGGCCAGGCAAGGTCTGCCTGCCACGCCACGCCCTGCCAATCCTCACTCTCTGCAAGCCCATCCCCAACCACACTCGCGCTCTGACCACGTTCCTCTGAGAGCCGGTGCCGCCGCGAGCGACAGTGTTGGGGGCCGTTTCGATCCTCCCGTGCCGCAGGCGTGGGGGACTCAATCTCCTTCTTCTCACGCCCCCGGCGTGGGGGGTTAGGGGGGTTGGTTTTATAGGTGTTACCGGAATACGGATGTGTGGCGGCTTTCGCGTTATCCACAGACTCCGGCACATCCGTAAAACCCGCGTCAGCATTGAACTCGTAGCCATCCTGCGGGTGTATCGAACCTCGACCGGCTTTCTTTTGGACGCACGAATCCGTATCCGCCAACGGGCACGCAAAAACAAGCTCGTACTGCCCGCCAAGCCGGCGCAGCAGCCCCAGCTTCTCCAACTGCGCCAACATCCGTTGCAGCTTCGACTTGTCATGCGCCAGGTAGCGCACGCCACGACGCGCAGTGCGCTCCGTCCACTCACGCAGCGCCTGATACGAGATCCGCACCACGCGCCCCACCACGCCCGTCCTGAAGTCCATACGCGGGCGCAACGCCACCAGGTACAGATGTGCGATCTCCGCACCTGCCCCGGACAGCGCGCTCAACTCAAGATCATTGATCCGATACGCCGACACCCTCGCCTCCATAGGTGCGCGTCAAGCCCATATACCCCGCCAGCCACGCCGCGTGATGCGCGCTGCCAGCCGGATACTCGTTCGCCTCATCCAACGGACGGCCAGACAATGCAGCCGCCCTGCCCTTGGCCCAAACAGCGCCAACGGCCTCGATAGGAATGTCCATGGAATCGCCCTTACAGCCGCAGCGGCGCGGCCTTACACAGCACATCAAACACCGCCACAAACTCCGGCGACGTCGACGCAACAACGGTGGATCGAAAAGCGAGGCGCTCCGCCTCAGTTGAAATCGCGCGATAACGCGACGCGCAGGCCAACGCCAGCGCAGAAGACTCACCAGCCGCATTGAACGGCCAAAACACATCAGCCAGCGGCCACGCGCAAGCATCCAGCAGATGCTCCGCAAACTTCGACAGCACCGGCAACCCGCGTGGCTTGAACGCCCCTGCAATGCGATGCCACGCACAACACATCTGATCGACGCGCTCACACGACAAGCCCACAGCAACACGCCCAGCCTTGCAGCACGTCATGCCGTGTGAAAAGCGTGGCGTGTTGCTCTGCGTTTGTGTCATGCGCGGTCTAGCCCTGTCAAAAATCGATACAACTCGGTCCTACTGGTTGCCGCCCCAACCTCTGGCGGCAACACTGCTTCGTCGGGTTTCCGGACCCGATGAAGATCACTTCAACCCCTTCTACGAGGAAACATGGAACTCAAAGACGCCCGCGATGAAGCAGAAAAAATGCTCATGAAACTCATTGAGCAACAACCCACCATGTTCGGATCTCCGAATACTCCCAACGCGCGTGCCGGCGAGACAACAGCGCAGTTCTGCTCTTCGTTTATCGAAACCTACGCCGCCTACCTTGTCAAAAAGGCCCAGTAACCTCGGCTAGCAGCCTTAGCTCGCGCGTCAGGGCCTCACGGGCCTCAGTCAGGCGCGCGGGCATCGCGAGATTGAAGTCGTTGTATTCCTTGACCTGGGCGCACAGAACATCAGCGATTTTCTCGGCATGCTCACGCGACAACTTCGCCTGCCCACCGCAATTTTCTTTACAGCCTTGCATCACTACTCCTATGCGCTCACGCGCTCAAAAAACAGCCAACGCACCGGCATCGGCTGACACATGCACAACAAACAAACAGCAGGCGCATCACGCCTGACCACGCAACCGCTGCATCCGCTCCGCATCACGCTGTGCACGCACGCGCAGCAACTCACGCAGCACCATCACAGAAGCCGTCGCCTCTTCAAACTCCCGCTCCAGCTTCCTCATCTCACCCTCCGACAGATGGTTGTCCGCCAGCGCCGCAGACATCGCGCGGCTCACATCCCCCACCTCGGCCAACACATTGCAAAGCGCCTCATACAGATCCGTATTCGGCAGATCCTCGCGGGCCACCTCGGGCAGCGGAATCGCCACCATCCCGTGCCGCCAGCACAGCGCCTGAATCGGCAGCTTCGCGTTCGGCACACCAGCGCCTTCCGCGTGCTCGACAATCACCGACACCTCTTCAAACGACACGTAGTTCGTCTGCACATGCGGCAGCAGCTTGTTGCGCAGCACCGCGGCGGACTTGTCCATCCGCGCGGCCAATCCTTCAACGCCGCCCGGATAACCGCGCGCTACCCAATAGAGCGCATCGTGTTGATTGATTTCGGAATAGTGGTAGCTCAAGAGGTGCCTCCTAAAGTGGGGTCATAGGGCCGCCGTGCGCGTCGCACTACCGGCGGTTCTGGCGGGCGCGTACACTCGCCTCATCGTTGGAAAGGCGCAATCCAGCGCGCGGAAGCAGCCCCTGCGACGAATGCGTCGAAGACGGGCCGCAGATGCTGCAGCCGGTATCATTCGGGGCTTGGGCCGCATTGGCCTTCGGTGTAGCCGTGTGGATGACGCGCGGGCGGAGACAAGCTCGGGCCAGATCAAATGCCAGTCGTCGGGACGGAGGTGTTTGCGCGTAACAAGCGCACGCGTCTCCCTCTCGATGCCAACGCAAAACATCGGCCCTAACCGTATGCGGAGGCTGATTGCCTTGCGCAGGTAGCGGATCGTCGTGCCACACAAGCGCGCGAAATCCGCCTGCTTGTCCGGTGACATTGCGTTTAAGTAAGCCCGCAGGTTTTCCATGCGACGATGGTACCCACGGGTATTTTTTATCTCAATACCTTGGCGGGCCGTATCCGCGAAAAACAGGGCCGGAATTTGTAAAGAATGGATAAGTACGAACGACGTCGGCAGCGGCTGGACCAGATCCGCGTCTCTCGCTTCGAGGGCTCGATCGTGAAACTCGCCCAGGCTATCGGCAAGGCCCAGTCATACGTGGGGCGCATGCTCTACGAAGAAGGCAAAGCCGGTGGCAAGCGCATCGGCGAAGACGTCGCGCGCGAGATCGAGCAAGCGCTCCACCTGCCGCCTTTCTCCCTCGATGCAGAAGACGAGGCGCCACCAGCGCCCGACTTCGGCGCACTGGCAATCAGTGCACTGAATGACTTGTCTGAACGGGATATCGAAGCCGCGATTGCGACACTTGAAGCGGTACTTGCTGCGAAGAAACAGCTCAAAGGTGCGACGCCCATTGCCCGTGCAGATGGACCGAAGGCAAAGCGCTTCGAAGAAGCACCAGCAGAAGTTGCAGAGCCCTCCGACTACGGCTACCCACCTCTTCCCAAGGCAAAGGCGCAGCGCAAGCGCGCCAGTTAATGAATCCCGCTTCGGCGGGATTTTTTGTTTCCTGTTGAGCAGGACGCGAATAGGAGGATTCTTATTCTATTGTTGGCCGCCCACCAACAACATGGCTGCCCGCGCGGGCCGTCAGTCGAATCAACAATGGGCATCCTCATTCAGTTTCCTCAGCCAGGCACGCGCACACCGCCTGGAACACCTCCATCGAGCCAGAGCAAAGCGCAAGACGCGCGTCTCGCTGCGGGGTATCGGCGCGATCTCGATCGCGCGGTGGCTCTGTTGCTGGAGCACGTTCAGAGCGACGCATACGACGGCGTAGCGCTCGTCCTGAAACCCACGTCGCCGACCCACAAACCGGCCTTCGTCGTCGGAGGTTTCTACAGGCATCGATTGAACGATGCTGCGGACGCCGCGATGCAGCTGCGTCTTGCGATTAGGCTGCGAGCGAAAGAGCAAAGCTCTGAGCCGCAGCCCCGCGACACGCGCAATGGTCCACATCATCCACCCCACCAACCAGGAACCTTAGACCAAGCTATGCAAGCTACTCTGCAGGAAAAATGGAACGATGCCACTGCGCGCTATCACCGCTGCGAGCAAATGTTGCGCATTGCGTTCAGCACACATCTCCGCGCGTCGCCCGAAACTACTGCCATTCTGCTCAGCATCACACAGCTGCATATTGAGACCGTTGCTAACTGCCTTTGGGAGCTTGTGCGCCAACCCGGACGGACGACGCCGCAGGCGAAACTCGAAACACTGAATGCGATTCAGCTATTCCGCAACGTACGTGCTCAGGTGTCGGCGTGGATGCCTCCGGCAGGGCAGGAAGCAACCTACTTTGCCGCGAACGCCCACGCGCTTTCCGACGACATGCTCCGGGAAGGGGACGCTCTGCTCGCGGAAGCAGAGAATGCGCTCATGAGGGTTGTCTACGGTTTCCCTCATGAGACACATCCACTCAAAACGGAACGTCAACTTCCATAGAGTTGGCGATGTCGACAAAGAAGATGATCTGCGAAGCACAGACCGCTAACAAGTACTCAGTTACTTCCAGCGTGGCCTTTCCCCCGTTCGCCCCGCCGTGGCCAACCCCTTCGCCACCGCTTCGAAACGCATACACTCCTGTGTAGGTCTGACAGATCGCCTTCGGCACGGATACCTCTGGGGTTGTACCAAGCCACTTTATGAGGTCGCCTAAAGTCGCTGCTTTTGCCATCGGGAAAAGAACTTTCCCGGCAGCCTCTACTGCACAGACAGCCTCCTTAACAGCATTCTCAAAGTCAGGGCGCGTAGGATGCCGGAAAAACTGTAGAGCCTTGTCGAAGTGCCTCCTCGCGCTTGAGAGCCGCGTGTCCCCAAGTACAACTTGCGACTTTGCTGTGAGTTCTACAGTGTGCTTTCGACCGCGTCGGCGGACAGCGCCTTCCGAAAACTCATACGCAAGGTCTTCTTCTAGAAAAAGTCGCTGAAGTTCGGTGGCGATGTACGCTTGAATTTCACTTACCGGCACATCAACGCAGTAATTACCTGCACTGTCCTCGAAGCCGATTTCGTGAGGAAGATGGCTAAACAAGCGCTCACAGAAATCATAGGCCCTGTCCCAACGAAGCTCTTTGAGGGCTGTTTCTACGTTCAGCTTAGCTTGCTTCAAGCTCGTCCCATATGAAGCGTCATAGCTGACCACCTCAAGCCGTCCGATCCGATGCAATTCGCGCGCGACAACCGTCCAGTCTTTAACGTACCTACGCTCGACGAGATCAGAGATTAGGTGAAGTAGACCGCTTCTTGCAGAGGCAGGAAAATCACCGTCGATCTGTCGGTGTTTGCCTCTGGCTCGAGCCGAAAAAGGAGGTTGAAGCGATGATGTCATGGTAGAACCGCTTTCAGTCACTCGGATGATCAGCGACCGCTCAAACGCTTGGTTCGAGCATGTCCTCGACCTGCTAGTCGAAGGTGCTGCGCGGACGCAGTGCTCTTTTAGGGGCCGGAACAGCGCCTGACTTCGCTCAATTGCGACCCCGCTACTTTTCTGTAGGCCATCCTATCCTCAAACCTGTCCTGTATCGTTGTCGCATCGCGTTAACCACCCAAGTCATTGACCTCGGGAAGATTCGCAGCCTGTGGCCCTTCGTTTGCCTCATCAAGGCGCCGGAGCACTTCATTAATCGCCTGCGGCTCTGAAATCAACATCTGAGTAGTGCTTGAAACGATGAAATTGGTTGGCACAAGCTGTTCGATTCCGTCGTCTGTTTGGAACACGTGAATTACGTGCGGGAAGAGTTCTGGATCCAAAGGATGCACCGCCCTAGGGTTGTGGAAGATGTAGATGCCTTCGTGCCAGAGTTCCGAGTATTTGCGCTCTTCCACAATGGCCCGAAAAGGCCGTACATCCCCCTGCCCATCCGTCCTCGCTCCCGTAACAATGGCCAGGGAGTTAGGACTGCGCAGGCCCGCAAGGCGCCCCATCCGATTGAACTTCGGAATCGTTCCCTGAGTTGCCAACATCACGGCTGCAATGTGCGTATGGCGATCGTGTGAGAAGAAGTTGACGGGAATACTGCGCTCGCCCACAACGTGACGATCAAAAGTCTCACATACACCCTCCCTCGTCACACGCCAACCGTATAAGTATTCTTGCAACGCCATACTGGAGAATGCCATGGACATTGGGCGCGAATAGTCGTGTAGCGCGATGACGAATGGGTTTCCTCGTACGTGGTCAAGTTCCCAATAGTGCAATCTGCTTGGCTCAGGCCTGTGCCGAACCTTGTTCAACAAAGCACGTTGAAACTTAAAAGGCATTTCCTCTGCAGCGTGGCGCTCTATCTCCCGGAGAGTTTCCTCATTGACTTCTAACTGCTCTACGTTCTCCTGCTCAGCGATCGTTGCCACTTCTACGAAAACTTGGTCCGCGCCTTTCTGCAGGCAATAGTCTGGCTGCGGATGATCACGGCTAATCTCAAAATCCAGCTCATAGAAGACAGCATGAAGATAAAGCTCAAAGAGCCTGGAGTTAAACTCATTTCCCTGAAGTGCGCGAATGAAAACGCCATCCGGATCCTTGAACCAATACGCCAACTCCTCCATCATGACCCGAGCCGGAAAATGAACGGGATCCTCGACTAATAATCGATAATATCGATTTCGGCGATTTTCAGGAACACGCGGATCGAAGATAGCAAAAGCGCTAGTTTCGTCGCCCTGTGGAAAGCAGCCCTCTACATGCGCATTGAATAAATCATCCACACAAGCATTTAGTGCCTCTACAAGCTCGTCTCGAGAGTCCTTCGAGACAATGACATTGATAGCTCTGAATCTGCGGTCTAGGTCACGGCCTAGCACAATCGCATTAAAGTCTTTGTCGATCTCGCATCGGAGCATTACCGCAAGAATCGTCGTCTCGCCCCGTTCTTCCATGAACCACTCTAGTTCGGTCGAGAACAACCTAACGAAAGGCGTGCGGCCGTAAAAGCGAGCTTCGAAAGCTTCTTTTGATATCGACTGGAACATTTCCCCCCACCTCAATTTCTGTACCCGCTTTGATCCAGGTCAGACATAGACTATCTATTACGAGCGATCAAAAGCAACCGGATATTGCGGCTCAGAATATAGCACTGCAGGTCAATTTCAAGGTGGCCGCCCGCTCCCCTCTGGGGTGGGGTTATTCCAACGGCAGGCTCTTTGGAGTCGTTAGAAATCCAATTAGCAGTGCAATACATTTCTACATTTACCCACCATAAAGGTATTGTTTTGATCAATACCCATGGGTACTCTTTCACTCCAACAGCCACTTGGAGTGCAAATGCATACCTCTCGCAAACTCGCTAAGTTCTCAGCCTACCTCGCCGCACTAAGCTCAGTGCTGTTGTTGCACGCATACGCCCTCCATCTCGACGAAACGTCCGAGACAGAGCCCACGCGCATCACCCAGCGTCAGGCATGAGGAGGACACGATGCACCGTTCCGCCCTCCACCGCCTCGCGTCCGGCTACTTCAGCCACCGCCCCGCCCTCGGCCTTGCCGTAGTGCTATTTGCGTTCGGCCTCGCCGGCGCCATCGCGCCCGAAGCCGCAATGGTGCTCGGGGGCTGACATGCCTCCACGCCCCATCGCAGACGCGGCCGTGCTCGCCGAGCGCAACAAGCTGCGCCTCATCTGCACCGACGCGCAGGCCCTGGCCGCCGGCCCCGTCCGCACCGCCATCGAGGCATCCGCGCACGCCCGCACCCACCCGCGCATTCGCACGACCCGCCGCGTGTGGGTCGACCTCAAGAAACTGGCTGCAGGCGACTTCGACGACTGACCAGCCGCAACGGAGACCAACCATGCATCGCATAGTGAACCGTACGCCCGCCACCATCCGCATCGGCAAGCACGACGTGCAACGCCGCCCCCTGCCCGGCTCGCTGCATTGCAGCTACAGCCTGCGCGTCAATGGCGTCGTCGTATGGGAGAGCGTCAGCATCCCCTGCGCACGAGATCTCGACGGCGCCGTCAAGACGCACCGCTCGTGTCAGGAAGTCATTGAGGCCGCGCGCCGCGGTGGGCGCCGGATGGGTATGCAGAAGATCAACGGCGCTGTTCGGCCGAAGCGGGGGGCGTTGTGATGCGTGATGGCAAAACAGCCAAGCCGGTTGTTACCGACCATTCTGCTGATGCCAACAAAATGGTCGATCTAAGCGCAAGCGATGGGAATGCTCTGGCGTTAAAGCGTGAGCTTGTGCGGCTTGTCGCGGCTGTTGAACAAGGACCTACATAGCAGGCAGATCGCGAAGCAACCGTCCTTCGTGCTTTTCAGGCTCCGCGACCTCGATCCACTCATAGCCGTTTTCGCCAACAACGACGCCCACTTTCGGGCCAAGCGGCGTGAGCCCGTCGATGGAGTGGAGCGCGTAGACATGATCATCGCTCATGAGAAGCATGATGATCTGATCAATGTCTACATCTGCAAAAGGAGATCCCCACGAGTTCGTCTGTGGGTTGATCAACGCGTAGCGAACGTGGGTTGCACGCCCCGTTGCGTCGTCAATGCGCGCGTGGGTAATCCCGTAGTACGCCATCTACACCTCCGGCTATTTCGAACATCGTAACACCGGCAGCAAATGACCAACGCAGCAGTACGAACCATTGAAGCAACCCGCAACAAACGGAGCACATCATGAATCAACAACCGATGGCCGAAGCGGGGGGCGTTGTGATGCGGCTCATCGCCACCCTAAAGAATGCGGGACCGGCGAGTGACAATATGCGCGCTGGGACAACCGGCAGTGCGAGCTACCGCTATGCAACAGTGGCGGCAATTGAAGGAGCTATTGTTCCTCGATATCTTCTCGCTTTACGCTGGACCTCTCAGCCATTCGTCGAGCACTTCGCTGCCGAGGTGAATACGAATTTGCGGATCTCGGGCCTCTCCCAAGTCCACACCGCCCGCGAAGACCCGATTGATAACGTCGATCGAGCGTTGCCCGATTGCGTTTCGGGTCGCGGCGTCACCGCCATCCAGTGCCTCACGTACGTCACGCTCAAGAACCACGAGAAACTCGCGACTCGTACGATGCGGCCGCTCTGCGGTGGGCATTGGCTTGGTGAACAGACCATTCCCGTTCTGCGTAACAGTCATCTCGAAGTCTCGGAAGACCTGCCCGGGATATGCGCGCATCCATTGCGTGAGATCGAACATCGCTCGCCTCCGAAAGATTGCGGGAATGCTAGCACGCAAGCCGCTACAAAATTGCTGAGGCTAGAGATACATCCCGCAAGCGCCCATGGCGCCAACGCAGACGATGACGATAGCTGCCGCCCACCAGCGCAGCGACTCACGATAGAGGTTTGATCGATACATCGCGCCATCGTAGGTGGCGCATGCCCGCTAGAGTGCGGGCGCAACAGGATTTGACATCATGAACCAACGACTGATGACCGAAGCCGACCTGTACCGAGTGACCAAACTGAAGCAGAACGCGGCGCGCGTGCGCTGGTTCTTGATGAACTTCGGTGTAAGGCCCGTGCAGAGCGCGGATGGCAGCCTGACCCTGACATGGGGAGCCTACGAGATCATGCAGGCCCGGCGCGCCGGCGGCGTGACGCCATCGAATGACGCGCATGCGGCGGCTCGGCCCAAGCTCGTGCGCGTGGGTAGAGCAGCATGAACGCACGCCGTCGCACGAAGCCAGACGGGCTGCCCAGCCGCGTCTACAAGCGCAACGGTAGCTTCCACTGGGTCCGGCCGAACGATCAAAAGTGGATCAAGCTGTGCCGGATCGATGAGGGCGAGACGCGCATGTACGAGCGCCTGGCGGACGAGAAGCGCAAGGTGTCGATCGATGTTGGCGAGCGCACCATGCCGCGCCTCGTGCGTATCTACATGGACCAGCACGTGGCCGGCTACGCGGCATCGTATCGGGCCGAGTGGGAACGCCGCGGCGAGGTGGTACGCAAGGCTTTTGCGAACTTCGACATCGAGCTGGTGGACGTCGAGGCCTGCGAAGAATTTCTGACCAGCAACTGGGGCAACAAGCTCAACACGCAGAGGGCCATGAAGGCGTGGCTCCAGTCGTTCTTTTCCTGGGCGGTGCGCAAGAGACACATCCAGATCAACCCAGTGCGTGAGATCAAGGTGAAAAAACCGAAGGTGCGCAAGGTCTACATCCGGCCTGAGCACTTCGTCGCCATCCGCGACGCGCTTACCGTGGCCGCCGACGGTAAGAAGACGCCGACTGGCCCCATGATGCAGGTGTTCGTCGATCTGTGTTACCTGACGTGCCAGCGCTCGACCGAGATCCGCAACCTCCGCTGGGCAGACATCGACGCCAAGCGAAAGCTGATCCGGTTCGTGCCCACCAAGACGGAAGACAGCAGCGGCGAGGCCGTGGACTGGCCGCTCACGCCCGAGATTGAGGAAGTGCTGAAGCACGCCAAGAAGATCGAGCCCATCGGCGGCGACTATGTGGTGCGGGACAAGAACGGCAAGCCAAAGACGGCGGCAGCCTGCCGCGATGCGTGGAACGACGCCAAGGCACGCGCCGGCCTGACCGACACGGGCTACACGATCAAGGACATTCGCGCCCAGGCGCTGACCGATGCCAAGCGCGCCGGGTACGACATCGACGAGCTGCAGATCGCGGGCGCGCACACTGATCGGGCAACGACCGAGGGCTACATCAAACAGCGCGACGTGCCGGTTTCAAACGTGCGTCTCACGCTGCCGGCGGCCTGAAATTCTGTCAAATATGAGCCACCCGACGTGCCGGAAAGCCGCATGGCCACGTGCTTAAGAAATAAGCACAATATTGGACAGTTTTCTTAGAAACCGTTGACCGGCGCGGTTTTGCGACTGATTGCGCACCTACATGGGGTGCAGGTGGTCGGAGGTTCAAATCCTCTCGCCCCGACCAAAACAAAAGCCCGCGTAACGGATCACGTTACGCGGGCTTTTTCCTTTCTATCTGAGCGCTTCTTGTCTGCAATATCGGCTTTATGGCTTGTCGGTACGCAGCACTTCCAACACGGCTGACAGCTCACGCCGCAAGTCCTGAACATCGACCGACGCGCTCGCAGCGACGGACATCGGCGCCGCGACTTCCATTTCCTGCTCATCGGCCTCGACCGGCGACGCGGCAGCCACACCATGTCGCAACTCGTCCAGCCGGTTCCGCGCGCCATTGATCGTGAAGCCCTGCTCATACAGCAGCTCGCGAATACGCCGAATCAGCAGCACTTCATGATGCTGGTAGTAACGCCGATTGCCGCGTCGCTTGACGGGCTTGAGCTGCGTAAACTCCTGCTCCCAATAGCGCAGCACGTGCGGCTTGACGGCGCACAGGTCGCTCACTTCCCCAATGGTGAAGTAGCGTTTGGCAGGAATCGGCGGCAGGTTGACCCGCTCCGTGTGTTTATCGGCGGCCATACAGGGCTGAACTACAGGGCTGGCGAAAGAAACGGATTGAACAGACGGCTGAACGAGATCACGCAGCAGAATTACGCGACGTCGACCGGCAGCGGCTCGACGCGCTCTTCAACGAGCGCCTTGAGCTTCTGGCTCGCATGGAACGTAACAACGCGACGCGCGGTAATGGGGATGATCTCCCCCGTCTTTGGGTTCCGGCCCGGGCGCTGCGGCTTGTCGCGCAACTGGAAGTTACCGAAGCCGGACAGCTTGACACTGTCACCCTGTTCGAGCGCCTCGCGAATCACGTCGAAAAAAGCCTCGACCATGTCCTTCGACTCACGCTTGTTCAAGCCGACCTGCTCGAACAGCATCTCGGCAAGCTCGGCCTTGGTAAGCGTCGGCACGTCCTGACCGCGCGCATCACGTGCGTCGGCCAATGCTGCCGAAGAAGAACCGAGCAAGTCGCCCAAGGATGCCGCCAACGCTGGCGCGTGTTGATCGTTCATAGGATTCGCTTAGCGTATTCGATCCGAATGCGGAGGTTCGTTCGAGCTGTCTCTAGCGCAGTGCGGACGTCTGAGACGTCAGGCGCGCAGGCGCGCGCCGAATGCATCGCCGGCCGCTCGAATCAGTTGCTGTGTGGCGGCCTCGACAATGTCGTCCTGAAGGGTGCTGTCAGTATCTTGCAACGTAATTCTGAAGGCAAGGCTTTTCTCCTGCGCCCCAATGGCAGCCGTGGCGGCCTTCGGACGGAACTCATCGAACAGCACAACGCCCTGCAGATAACGCTGCCACGGGGTGCCGACAGCCGCTTTCTCGAACGTGTCGACCAGATCCTGCACCGCCACATCTTGGCGCACAACCAGCGCGATGTCGCGCGTCACGGCCGGCACACGTGGCACTTCACGATACTTGGGCAGGCCCACCGCAGTGATGGCATCGAGCTCCACCTCCCACACCACCGGCGCAGTCGCCAGATCGTACTTCTGCAGCCAACGCGGATGCAGTTCACCGATCCAGCCGATGGCGCGGCCATTCAGCACCACGCGCGCGGAGCGTCCCGGATGCAGCGCGGGATGTTCGGCGCGCTCGAAACGCGCCTGCAGCGGCCACAGCAGCGACTCGACATCGCCCTTCACATCGAAGAAATCGACCGGACGGGTCTGCACGCCCCACTGCTCTTCCTTGGCCGGACCATACGCGATGCCGCCCGCCATCATCGGCTGGGCGTAGCCGGCGATCGACAGGCCACCGTCGGCGACATTTGCATCGCGGTGGAACACACGTCCCACCTCGAACATGCGCACGCGCGAAGCCTTGCGATTCAGGTTGTAGCGCACCTTGTCCAGCAAACCGCCGATGAGCGTGCTGCGCATCACCGAGTACTGGCTGGCAATCGGATTCAGCAGCGGAATCGGGTTGGTGTTGCCCGCAAAGTCGGCTTCCCATTCGGTCTCGACAAAGGCGAAGTTGACGACCTCGTGGTAATCGCGCGCGGCCACGGCATGACGCACGTCGTGCATTGTGCGACGCGCCTCGTCGGTCGGGCGCATCGCGCTCTCGGCCACCGGCGGCTTGGCGGGAATCTGCTCGAAACCGTAGATGCGAGCGACTTCTTCGATCAGGTCTTCCTCGATTTCAAGATCGAAGCGATACGACGGCGGCTCGACGATAAACACGTCGCCGTCCACGCTGAACGTGAGGCCGAGGCGCTTGAAGACGTCCGCCACAACGTCGTGCGACAGCGGAATACCGAGCACACGCGCAGCACGTGCGACACGCATGCGCACCGGTTCGCGCTTAGGCAGATTGACGATCTGATCGTCGATCGGGCCAGCTTGGCCGCCGCAGATTTCCAGGATCAGGGCACTGATGCGTTCGATGTGTTCAACGGTGGTCGCGTAATCAACGCCGCGCTCGAAGCGATGACCGGCATCGGTCGAGAAGTTGTAGCGGCGTGCACGGCCCTGGATGGCTTCCGGCCACCAGAATGCGGCTTCGACGTAGATGTTCTGCGTATCGAGCGTGACGGCCGTCTTGTCACCGCCCATGATGCCGGCAAGGCTTTCGATGGCTTCCTCGTCCGAGATCACGCCGACCTTTTCGTCGACGGTGATGGTGTCGCCATTGAGCAGCTTCAGCGCTTCGCCGGCCTTGCCCCAACGCACCGTCAGGCCACCGTGGATCTTGTCCAGATCAAACACGTGCGACGGACGGCCCAGCTCCAGCATCACGTAGTTCGAGATATCGACCAGCGCCGACACGCTGCGCATGCCCGCGCGCTCGATGCGCGAGACCATCCAGGCCGGCGTCTTCGCGTGGGCGTTCACGCCGCGGATGATGCGACCAGAAAAGCGACCGCACAGGTCCGGTGCCTCAACCTTGACGGGCAGCTTGTCAGCCAGCGCCACCGCAACGGGTGCCATCGACGGCATGGTGATCGGCGCGCCCGTCAGAGCGGAAACTTCACGTGCCACGCCGTGGATCGACAGGCAGTCCGCCTTGTTGGGCGTGAGTTTGATGATGAAGATCTGGTCGTCCAGATCGAGCACCTTGCGGATGTCTTCGCCCACCGGCGTGTCTTCCGGCAGGATCAGGAGGCCGCCGTGGTCTTCCGACAGCTTCAGCTCGCGCGCCGAACACAGCATGCCGTAGCTCTCCACACCACGCAGCTTGCCGATCTTGATCTTGAACGGCTTGCCATCCTCGCCAGGCGGCAGGTCGGCGCCAACCATCGCGCACGGCACCTTGATGCCGACCGACACGTTCGGCGCGCCGCAGACGATCTGCAGCAACTCGCCCGTACCCGCATCGACCTTACACACGTTAAGGCGATCGGCATCCGGGTGCTTGTTCACCTCGACCACATGGCCGACAACGATCTGCGAGAACGGCGGCGCAACGGGGTCGACCTCTTCCACTTCGAGGCCAGCCATCGTCAGGCGATGGGAGAGTTCATCCGTGGTGATCGACGGATTGACGAAACTGCGAAGCCAGGATTCCGGAAATTGCATGGCGCGACAGGAAAGAGAATTCGATTAACGGGGCGACAAAACAGCAAACGGCGTTTATGCGAACTGACGCAGGAAACGCACGTCGCCCTCGAAGAACAGGCGCAGGTCGTTGATGCCATAACGCAGCATCGTCAGGCGCTCCAGGCCGGAGCCGAACGCGAAGCCGATGTAGCGCTCGGGGTCCAGGCCCATGTTGCGTACCACGGTCGGGTGCACCTGGCCGGAACCGGAAATCTCCAGCCATTTGCCGTTGCCGAACGCCATGTCGATCTCGGCCGACGGCTCGGTGAACGGGAAATACGACGGGCGGAAACGCACCTGGATGTCGTCGCGCTCGAAGAAATTGCGCAGGAAATCGGTATAGACGCCCTTTAGATCAGCAAAGCTGATGTTGTCTGCAATCCAGAGGCCTTCGACCTGATGGAACATCGGCGAGTGCGTGGCATCGCTGTCGACGCGGTACGTGCGGCCCGGGGCGATGACCTTGATGGGCGGGATGCGATCGAGGTGCTTGTACTTCTCGACGTGCATGCGGGCGTAGCGCACCTGCATCGGGCTGGTGTGCGTGCGCAGCAGCAGGAGCTTGTCTTCGCTGTCGCGACCGTCGATGTAGAACGTGTCCTGCATCGAGCGCGCCGGATGGTTGTCCGGGTTGTTCAGCGCCGTGAAGTTCATCCAGTCCGATTCGATTTCGGGGCCGTCAGCCACATCGAAACCGATCGAACCGAAAATCTTGGCGACCCGCTCCCAGGTATTCATCACCGGGTGCAGACTGCCCTCGGCCACATCGCGGCCTGGCAGCGTTACGTCGATGGCCTCGGCTGCAAGGCGGGCGTTCATCAGCGCATCAGCCAGCGCCTGGCGGCGGGCGTTCAGCGCCTCCTCAACACGGCTCTTCGCTTGGTTGATGCGCGCGCCTTCGGACTTGCGCGTCTCCGGATCCAGCTTGCCCAAGCCTTTGAGCAAGTCGGTCAGCACGCCGGACTTACCGAGAAAGCGCGCCTTCTCGTTTTCCAGCGAGGCGTTGTCCTCCACGGAGGCAAACGCGTTTTGGGCATCGACGACGACTTGATCCAGATCCAGTGACATGGGAAGGCGAGCGAAAAAATTCGGGGTGATTCGGGTCCGCGAAATGCGCGGAATAAAAAACGGGGCTCGGTGAGAGCCCCGTCAGGGTGATCAGCCGGCAAACTTACTGGGCAATTCCAGCGGCCTGCCCGGCCAATCCAATTCAGGCGACGTTGGCTTTCACCTGGTTCACGATGGCAGCAAAAGCCACCTTGTCGTGAATGGCCATGTCCGACAGCACCTTGCGGTCCAGCTCGATGGACGCCTTCTTCAGGCCGTTCATGAACTTGCTGTAGGTCAGACCATGCTCGCGTGCGCCTGCGTTGATACGTGCAATCCAGAGAGCGCGGAACACGCGCTTCTTGTTGCGACGATCGCGGTAAGCGTACTGGCCAGCACGCATGACCGCCTGCTTGGCGATGCGATAGACGTTATTGCGGCGGCCGCGGTAACCCTTGGCTGCGCTGATAACCTTCTTATGACGGGCCCGCGCTGTGACCCCACGTTTTACTCGAGGCATGAAATGCTCCTTTCGTAGTTAGTTAGGGTTAGGCGTACGGCATCATTGCGCGAACGGACTTCAGGTTCGTCTCATGGACGCCCTCGGTACCGCGCAGGTGACGCTTGTTCTTGGTGGTCTTCTTGGTCAGGATGTGACGCTTGAAGGCTTGACCGCGCTTGACGGTGCCACCGGGACGAACGCGGAAACGTTTTTTCGCGCTGC
>Ga0157370_10000680_pt1 | contig 42288 bp, 35 predicted proteins | sample C35metaG_FD_113463 | JGI IMG/M metagenome (GOLD analysis project Ga0157370, IMG submission 113463) | Corn rhizosphere microbial communities from Kellogg Biological Station, Michigan, USA - C3-5 metaG | ecosystem: Host-associated > Plants > Roots > Rhizosphere > Soil | place: USA: Michigan...
ATGAAGGCTGGCTCGCCGAGCACATGTTGATTCTCGGCGTCGAGAGTCCTGAAGGCGAAAAGACCTACGTGGCCGCTGCGTTTCCCAGCGCCTGTGGCAAGACCAATTTCTCCATGCTGGTGCCCCCGAAGGGTTTTGAAGGCTGGAAAGTCTGGACCGTGGGCGACGACATCGCCTGGATCAAACCCGATGAAAACGGCCGGCTGCGCGCGATTAATCCCGAAGCCGGCTTTTTTGGGGTTGCGCCCGGCACCTCGGAAAAAACCAATCCGAACGCCATGGCAACGCTTCGCCGCAATTCGATCTTCACCAATACGGCCCTCACTCCCGATGGCGGCGTCTGGTGGGAGGGTATGACGGACGAACCACCCGCCGAATGTCTGGATTGGCAGGGCCGGAAATGGACTCCGGCGATTGGCAAGGAGACGGGCGTCAAAGCCGCGCATCCCAATTCGCGGTTTACTGCGCCTGCGTCACAATGCCCCACGATCGATCCGGATTGGGAATCTCCTCATGGTGTGCCTATCAGCGCGATTCTCTTCGGCGGCCGCCGCGCCACTACGATGCCTCTGGTATTTCAGTCATTCAACTGGAGTGCTGGCGTCTACTCGGGAGCCACGATGGGATCGGAGACGACGGCAGCGGCGACCGGCGCAGTGGGCAAGGTTCGCCGCGATCCAATGGCAATGCTGCCGTTCTGCGGTTACCACATGGGCGATTATTTCCGGCATTGGCTGAAAGTGCAGCGGCAACTCTCAGAGACACCGCGAATCTTCAACGTGAACTGGTTCCGCAAAGATGCAGATGGCGCATTTATCTGGCCCGGATTCCGGGAAAACATGCGCGTCCTCAAATGGATTATCGATCGCGCGCGCGGCCGCGCCGTGGGCAAGGAGACACCCATAGGCTGGATGCCGCGTTATGACGATATTGAATGGAAAGGTTTGGATTTCCCGCGGGAACGATTTGAAGAGCTCCAGAGCTTTAGCCGCGAACAGTGGAAACAGGAAGTAATCAGCCACGAAGATCTCTTCATCGACCTGCACGATCACCTTCCACCCGAAATCGTCTACGAACGCGAGCTATTGATCTGTCGGCTGTAAGGCAAGCGGAGCAGCGCCGCTGTTCCGCTCCCGCCATTGGTTTCGGACCGGTGGATTCGGATCTGTGAGATTAAAAATCAACCGGCGAGGCGTTTCGCAAGACTTCGGACGGCTTTTCTCCGAAAGCAGTCGGCGGAATGGTCGTTGACGATGCCAACCGCCTGCATCCACGCGTAGACGATCACGGGCCCGGCAAATTTGAACCCACGGGTCCGGAGGGCCTTCGAGATCTCCTCTGAAAGGGCGCTTTTCGTGGGACGCTCGCCGCTGTTCTCGATTGGCCTGCCGCCCGCCATCTTCCAGATGAATTGGGAAAAGTCTTCGCCGGCTTTGCGCATCGTCAGATATGCTCGGGCGCCAGCAATCGTCGCTTCGATCTTTGCCCGGGAGCGAACAATTCCTGGATCCTCGAGCATTCGCTCGATCTCCCTTTCGCCGAAACGCGTCACCTTCTCTGGAACGAAACCGCAAAATGCCGTTCGGAACGCCTCTCGTTTGCGCAGAATGATCGACCAGGAGAGGCCGGCCTGGAAGCCGTCCAGCATCAGCTTCTCCCATAGCGCGCGGCTATCGTACTCCGGCACGCCCCATTCCTGGTCGTGATAAAGGCGCATCAGCGGGTCCTTTTCAGCCCACGAACAGCGGCGCGGATTATCCGCTGATACTTGTTTCAAACCGCCCCCTGTAGTCTGTAAACGTATGCTTCGGTCCGCCCTTATTGCGGTTCTTGCGGCTGGCGTTTCGTCTGGCGCCGCGGATCACCCAGTTCGTGTCGCATCGCTCAACCTCGATAAAAAATCCGGTTCGGAGCTGATCGTGAAACTCTCCGCTGAACCCGATCTTCGCAAGGCCGATATCCTGCTGTTGCAGGAGGTCGTCGATTCTCCTCGTTTTCATGGGGCCGAAGATGCTGCGAAAGCCCTCGGCATGCAGTTCGTATTCGCAAAAGCGTTCACTCTCGAGGGCGATACCGATGAAGGTCTTGCGATCCTGAGCCGCTACCCGCTCGGAGCGCACCGCGCCGTACCTCTTGCGCGTAATCAGCTTCATTTCAAAAACCGGATCCGCATTGCGCTTCTGAGCGACATCGCGATGCCGTGGGGCCATACTCAGGTGATCTGCATCCATCAGGACAACCGGATCAATGAGGAAGAAAAGATCCGACAGCTTCATGACGTTTGGCCGGCGATCGACCCAAACGGCCCCGCCATCCTCGGCGGCGATTTCAACACCGGCGATTTTTACTGGATCTCCCACATCATCCCTATTCCGCAGGCCCAGCACCAGCGTGAAGCCCTTATTCAGGATGCGCGGCGCCACGGCTTCATTACGAATCTGGGGGCAGGGCCCGCCACTTACCACATCCCTGGCCAGAAAATCGACTGGATCTTCGTGCGCAATCTCAAGCCCCTCGATTCAGGCGTCACCCGCATCCGGTTCTCGGACCACAACTCGGTCTGGATAACTGTTCAAGGCCACTGAGCAGCGCGCTGCCGCACGCGCGGGCCTTACATCACCCCAAATTTTTCGAAAGCCTCGACCGCGGGCATCCCGGCGCGAATTGCCTCGCGAACAAGATTTTCCTTGCTCGCCTTTTCGAGCGCCCTCGTGATCACTTCCTGCTCTGCTTCACGAGGAATCGCAAGCAGCCCGTCGATATCGCCGAAAATCACATCGCCCGGATGAATTCGCACGCCTTCAATTTCGATCTGTACCCGAAAATCCACGACCTTGCCTCGCGGCCCCTGGTCCTGCGCATAGCAGCCAAGGGAGAAAGTGGCAAAACCGAGTTGGAGAATTCCGTGCGTATCGCGCGAATATCCGTTCACCACGGCTCCCGCCGCCCCGAGCCGTTGTGCGCGAGTGCTCATCAGTTCGCCCCACAATGCATACCGGGGCGTGCCGCCCGTCGCGACGTAGACCTCCCCCGGCTTCAGGTCGTCCAGCGCGTGCAGCATCAGCCCGAACGGCTGACCACCCAATGGTGAATTACCGCGCTCGCCCGGCGAGTTGTAGTAATCGGCCTCGAGCACCGGCATCGCGCGCCCCGCCACCACCATTCGCGGATTCAGCGGTCGTATGGCAGGCGGCAGAAACTGATGCAGGTATCCGAGCGCATCGAGCACGTCACCCACTACAGCCGTGAAAAGTTTCGATCGCATCAGTTCGAACAACTCGCCGTCATTTCGCCACATAAAACTCATGAACAGCCGAGTATACAAGCCGATGGTTTGCGCGATCTGTAACGCTCCTAACCGAAGTGCGCCGGTTGCGAAGGAATGTGGAATTTGGGCTGCTTTAAATGACCAATCGCTGATGGACACGTATTTCCATAAACCGCGAAACTGGAAAAGGGCGTTGTGATCCGGGGCGATTATTTATTGGCCGTTTGCCTTTTCACCGTTGCATTGTTTCCTGCTGAAGGCCAGGTGGACCAGTTCGAGGGCAAGCCGATTGTGGATATCCAGTATTCGTCGTCTCAGTCCCTCGCGCCCGAGGACCTTGCGAAAGCCCAACCGATGCGCAAGGGGCAGCCGTTGCGAGCGGCGGATGTCGCCCACGCAATCGACGCTCTGTTTGCCACCGGAAGGTTCGCGGACGTTGTCGCAGAGGCCGAGCCTTCCGGAAATGGCGTGGTTGTCCGTTTCGTGACACAACCGCAATGGTTCGTGGGTGGGGTAAATGCCGAAGGCAAAATCTCCTACCCTCCCAACCGCGGCGAACTTGCCAGCAACGGCCAGTTCACTCTCGGCGGACCGTTCCGCCAGGAAGATGTCGACAACGCCGTTAAAAGCATCAGGCGCCTGCTGCAGGCCAATGGTTTTTACGAAAACGCAGTAACGCCCTCCATCGAGCGGTCTCCGGAAGGCCAGCAGGCATTCATTACCTTTCAGGTTCACGAAGGGAAGCGCGCGAAATATACAACGCCGGTGATAAACGGCAACAAACTGCTCTCCGATGCCGTCATCATCCGCGCCACGAAGTGGCGCATTCCCATCATTCACTGGTGGCGGGAGGTTACGGACGCCCGGACGCGCGGCGGCGTTCAGGGAGTGCAAAAGAAATACCAGAGCAAGGGCCGCCTCGCCGCCAAAATTGACCTGACTGGTCTTGGTTACGATGCGGCTACGCGCCGCGTGACGCCGCATCTGGACGTCCATCCCGGGCCGGTCGTCAAAGTCGAAGCCGTCGAGGCCAAAATCTCCAAAAGAAAACTGAAGCGATATGTACCCATCTTTCAGGAGCGCGCAGTCGACAACGACCTGATAGTTCAGGGCCAGCGCAATCTCGAGGATTATTTTCAAAGCCAGGGCTATTACGACGTCGGCGTTGATTTCCGCATCGAGCATCCGGATCAGAACACCGAAGTTATCCAATACGTCATCTCGAGGGGGCAGCGCTATAAAGTCGTCCGCGTTGCTATCGTGGGCAACAAATACTTCACCCAGGACATGATCCGTGAGCGCATGTTCATTGCGCCCAGCGCTTTCAACCTTCGCCATGGCCGCTATAGCGAGGCCTTCCGCAAGAAGGATGAAGCCAACATCTCCGATCTTTATAAGGCGAACGGATTTCGCGACGTCGTCGTGAGGATCGCCGTCGAGAAAACGTATAAAGGCAAAACCGGAGATGTAGCGGTGACGGTCAACATCACGGAGGGTCCGCAGTGGACTGTAGATACGCTCACCATCGAAGGCGCTGAAAAGCTGAATCGCGAGGCGGTTGTCAGCCAGATAACCTCTGTGGCCGGACAGCCGTTTGCCGAAGTGAATCTCGCTTCGGATAAGAACGCCGTTCTCACGTACTACTACCAGAACGGCTTCCCCTCGGCAACCTTCAAGGCCGCATGGAGAAACGCCGCTCGGGCGAATCACGTTGAAATTCTCTACAGAATCTCGGAGGGCGACCGGCAATTTGTCCGACAGATCATCACTTCCGGCGTCCACATCACACGCCCCAGCATCCTCCGGCATGAGATCACTCTGAAGCCGGGCGATCCGCTTTCGCCAGTTCAGGAGACGAACATTCAGCAGAGCCTCTACAATCTCGGCATCTTTGCCCGCGTAGACACCGCCATTCAGAATCCGGATGGCGCGACGGACCATAAGTACGTCCTCTATAACTTCCAGGAAGCCAACCGTTACGCCCTGAACGTCGGCATTGGCGCGATGGTCGCGAAGTTCGGAACGCCCAGCAGCTCTTCGCTTTCCGGCGCTGCCGGTATTACTGGTTTCAGTCCCGAAGTCTCCGCAGATATCAGTCGCCTGAATTTCCTTGGCCTGGGCCACTCCATTTCGCTGCGAGGCGCTTACTCGACCATCGATAAACTGGCGGCGCTTACTTACACTCAGCCCCGTTTTCGCAACAGCGAAGGCAGGACCATTACTTACACGCTTCTTTACAACGATCAACTCAATATCAGAACCTTTTCCTCCATAACTGAATCGGCCTCGGTCCAGCTGTCACAGAAGTTCTCAAAGTCTCTTACCGGAATGTTCCGGCTGGAATACCGCCGCGTCAGTGTCAACAACGTGATCATCCCGGTTCTGCTTATCCCGCAATTCGTGCAACCCGTCCGTCTTGGCATTATTGCTTCGAATTTCGTCTGGGACCGGCGTAACAACCAGTCGAATCCCTCCCGCGGGATGTATAACACCGTGGATATAGCTCTGGCCGACCGATGGTTCGGCTCGCAGCGCAACTTCGGCAGGGCCCTCATCCGTAACGCGACCTATTACAAGCTCACCGGCCAGTGGATTCTGGCCCGTCAGACCGGATTCGGCATTATTGAGCCTTTCAATGCGCCGGCCGGTCTCACTGAACAGCAGTCCGTGCCACTTCCAGAAAGATTTTTCGGCGGCGGCGCGGACTCGCTGCGGGCGTTCCCATATAACCAGGCCGGGCCGCGCGATGTCGGCGCGCCGCTCGTCCCTGGCGGTCCGGCTTCACGGCCGACCGGCTTTCCGCTCGGGGGGAATGCCACTTTCTTCAATAACGTCGAGCTGCGGTTTCCACTTCTCGGAGAGAACATTCAGGGAGTCCTTTTTCACGATATGGGGAATGTGTTCTCCTCCCTGAGCGACGTTTCGCTGCGTTTCCACCAGAAAAATCTGCAGGACTTCAACTACACCGTTCACGCCGCCGGTTTCGGCATTCGATACCGTACTCCCGTTGGGCCGGTCCGGGTCGATCTGGCTTACAGCATCAACCCGCCGAAATTCCTCGGCTTCGGAGGCACGCCCGCGCAACTGTTGAACTGCAATCCCAATCTTCCGGAGAGCCAGTTGCCCGGCTATTGCCAGAGCACGCAGCAAAGCATCAGTCATTTCCAGTTCTTCTTCTCGATCGGGCAGACCTTCTGATGTTGAAGCTCGGATTATTTCTCGCCGCTATTGCCGTCGCTCTTTCAGGCGCGGTCGTCCTCGACCGGATCGCCGTTGTGGTGAACAAACACGCGATTAAGCTCAGCGACATCCAGCATGAGTTGCGGCTCACCGAATTCATTAACAGCCAGCCGCTCGATCTCGGAGCCGCGGCGCGAAAGCAAGCGGCCGACCACCTCATCGACCAGGCAGTCATCCGCGATGAAATCGCTCTCGAAGGCTATGGCCGCGCCACGGATGCGCAGGCCACGTCGCTGCTCAATCAGTTGCGCAAAAATCGTTTTACCGGATCCGACACCCGCCTCCGCGCGTCTCTCGAGCGCTACGGCCTGACCGAAAACGAATTGCACGATCACCTGCTCTGGCAGATGACGGTGCTCAATTTTATCGACCAGCGCTTCCGCCCGGGAGTCCTGGTTAACGACGATGATGTCCGCAAATATTACGACAGCCACCTTGATCAGTTGAAAAAGCAGCACCCGCGGGATTTTTCCTTCGAAAAGCTTGCGCCGGAAATACGCACGCTGCTCGAAGGCGAGCAGGTAAATAAGCAGTTCGACGCATGGCTTGATGAATCCCGTAAGAACGCTCGCATCCAGTACCTGAACGGAGCTTTCCAGTGAGCCGCAAAGTTCGCATTCTTCGCAATGTTGTGGTTGGCCTCGCCGGGTTGATCGCTCTTCTGATCGTCGCGGTGCTCGTCGTAGTCCATACCGATTGGTTTCGCAACTTCGTTCGTCAGGAAATCATCACGCAGACCCAGAACGCCACGGGTGGCCGCGTGGAAGTCGGCAGCTTCGACTTGAATGTCTCTCACCTCCGCGCCGTTGTCACCAATTTCGTAATCCATGGAAAAGAACCCGCTTCCGCTGCGCCGTTTGTGCGCGTGGCCCGGCTGGAAGTCGATATCAGACTCTTCGCGGGCAAGCTGTTCTCTATTGCTTATCTGGGAATTCAGCGGCCTGAGGCCAACATCATCCAGTTCGCGGATGGAACAACCAACGTCCCCACGCCCAAGGTCCAGAAGGAATCAAATAACTCCACGCTCAAAACGGTGGTGGACCTCGCCGTGGGTCACTTCGACCTGGCAAATGGCCTTCTCTCGTTCGAGGCTCGAAAGCAGCCATTGAATATCCGGGGCACGAATCTCGTCGCGCAACTGTACTACAACGCGAGTCAAAAGGGTTACGAAGGTCAGGTTTCCCTGAACCCTTTGTATGTCACTCAGGGTCGCAACACGCCGGTGAATTTCCGCATTACGATGCCGGTCACGCTGGTCGAAGACCGCATCGACCTGCATAATGTCACAATCGCAACATCGGTATCCTCCATGTCCATCGATGCTTCTGTCGAAAACATGAAGAGCCCTCGCGTCTCCGCGAAAGTGAACGGCCATCTCGCCATGATTGACGTCCAGAACCTCACCGGCACGCCGCTCGCCATCAATGTGCGGAACGTGCCTGACGAGATCGATCTTTCCGCCAACGCTCTGGTCGCCAATGACAGGATTACGGTCACGGGTCTTCGGGTCGGCCTCGGCCAGTCGACGATTGAAGCATCGGGTGTCCTGAAAGATCCCAAAAGCAACGGCGCTCTTGCGATCAAAGCATCGCTCGATCTTGGTCAACTTGGCCGGCTTGCAAAAGTCGCCCAACGTCCGGACGGAACGGTTCTGCTGAACGCCAACGCGACATTGGATCAGGCCAACAACTACAAAGTGGCGGGAAATATAGAGGCCAAAAACGTCTCGTTCTCTCAGGGCGCCCAGCGCATCCAGAACGTGAATCTGTACTCGGCAGTCTCCATGGATCCGCACAAGATCGGCCTGAACGGATTTCGCCTGAATGCGTTCGGCGGACAGTTCAATGGCAACATCGCACTTGCGGATTTCTCGCGCTACAACGTTCAGGGCCGTCTCAGTGATTTCAATCTCAGGACCCTTTCACGGCTCGCGGGCGAACAGCTGCCTTATGATGGCGTGCTTTCGGGCTCCGTTGATGCTTCAGGAGACGTCAAAGCGCCCGGCGCGAAAAGCGTTATGGCAAAGGCCAATCTCGTCATCGCTCCTGGACGAAATGGAATCCCCGTATCGGGCAGGCTGAACGCGAACTACAGCGGCGCGACCGATAACGTAACAGTTCTCAACTCTTATCTCGCGCTGCCTCATACACGTCTCACCATCAATGGCTCCGTCGGCCAGCACCTCAATCTCAACCTGACTTCTCATAACCTGAATGATCTGCTCGCAGTCGTACCCTCGACCGGACCTCCGCCCGTTGCTCTTGGACCGAATGGTGTTCTGACCTTCAATGGCGCGGTCACTGGCGGTCTATCAAAATTGCGTGTTGCGGGCCATCTCGCCGCGAACACATTTAGCGTCGAAGGGCGTCCTTTCAACAGCGTCGGTCTCGATCTCGCCGCTGCTCAATCCGGGGCCTCGGTGCAAAACGGCTCTCTCACGAGCGGCAATATGCAGGCAGCTTTCGACGCTTTCCTCGGGCTGCGCAAATGGTCCACCACGCCACGCTCGTCGCTCGCTGTGAACGCGGCAATTCGAACAGGCGACCTTTCGGACCTCGTGGCGATCGCGGGGCAGTCCCCTGCCGGCTATTCCGGTCCGCTCACGGCTAACGTGAAGATCGGCGGCGCCATTTCGAATCCCGAGGGCGGCGCTATGCTCGATGTTGGCCGCGGAACGATCGCCAATGAACCGTTCGATCAGATCCATGCGCAACTCAACCTCTCCGACGGCCTCGTTGCGATTCCGGTAGCGTACATCGCCAGCGGACCGGCCCGCGTCGACCTCACGGCCGAGTTCCGTCATCCACGCGACACCTTTTCCAGCGGCAATATCCACGCTCATCTCCAGAGCCAGGGCGTGGATCTGGCGAAAATCCGATCCGTGCAGCACCGGGTGCGCGCCGCCGGCACGCTGCAATTGAACGCCGACGTGAACGCCAGCCTCGTTCCCACCAAAGTCGCGGGCAAACAACAGACGTCATTTCTGCTCAATAATGTCAACGCCGACGCGTCGGGCAACGGCTTGCAATTCAACGGCGATCCCTATGGGAACCTGAATCTTACCGCGCGCACTCAGGGCCGCAGCGTTAGTTACAACCTCTCGCTTAACAATGCCGGTTCGGGACTCCGGGTTAACGGTAGTACCGTGCTCACGACGAATTACCCAACGTCGGCGCAGGTTAACATCAGCGATTTCTCCGTCGAGCGGTTGCTGAATCTCGCGAACCGCCAAGACGTTCCTGTACGCGGCATTCTCTCAGGGCAGGCGAACGTCAGCGGAACCATCACTAATCCTCAGGGCAACGCCGCCGTTCTGCTTACACGCGCCAATGTTTACCGGGAACCGCTCGACGCCGTCCGCCTCCGCGTCAACTACGCTCCGCAAAGCATCGATATCCAGCAGTTTGAAGTCGTGCGCGGTCCCGAGCGCGTTGACTTGACGGCGCGATACGATCATCCAACTGACAATCTACAGGAGGGCTCGGCCACCTTCAAACTGACGACCACGCCAATCAATCTTCGTACCATCAACAATGTCCAGCGGATGCGGCCGGGTCTCGGCGGAATGTTTAATATTCAGGCGAGTGGCGCCGCCACCGTTCACGCTAACGATCCACGCATCATGGTTTCGACGCTCGATGCGAACGTGGCGGCCACTGGCATCGCGGCGAACGGCAGGAACTTCGGGGATCTGAAGCTTACCGCGAATACCGCGGCCCCCAACCGCGTGAACTTCGCCCTCGATTCCAATCTCGCGGGCGCATCGATCCACGGCGCCGCTAACGCAGAGCTTTCCGGACAGTATCCCGTCAAGGGGCAGATCGCCTTTAATAATGTTGCATGGACGCGCGTTCAGGACCTTCTCGGCCGAGCGACGGGCGAACCTTCCGCGTTTGAGGCCACCACCGATGGTTCCATCTCCGTCAGCGGGCCCGTGCTCGATCCCAATCAGCTCAACGGAGCGTTTACGCTCTCAAAACTGAACTTCACCACCGTCCCCCGGCCGGGCGCGGGAACTCCGGTCGCCATTGTCAATCAGGGCCCTGTCTCAATCGTGATGACTCGCGGCGCCGTCAACGTGCAAAGCGCCCATCTCACCGGCCGCAACACGGATATTCAGTTGACCGGCGGCGCGTCGCTGCCCGCGAAAACCATCAACGCCACTGTGAACAGCAACGTCGATCTCGGTATTGCCCGCAATTTCAATCGCGACATCTTCGCGTCGGGCAAGATCGTTTTAAACGCCGTGGTCCGTGGGACCTTCTCGCAGCCGCTCGTCAATGGACAACTTGCGCTGCAGAACGTCGCTGCAAGCTATGCGTCCTTCCCCACTGGCATTTCGAACGCGAACGGAACAGTCGCCTTCAACGGCAATAATGCGCAAATCCAGAACATCACGGCGGAGGCGGGCGGGGGGAAAATCACTCTTTCGGGATTCGCCGGCTATTCGGATCTCCTCCGCTTCGGTATCCGCGCCAGCGCCAACGATGTGCGGATCCGAGTTCAGGAAGGCGTCAGCGTCAGCATCTCGGCCGATGTCCGCCTGAACGGAACTGAACAGAACAGCATTGCGGCCGGAACGGCCACCCTGGTTCAGGTAACTTACTCGCCGCAAAGTGATATCGGTTCGATACTTACCCGAGCCGCGCCGCCCGTGCAGTCGCCCAGCACGCCCTCGCCGTTCCTTGACAACATGAAGCTTGATATCCGCGTCCACACGTCAGCGGGGATGGCCGTGCAGGCATCGCTGGCGCAGAATCTGCGAGTGGATGCCGACATCCGGGTTCGCGGAACAGCGTCCACGCCGGGGGTCACCGGTCGCGTGAATATCTATGAAGGCCAGTTGGTCTTCTTCGGCGCGACCTACACCGTCGATCGCGGCTCCATTTCTTTTTTCAACCCCATCCGTATCGATCCAGTACTTGATATCAGTCTCGAGACAACGGCGCAGGGTGTGCACGTGGTGCTGCACGTCACCGGTCCGATCGAAGATATGCACCTGAGCTATACGTCCGATCCGCCCCTCCAATTTCAGGAGATCGTAGCCTTGCTTGCGGCCGGGAGCACCCCAACATCCGACGCGACGGTTCTTGCCCAGCAGCCCCAGCAGCCCCAGCAGTCGTTTCAGCAGCGAGGCGAATCTGCGCTGCTCGGCCAGGCGGTCGCGAATCCTGTGGCCAACCAGTTGCAGCGCGTATTCGGCATCACCCAGCTGAAGATCGATCCAACGTTTACCAGCGGCAGCACTATTCCAACCGCGCGCCTGACTCTGCAGCAGCGCATCACGCAGAACCTGACCTTCACTTACGTGGAAGACCTGAGCGATCCGAACGCCACTATTGTCAAGGTGGAGTGGGCCTTCTCTCAGCGCTGGTCCGCTGTAGCACAGCGCGATCAGAACGGAATATTCAGCATCGTCGGCTTTTACAAACGCCGCTTCCGCTGATCAGTAGCCTTTCTGCTTGTCGACGACGTTGATCAGCGGCAGTCCGGCCCCGAAGCGGCGGATGTTCTCTTTGATGGTGCCGATCATGCGCGCGTTGTCCTTGTCGGAGCGGCCGGCGATGTGAGGCGTGATCATTACGTTATCGAACTTCCACAACGGATGGCCCTTGGGCAGCGGCTCAGGATCGGTTACATCAACTCCCGCGCCGGTCAGTTTTCTGCTGTCGAGCGCCTTCACCAGACCGTTCATATCGTACAGTCCGCCGCGGCTTACGCAGATGAAGAACGAATTCTGCTTCATCAGATCGAACTCGTGCATGCCCATCATCTTGTGGCTCTTCGCCGTATCCGGCGCGGAGATGAAGACCACGTCGGCTTCTGGAATTACTTCATCCAGCTGGTCCGGCTTCACCATGCGGCTGATGTACGGAACAAACGGTTTGTCTTCCGGATCCACGCCGATCACGTTCATGCCGAATCCATAAGCGCGTAAGGCTATTTGCGTCCCGATACCGCCCACGCCGATGATTACCGCTGTCTTACCGCGAAGTTCTATGCCGCGGAACGGACGCGGCTGCCAGTTTTCTTCCTGCTTGTTCTTGTAAAAGACGTTGAGTTGCCGCGAGGTAAACAGCAGCATCGCGAAGGCGTGATCCGCGATTTCGGGCCCCTGTACGATTTTATTATTCGTCAGGATGATGTTGCTGTTACGGATCGCCTCGCTGCCAGGCCGGAACAGAACGTTCTCGACTCCCGCCGACATCACCTGAACCCATTTCAGGTTCTTGCCGGCTTTGATCATGTCCGGCGTAGGCGCCCCGATCAGCGCGTCCGCATCGCCGATCTCGCCCATGATATCGGCCGCCGGAACACGGACGATTTTCACGTTGGGCGACATCGCCTGAAACTCCTGCGCGGTCGCGGCGTCGCCGTTCAGATACACGATCTTCTTTGTCTGCGCCGAAACAATGCACGCGGCCAGAAGCAGAGTTGAGAGAATTCGTCGCATTTGAGGACTCCTTGGAACGGAAGCTGATTCTATCAGCAGGGCTCATCACAGATTGAAGAGCTGGCGGACATGCGCGAGGCTTGCCTCCAGGTCTTCACGTTCCCGGCGCGCCGCCGACGCGCGATCGCCCGGCGGAATCGTATACGGCTTGCCGGCTTCAGCGATTTCGGCGAATTTCTCGAAGTTCCAGGCGGGAATGTCGCGATAAGCATCCCAAAACTGCGGATCCCGATATGCGAAAATTCGCGGACCCATGACGATTGATTCAAGCGAAAGAGCGTGCCCAGGACACAATTCCGCGTATTTGCGGCAGTAATCGTCGATTTTTACATTTCCCCCACCCATTCGCACCCAGGAGACCGCCGCGCCGTTCGGAACGCGCCACACTGCGCTGTCCCGAACGTGACTGGTGAGTACGTATGGATGCAGCGTTTCAAGCGTCACATGCGGGTCTTCGAGCGTCCAGCACGGATTACCGGAGTCGAGACAGGATCCGACAAAGTCCGGACCCGCGGCCTCGATCAGGTTCTTCACTTCCCACCCCTGCATGTCTCCCGCGTGGTTCTCAATCGCGATCTTCACGTTGGCATCAATTGCCCGCGACCGCGAATTCTTCAACACTGTGACCATGCTTTCGATGTGTTTAGCGATTGGCCCCGGCTTCCGGTCGTCCGAACTCCCCAGCACGCAGCGAACGATCTTCGATCCGACGATTCCGGCCGCCGTAATCATGCGCGCCAGTTGTTCCTCGGCCGAGCCCTCTCTGGCGTCGAACATCTTCGACGTGGGGCAGATTGATTTCATCCCAATCTCAACTTCGATTCCTTTTTCTTCCGCATACGCACGCACTCGACGCAGGTTGTCAGGCTCCAGACTGCCGATGAACCGCACCTCCGAGAAATGAACGACTCGGGCGCGCTGAGCAGCTGCGTAATCGAGGAACTGGAATGGCGTCCAGCCCTGCGAGCGCAGGCTGAAAAGATCGATCCCGAGCTTGACGGCAGGCGCGTTTGTGGAAACCTGCGCGGCGAACGGCGCCATTCCGCCGATAGCCATCATTTCCCTCCTCGTCATGCCGCGATTGTATCGTTTAACCGGGGCGGCTAAACTGGGACAAATCATATGAACCTGCGCCAGACTCTGCAAATTACCTTTGTCGCCGCTTTTTGCTCAATGGGAGCACTGGCGGCGGACGCTCCTTCGGCCAGCGAAGTTTTCGATCGGCAACTCACGAGCACAGAACGCGAGTTCGTCTCGCTCGTGGAGGCGATGCCCGCCGACAAGTTCAACTTTGCGCCCACGAATGGCGAGTTCAAAGGTGTCCGGACGTTTTCGCAACAGGCCATGCACGCGGCTGCGGTTCTGAATCAGGTGGCATCGGCGATGTTGGGCGAGAAGGCTCCGGATATGGGTAAGGGCGAAAATGGACCGGCGAGCGTCAGCGGCAAGGATCAGGTAGTCGAATACGTGAAAAACGCATTTGCACTGAGCCACAAAGCCGTGGCGAGCCTGACGAACACCAATCTGATGGAAGAAATCGCCGACCCGTTTAGCCCCGCAAAGAGCAAGCGGACCCGGGTTGAGTGCGCCACGATTCTTTACTGGCACACGTTCGATCATTACGGGCAGATGGTGGAGTACGCCCGCATGAACCACGTCGTACCTCCGGCAAGCCGGTAACAAATCGGGCGTCTGCGACAATTCGGACGTGAAGCAGATTCAGGGGCTGGCAGTCCTTGTACTCGGACTATGGCTCGGCGCTGGTATTTTCGCGGATATCTCGGTAACGCGCAATTTCAATACAATCGAGCGTTTTCTGGCAAACCCGGGCGACACGGCTACGGCGAGCGAAATCGACGCAATCGGGCGCGAGCGGGAGCGCGAAATCCTGCGGAGGAACGCGGCGGAGGAAAACAACGGCATCTTCCACGATTGGGAGCGTGCGGAGCTTGCCATCGGCGCGGCGCTGATCGCACTCCTCGCCCTCGAGCGCGCTCCGGTCGTAGACCTGGCAATCGCGGGAGCCATGATCGCGATCGTAGCGGTGCAGACTCTCGCCCTTTCGCCGCGCATCGCCGCGCTCGGGCGCCTGATACCGTCGATGTCACCGGGCGACCCGGCTGTTGCGCACTTCTGGACAATGCATGGAATTTATTCGGGATCGGAGATTCTGAAGCTGCTGCTCGGTTTCGCGCTCTCGCTGCGCCTGTGTGTTTCATTGCCTGCGCATCCGGGCGCCCGTGTTGGCCGAAATCGCTTTTTTGATAACAGAGCCGGCATTCCTGTGGACCGAAATGGATAAACGCCGAATGTGCCCGAACTGTCGGGCGTTTATTACGACGTCCGACAAGGTGTGCCCTTACTGCGGGGAACGTGTCGGCGCTCGCGCGATTGATGTCCGCAGTCCGGGGGAAATCGCGGGCGGACTCATCCCGCATGCGTATTTCACAACGATTCTGATTCTGATCATCAATGCCGGGCTGTTCATCGCCACCTGGTCGATGTCACGAACCTTCGGCGAGAATCCGACTTTATGGGCGTTCGGTGGCAAATTCGGCCCAAGCATTTTTCAACAGCATGAGTGGTGGCGCCTGATCACGGCGGGCTTTCTGCACGGCGGACTGCTGCACATTGCGATGAACAGCTGGGTATTGTATGACCTCGGGGCACAGGTGGAACAGATCTACGGCACGCCGCGCTTCCTGGTGATTTACTTTCTCGGAACCGTGGGCGGCTTTTATTTGAGCGCGAGGCTGAACCCAATGGTCCTTTCAGTGGGCTCGTCGGCGGGCCTCATGGGGTTGATCGGCGCAATGATTGCTTTTGGGGTGGCGAACCGGTCCTCGGTTGGGCGGGCGATCCGAAACTTCTACGCGCGCTGGGTAGTTTACATTATCGCGTTTGGGCTCATTCCGGCGTTTGCAGTGGATAACTGGGCGCATATCGGCGGTCTTTTGGCGGGTTTCGCAATGGGATATGTGGCGGGGATTCCCGCGCGATCCAGTTACTCCCGAGAGGTATTCTGGCGAGCATCTGCCGGTGTGTGTATAGTACTCACTGTCTTCAGTTTCTGGTTGATGTACCGTCATTTTCCGTCTCCAGGTCAGCTACGATAGGCGCATGCGTCCACTTCGCCTCCTTTTTGTAGTGTGTTTACTTGTATCGCCAGTTACGAACCTGCTGAAAGCCGGTCCTCCGAGTATGGATAGCCGCGCGCGGGCCAGCGTGGCGAGAGCGAAACGGAAGACAGGACACCATAGATACAGAAGGAAAAGGCACTCGAGATCGCATCGCGCGGTCTAGTTGGAGTTCGTGCACCGACTGTCTCGAACCCGGCGCGGCTTATTTCTTTTTCTTGAGTTCGGCCTGAAGCTGGCGCCAGGCTGAATCCTCAAACGCGGTCTTGATTCGTTCTCTGCCTTCACTGCGAGGATCGCCGGGGCGGGGGCCGTCCATCTTGATGCAGCGGCCCAGCATCGCGGTTGCCTCCTGATCTTGCGGGGAACGGTCGAGCACAGCGCGAAACTTCTCCGCAGCGTCCGAGAATTTGCCCTGTTTCCAAAGAAAATAGCCGAGATTAAACCAGTAGTCCGGGTCTCCATCGTCACCTTCGAGAGCTTTGCGGAAATTTTCGCCCGCGGCAGGATCGTTGCGCCGTGAGAGGGCAGCGCCCAGATCGTTATAGACCTCGTTGAGAGGAAGATCGGCGAGCACGGTGCGGAACTGCCTGGCGGCGGATTCGAAATCGCCCTGCTGGTAACGACAGATGCCGAGCAGAAAAGACCCTTCCTCGAAATGCGAATCGCTCTTTGTCACTTTTTCGAGCCACTGACCGGCCGTTTTATAGTCCTTGCGGACAAACAACATCCGACCTAGTTGGAAATTGGGCTGCGAAAAGCGCTCGTCGAGTTTGGCCGCCTGGGTAAATAACCTCATCCGCTGCTCGGGATTAGAGCTCATGAGACCGCGGATATAGCTTTCGTTCGCATCAATTCGGACGGGTGGATGATCGCGCAGGAACTGATCCTGCGGGGGCGTTCGGTCGGGATCGAGATCATGCAGAGCCATCCAGGCGAGATTGGTCTGCATCTGAGTCAGGTTTTCGAGTGGCCCGGTTTGCTCGAGAGCCTGGCCCGGGCGCAGTTTTTTAAGATCGATGGAGCGGACAGTGAGGCGAATGCCGGACTTCAGGCTGGTGGCGCCCAGGTCTGCGCCTTCCACTTTGTAGTCACCGTAGATAATTCGCCCGGCATCGAGATTTTCGCCGATCCGCATAACCGTGGCCCTGGTTAGAACCACTTCGGGGCGGATTGAGAGGCGTCGGAAAACTTCTTCGCGATCTTCGCGCGCCAGCACGAGCATTCCGGCGGAACTGAGTGTGTCGTGAATGGTCTCAGCCACGCTCTCGCCGATCCAGTCGAGGTTGGAAGCGTGGCTCTCATCGGCATTGAAGAGAGGTAACACGGCTACCGTATCGGCGGCACGTAGAAGTGGCGAAAAACAAAGGATGAGAATAGCCCAAAAGCGCACTGCGTATTCAGGTTATCAGCCGGGCGGAACCATCATCCGGAACGGGCGTCGGTTCGGCTCCCCCAGCCAGCGGATCGAAGCGCCACAATTAATGTATTCCGGGCTTCAGGTCCAGAAAGGTTCTTCCGCAGGCACAAACTCGATCCGAACGTCTTTGATGAAGCTTCGCATCCATTTTGCCAGATCTTCCATTCCAGGCTGCTCGGAAACGACGTGGCCGAGCATAATCAGGCCTTTCGCCATTCCCAGCGAAACGGCGTCCAGGACATACTCGACATCGTCGAAGCCACCATCGGCTTCCTGCTGTTCGCCACCGATCACGACGTCGGCTTCGGTCGTCATTCTCGGCGTTGCATAACCTGGTCCCAGGAGGATCCTGCTGACTCTCGCATTGGGATCGCCGACGCAGCGAAACGCGCGTGAGCCGGTAAGGCGTTTCACCTGCGACGCAAACTTTCCGAACGTCGTCTCCGGGATGGTGTAGACGCGGGGACGCATGACGGCATCGTCACCGCCTTTGATGCCGACGGAACGCAACGATCCGACCACGGTAAAGTCCGGCCGCATGGCGTGCATATGGTCGTGAATCCGCCAGATGATCATGTCATTCTTCAGGACATATCCGGTCTTCAACTTGTAAAGCGGAATGGTCGTCAGATCTGTGGTATCGTCCCGGTCGTTCCAGAACGTATCCTCATGCGAGATCACCATGTTCAGCCCGGCTTCGTTGGCGCGTTTGAGCATGTCGAATGTCACCATCACGGTGGTTGCGATACCTTTGACCTGGGAGTCGGGATTGCCGATCTTGAATGTGTCCCGGTAGGAATTCTCGTTCCAGGGAATACCGAGTTTCTGCTTGATCAGTTCGACGACTTCGCGTCCCGTCATCAGACTGCCCTCCAGTATGGATCGCCCGCGCTGATCCAGCGGACTGGAACCTCCTTCACCACGGTTTTCAGCCAGGACGCGCAGACTCGCATTCCAGGATCTTCGGATGCGACCCGGCCGATGGTGACCAGCCCGGGCTTTTCGCCAGCCGTGTGGAGATCAGCGGCGAAATGTGTGTTTTCCCATTCACGAACTTCGCCCGCAATAATGAGGTCCGCATCGGTATAGCGCTGCCACATCGTTGCTGTTGTCATTGCTCCCGGATGCAGCATGACGCGCCGAATATAGGCCTTCCGGTCACCCACGGCGCGAAGGCCTCCGCGCAAATTGAGTTTGCTGCGGACGAGGGCGACCGCTCCCTCAGCGGACATGGCAGGGATGTCGTACAGCACATCGTCTGGTTTGACCCGGTACTTTGTCCAGCCGAGCGATTCAGCAAGCCCGGTCACCATGTCATTTTGCTTGCGCGCCTGCCAATGATCGCGCAGGCGGAAAACGACGAGACCGTTTCTGGCGAGGAACTCCTGTTTCGCCTGATAGACGGGATCGTTGGGCGCGACTCCGACCGGTCCGCCACGGCCTCGTGTGCTGACGCCGGTTCGGGCCGGTCCGTCGGCGCGACCAAAAAATGTGGGTTCGTATGTGAGAACCAGGTTCGCGCCGTCCCTTGCCGCCCGCTTTAGTACTTCCACTGTGGCCATCGCGGTAGTGGCGATCCCTGCTACCGGTATTGCTGGATCTCCGGCTTTGAATCCGTCCGGACCGGCAGCGGGCCAGTCGCCGCCGAGTTCGGCTTTCAAGCGGTCGATCACCTTTTCGGCCGTGAGCGTGGCGGCTTGACCGAGTGCGATTCGGCCAGCACCGACGGTTCCGGCAATGATCGCGAATTGCCGGCGAGAAACCTGATTGTTCTTCATGAGCGTTCCCGGGTGTTGAGGATATCAACTTCGCCAGGAATATCGAAGCGGGCAATGCGGATAGCATATTGACATGGCGCTGAAATTCACGACTTCATATCTCGAAGATTCACTCGAGCTCTTCCGGTATTACAAGGGACTCGCCGAGCGGGCTATGGAGCAGATTCCGGACGATGCGCTGTTCCGCTTTCTGGATCGGGAGTCGAACTCAATCGCGATCATAGTGAAACACATGGCCGGTAACATGCGGTCGCGATGGACCGATTTTTTGACGAGCGACGGAGAGAAGCCCGACCGGAATCGCGATAGTGAATTCGAACATCCTCCGAGGAGGCGCGACGAATTGTTGCGAATGTGGGAAGACGGATGGGCTCGGCTGTTCAGCGCTCTCGAGCCGCTCTCAGAGGCGGATCTGGCGAAAACGGTTCTGATTCGGGAAGAAGCCCATTCGGTCATGCAGGCAATTAACCGACAGATTGCGCATTACGCGAATCATATCGGTCAGATTGCGCTTCTGGCAAAGCATTTTGCGGGCGACGATTGGCAGTCGCTCACCATACCGCGGAGCCGATCAGGGGATTTCAATCGAAGCGTCGCGGCGGGAGAAACCAGCCAACGGTGATGCCGCCGCGCCGCTTTCATGGAACGGGAGCTTCGGCATCCGGAATGGCATCCCCTTCGCCCGGGGCAAGGAAAAGATTTTCATCGAGAGCGTGCTGCCGGGTGTACATCTCCCAATAGCGCCGATGGAGGGCGAAAAGCTCCTGGTGGGTTCCGCGCTCGACGATGCGGCCGGCTTCGATAACCAGAATTTGATCGGCCCGGCGAATGGTCGAGAGGCGGTGTGCGATCACGAAAGTCGTTCGGCCGCGCATCAGGTGCGCAAGGCCCTGCTGGATCATGGCCTCGGATTCGGAATCGAGGCTGGACGTGGCCTCGTCGAGAATAAGAATGCGAGGGTCGGCGAGGATGGCGCGAGCGATCGACAGGCGCTGGCGCTGGCCGCCGGAGAGCTTGACGCCACGCTCCCCGACAATGGTGTCATAGCGGCTTTCGAGAATTTCCGCGAATTCATCGACGCGCGCGATGCGGCAGGCTTCGAGGAATTGCTCCTCGGTTGCGTCCGGGCGCGAGAACATCACGTTTTCGCGGATAGTGCCGTCGAACAGAAACGTTTCCTGAAGGACCACGCCGAGTTGGGTGCGATAGCTGGGCAGGCGGACGGTGCTGAGATCGACGCCATCGACAAGGATGGTTCCTGAAGTGGGCTTATGAAACGCGGCGATGAGCCCAATCGTAGTAGATTTACCTGAGCCGGACGGCCCAACGAACGCGGTTACCGTTCCCGGTTGCGCGTCAAACGAAATGCCGTGCAGGACGGTACGACCCGGGTCGTAAGCGAATTCGACGTTGTCGAAGCGAACGTCGCCCACAATTGGACCGATGTCTCGGGTGCGGTCGGGATCGGTGTCTTCCGGACGCTCACGGAGGACTTCGCGGGTGCGCTCGAGTCCGGCGAGCGCTTCGCTGATCTGGGTGCCGATATTCACAATCCCGATGATCGGCGCGATGAGGAACGCGAGGAACGCGACGAACTCGACATAGCCACCGGTGGTGAGCTTGCCCGCGAATATCTCGCGCGTGCCGATATACATCACGAGCGCGCCGACGGCTCCCATCAGCACCGTCGCCGAAAGAGACATCAGCGACATAGCGGTGAGGCTGCGTCGAACATTGTTGAATAGCCGCATGACTCCGCCAGCAAACACCTCGGCTTCCCGCCATTCTGCGTGATAGCCCTTGATCACTCGGACGCCGCCGAGCGACTCCGTGAGCCTGCCAGTGACTTCCGCATTGATTTTGCCGCGCTCGCGGAAGATGGGACGGATCGTTTTGAAAGCTTTGCGCAGGCTGAGCGCGAAACCAATGACTACGGCGAGCGAGAGCCCGGTCATTAAGGCGCTAATGCGCAGCAGGATGAACACCGACAGGATTGCGGTAAGCAGGCCGCCGAAGAACTCGATGAGCCCGGTGCCAATGAGATTGCGGACGCCTTCGACGTCCGACATGATGCGGGAGACAAGCTGGCCGGTTTTGTTCGAGTCGAAGTAAGTAACAGGAAGACGGCCGATGTGCTCCTGAACTTTGCGCCGCAATTCTGCGATTAACTTCTGCCCCTCGATGGAAAGGACCTGAGTGAGAGTGAAGGAGGCGATGCCCTGCACCACGGTTGCGCCCACGACCGCAAGAACGAGCGGCAGTAACATCGAGGCATGGCGCTTTCCGATGATGTCGTCAATGAGAAAGCGCGTTGATGCCGGGAGTACAAGGCCGCAGAGGCGGCTGATAACAATCAGGCCAAATCCGAGCAGCAGGATCCTGCGGCGCGGGCGCACCATCGACCAGATATCCGGCCAGAGTTCTCTGAGGCGCTCCGAGGCCGGTTTTTTTGCAGACTGAACCACTTCACCACTTCGATGCGCACGCCCTTCGCCGCGCTTCAGGCCGGGGTTCAGGCGCACGCAGCGTCGCCTCCACACAGTTCCTTCGGAATCGGACGCAAAGCGGAAGTAGTTGAAATGAAAAGCAAATGGCGCTAACGTTTGCCGCCGGCGATCCAGTAGCCGGGGCGCGCGCGGCAATTATATTTGGCGCCTTCGACGGACACCTCGATAGTGTGGAATCCGGGTTCAGCCCCGTTGCTGGGGCTGTAACTGATCAGGTATTGGCTGTGAATGTCAGTGCTGATCTTCTGGACGGCGTCTTCCAGCCCTTTCTGCTTGACGAAATAGAACTGCGCGCCGCCGGTCAGATTCGCAAATTTTTCTGCGGGATTGGCGACGAAGATTCCTTTCACGTCCGTGTAAATTTCCTTGAGCAGGGGCACGAACTGCGCGCGATTAGCCATGCCGTAATTGACTTCAAGCGAGGTCGGCGTGTTGGGAATGCCCATCGGATTGTTCTGAGCGATCGGGTCCATCGGGACGGGCCGCGGCTCTGGCCGTTTCTCTGTTAGACGAACGGCGAACTGGGTCATATCGACCGTGTAGATCTGGACATTCGAGAGATTGGCGTCAATCAGGGTTTCCCGAACATGTCCTTCGCTCCCCATGTCACGCGTTTCGCTCACCAGCATGATGATCTTGCGATTTTTTTTGGGTCTGTTGCGCAACATGTACACCGATTTCTCGACGGCGTCGATCATTCGACTGGACGAGCTGCCCGCGTTGATCTTGTCAATCGCGGCCTTGATCTTGTCGGGGTCGGAAGTGAAGTCCTGCATCGTGCGGAGGCGATGGTCGAACGCAACAACGGCGATTTCCGATTGTGCGCCAATGATAGGCGGGAGAAGTGTGCCAAGGTGTTTCACCTGTGGCAGGAGAGATTCGACCCGCCCGGCGCATTCGATGGCGACCACGAGCGAAATCGGCTCAAAAGCGACATCCACATGGATGTTCTGTTCCTTGCCGTTGTCCCACAGGTGAAATTGTTGGGGCTGCAAGCCGTCGATGATGTTGCCGGACTGATCCGTCACCAGAACTGGAGTCACCACGTTGGTGACCTCGGTCTTGATAATTGTCCCCCCTAATTCCGGAGTCTGGTCGGAGTCGGACACGGAAGCTGGAGGAACTGGGGAAGAAGCAGGCGCCTGAGCGAACAGCGGCGCAGAGACAAGAATGGATACTGCAAGAGGAAAACACTTCATGCGAGTCCGGTCAACGCCTCCTTCATCATTCGTGATGCGCAGTACGCCCATCCAACAAATCAAGCACGTGTGGGACCAACTCCAAAATAGCATCCAGCGAATCCACTGCCCCTCGGGGCGAGCCCGGCAGGTTGACAATGAGCACGCGGCCGCAATAACCGGAGATGGCGCGCGAGAGGGCGGCGAACATTGTCGATTTCCGGCCCCTCTCCCGCATGAGCTCGGCGAAACCGGGAATTTCGTGCTGGATAACGTCACGGGTCGCCTCAGGGGTGACGTCGCGGGGCGCCACGCCGGTGCCGCCGGTGGTGAAAATGACGCGCAGCTGGTTTCGGCTGGCTAAATCGCGTAAGAGGCCGCCTATTTGAGCGCGTTCATCAGCGACGATATGTCGGGATATGATTTCGAAACCGGTTGCGGACAGGCGGGCAGCAACAGCCGGACCGGAGAGGTCTTCTCGTGAACCGGAATGCGCGCTGTCGCTGACTGTAACAACTGCAGCCGGGATCGGCATACGGTGTTCAGCGATGGAAATCGCCGCTTTTCCCTCCTGTTTTTTCAAGAAGATATATGTCTGTAATCTCGATGCGTTTATCCAGCGCTTTTGTCATGTCATAGACCGTGAGCGCGGCAATAGATGCCGCGCTCAGCGCTTCCATTTCTACCCCGGTAGGCGCAGTCGTGGCGACGGAAGCGATCACGCGGACACCACCGGATTCGATTGTAAGGTCCACCGCGGCATGGGTCAGGGAAAGCGGATGGCAGAAGGGAATAAGATCCGAAGTGCGCTTCGCAGCCATGATTCCAGCGATACGGGCGACGACAAGCGGATCGCCTTTCGGATTGTTCCCGAGCGCAGCAATTACGTCAGGGCTCATTGACACGAAGGCGTGAGCACGGGCGGTACGGTGAGTTTCCGACTTCTCCGTCACATCCACCATTCGTGGCTGACCGGCCGAATCAAAATGAGAGAGCTGCGACATAGGGAAAAGGTCATTATCCGACGATTGATCCCAAACTACTGTGGTGAACTCGTGACAAGCTGAGTGTATGGCGGAGCGGAAAATCCGATACCAATCCGGTTTTGGAAATGAATTCGCGACGGAGGCGGTTAGCGGGGCATTGCCAGTAGGGCAGAACGCGCCGCAGAAGCACCCTCTGGGCTTGTACACGGAGCAGTTCAGCGGAACCAGCTTTACGGCGCCGCGTCATGTGAATCGCAGGACCTGGACGCATCGGATTCGACCTTCTGTAACTCATAAGCCATTCGAGGCCATGCCCGACGGTGGTTTGCTGCGAAGTGGCCCGTTTCAGGAAGTGCAGGTCTCCCCAAACCAGATGAGGTGGGATCCAATTGCGATTCCCGAACGCCCAACGGATCTGATAGAGGGTCTGGTGACAATGGGCGGCAATGGCAATCCAGGCACTCAGACCGGAGTGGCGATTCATCTATATGCCGCCAACCGGTCGATGGAAGGGCGATTCTTCTACAACGCGGACGGTGAAATGCTGTTCGTGCCGCAAACAGGTATCGTCCGATTTCGGACGGAACTGGGCGCCATCGAGATTGTGCCTGGCGAGGTTTGCGTGATTCCGAGAGGGTTGAAGTTCCGGACGGAACTGGACGGGCCGAGCCGGGGATATATATGCGAGAACTATGGACTACAGTTCCGCCTGCCTGAACTGGGGCCAATCGGCGCGAATGGACTGGCGAATGCGCGGGACTTCCTGACTCCTGTCGCGGACTATGAAGATCTCGACGGCGATTTCAGCGTCGTCGCGAAGTTCCAGGGATCTTTGTGGAAGGCCGCAATCGATCACTCGCCGCTCGATGTCGTGGCGTGGCATGGTAATTACGTTCCCTACAAATACGATCTCGCAAATTTCAACTGCATCAACACCGTCTCGTTCGATCATCCGGATCCGTCGATCTACACCGTCCTGACGGCTCCTTCAGCGATCACGGGAATCGCCAACGTGGATTTCGTCGTTTTTCCGCCGCGGTGGGTGGTCGCGGAGCACACTTTCCGACCGCCGTGGTTTCACCGAAATGCGATGAATGAATTCATGGGTCTTGTTACGGGAACGTACGATGCCAGGGCGGAGGGTTTCGCACCCGGCGGCGCAAGCCTGCACAACTGCATGTCCGGCCACGGTCCCGACTCGAACACGTTCGAAAGAGCCAGCACTGTGGAACTGAAGCCGCAGAAGCTCGAAAATACGCTGGCATTCATGTTCGAGACGAGCATGGTGATTCATCCAACGCAGTTCGCCATGGATACGAAACTACGGCAGCACGAATACTATCGATGCTGGCAAGGGCTGAAGAACAACTTTCGGAGCACGAGATGAACCTGGTTCGCGCGCTGATGGCTGGCGCGATCGATTATGCGGGAGTTTTCGCTCCTGCATCGCTGCCGATGCCCGATGCGGTGAAAAACTATGCGCGTTATCAAACCGGGTCGGACGCCTGGGCGTTGGGAAGCTTCGTTCTGCCGCTGGATCGTCTTGAGGAATTTGATTCGGCAGCCGCCGGTTTGGGGCTGGAACGAAAAATTACGCTGAGCGTGGTTCTTCCCTCTCCCGACCTGGACAGGCGCAGGCTGGAGGCGGGACTCGCGTTCGGATATGTAGCCAACGCGGAAGTGCTCGTCACCGAACCCGAGCAGGTGGGCGAGGTCGCCGCGCTGTCGCCGCCCGGAGTGACCAACTACTTCGAGATTCCTTCGGCCGGTAACCGCGAAGATCTGCTCGCCGCCATCGCCGAAGAGGGCGAGCGGGCGAAGCTGAGAACAGGGGGAACCCGGCACGGGAGCGTTCCGTCTCCACTCGACCTCGCTCGGTTTCTGTTCGAGTGCAACCGCGCGCGCGTTCCATTCAAGGCGACTGCCGGCCTGCATCATGCGATCCGGGGCGGGCACCCGCTTACGAATGAGGCGAACGCGGCCATGGAATTGATGCACGGATTTATGAATGTACTGTTGGCGGCGGCGCTGGTGTTTGAGGGCCGCAACGCGGAAAGCGTTTTGGGAATGTTGGAAGAAACATCCGCAAGCGCATTTCGATTCAGCGACCGCTCCGTGCAATGGCGGGGCGAAGATATTGGTATCGAAACTCTGAAGCTCGTGCGGGAACAGTTCGCGATCAGTTTCGGCTCATGTTCATTCGAGGAGCCGCTTGAAGAACTGCGATCGCTCCGGCTGATATGAACGAAACACACGATGCGCGCCTCCAAAGTTGGGTGGACAGCGCCAATGACCGCGAGAGCGATTTTCCGCTGCAGAATCTTCCATATGGCCTGTTTGATTCCGGAATGATCGGGGTCGCGATTGGCGACCGGATTTTGAATCTTCGCGCCTGTGCTGAGGCGGGATTGCTGCCGGCGGAAGTTCGCGAAGCAGCGGGGGCGCGAGTGTTGAATCCCTTGATGGCGCTTCGTCCGACTGAGCTTTCAGGGTTGAGAAAAAGGCTAAACGAACTGCTGCGTGCCGGCAGCGAGGCGCGGCTTCGTCTGGAACCCACCCTGGTTTCGCGAGCAGATGCGGCGATGAGGCTTCCAGTTCAGATTGGTGATTACACGGATTTCTACGCGTCTGCTCATCATGCTGTTAATGTCGGCAAGCTATTCCGGCCCGACAATCCTTTGCTGCCGAATTACCGATGGGTACCGATTGCATATCACGGGCGGAGTTCGTCGATTGTCGTCAGCGGAACACAGATACGGCGTCCCTGTGGGCAGAGAAAGGGAAAGGACCAGGAAAACCCTGAATTCGGACCTTCTCGCTCACTCGACTATGAACTGGAAGCGGGGTTTTTCGTCGCAACCGGCAATCGAATGGGAGAGTCGATTGGCATTGAGAGCGCGGGCGAGCACTTGTTTGGTATGTGTCTGGTGAATGACTGGTCGGCCCGCGACATCCAGGCTTGGGAATATCAGCCGCTGGGGCCATTTCTCGGAAAGAATTTTGCGACCACCATTTCTCCATGGCTCGTGACTATGGAGGCTCTTGAGCCCTTCCGGCGCGCAGTCCTCAAGCGTCCACACGGCGATCCGGCTCCGCTCCCATACCTCGATTCCGAGCGCGATCAGGCAGGAGGTGCTTTCGACGTGCGGCTTTCGGCCACGATCACTTCAACCAGGATGCGTAAAGGCGGAATGCGAGCCGTGAAGCTGACTTGCGCTAATTTGCGCAACCTTTACTGGACACCGGCTCAAATGCTGACGCATCACGCGAGCAATGGATGCCGCATGCGCACCGGCGATCTGCTCGCGACGGGAACTGTATCTGGGCCGAACCCCGCTGAATATGGAAGTCTGATCGAAATCACGCGTAATGGCGTCGAGCCACTTCGATTACCAACGGGAGAGGAGCGTCGTTTTCTCGAAAATGGCGATGAGGTCACGCTGCGGGGCTGGTGCGAGTGCGCTGGATACGCTCGAATCGGGTTCGGGGAGTGTACCGGACGCATCTACGCCGCGAGCTAAGCAGCGTGGCGCACCGTGGTTTCTTTCCAGAGAGTGCGTGGCGGGACGAAATAGACTTTCACCCCGAAAAGCGCAGCGGCAGCGAGGACGACCAGGCTTCTGACAGGTGAGGTGAGACGCTTCAGCGGGAAGCCCGAAGGCAGCAGCAAGTCGAGCAGAGCGACGGAATAGAACGCGAACTGCATGCAGGCGCTGGGCATTCTCAAAGCCGGAGGAAGTCCGAAGGTGGCGGCAGCCAGGAGGATCAGGCAATACGGGATCAGCACACGGCCGAACTTTCCCGATAGGAAATGGAACCGCATGGGATTCCTCGAGCTGAGCAATTCCGGCATGACCCGCGCAATCTGATACAAGCCAGCCTGAGTTCGCACCTTGCGGCGAAATTCGGAGTCGATCGCCGTCGGAAAATCATAGGCTTTCGCGGTGGGCTCGAGCACGATCCGAAAGCCCTTGAACATGGCAGTCAGGGGGAGCCACGCGTCGTCCAGCAGGATATCGGTCGGTATTGGGATCCATAAAGACCGCCGGAGAGCGTAAAAGGGGCCGTTGCATCCGAAGGTGGAGCCGAGACGCGACATGCCTTTCCGCATCCAGACCTCGTATTTCCAGTAAAGCCCGGTATCTCGTTCATCCTCGCTCTGTCCTGAGCGAATATGTAATTCCGCGCTGACCGCCCCTACTGAAGGATCGCCGAATGGCGCGAGTGCGTTACGAAGGCAATCGGGATGCAGAGTCTGCCGGACATCTGTGAACACGAGAATCTCGTTCGTGGCGGCGGATACGCCGGCATTCTGCGCCGCGCATTTTCCGCCGCGAGGTATGCGGACGACGTGAACGCCTTCCGATTCGAAAGACCTGGCGATCGCGTCCGTCCCGTCATCGGAGCCGTCGGAGACTACGATAATCTGCATCAATTCGCGCGGGTAGTTCAGGCCCAGGATGGAATGCAGTTTTCGCTCAATGAATTTCTCGCCATTGCGAACCGCCATTACAATCGAGACGGAACGTAGTACGGAGTCTTTCCTCACGGGTTTCTCCCTTCGGGAGGAAATGATTCCGAGAAGAACCGGATAGAGGACAACGATATAGATGACCAGGAAAATGGCGGTGGCTGCGATTACGGTGCAAAAAAGATGCATTAGTGGACAGCGTCCACGAGGACGTTCCTTCCCGTGGCATTTCGCAGAATGTCTTCGAATAGAGTTGCCACTCGATTCCAGGAAAAGTTCGCCGAAACAAGGTCTCGGGCGTACTGCGATTGAGCCATCCGCATCGGGTCCGAATCGAGCAGCATCAGACAGTGAGCGGCGAAGCGCTCAGGATCATCGGCGAGCAGAATGTCGCGCCCTTCGGTTACTGCCAAACCTTCCGCTCCAATGCTCGTGGACACCACAGGTACGCCGGCCGCCATCGCTTCATAAATTTTGAGACGAGTGCCCCCTCCAATGCGTAACGGCACGATCGACAGGGCGGAATTCCAGAGATAAGGACGGATATCCGGTACTGTGCCCGTAATGGTTATCAGGGGATCCTGGCGTGCAGCCGCGAGAACAGTGGGAGCAGGGTTGCGTCCCGCCAGCGCGAGAGTGGTACCCGGCCTTCTTGCGCGAATGCGAGGCAGAACCTCGGAAGTAAACCACCGGACTCCGTCCACATTAGGCAGCCAGTCCATGGCGCCGACAAAGACCAGGTCCCATTCGCGGCGGGGCTGTCCTGGCGGAGCGAAGTATTCGACGTTGACTCCGGTGGGAACCTCGGAAACGCGCTCCACGCCGAACAGGTTCTTCATATCACGCGTATCGTTGGGTGATACGGAGACAACCTGCGCCGCCCTGCGGCAGAACTCGCCTTCGCAGCGGCGCATCCGTTTGGCTTGAATGCCGAAGTACGCGCGGCGCAGCGGATCAGGAGCATGCTTTGCGTGGCGTTCCCAGATCCGCGATTCAACGTTGTGCTGAAAAAGCACGGCTCGCGAGAGGTCCGGGATGTTTGGAGCCGAGGAAAGAAAATCACAGACGATCGCGTCGAAATCGTGCCGCGCGACTACGCTCGCTATCGCGGCCTTCATCTCGTGGGATTGGTAACGGCCGACAGCGAGCGGCAGTGGAGAGAAAAGGTTCGCCGCGAGCTGTGCGAAAAAAGCAGGCGAATGGCGGGCGGGCACGGGCCGGTTTACCGGGTAGGCATGAGACGAATACTCGGACGCGCGCTCGCGGCCTTCGGAAGACGCCGGATCGTCGTAGGCGATATAGTGAACTTCGTTCCGCCGATGCAGCTGGCGAAGCATCTCGAGCGTGCGGATCTGCCCACCCCGATTCGTGGGATGGAGGAAATCGATCTTTACCCAGAGAATCTTCATGCCGTAGGCCTTGCAAATCCGGGATCCAAAGCAGGCTCGACGGACTGGCCCCGAAGGTAGATATTTCCCCACACCTGGAGGTTGTAGAGGTTCCAGATGCGATCTGTGGCATCCTCAGCCCCGCTGCGGTGACGCGATAGCAGGCTGGATACAGCATTTCGGTCGAAATATTCGGAAATGAGGGTGCCCGGAGCTTCAACAGCCTGATAAATGGAAGCGGCCGCGGGATCGAGCAGCCACGACTTGAGTGGCGTGGGGAAGCCCATCTTTTTCCGGTAGATGATATCGGCGGGCAGAATGTCTTCGATGGCTTTCTTAAGAAGGTATTTGCCCTCGCGGCCGCGCAGCTTGAGTGAAGCGGGAACACTGCAGGACCATTCCACCAGATGATGATCAAGGAAGGGTACCCGGCTTTCAATCGATGCCGCCATGCTCATCTGATCCTGTTTCATCAGAAGCTCGACGAGATAGGTTTTTCGATCGGCATAGAGCATCCGTTCCAAATCGGGCAGATTGCGGCCTTTCTTCCAGTACGCGAGATAGTTCGAGTAGGGTGAGTCGGGCGCGGCAAGGGACGGATCGGACAAAATCCGGGTTTGTGCGTCGGCGGAGAATGCGCCGTAAAAATTATCGAGAAACAGGCTTTGGATGTCCGGGGTGCGCCCGAGAAACGTATGGGCCAGTTTGCGGCGAATATCAGCGCGCAGAAGCGGCGATGATGCGATCGCGTTACGCACGGCGCGACGCATGGATGCCGGAACCACGGACCACCGGTCCGCCCACTTCTGGTTCCAGAGCTGATACTGATACCGTCCGTAGCCCGCGAAGAGTTCATCGCTGCCTTCCCCTGTAAGAACCACTTTCACGTGTTCCGAGGCGAGGCGCGAGACGAAAAAGAGCGAAACGCTGGATGGCCAGACGATTGGCTCATCTTCATGCCAGATGAGCGAAGGCAGGGCGCCGAAGAAGTCGCCCATGCTGACGACGACTTCATGATGATCTGTGCCGATGCGGCGCGCGACCGAACTGGCGTACTCGAGTTCGCTGTACCGGCGTTCGGCATACCCCACGGAGAAGGTCTTGACTGGCGTATCGACCATTCGGCGCATGATGGCTGCGATGGCGCTCGAATCGACGCCGCCCGAGAGGAACATCCCGAGGGGAACGTCGCTCATCAGACGCAAGCGGACCGTTTCCTCGAGGCGCCTGCGGAGCTCGGCGATCCAGTCGGATTCGGTTGTTTCTGTTGCCGGCGCGCGGTGGGATGCGCCGGTGAGAGGCATCTCCCAGTACTGGCGAACGGCGGGTGTGAAATCCCCGAACGAGATTTGTAGCGTATGGCCCGGCATCAGCTTGCGGATGCCCTTAAACAACGTCTGCTCGCCGCTTGTATAGCCGAACGTCAAATATTCCGGCAGGCTGTCCCGATTGAACTCTGCGGAAATTTCCGGATGGTTCACAAGAGCCTTTATCTCGGATGCGAACGCGAAGATGTTCCCGTTGAAGAAATAGTAAAAAGGCTTGATGCCCAACCGATCACGAGCGCAGAAGAGAGATCGCCGCCGTCGATCCCAGATGGCGAAGGCGAACATTCCCCGAAAACGCTCTACGCATGATTCGCCCCACTCCTCCCATGCGTGGAGGATCGTCTCGGTGTCGCAATGAGAGCGGTAATGGTGCCCCGCTTTCTCGAGATCCGGACGCAGGTCGCCGTGGTTATAGACCTCGCCGTTATAGATGATTGCGAGATTGTCATCTTCATTGAACATCGGCTGGCGGCCGCCACCGGGATCAATGATGCTGAGCCGGCGATGACCAAGGGCGGCAAATGAATCGACGAAGTATCCGTCGCCATCGGGTCCACGATGGGCAAGAGATGTCGTCATCCGTCGTACAATCGATTCGCGGACGGCGTCTGGCCTGAGGCTGAGGTATCCGGCTATGCCGCACATATCAGAGTTCCGGAACCGCTGCGTTCAACGGCTTCATATTCTGAACTCGCCTTCGAGCCATGCGCGCGTTTAAAGGCGAAACAGCGGGCCTCAACACGATTGCCGGGGCCTGGCGCCTGGTGATCATGTCCAGCGCCGCCGCGATGCCTCCAAGAAGGGGAAACTGGAAGCCGTACGCATCAGTTGCGAAGTTATTACATATGAAATAAGCGGCGAACGCTGTCAGGAGGCACAGAGAAAAACGAGCGAGTTCCTTCTGCCCCGGATCCTTGCGAGTCAGTTTGTAATTGCGCGCGGTTACTCGAACCGCGGATGAGAACGCGCAACAAAAAAGGATGAAAGCCGGGACTCCATTTTCGACGAGAATTACGGCAAAAATGTTGTGAACTTCGTGCCAGTATGCCACTTGTCCTTCCGCCGCGGCGCGATTGGAGTCCGCTACTGGGAATTGGTTGTAGCCGACCCCAAAAATCGGATGTTTCACTGAAAGCTGCAAAGCGTGCTGGAGCATGTCGCGACGGGCTTCCGTGGACTGAAGCGCGGATTTTACGTTTGCGTCGCGGGCGGTGGCTGCTGCTTCATCAGCATGACCGCTCGCCAGGATAGTCATATAGCGGGCTTTGAGTTCGGGGGTGAGAACAAACGGCAGGCTGCCTATAAAAACGAAAAACACAACTGCAATGACGATCCGGTTGGTCGGGGAAGCCTTCACGAATGCGAAGACAGTCAAGAGGATGATGGCGACCAGCGCCCCGCGCGAACCTGTCTTCAGGGAGGTCAGCAGTACTCCTATCGCGACGAGCAGAAACCAGATTCGAGTCGCGATGAGGCGCCGCTTGTCGGTGACCACGTGCATGCAGAAAGGCAAGCCGATGAGCAGCACGGTTGCAAGGTCGTTTGCGTTGCCCAGGGTTCCCCAGCCGACCGCCATACGGGCGTCCGAACTCTCAATCGCATGCCGATTGACAACAAAGAGCATGCTTGCAGTCGCCCATGCGATGACAAAAACGAAGCTCCGCAACTGCGCCAGACTATCTAAAAGTGCTCCTACGAGCAGAAAGATGATGATGCTTTTGGCCCACCCACTTGTAAAAGCCATGACGCTACCGCCCCGCCAGATACTGAACGGGAGTCCGAGTACCATCCAGGCGGACATCAGGGCCAGGTACAGCCCGATTCGCGTACGGAAAGCCAGGAGGAATCTTCCTGACATAATCGCCAGAAGAATCGTTGGTATGCCAATCAGCACCATAAGGTGAAGAGAACCCGTGGTGTCGATGAACTCAACGGCCCGACTAAATAACAGGAAAGTGTAGGCGCTGAGGACCGTGAAACCGAATTTGGCCCCAAGGTTCGCGGACTGCCCAAAGCCGGGTCGGGTATCGACCTGGGTGCTGGGTGTTAAAACGGTTGTGTTCCTGGCCACAGCGCTCGTGTAAAAGCGGAACGCTCGGCCCCGCAATATCAATCTAGCAGTCCCGGACGTGCCGGCCCGTCCCACTTTGGAGCAACGACGACATATCTTCGGGCGGGCGAGCACCGGAACCGTCAACTCATCTGTTCCCCCCAACACCGCCGCCAGTTCCGCTCAACCGCAGCTTTTCCGCGAGCGTACTGCTGGCCTTCTCGCCGGCAGGCATGCCCAATGCCGAAGGGTGCTCGGACCCGCTCACGGCCGAGTACATCAGCACCAGTCCGAACACGATCGCGATCGAGGAGGTCGAAACATGCGTTGCGAGCGCCGCGCCGGCGAGAGCCCCCGCTGTCGTCGCAATCTCGAGAAACATGCCGATGCGAATGTTCGAAAACCCTTCGCGAACATAGGCCGCCGCGGCGCCCGAAGAGGTCGCAATGACGGATACAAGCGATGCCCCGATCGCGTACCGGATATCGATTCCGAATGCCAGCGTCAGCAGGGGAACTATCACGACGCCGCCGCCCAGGCCCGTAAGTGAGCCCAGAAATCCCGCCACGAGCGAGCCCACGAAAATGAAAGCGCTCAGACCCGCCGCGGCCATCTCGTCTCAGGGCCGCTGCCTGGCTCCGCTGCTGCCATGCGTCTTCTGGCTGTCTCGCGCATCTTCGTCCGTTCCGGCATCGCCCGCCTTCCCGCGCACGCCGCCCACTGCCCCCGCGCCCGCTCCAGTGGCGGTCTTGCCCTGCACTCCGGTATTGGCGCCCGTCAGGTTGCCTCCGCTCCCCAGTCCGGAGCCGGGCTGCTGTCCCGCAGGGGTGCTCGAATCCCGGGAGTTTCTGTTATCGCGTCCGCAGGAGGCGGCCGGTAGCCTTAACGCCACGCACAGTGCCGCCGGAAACACGGCCATTCCAAAGGCTTTCATCCGGTTACAAACGCAAGCATTTCCCAGGCCAATGAGGTCGTTCCCGCAGGGAAAAGAAACCACTCCATTACAATGTGTTCACTCGCATGTCGGATCACTTTCCCAGTGCCACGAACTCTGTAGAAACCGCCGGATACACCCGCCGTTCCTGGCACCTTGCCGCGATTTACGTACTGGGCGCGATCATGGGACTCGCCCTCGCGATTCCCACGATTCTGTACCTCTTCATCCCTCCGCGCCAGCGCCGGCGCTCGCAGTGGATCGATGCCGGGGACGTAAGTCAGCTTACGCCGGGCTCGCCCGTGGAAATGAGCTTTCAGGAAGGCCGTATCGACGGCTGGCGCGTGATTACAGAGAAAAAGACCGCATGGGTCGTGAAAGAGGCGAACAACCAGATCGTCGCCTTCGGCCCGCAGTGCACGCACCTCGGCTGCGCTTACCACTGGGACAACGGCTCGAAGAAATTCGCATGTCCGTGCCACTCGTCATTCTTCTCCATCGAAGGCCAGGTTCTCGCCGGTCCCGCCCCGCGCCCCCTTGATCGTTACGCCACCCGAATTGAGAACAACCGGCTGCAGATCGGCCAGTTGAAAAGAAGTGCCAGCGCCTGATTCCGGACCAACAACATGCGCCAGAAATTTCACCAAGTCATTGAGGCCATTGACGATCGCACCGGACTGCATACCGGGCTTCGCAAGTTCCTTTACGAAGAGATTCCGGCCTCTAGCGGCTGGCATCAGGTGTTCGGCAGCGTCGCGCTGTTTCTTATCCTGATCCAGTTCTTCACAGGCATGATCCTGGCGTTCAATTACGCGCCCACGCCCGGCGAAGCTTATAACAGCCTTCGCTACATCCTTACGGAAGTGACGGCCGGCCGGCTCATGCGCGGCCTGCACCACTGGGGCGCGAGCATGATCATTGTCGTTGTCGTGCTCCATATGGTGCAGGTCTTCCTGTGGGGCGCATATAAGAAGCCGCGCGAAGGCACGTGGATCGCCGGCGTCGTTCTTCTACTGCTTACGCTGGCCTACGGGCTCACCGGTTACCTGCTGCCCTGGGATAACCGCGCGTACTGGGGGACGGTGGTCACCACCCAGATCGGCGCCACGGTCCCGCTCGCCGGGCCTTACGTCACGCAACTCCTCGCCAGCGCCGGGGGTATCGGCGCAGTCACCTTCGCCCGTTTCTTCGCGTTGCACGTGCTCCTGCTTCCGCCTGCGACGCTCCTCCTCATTGCGCTTCACGTCTACCTGGTTCGACGTCACGGCGTCGCTCCCGCGCTCGAAGACGAGCTGAAGCCGAAGAAATCCTTCTATCCTGAACAGGTCTTCAAGGACACGGTGGCCGTGTTCATCGCCTTCGCGATTCTGTTCATCATGGCAATCGCGGTCCGTGTGCCGCTCGAGCGAGTGGCGGATCCCACGGACACCAGCTACATTCCTCGCCCCGAGTGGTATTTCCTGTTCCTCTTCCAGACTTTGAAGGTATTCGAGGGGCCTCTTGAAGTGGTAGGCACGGTGGTTCTACCCACGCTCGCCATCCTGGCGCTGATCGCTGCGCCTTTCATTGATCGCAGCCGCCTGGTCCGCGTGCGGCAGCGAACCCTCGCCATCGGCATCGTGGTTCTGGCCGGGCTCGGCTGGGCCGGCCTGACAGCAGCCGCGATACGCTCGACCCCGCCCCAGACCGCGGCTGCGCTCATCGATTTCTCCGGCCCCACGCAATGGATGCAGCTCACCCCCGCGCAGTTAAACGGCGTCGGCTTTTACCGGCAGGAGAAGTGCGGCGAATGCCACAACGTGACCGGTGGAACGCCGAAGCAGGGGCCGAACCTGTTGGGAGCCGCCCGGCGCCACGATGACGCGTGGCTGATTGCGCATTTCAAACAGCCTTCCGGCGCTGCCATGCCCCCGGTTCACCTGACCGATGCGCAATTGAAGGATCTGGTCGCATTGATCAAGGTGATGACCCCCGACAACGGAGATGTCATCGACACCGCGCCGGATTTCGCTGTCGAGGGCGCGATGCTTTACCAGAAGAGCTTCTGCGGTGGTTGTCACGCCGTCAACGGCGAGGGCGGCAAAATGGGCCCGGCGCTGAACGGTCTCGCCACGCGGCGCACCGAAGCCTGGGTTGTCGAGCATTTCGAAAACCCGCGCAAGATGTCGCCGGGAACTCCGATGCCCGCCTACCCGTTCGCGCGCCCGGACATGCAGAACATGGTGTCTTATCTGTTCACGCTTCCGGATAAAGCGCCTTAAGGGAAATGATTTCGGCCGACAACTTATAAGCTCTGCTCAGTGGATCCAGGTCTTGCAGCAGAGGACGGGCGACTGGTGTTGATTGCTCCCTTCCGCAGTGCGGAAAAGGCGTATCGTCTGCCAAACGCGATCATGAACCGGGAATCTTGCTCCGGCAGGCCCGCTCTTCAGCAGGCCTTGCCGATTCGCGTTTATCGTAAAGTGTCGTGCTGATCTGGCATAGATCTTCCTGCCTGAGCGTCTAAGAGAGGTTGCTCGAAGTCGCCGGAGCGCTCGACATATTCAGGAGGCCATTGACTCCGTTCGGGAAGAACCCGCCCGACGTCGCATTCGCGGCGAGGCCGTAGGCGAGATACAGCACTTGCCCAGGCGTGCGAAATGCGCATAAGCCATTGGCGTGGTTGGTCGAGAAGAATTCGGCGCCAGACGGAGGGGGCGGCACGTCCGCTTCATCGAGCGGTGGGATTGATATTCCAAGCCGCGCGACCTCCAGCCGGATGTTTCCGACATGCTGTCCTTCCACAGCCAGAATTCGCGCCGCCGCCATCAGATAGGGGCTTCCGGCCAGAAGAGCGGCCCCGCCGCTATACGCGCTGACGCCAATATCCTCAAAAGCGCGCGCCAGTATCAGGAACGCCTGCTGGTTCTGCAGCGAAGCGCCCATGCCGGCCAGCGCATCCAGATTGATGGCAGGCTTTGCGACCGGAGTCACGCCGTTTGCCGTGAGAGCGCCGCGCAGCGCGACCACATGCGCCATTTCGTCAGCTGAAATGTCGTTCGCCGCCCCGGAGGTCAGCACGAGATTGTTGCCAAAATCTACCTTTCCGAAGCTTGTGGTGGTCGGTCCCGGGCTGCCTGTCCCGGTAATGTCCACCCCGCGCTCCTCGATTGTTTGTCCGGTCGTCGCCACGGAGTAGAATTCAGCCTCCAGATACTCGAGGTTCAGCGCGAATTGAACCACATCGGTCGCTGTTGGCGATTGCGCCTTCAGCGGAAGTCGAGTAGCCCCGGCCACGGCGCTCGCCACTGCCAGTTTCTTCAGCAGACCTCGCCGGTTTGTCGAAATCGAGAGCGCATCCTGAATAATCGTTTTCTTTGCCATTGGTTTCCTCCTATGCCACACTTCCCGGCGTTCGTCTGCTGAACCGGCGTCGCCCCGCTATTACGGCCAGCACGCCCAAAAACGGAGCGACCAGCCAAAACGTGGCGGGCTCCGGCACGGCGGATGCCCCGGTGCTGATGGTCAGCGCGAAATTGCCCGTCCTCGAGTTGCCATTTGCATCCACAAAGGTTGTGCCCGATCCGTAATTCACCGTAAAACCATCCGAAAGATTTGTAGCCGTCAGCGATTGGTTGAGCAGGAAATCGGTTACGGCGAGCGTGTAAGCGCCGGCGGCCAGACCGGATTCGGTCAGTTTCATGTCACCGACGATTCCCGTGCTGGGATCTGCTGTCCCGAACGGGTTTCCCGACATCACGAACTTACCCGCCGAATTGAACAGCAGAAGATTCGGTTCGAATCCGCCACTCGCATACGAAGTTGTCGTGATGGTCAGATTGGTCATTGAGGAGAGCGTGAAATTCTCTAGTAATGCTGTCCCCTGGTTTGGCAAAGTTCCCGTGATCGTCGCCGGAAATCCGCCGGAATAAGTCTGAGTGATGGTCGCGCCAAAAGCCTGTGGAACGAGAACGCCACAAATGCCGATGATCGCCAGCACTCTCGAGTCGAACTGCCTCATACTCCTCCTTCTGTACGATGCGTCGCTGAAAGTGTCGTCTAAGCGGGCTCCTCAGAACCCGCCTTCAAACATGCTCACGCTAACGGATCTGCGGATCGCCGAGTATGCCGTTCCGTACATTCTTTTGCCTCGCAGTGTGTTTGGATAGGTTGGAGTCGTAATACGGTTCCTCACTGTGCGCTGGCACGCGCCTGAAAGACGCCGTCTGAACAACGGAGCCGGGAAATCAAATCCAAAACGCTTTCCGTACTCGTATTACTGTTGCGTGGCGTTTGTTTATCTGGAGGGTCGCCGTGAGCTTCGGAAATCGGGAAACTAGCCTGAAGCCTCTGAGCGACTGCTTCGCCGACGAATTCTACCGAATGTGCTTCGCGCCCGCACGCGGCGCCGCGTTCCGGATTCTTCGCGATCCGGCCATGGCCGAGGACGTCGCTCAGGAGGCGCTCTGGCGAGCCTGGGCTTCAGCCGGGAAGTACGATTCATCGCGCGGAACCCTGTCGGCATGGGTCTCCACCATCGCGCGTAATATCGCGATCGACTACGTTCGATCGCCAATGATGAGGACCGGGGCGGAGACGGAGAAGCCAATCGGGGGACCTGGGCTTTCGATCGAGGATCTGACGGTAGTAACGATCGCGCTGGAACGCCTTCATCCCATCGAAAGAACGGTGCTGACGCTCATGTTCTATGATGGCTTTTCGCACCGCGATATTGCGCGCCGCCTGAATCGGCCCCTCGGGACCATCAAGACATGGATGCGAACCGCGCTGAGACATCTTCGTGAGCAGATCATACCTGCCGCGGCTCCCGCGAGCGTTCCTGGCCGCCCAGTGTCTCCGGACCGGCGCTTTGGACGAGATAACATTGCGCGATCAGGCGCTTTGCTCAAAGCGGCGCTCGAGCAGGAACAGTCCGCAACCGCGCTTTCCGACGCGAACGGCGCATTCCTGGTTTATAACGGGGCGGCTGACAGGCTTCTGGGGATCGCGAGCGTCGAAACCGATCTTTCCAGCAACTGCTCCGACCGCTATGGTCTTTATCGGCCCGATGGCGTCACTCCATACCCTGTTCATGAGCTTCCTTTGTGGCTCGCTATTGCCGGGCAGCATGTGTTTCGCCGCATGGTTTGCATTCGCGCTCCCGCCTCACCCGGCGGCGTTTTGGTGCGCGCGAGCGCCAGGCCGCGGCTCGACGGAGCGGGACGCATCAGCGGGGCACTTTTGATTTGTGATTTGGAGAGCGGGAAATAGGCCTCAACCAATATCGCTGGCGGCTGCAGGATGCGATTGGCGGCTTTCTTCTACATGGGCGATATAAGAGGCGGATCGAAAGCGCTGTTTATTCCAAATCGCTATCAGTGCTCCAAAAATGTCGTGCATGGTGGCGCGGCGAAGAGAATGCCGATCGGGTCAACTACGGGAATTCCACAGCGGTGAAAGCCCGTCGTGCACTCATGCTTCAGAATTCGGAGCCCGTCGAAAATATTCAATAGTTCGTTCGTTTCGAACAAGATTTATTTCCGGGGTCTTATGGGCATATTCAACAAACAACACCGCGGGGGTTCAGGGCATTTCGACGTGGTGAACGTGCCCTTTTCAAGCCGATGAGTATTGCAATCAGGCGTACCCCAAAAGCTGGCGCGGCGCCTTCACCTGCATGAGATTCACACCATAGTGTCGATGGAGTGGGGCGGCATCAAAAAAGGCGCGCTGCTCACGCTGGTCGAGCAGGGAGCGTTTTCACGTCTTCATTACCGGCGATAAAAATATGCAGAGCCAGCAGCGTGTTGAATGCCGTGACTTTGCCGTGCTGGTTCTCTCCGCGATCAATTTGGCCCGTCATCGAGCCGCACTCCGAAAAGATTTCCTCGCCATCACGCGGCCAGCCCCGGAACTGTTCACATGATGGATTGCGGCGAGTTTGTCCCACGCGGGAAGCGAAGCGGGAATACGAATGTGCCCGGATATCGTGCACGACAGGTGACTTCGCCCTCTCCGCCCCGCCCGGGAACGCGGTCTCATCGCCATTGAAAATCGGATGGCGTCGGCGCGCTGAAATTCGCTCCGTGCTATCGCATGTGATACAGAACGATCCCGTATCCGACACCCGCCTCATCCGCCGTCCGGGCAACCTGAAACGCGATAAACCGGCCGTCGGTCGACGCGACCGGGTTCGATGCCTTGAACCCCTCGTAATCGTTGAAATGCGTCATGCGCGTGAAGTCCTTCCCGGTGCCGTCCAGTTTCAGTCTCCAGATATCGATGTTGTGCGATCCGTGAGCGCCGCCCAGTTGCGCGATTTGTCTGTCGCCCTCCACCATCGTGTATTGTCCGCCTGGCAAAATACCTTCACATTCGTTATATGTTCCGGGCGCTTTCGACATGTTCTGAACCTGATGGGTCGCAAGGTCGATAGTCATCACCGAAGCAAGCCCATTCGGCTCGTAACACGTGAACGTCATTTTCCGGTCGTCGTCGAAAAAATCCTGCGCTTCCAGCCGGCACGCGTTTGAACGGCTTTCGTAGACCATTTTCTTGTTGGCCAGCCGCGGCGAACTTCCGGACACGTCCACATCTGCAATGAACAACTGCGACACCTCAGGCCCGAGGCTCGGGTCCTGGGCGTGGCTGACGGAGTAGGAGATTTTCATCGACTTCTTGGAGATCGCCGCGCCTTCGCTCATCTTCTGATTAAAACGCTGCGGCTTCGAGCCGGGAGCCTTGCTCAGGAACCATAACTCGTTATCCTGTGCCCGGCTTGTGTGAATATCTTTGAAGTGTTCCGGACCGATGAGGATGTAATCGCCTGACGGCAGATGCATGATTCGCAGGAAAGCAGCGCCTGGCACATTGCATGTGAGGCATCGGATGATCCGGGATTTCAGATCGATCACGAACGCGTCGCCGAAGCTCTTGTCCATGAATGCAATCCTTTGGTTATCGGGTGAGATGTCCGCTCGCTCGCCGAAGTGCGTCAGAATCTCGAAACCCTGGGATAAGTGTTCAAGCGGGTTCCCGGGCTTTCGTTGCGCCAGCAATACGGGCGCGATCAAGCATGTGACTAGGATGGGCCGAAGCATATTCTTAACTGAGGTGATCGACAAGGATCGTAACTGTTATACATCAGGGGAGGACACCAGATCCTGGTATCGTTCCACACGTGGTTATCCTGCGGCGCAATTTGGCAGCGTTGACTTCATGGCGCGGCGGTGATAGCGTTGCCACAATTGCGGCGCAATGCGGACGTTCATTACGTTCGACCTTCACGGGGGCAGCGCCGCTCGGCTCGCCCGCTGCTTATCAGCCATCGGGCGGTCATGAATCATGAGGGGTTGAGATGAGCATTCGTAACTTCCCGTACCGCGGCACATCTGACTGCCTGCTCTTGCGTGCTCACGTCTGCAGCGGTTTTGTTGCATTGATTGCGGCGTGCTTACCCGTAGCGGCACAGGTGACAACGGCTTCATTTGGTGGAACGGTAACGGACCCATCCGGCGCCGTCATTGCCGGCGCGCAGGTAGCGCTGATCAATCAGGGCACGGGGGCAAGCGATTCCAAGCCCACCGCTTCGGATGGCAGTTTTCAGTTCGATTTTGTCCGCGTCGGCACCTACCGGGTCAGGATTACCGCGACTGGATTCAAAACCTTGCAGACCGGAAATTTCGAACTCTCCGGTGGAGCAGCTGTGCGGCAGACGTATGCTCTGGAACTCGGTCAGGTGAGTGAAACTGTTGCTGTCGAGAGCACTGCGCCCCTCGTCAATGCTGTGTCCTCCGAGCAGTCCCACAGTGTTACGACGCTTGAGGCTTCCGAACTGCCGCTGTCGAAACGCAATGTTTCCAACCTGCTTGGGCTCGGCACGGGAGTAAGCCCGGGCGCGGGCTTCGTCAGGTTGAATGGTGTAGGTAAAACGGGGACGCTGTACACCGTAGATGGCACGAATGCGACTGCGGACCCGGAAAGCCGGACCACCTCGATGCGAGGCAATTTCGAGCAAATCAATTTGCTAAGCCTCGAAGCCGTTCAACAGGTGGAGACGACGAAGGGCATCCTGCCGGCCGAATATGGTCAGGTGCTCGGCGGCAACGTCAACCTGGTTACCCGCTCGGGCACCAATTCATGGCACGGCAGCGCCTTCGAAAACTTCCAG
>Ga0157370_10000682_pt1 | contig 42256 bp, 39 predicted proteins | sample C35metaG_FD_113463 | JGI IMG/M metagenome (GOLD analysis project Ga0157370, IMG submission 113463) | Corn rhizosphere microbial communities from Kellogg Biological Station, Michigan, USA - C3-5 metaG | ecosystem: Host-associated > Plants > Roots > Rhizosphere > Soil | place: USA: Michigan...
CATACAGATGATAACCATATAATCGCTCCTTAGCATACCTTCAGATGCGTTTGATTCATTAGCATTTCAGAATGATCTTGATTAAAGATCATTCGAAATCAGGAAAGCACCCTCCAGATGTTGTAAATTACTCCCCAATTGTTAAGCTGGATTTTATACAATTCTATAATTTGTTTATATAATTTTAAGATATTGAAGTGTCCCCCCTCTTAAAACCCATCACCTGGAAAAGTTAAAATACAATACCATACATTTTATAAAAACAGCCCTTAATGTTTGTCTCTGACCTATGAAGGCACTATTATCAACGTTCTTTCTCCTGGGAAAGCTCCCCTGTTTCGCTGACTATTCAGTCTAAAAGTAGCCTAAAACAGTGCCACCTGTTATGAACGCACAAAAAATGAGCTTTTATTTTAATTAATCTATTACCTACCTTTGTTTTGCATTGAAAAATTTAAGAGTAGATATCGTTGCTGTATTGCTATTGTGTTTGGGTTCTTTTTTATTCCCAAATCTTAGTTATGCGCATGCAGGAATGTCTGCCAGGAAAATGCATACTTCCTGCTCAAAAAAACAGGAAAAACCAACAGCGATGAAAGATTGCTGCCACACCAAATCCAACAAAAAAACAAAACATAGCGATTGTAACAGCAAATGTAAGCACACCTCGTGCCGCTGTTGTGCTTCCTGCCTTACTGTAAGCCTGGCATTAGTATGCGATTTGAAAGTTATCAATCAGCCGATTGCTGTTGAAAAACAGCAAATTGGCTACAAAGAATCCAATTACGCTTTCGGTTTTATTTCTATCTGGCAACCGCCTAAAATAGCTTAAATTAACGGCTGCTTAGCCATAAATGCATCTTTATCAAAAATAAGGGTTGCAGTTTATTATTTAATTTATAGCATTTAAAATCATCACAATGAAATTGACATCAAAAATATGGGTGGTAATAACGCTGTTATTATCGGCTACAAACGCTTTTGCCCAGATCAAAAATACCCAGACAGTTAGCATCGAGGTATCAGGTAATTGCGAAATGTGTAAAAAAACAATCGAAACCGCCGGAAATGTAAATGGTACCGCAAAAGTAGAGTGGAATAAAGAAACCAAAATGGCCAGTATTAATTACAACAGCCAGAGAACAAATACCGATGAAATATTAAAACGAATTGCTTTGGCAGGATACGATAATACGATGTATTTAGCTCCCGATGAAGCTTATGCGAAATTGCCTGAATGTTGCCAATACAAGCGGACTTTAAAACCAGCGAACAAAATGAAAGAAGCACATGTAGAAAAAGCCAATCACGATCATCAAAGCATGCCAGCAACTACCCCAAATACATCACCATTAAAAACCCTATTCGATCAGTATTTTGCAATTAAAGATGCACTGGTAAAAACAGATGCCAATGCGGCTGGCCTTAAAGCAACAGCCTTACTCGGGGCTATTAAAGCAATAGAAATGGAGAAGCTTAGCGCGACCGAGCATACTGCCTGGATGGCTGCAATAAAGGATTTGACTGCTGATGTAAGCAATATTTCCAAATCAAAGGATATGGATGTACAAAGACAAGCTTTCTCATCCCTTTCTGTAAGCATGTATGCCCTTGCTAAAATTACGAAACAAGATGATCCTGTTTATTATCAACATTGCCCAATGTATAACAGCGGCAAGGGGGCGAACTGGTTGAGCAAAGAAAGTGCGGTTAAAAACCCTTTTTATGGCGCCAAAATGCTGACTTGTGGTAGTACAGTAGAAACACTGAAATAATGATAACGAAATATAAAAGCGAACTCATGAAAAATATTTTTTTTCCGATTACCTGTTTTGTCATTATAGCAGTTATATTAATTTCTTGTGGCCAGCAGCCAAAAACAACTGATAATCAGCCTAAAAAAGATCAGGCAAGAGCAAAACCAGAAACGATGTTGTTATCGGCTTACTTAGGTTTAAAAAATGCGCTGATAGCTGATGATGCCGCTACAGCGGCTAAGTCGGGTAATCAATTATTGGCTGCATTAAATCAAATGAATCAAATCGGCACAGCAGCAGGTAGATCAAACGACTATGCAGAAATGGTTGATGATATAAAAGAAAATGCCACGCATATTGCTGCAAATGCCGATCGGATAACGCATCAAAGAGAACATTTCGAATCGTTGAGTAATGATGTTAATGATCTGGTAGATCTTTTGGGCGCACCACAAAAATTATATCTAAATCGCTGTCCCATGTATAATAACGGCAAGGGGGCTATTTGGCTTAGCGAAACCAAAGCAATTAAAAACCCCTATTACGGTAAACGAATGCTAACCTGCGGTGCTATAACAAAAAAATATTAAGATGAAAAAGATACTGAAAACTGGGGCTTTCCTGCTGTTAGTTCTCTTTTTACTTCTTCAACTTTACCGGCCTGTCCTGAATATAAACCAGGAACAGGCTGGTTCTTCAGAATTTGAGCGGTTTTATAAGGCGCCGGTTGCGATAAAAAATATACTGGCAAAATCGTGCTATGATTGCCATAGTAACAATACGAATTATAAGTGGTACCAGTATATCCAGCCAGTGCAGGCGTTTACGAATGTTCACATTAGTTCTGGAAAGGAAGTACTCAATTTTGATGAATGGAACCGATATTCAACAAGGAAACAAAACAGGCTATTGCAATCAATCAAAAATCAGATCGAAAGCAAAGAAATGCCACTATCTTCATACACAGCTTTACATCGCAATGCCAAATTGAATGATGTACAGATAAAAACACTAGTTAATTGGCTCGAAAACCAAAAGACATTAAATTAAAGAGTATCAGATGAGTATATATAAAAACATCACTAGAATAATGCTTCAGGTGCTTTTACTGCTAACTTGCGTCCAACCTCTTCTGGCGCAAAAAGTAGTACGCTACCACCTTTATGTAAAAGATACACTGGTAAACTATGCCGGAAAGGAAAAAAGGGCGATAGCTGTAAACGGACAAATTCCGATGCCTACCCTAACTTTTACCGAGGGCGACACTGCAGAGATTGTGGTACACAATCTGCTTAAAGAAAATACTTCTTTGCACTGGCATGGCGTATTTTTACCCAATAAAGAAGATGGCGTGCCTTATCTTACCCAACAACCCATTAAACCCAACAGTAGCCACACCTATCGTTTTCCAATCATCCAGAACGGAACACACTGGTACCATTCACATTCGGGCCTGCAAGAGCAGATTGGTATGTACGGTAACTTTGTAATGAAGAAAAGAAGCACCGATAAAACCTTTAGAAAAGGCATAGACGATTTGCCAGCTGTACCGGTTGTGCTGAGCGAATGGACCAACCTGAATCCGGATAATGTGCACCGGATGCTTCATAATGCCAACGATTGGGCGGCGATTAAAAAAGGTGCGACACAATCGTATTCAGAAGCTCTTAAGCAAGGTCAGTTTAAAACCAAAGTTAAGAACGAGTGGAAGCGGATGACGGCAATGGATGTGAGCGATGTTTACTACGATAAGGTAATGATGAATGGCCAGGTTAATACTGATCTAAAAAGTATAGATGGCAAAACCTTAAAAGGCGGAGATCGTGTACGGCTCCGCATTTCGAACGGAGGGGCCTCTTCTTATTTCTGGTTGCGTTATGCGGGTGGTAAAATGACTGTTGTAGCCAGCGATGGTAACGATGTGGTACCTGTCGAAGTTGATCGCTTAATTATTGCTGTATCCGAAACTTACGATGTGGTGGTTACCATACCAGAAAATGGAATTGCCTACGAATTTATGGCTACAACCGAAGACAGGACCCAATCTACCAGTTATTTTATCGGGAATGGTATCAGGCAGCTGATTTCACCTCTCCCACGCCTCAAGTATTTTGAAGGCATGAAGATGATGAACGATATGATGAAGATGAGTGGTGACCTGGACGACATGGGCATGAAAATGAGCCTCAACCAGATGGATATGAATGTGGTGATGTATCCGGAAATTACCGGCGAAGCGCCAGAAAAAGAAGAGCCTAATAAAAAAGGCATGAACATGGAGGCAGACCCAAACCGTTACAATGCAAATGCATTGGGCGATATTGTTACGTTGAATTATGCTATGCTTAAATCACCGCATACTACTACGTTACCCAAAACAACACCTGTTAAGGAATTGAAGTTTACGCTTACCGGAAATATGAACCGTTACGTTTGGAGCATGGATAATAAAGTGTTGAGCGAAAGTGATAAAATACCAGTAAAAAAAGGCGAAGTATTACGCATTATGCTTTACAACAATTCGATGATGCGTCATCCTATCCACTTACATGGCTTTGATTTTAGGGTAATTAATGGCCAGGGAGAAAAGGCTCCGCTTAAAAACGTGCTCGATATTATGCCCATGGAAACCGATACCATTGAATTTTTGGCAAATGAAGAAGGCGACTGGTTTTTTCATTGCCATATTTTATACCACATGATGGCGGGGATGAACAGGGTTTTTGCCGTAGGCGATTATAAGAATCCATTGCTGCCCGATAAGGCAGAAGCATATAAAGCATTACAAAAAGAAAGTAATATGCCCCATTTCATGGCACAGAACGATTTTGCCTCAAATGGTAATGATGGTTCGGCGATGTTGCAAAATGCACGCTGGTCGGTTGGTACCGAATGGCGCCTTGGTTATAGCAATATGCATGGTTTTGAGGTAGAAACACATGTTGGCCGCTACATCGGGAAAATGCAATGGTTAATGCCTTTTATTGGTTTCGACTGGCGTTACCGCAAAATGGGTATCGACGAACATGAAAAAAATATCTTTGGTCAGGTTAACAAAAAAGATAGCAGAAGTGCTGTAAGCCTGGGTGTAATGTACACCTTGCCCCTGTTAATCGATTTTCAGGCCGAAGTTTACCACGATGGTATTGTGCGTTTGGCGCTGATGCGCGAGGATATTCCGGTGTCAAAAAGACTCAGGGCTGGTTTTATGGTCAATACCGACCTCGAATACATGGCCGACCTGAGGTATGTTATTAATAAGAATATGGGCATCCGTACACATTACGATAGTGATATGGGATTTGGTGTAGGTTTATCACTTAATTATTAAGCAATGGCCGGAAACAAGAGAAGGCCACTCCTTTCGGAGCAACCTTCCCGTTTCTTTAAGCTCATTTTTTAAATATTTGGCTGTCTCTGCTAAGCGCCTTTCTCCTCTGCGCCTGTGATATACTTTAAAATTGTTTAAGTATGTTCTTTGACAGGCTCAGGGTGACAATCTTTTACGGGCAGCCATTATTTTTTTCCATTCATATCCATAAAAATGGATTTAATGCCTTCTAAAAGTTCTTTCCTTTCGCTGGCAAGTACCAGCGGAAACCACTCGTCGGTATGTAACTCTACCACATGCTCATGGATGAGGTAATGCCGCCCTGACCGAACCCGGCGCTTATTGCCGGGAATAATGGTGCCGGATAGCATTTTGATTATAATTTTGGTAATCATCCTGATGTATTTAGGAGAATCCTCATACTTACAATCAATAAAGAGAATCCACAACCCATTCATTGTATTATACTGTATACTTGCTTTCATGTACAGAGCTTATTAAAAGATGATTACTTTAAATATACCAGCAGTTATAGGCTGAACCCCCATGCAATGCGGAAGCCTACGAAGTTATTGGTGTGATCGCACTTATAGTATTTACCATTACTCTCCCAGCGCAGGCCGGCATCGATATAGTTGTTGTTATGTAGGTAAAATATCATCCCAAACTGTGGTGCGTACAGAAATGCAGCCTTTTTACCCTCCACACAATTGGTCTTATTCAAAAGAAAAGAAACGCCAATTTCAGACTGTAAATAGAGATTACTCCTGTAAAAATACTTCAAACCAGCCTTAACCGGAACGAGATGAAGATCATCTACCAAACGGGAATAGGTACCGGAAACAAAAATATTGTTGAAACCGGTATTTGTTGTGGCATACAGGATGCCCTCGGTAATGGGGAATTCGGCTTGTACAGAAACGCCAAGGGGTGCTTCATATTTTTTAGCTAAATAACCAGTAGCCAAACCAGTTTCGATACCTGCCGAATAACGAATACCTGTGCCACTATAAACTTGCGATTGTGCATATACACCCTGAAAAATAAATAAAGATAATAGCAGAGTTAATGCGTTAATTGTTTTCATGATTTCAAAAATTTAGTTAATAGAAATCCATTACCATAACAGCGTGATATGGTAAAGCTTTAGAGAGTTAAGAAATAATATTGAAGGCGTTTACGCGAATGGTATAGCCTGAGGGGATTATTGGTTTAATAAGTGAATAATAAGATAAAAAGCGATTAAGCTTATGATACGGAGCGGTTGCTGTTGCTGTTTCGCGGCATAGTGTGGTGTGCCACTGTTTCAGAAACCGTTTTTTCCAAATTGGTATGGCTTAATATTTCGTTGTACTTTTCGAGAAGCTTAATGTATTTATTCATCCAGAAATAGACCGAATTGGCATCGCCTTTGGCAAAATCTTCGGTATGTGCATCAAAAGCTTCGCGAATGTTGTTGCTGGTCTTCGCAAAGGTTTCTGGCAGTTCTACCGAAAAATCATGACCGATTACACTTCCTACTTTCCAGATGATTTCGGGATTAAGGCTTTTCTGATCGAACCAATTGTAAATTGTTCTCCTGCTTACATTTAATTTACGGGATAATTCACTTATTCCCATACGGTCCCGACGCACAACGCGCTCCAGTACCTGGCCTACATTTAAACTCATAGCGGTTAATTTAATTTAAAACGAATATTTAAATTCCATCAACATCGGGGACGACTATGTTACTGCAATTTAATAAAATTTTTGTTAACAATCGCAAAATATACTTACTGTTTTAACGTTGAGGTAATTAATTAGCAACCAGTAAATCAAGCTCTTCGTAACGCGAGTTGTTGCTGATATAATCGGGTATAATTTCCTTCATTTTCTTTACCATATTCAGGTCGTTTCCATCATTATTCAGTACAATCAGGTCTTTAATAATCTGATTTACGTATAGGTAATTATAAGCTACTTTTTGCGAAATTTTAATTTTTGGATGGTGTGTAGCCATAATCTCCTCTTCCATTAACAAGAGCTCTTCGTATAGTTTCTCACCTGGCCTTAAGCCAGTAAAAACAATATCGATATCGCTATATGGTGTTAAACCTGCCAGTTTAATCATGTTAATGGCCAAATCAACAATTTTGATCGGTTTGCCCATGTCAAACAAGAAGATCTCGCCACCTTTACCCATAGCTCCTGCTTCCATTACCAATTGTACCGCTTCAGGTATAGTCATAAAGTAACGGGTTATTTCAGGGTCGGTAACCGTTATTGGTCCTCTGCGCTCAATCTGGCTTTTAAATCTTGGAATAACCGAACCGTTTGAGCCCAATACATTACCAAAGCGGGTAGTTACAAAGCGTGTGCGCGAGGCATGTGTCGTAATTTCGCCATTTGGCAGGGTTTCGGGACTGTTTAAGGATTGGATGTAAATTTCGGCCAAACGTTTTGAAGCACCCATTACATTGGTAGGTTTAACAGCTTTATCGGTCGATATCATTACAAACTTTTCTACCCCAAATTCCAGCGATACATCGGCCATATTTTTAGTACCTAAAACGTTGGTCAAAACAGCCTCAGCCGGGTTATCTTCCATCATAGGTACATGTTTATATGCCGCAGCATGAAAAACAATTTCGGGTTTATATAATTCAAACAGTGTACGGATACGGTTTATATTCTGCACATTGGCCATAAATATTTTTACATGTGCCGACTGGAAATTATCTTCCAGCTCCAGTTTCAGATCATGCAAAGGCGTTTCGGCCTGATCGCAAAGAATAACCATTTTAGGGTTATAGTGTAAGGCCTGCCTAACAATTTCTGATCCGATAGATCCCGCAGCGCCTGTAACCAAAATACATTTACCCGATAAATCTTTAAGGATATTCTTTTTGTTGAGTTTAATCGGCTCGCGCTCTAGCAGGTCATCAATTTTTAAATCCCTCAATTGATGCGAATCGAGTTTGCCGTAAAGCCATTTATCAGATGGTGGCACCATAATTACCTTAATGCCCTGGTTTACGCAGGTGTCGATAATTTTCTTTTTGTTAAGGGTATTTACAGCATCCTCGGCAAACAATATTTTTTTAATACTGTGTTTTTCTTTTAAAAGCTCAACTGAGCACGAGTGGTATACTTTTTTCTGCTCGAGGTATTTATCTACCCGGTCGCGGTTATCATCAATAAAGCCTACAATATTCAGGTTTGAATCTTCATTCTGTTCGATGGCATTTTTAATCAGTATGGCTTTTTTTTCCGAACCATAAATCAGGATATTTTCTTTTGTTTCGGTTTTAAGTTCTTTAAAAAAGTAAAAAACCCCTTTAACCAGCGTACGCATTAAAATGAGCAGCGATGAGGAAATGAAGAAATTCAGGATCAGGGCTTTATCCATTTGGCTCCAAAGCAGCTGAAATCTTTGCGAAAGGATTTTATTTACGCTGATGAAAAGCAAACTGGTGACAAAAACCGCCAGAAAAACCCTTAAAATATCTTCGGTATTGGAATAGCGGATAATGCCGGTATGGATACGCAGTGTAATAAAAACACCTGCCGCAATGGCACAGTAAAGCGCAACATACATGAAATTACTGGCGTTAAAAATGTCCTGGTAATTTAAGGTATGGGTTAATAAAATAGATATAAACAAGGTCCAGACCACAATCATCTGGTCGATGAGTAATATTAACCATCTTGAGTGCGCTTTGTCGGGGAAGAAGAACTTTTTCATAATTGAGAATCATTAAACAATGCAATTGTAGATTATTGAGGTGTCATTCGGTATAGGGGGAAAAAATCGGTAGTATCTTGTATGTCGATGCCTGATTTTTCTACCAGCTGATTGTAAACGGGTTCGTTTGCAATATAACGCCAGCTGTAGTAATCTAGAACCAGGTCCGAAAAACCACGTTTCCATTCAAAAAGCGAGTTTTCTTTAAAGCCCAAACCTCCGCCCAAATGGTAATATTTCATATCCAGTTTTCTGCCCAGTTCACTCACTTCATCAACCAGGAATTTGGCAGGCGAATATTTGAGGTGGTTAACGTTGGTTGCAATAAGATGTCCTTGGATAATGCCATTTGTACAGGTAATAATGCTTCCACAAGCTATTTCATCGCCTAAACAAACCAGTACTAATTTACAGTCAAACTCTGTTGAGTGGATCATTTGTGTAAAATAAGCCTCATCGAACAGGTAAAAATCGGCAGCACTAATGCGTCCCATATTGGAATGGTATAGCTGGGTAAAAGTGGCAATATCTTCCTGCTTTCTGCTTTCGCGCAAAGTATAGCCTAAACGCCGGCATTTCTTAATGCCTTCCCAGGTGGTTCCTCTATATTGTTTACGCTGCTCTTCGACAGCTTGCTGCAGGTTAATGGCAATGGTTTTGCCGTTTTCGTACAGCCCCTTAGTTCTTCCCAGTAGCTCGTTCTGTTTAAAAAAAGGATGGAGTTTTGAAAAAACCGAAACATATTTACCCTGATGTAAGAAGGCCAGAAAAGCATTTAAAAAATTATCTTTTAAAGTATCTGGCTGCTGTTCGAACTTAAGGTTTGATATGGGTCCCGAATAGCCGTATACACAGTGCAGATCGCGGTATATGGTATCAGCAATCTGGCGTTCGAGCAATGGCAGGGCAATAAAATTTCCAGCCTCCTCGTAAACAAACAAAATGGGTGTTCCGTTGGTGGCCATAGCATGATACTGCCAGCTGTGATAAAAATCGTAATCGACAGCAAGTTCTACATACCTTATCCAATCAGCTTTTTCTTGTAAAGTTAATTGCAAAGTTGTGCCTGTAACATTTTTTTCAATCAGCATGATCATATCTTAAAAAATTTATAATTAATTATGAAGCAATTACGGGACTACGGTAGAGTGGAAAAAAATCAATATTAGAGCAAGGATCAAGGGATCGTTCGTTTAAAAGGGTATTGTATAATTCGTTATTGGCAATGTATCTCCAGCTGTTAAATTCGAAACACAGGTTAGAAAAACCCATTTTCCAGCCAAACAAAGTATCTTCTTTAAAATTAACACCGCCACCAAGGTTAAAATATTTATAGCCAAGCTTGCGGCCTATAACCGTAATTTCGTCGGTTAATAATTTGGCCGGCGATTCGAATAAATAGGTGGTACGCGTGGCCAGCAGGTGTACCTGCATAATTTCTTTGGTACAAACAACGACAGCACCTGAAATGGCAATACCGTCTTTATAAACCAGGAAGAGCTTGCTATCAAACTCATCTGAAGTTAGTAAAGCAACAAAATAGGCGTTGTTAAAAAGGTAACTGTCTTTAGCGCCAATCCGCAGCATATTTTCGGTATATATTTCAGAGAAAACAACGGCATCATTAATATCTGTAGAGATTCTTACTTCATAATCGCGTTTTCTTAATCTTCTTATTTTCTCCTTAACACTCTTTCGGTAACCTGCCCGCTGGCTTTCTATGCTGGTGGTTAGATCGATAGCCACTGTTTTGCCGTTGGCATGCACTCCCGAAAACTTTTCCATTAACCTTTCCTGATCGAAAAAAGGATGCAGGCGTGAAAATACCGTAACATTTTGTCCGGTTTGCAGGTAAGCTATAAAGGAAGCTTTAAACCGCTCCATAAAATCATCCTCGAGCAATTTGAAATCCATATTCGAAACAGGCCCGGTATAACCGTAAACTGATGTAAAATCAAAAAAATCTGATCCCGGGATATTTCGTTTTAACAAGGGGAAGGCGATATAATTTTCGTTTTCCTCGTAAACAAAGAGTATGGGCAAACCGCTTTTATCTAACGAATGGTAATACCAGGTGTGATAAAAATCGTAATGTAGCGCGCGCTTCACATAGTCTGTCCACTCCTGCTTTTCATGAATGGTAATAATCTTTCTCATTTGGAGCTTATTAAGGTTGGTAGATTAATTAACGGCCAGTAAAACCGATGAGTTTATGACCATTTTTATAAAATCATGTTCCTGTGAGACACGTTCGAAACCTACTTTTCTGTAAATGGCGTATGCGGCCAGGTTATCGGCATGTACTTCTAAAAAAACATGTTTAAGGTTAAGGTTATAAAAGGCATATTTTAAGAGCATTATAGATGCGCTGTAACCTATGCCTTTTCCCCAGTATTTTTTTTCACCAATAAAAATGTGAAATTCTGCTGTATCGCTTTTAATATCAAGCAATTGGATGTTGCCGATATATTCGTTTGTATTTTTAATGCAAATGGCGAAGCGCTTTTCGTTAACGGCTGTCATTTTATTGGCAAGCCAGGCTTTCTCCACCTCTACTGTAACCGGGTCTCTTAAAACAAATTTTGTATACGACCATACTTCAGGGTCGTTGCGCCATTTATAAGATACATCAGCATCTTTTAATTCTAATGGCCTTAGGTAAATCGGAGTGTTCATATTAGCGGTTTTAAAGCATTTACCAGAATATGCATGTCATCTAATGTGTACCGGTGATCGATGGGCAATGCAACCAGGTTCTTTGCCAGAAAATATTCATAACTATCGGCGCCGGCCCATTCGTAAACATTTGGCCAGTAAGTGGCTACAAATATTTTTTGTTTTATGAGTGTTTGTTTTATCGATGCATCTTCGTTTAAAAACGGATACACCATCGGGACATCCATGGCATCTAAATTTAAGCTGAGCAGGTTTTTATCATCCAGGTGTTCAGCTAAAAAAGTAAAATTTTCCCTTCTGATGGCTGCACATGCTTCGTAATCTATGCCAGATAGAATGCTTGTTGTTAATGCCGACATCCTTTTGATATCGTTATTGCACAAGACTTTATTGTTTTCGATATAATCGTTATAGCCTTCTTCTATATTCAGATCGATACTCTTAATCAGATGCGAAAAACGACCGATAGATTGATCCTGATTTAAGTCTACATTGATAGGTGTGCCAATATTGAGGTAAGCACCATCGGGTACGCCGAAAAATTTGCGGCACGAATAAAAAGTATCGGCATTGGCTATTGGTTTGCAGAAAAAGGCCTGCGCATTATCAATAATCAGGTTGCTCATCTCTTTTGTTAAGCGCTTAACCGTTTCTGTTTTCAGGCCATAGTAATTGGTATATAACAAACAGCTGTTAGCAGACAGGTCGAAGTTTATTACCGGATCGAGGTTTTCGTCGATATCATAAAACTTATAGGCAATATTAAGCTTGTGTAAGGGTTCGAGCAATACCTCGCAAGTGTAGTAAGGCAGGTATACCAGATTGTATTTCCTTACCCGCAGTATGTATTCGAATGCATTCCGGCCAGTGTTAAGTGCCACTAAACCAGGATGAAAAACGGTTCCGTTTGGTAACTGTAATTCTATGTAACCGCCAATAGTTTTGGCTGAGTGCGTTTGGATTTCCATTGTTTTACCATTTATCCCTGATCTGTTTTGTACATGCGGCTTTCTACCGGACGGTAATACTCTTGCAGGCTTGCGGGCACCCTGGCATTGTAGCCAATAATTTGCCTTAGGTCGCTATCTATCTTTTCGCCAAATTCATAGCCCAAAAAACGTGGGTAATCGAACTGTTGTTTAATGTAAGGTTTGGTAAAACCCAGCGTTAAGGCCCGTCGTGGTTTGCGGGTAAAGTTAATACCGCCTGCATGCCAAAGGTTCGAATCGAACAGGATAATACTCCCCTTTTTAGCTACTGCTTGTTTAGAAAATGCTTTGAAATGCTTTTCCTCAGGCCTGATATCGAGTTTGTGAGAACCTGATAAAAAATGAGTAGCCCCATTAAATATGGTAAAATCATCCAGCACAATAATCATCTGGATCATCAGCTTCGAATCGGGCGAAAAGGTTCGAATATCACGGTGTATGTTTTGGATATAAGATTTACTTTTTTTGGAGTTAATTACACCATTTATACCATTGAGGATATAATTCCCGCCTAAAAAATCACGAATTTCGCGGTGACAGTACAACTTACTCAGCAACTCGAGGGCAAAATTATCCTTTTCGAGTAAGTGATGTAAGGTACCCTCCATGTTCGCTTCAATTCCATTTAAAATCTGAATTTCACGACGCAAATGGTATGAAGTTTCAAAACCTGCAATTATTTCGGAAATTAATTTCTGGTTGATCGCTTTTTCATATACGACCCATCCATATTCATCAATAGCCTCCCGAAAATCGGCTAAAGTGGCTCGTTTGTAAATAAATGTATTGTTCACAGCTTAAAGTTTAGTTGAATAATTTGGTTAGTTTACTGTGGGGCTCCGGGTAGGTTAAGCCTGAAGCTGCATAATTTTAAAGAGTTCGGTATTAACAAGGTTTACATCGAACCTGGATTTGGCAAATTCGTATCCTTTGCTACCGAAGCGGATAATTTCATCACAATTTTTGATAAAATATTCCATTTTACTGGCCAGTGCCTTTGCATCTTTTACCGGAACTAGAAAGCCATTGGCTTGTTCGGGGTCCTGATTTACAGTTTCGCGGCAACCAACAGAATCGCTGGTAATTACCGGTCTTCCCATGGCCATACCTTCGAGCACACAGCGCGGTACGCCCTCGCCGTAATATGACGGTAGCACCATCACCGATGATTTTTCTATATCCGGCCTAACATCATCTACCTGGCCCATGTACTGAATGGTATCGCCATTGGCTATTTGATGGTATAAGTCGGCGTTTATTGCGTCGATATTGGGATCGTAGGATCCGATGAGTTTAAAAACAGCTTTCGGAAACCTTTCGTGTATAATTTTGGCTGCATCGTAATATTCTTTAATGCCTTTTGCATTAATTAAACGCGAAACCATCAAAAAGGTAACCGGCGAAGTACTGGGTTCTGAATAATTGTAATGACTTAAGTCTACTCCCGATCCGTTTACTACGTATACCTGGTGCTTTTTATTGAGAATATTTAACTGAACCAGACGTTCAGAATCGTCTTTATTCTGGAAAATGATATTTAATCGTGGATCAGGTTTTAAGCTTAATTTGAGTAGCAGCCGGGTAATTTTAACGACCAGCTTATTGCTTGAGCTGTTATCGGTAAAATTATAACCCAAACCGGTAAGCATGGGGGCAATTAGTTTAACCTTGCAGAGTTTGGCTACAAAAGAGCCATAAATAACCGGTTTAAACGTATAAGGAAAAAATATATCCGGTTTAATGGTTTTCATGAGTTTATAGAGTGAAAATATAAACCTCAGGTCTGACAGGATGGATACATTACTACCGTTAAGGTTGCTCTCGTAGGTAATTACCTTCATATCTTCGAGCCGCTTGCGCACCGTTTCCTGTTCAATTTTTGGGGTGAATACGTACACCTGGTTATGCTGCTGCATCTTTTCAATCAGCCTTCCCCTAAAATCGAGTAATGATCTGGAGGAATCGCAAACGATAAAGATCTTTTTCTTAGTAATGTTCATCATGTCAATTTTTTTTTGATTTAAACTGCAAAGCCACCTATCCAGGTGGCTTCGCAGAAAAAATATGAAGATTTTGGTTTACTTAGTTGGACCAGCGTTAGCCATAACAAGTGCTGGCACAGATGCCGCATCGTTAAGGTATGATTTGTAATCATACTCTGGAACCCAGTTAGAAACTGCCGTCGTTATATTGTTTGCACCACATTTATCGTAAATGTTGGTTGTAATACCGCTAAAGTATCCTTCCGGATCGGTTGCTACTTTTGTAGTTAAAGGTTTAACACAGTTAGAGAAATACTCGTTATCTGTTCTTACAATACCACCAGCCCTTGTACCGATTGAATAACCTGAATTGTTTAAGTGATAGTTGTTAAACATGTGTACACTACCCCAGTTCATTGATGGCTCTCTCTCAGTAATATTGTACCACATGTTGTGGTGCATGGTTACGTGTAATTTACCTTTATCAGCTTCGTGACCAGCAATACCACCACTAATTAATACTGATAGGTTTGTATCGTGGAATTTGCTCCATGAAACGGTTACGTAATCAGATTCGCGTGTAATGCAAATATCTTTACCCCAGTATTCCCATCCGTGTGTACGGTCTGTAGAAAAATCACAGTGGTCTACCCAAACGTGGTGAGCCGATTCTTTAACTTGTACTGCTGCCTGTTCAACATAGTTTCTAAAGGTAATGTTCTGCACAATAATGTTGCTTACGGTATAGATATATAAGTTAACACCTTCTAACACTGCACCTGGTTTACCAATAATCGATTTGTTCGATTTTACATAAACAGGATCCATACCTGCGCCTTTAACTGTACCGCTGATGTAGATGATACGTGGAGTGTTATCTGCAACTGCAGCTTTTAATTGTGCTACAGTGGTTACAGTAACTTCTGCACCACCCTGACCACCTGTAGTAGTACCATTTACCATTGCATAACCCATTAAACCAGAAGTTGACTGGGTTGGTGTAGTTGGTGCTGTATTTGAATTATCGGCCGGAGGAGCAATTGTACTGGTTCCGCCCATTAAATAAGTGTAGGTACGGCCATTGGTTCTTGGATCTGTATTATCAGATGCCGAGAAGATTACTGTACTTCCCCAATGGCTAAATCTACCTTTACCCAGATTTCTAATATCATCGTGTAAGGAATGTGCCGGGCCTATTTCTACGCCGTTTTCAAATAGTCTTAAAACTGATTGCTCTTTCGCGGTAGAATTGTCGCCACCAGAAATGGTTTGTGCAATTTTATACGCGTAACCGCCTTCTGATTTTGTTCCGGAAAGGTTTATCTTTCCTGTACTTCCAACTGTTGCGGCTAATACTGCCGACGAATCGCCCGAAAACATCTCTGTACTATTTGCTAGTACATCGTCTGCCTGTGCATTTTTTTTACAATTACTAAAAAAAATAATCGTCGTAAACATTAAACCAATTAAACTCACTTTTTTTAACAAATTTGTCTTTCTCTGCATTTTTGATTTTTTTTAAATTTACAACTTAACGCTATATGCGATAAATGAGTATATTCGAAAAAATGCAGTTAAAGTGCTGATAATTAATTAATAGGCTTTTAGTTATATATTAGCTATACTGTAAACCAATTGTTTACAGAATGCAAAATTTAGATTTAATTATTCAATATATGAGAATTAATAATACATCTAGTTTACAATTGAATGACAATCTAAACGGCGATACGGAGTGTTTTCTGTGCAATATGTAAATCTGGATGGTAAAATTCTGTAAACCATTTCACAAAATTCTTCACACCAGTATGCACAGAAACACTTGGCTCATAATTTAGTAAATGTTTTAAATCATCCACATCTGCTGATGTTTCTGCCACATCGCCATCTTGCATAGGCATAAATACTTTTTTGGCTATTAATCCTGTTTCTTTTTCTATTTCTTCTACAAAATCCAATAAGTTAACCGGTTCGCCCCTGCCTATATTAAACACTGCAAATGGTGCTGCAGAAGTAGCAGGATCAGGGTTTTGGCTATTCCAGTCTGGATTTGATTTAGCAGGATGATCGAAAATCCGCACAATGCCTTCTACAATATCATCTACATAAGTGAAATCGCGTTTCATTTTGCCGTTATTAAATACTTCAATTGGCTTTCCTTCTAAAATAGCTTTGGTAAATAAGAACAAAGCCATATCCGGCCGGCCCCAAGGACCATAAACGGTAAAGAAACGAAGCGCAGTGGTAGGCAGGTTAAATAAGTGGCTATAGGCATGTGCCATTAATTCGTTACTTTTTTTAGAAGCAGCATATAACGATACCGGATGATCTACATTATCGTGTGCCGAAAATGGCATTTTTTTGTTAAGTCCGTAAACACTCGATGAACTGGCATATAATAAATGGCCAACTTTAAAATGGCGGCTACATTCTAAAATATTAAGAAAACCTTTAATATTGGCTTCAATGTAAGCATCGGGATTGGTTAAGCTATACCGAACACCTGCCTGTGCAGCTAAATTACAAACGGCATCGAACTGGTAAGTTTCGAAACAATTTTCCAGGCCTGCTTTATCACAAAGATCGAGTTTAATGAAAATGTAGTTTTCATATTTATCGCTTTGCTGAGGAACACCATCAACCAACGTTGTATGAGTTATACCAGTTTCGGCCAGGCGGGCGTGTTTCAGGTTTACATCATAATAATCGTTAATGTTATCGATACCTACAACAGTATCGCCTCTTTCCAATAAGCGTTTTGCCAGGTGGAAACCAATAAATCCGGCTGTACCGGTAATTAAAATTTTCATAATTTTCTGTTTGAGAAACGGTTAAGAAAAGCCTTTTGTAAGGCGTGGATTTTATTTTTAAGCATAGCAGTACAAGCCGCTCTTGCAGTGTTTTGGTTTAAAAAGGGTGGTTTTGAATTAATTTTGCTGGCTTAATGCCTTTAAAATAGATTGGGCAAATACTTCGGGTCGCCTGCCGTACAGGTATTGTGTGGCAATGTTCGCGCTTCGGGCTGGTTGTTTTTGCAATGTTTCGTGCATGGCGTTGGCCAGAGCCTTTGCGTTGTTTACTTCAACTTTCGCTATAGCTGGTATTTCACTTATCCCGCCGGCACAAAGTGTTGATACTACAGCATTGTTTACCGACATCATTTCTAACAACACATTCGGAAAACCTTCTTTGATGGAAGATACCACACAAAGTTTGGCCTGTTTAAAATAAGGGGCCGGATTATCGATCTGGCCTTTCAAGAAAACCGAAGCTGTTAAGTTATTTTCGGCAATTATTTTGGTTAGCAATTCTCTTTCTTTCCCCTCTCCCAGTAAAAGCAATTTGAGTTGCGGGTGTTCTGCTTTAATCAGTTTAAAGGCTTCTATCAAAATCGGGAAACCTTTTTCAGGTATCAGCCTGCCTGCTGAGCAGATAAAATCGAGTTTGGCATCGCCATTAATTAAAGGCTGCTTTGATTTGGCTACGATTTTATTGAAATCGATCGGATTAGGCTGAACAAGTACTTTAACTTTAGCAAGAAATGGATTGTGAACCAGTAATTGCTCTTTCATTAAAGCAGTTTGGCAAACTATCAGATCAACAGCCGGATAGCCCATTTTGTAGATGATTTTGTATATGGTTTTTTTTATCCCGGTAAAGCGGGTAAATACCGAAGTACATTCCCTCACTATCAGTTTGGACCGTAAATAACCAATCCGTTTTAAAAAACCCAAAAAGGCATTTAAGTACGGATGGGTGCTCATCAAAACATCGTCTCTTGTATATTGCCTGAGTAACGGAACCAGTTTTGCAAAACCTGTAAACAAACTTTGCTTAGAAAGGTATGTTTTGCCAATATTTTCGGATACTTTTAAACCAGAGAAAGGCTGTTTTTTAAGAAAGATCATTTCACCTTCAACCGCATTGGCCATCATGTGCAGCACATTTTCTGCGCCATTGGGGGCATCTGTTAACGAAATGAAAGTGATTTTTTGTTTTGGTGATTTCATTTCGTTGTTGTTTACCTGTTTTTATAATTCCTGACGAATTTTTTGATCGGCATAATGGGGCTTAACACTTTACGTTTACCATCTATTACAATGATGTTATTGGCGAAACTGATGTTGTGAAGTCCTTTATTGTATACTTTATCGGGTAATATTTCGAACTGGCTGCTGCTTTTAAATTCTTTTTCGTTTAGTATTTCTATTTGGTTAATGATGATGGAACCACCATAGCGGTTAACAGGGTTCTGTGTTGGCCTATACAATGATTGTCCTACCACAAACAGATGTCCTGCAGCTCTGCAAAAAGCCTGTTCAACAGGGATTGGGTTTTGATAGTGCCCGGTGTATTGTCCATCTAAAGCATTTGAATGATAAATGTAAAGGTGACCGTGATCTCCTGAAACGCTGGTAAACAGCCAGTATTTGTTGTTGTAATGAATGACAGAACTATCTACAAAAGCTTTTCCACTTACAAGCGTTTTTATCTTAGCCAATCTTTCAGGGTTATCCTGATCAACCTGGTAAAGCGCTACCTCTTTGGCTTCGGATGTTTCAGGTATGCAATACAATGCTCCTGCTTCTTCAATCAGGTAAGGATAAGATAAGTGAATGGCATCAGGCTTTATGCCGCTGATTTTCTTTTTATTTTTGAAATCGAGCCCATCAATCATCATAATCTCTCCTTTACCTTTCCAAAAATCAAGTTCTTCGTAATAAATGCGTGGTGTATTGTCTACATTCACCACAAAAGGATCGGCTGCATAATCGATATCATCTTCGGGTAACCAGTTAATGGTTGAGTTCAATTTCCGGGTCTCGATCAGATTTTCGGGCGTTTGATGCACAAAACCAATGTTCCATTTATCGGCCGCGAAAATTTTATTAAAGAGATTAACTGTTGCCGTTACCATTTTGTTATGCGACTAGTGAGATTTTTTTAGCGTTTGTTTTATTCTTAATGAGCCATTGCGATAGCACCAGCAATTTCCATATCTGAGGATACCTGTTCCACTTCCCCGTCATGTGCTCATTGATAATTTCCTGCGTTCTTTTTACGTGGATACCAGGGATGTTTTTTAAATTATCAGCCGATAGGTTATCCATTACATAATCTTTAAGTTCATTTCTGAACCAGTTTTGAAATGGCATGGTAAAACCTGCTTTTGGCCTATCGAACATATGAGCAGGAACATGCTCGAACAAAAGATCTTTAAGTATCCGTTTTTGATTGCCACCTGTATATTTAAATTCGGTAGGCAATGTGCGCGAAAACTCGATCACCCTGTAATCCATTAAAGGTGATCGCGATTCTAATGAGAAAGCCATCGAAGCCCGGTCTACCTTGGTGTTGATATCGCCGTTGAGGTAGGTTTTAATATCGAAATCAGAAACCCTTTCTAATAAAGGTTTTGATGGATTGGTTAAAATGTGCATCAGCGGATTGTACTTGGCCAGATCGGGCTGTTTTACCCACGAGTTTTCCATATTGCCAAACATTTTTACGTAAAGCTTTTCTACGTCTTCCATAGAAATGCCCATGGCAATAAGTTTGTGTCTGTAACTTGGCGACTGATTAATTAAGCCTGCAAATGCTTTTCTAACTGCATGCGGGGCATAAAACAAACCACTAACCTGTTTAATCCATTTATAGCGGTGATAACCTAAAAAAGCTTCATCGCCGGCATCGCCACTTAAGGCAACGGTAACATGTGCGCGGGTACTTTTGCTTAACAGCATTGTAGGTATGGCGCTCGAATCGGCAAAAGGCTCGTCGTAGTAGCGGTTAAAGTTTTCAATCAGCTGAATACCATCATCGTAATTGCACTCTATGGTATGGTGATCGGTACCCAAATGTTTGGCTACCTGGTTGGCATAAGCACTTTCATCAAATCCCTTTTCGTTAAATTTAATGGAAAAGGTTTTTACATGGTCGATTTCTTTGGTAGCCAAAGCTGCAACCAGCGAAGAATCTATACCACCTGAAAGGAATACCCCAAGCGGCACATCGGCATTCATTCTGATTTTAACGGCATCGGCAATAATCAGCTCTAAAGCTTCTTTGGCCTCTTCGTAACTGCCGGTAAATTTATTTTTCCAGCCATAATCTAATGTCCAGTATTCGGTAATTTTAAGTTTATCGCTTTTGAGGTTGTAAGTAAAGTAATTAGCAGCCGGTAACTGTTTTACATTTTGCCAGATGGATTGTGGTTCGGGTACATAGCCCCAAATCAGGTATTGGCTAATGGCATCTTCATCCACACTTAAATCGCGGTCGATACTGATTTGCGAAGGCTGACTGGCAAATTCGAAAGTGCCATGTTCGTGAGCATAGTAAAAAGGTTTCTTGCCAAAACGATCGCGGGCACCAAAAAGTTCATTTTTAAGCGTATCGTAGATTACAAAGGCATACATTCCATTGAAGCGTTTAAGGCATTCGGCTCCATATTCGAGGTAGGCTGCACAGATCACTTCGGTATCAGAACTTGTTCTAAACTGGTAGTTTTTAGCCTCCAGCTCTTTTCTGATATCTTTGTAATTGTATATTTCTCCATTAAAAATAATATGCAGGTGCAAATAGGAAAAAGGTTGATTAGACCGTGCATCCAGATCGATAATGGCTAAGCGGTTATGCGCAAAAACAACCTGGTTACAACGTTCAATACCGGTATAATCGGGTCCGCGAAAGTTAATCCTGGCCATTTTCTCGCGGATAACGCCGTCTGAGTAAGGTATAGTAGCACCATATATTCCACACATAACTTTAATTTTTTGAGTTGTTAACTGATTAATTCTTCGTACTCAGCACTGATTTTATCGAGCGCGCATTTTTGATATACATTTTGCCTGATGGCTTCGGGATTCCAGTTATCGGTGGTACAGGCCTGTATAATTTTCTGACGAAAATCTTCTAAATCGCCCTGCGCAATTACATAACCGTTGAAGCCATCGATAATTAAACCGGGTATGCCGCTTACTTTGAAGGTAACTACAGGTAAGCCTACAGTAAGTGCTTCGAGTACCACATTCGGGAAACCTTCGGTATGTGAGCTAAGCACCATTAAATCGTGCTGAACCATTACTTCGTGGATGTTTTTAATTTCGCCGAGTATTTTAAGCCTGTGGCCAAGCTGCATATCGCTAATCTGCTGGGCAATTTTATCTTTAAGTACACCTGTGCCTACAAAATCGAGGTGGTAATTTTCGGGCAAAGCAGCCATAATCTCAACCAGCCGGTCTAAACCTTTTTCTAAAGCGAAACGGGCTACAACCAATAATTTGTAAATTTTTACCGGTGTTTTAGCTCCTTTAACTTTATTGGATTGCAATACCGGGTTGGCGATTACTTTGATTAAGTTCTGATCGACATTGTAAGTGTCGATCAGCGATTGTTTCATCTCATCAGACTGGCAAACAATTTGTTTATAGCCTTTGTAGCTTGCACTGGCAAAAAGCTCATAAAATTTGGATTTAAAACCTTCAAACAAACGTTGTTCGTGCGGGATGTTCGAAGCCCGCGCAATCAGCATCGGAATATTTAAAAACCTGCCTACCAACGAAACAAGGATATTGATGTGATCGGTGGTAGAGAAAACGGCATAAGGTGCTTCACGTTTTAATACTGCATATAAGGCAAAGAAAGATCGTGAGGCTTTTTTGGTTTTAAGATCAATAAACCTCACGCCATCCAGATCCATCGAAAAGCAGTTTACTGTAGAATCAAGAATAACAATGGTAATCTCGAATTTGTCTTTGTTAAAGCCCTGGGCAAGGTTCCAGAAAACCCTTTCAGATCCTCCGGAAGTTAAGGAGCTCAGTACAAAAAAAACTTTCTTTCTGACTTTAACTTCTTCATTAATGGTTTGTTGGAGCGCCGACATATCTTTTTAGTTGATTACAATTCTGTTTAACGTTAACCAGATAATCTTAAAATCGGTGAAAATATCATGCTGCCTGATGTAACGCATATTCTGTTTTATTTTGGCTGGGATGATCCTTTCGATATAATAATTCTCCGGATCTTCGGCATGCTGTAAAAGCTCATTTTCGTTGCAAAACTCAACTGATGCCCAATCGGTAATACCTGGTTTAATCGATAATACATAGCGTTGCTCTTCGCTGTACATATTTACATATTTCCTTACTTCAGGCCGTGGACCAACAAAGCTCATCTGCCCTTTTAAAACATTTAGCAGCTGAGGCAATTCATCGAGTTTATACTTTCTGAGCCAATAGCCAAGTTTGGTTATACGATTATCGTGGTTACCGATGGTGAGCAAGCTATTATTGCTCTGTAGCACCTTCATGGTTCGAAATTTGATCAGGTTAAAGTCTTTCATGTTTCGTCCTACCCTAATCTGTTTAAAAATAACCGGCCCTTTCGAATCTAACTTGATCAGAATAGCGATCAGGATTAATAGCGGGCTAAATAATATCAGGCACAATATTGCAAATACAACATCGAATACTCTTTTTTTATCTGTTTTCATGATGCTACTGCCATTTGTTTAAGTTCAACCACTTTGATATTTCTGTTTAACTGAATCTGAACACAGCTAATTACCGATGGGATAATAAAATCAATTTCTGATTGTGTTAACTGCGGATAAATAGGAAGTGAAATTTCGCAGGCATAATTTTGGTAAGCCATCGGGTAGTCTTCAATTTTATAACCCAGGTTTTTAAAGAGTGTAAGCATGGGCATGGGTATAAAATGAACGTTTGTGGCAATTCCGAGCGCTGACAGATCATCGATAATCTGATCTCTTTGTTCTTCGCTTAAGCCTTTAACCCTTAAAGGAAAAAGATGGTAGCAAGATTCTCTTTGTGTGCTTACCAAAGGCGGACTGATAAACCAATCCTGATCCTGAAAGCCTTCAAAATATTTTTTGGCAATGGCTTTACGCTGTGGCAACAGATCGTTATCATATTTTCTGAGTTGCGCCAGGCCAATTGCTGCACAGATATCGGGCATATTTATTTTGAGGCCCTGAAAAAGGATATCGTAACGCCAGCCGGCACCTCTTGATTTCGATAGTGCATCTTTATTCTGTCCGTTAAGGGTATACATTTTTAAATAGGCATATTCTGCTTCATGATCGAACTGAGCCGGAAGGTTAAGGCAAATGGCACCGCCTTCGGCGGTAGTAATGTTTTTTACTGCATGGAACGAGAATATGGTAATATCGCAGTTCTGTGCCGCTGGTTTATTCAGGTAGGTACTGCCGATGGAATGTGCTGCATCAGAAATCAACAATATCCTGTTTAACAATAATTGTTTATCAGAAGCGCACCTGAATTTTTTCTGAATGCGGGGATCGCTAATTACTTCTTTCAGCGCTGCATAATCGCAAGGCCAACCTGCAATATCAACTGCAATAATGGCTTTGGTTCTGGAAGTTATTGCTGCTCTTACTTTTTCCGGATCGATATTAAAATCCTCCAGTACATCGACCATTACCGGTGTTGCGCCACAATGTAAAACTGCTAATGCAGTAGCGCTGTAGGTATAGGCCGGCACAATTACTTCATCGCCAGCTTTAACACCAAACCATTTTAACATCAAAATGGCTCCCGATGTCCAGGAATTTACACAAATCACCTCATCTGTACCAGTAATTACCTTTACTTCCTGCTCAAGGGCTTTAACCTTTGGTCCGGTGGTAATCCATTTGTTGTTAAGGGTGTCTAATACCTGATCAACCACTGATTGATCGATAAACGGTGGAGAAAATGGAATATTCATAGTCATAAATTTAATTGTGTGCTAAAAAGGTCCGCCGGGATGTGGATGCCTAAACTGTTAATTGTATTGAACCAAAAGGGGGTCTTCCATTTTGATTTTTGAAAGCTGTAAAATGGCAAAGTATAGGAACAATGTTGGTCCGCTCGTGGCCAGAAGCCATTCGTTATGAAAAAATGAATTGATTGATATCGCTATAAATGAGCAGCATAAACAGACGAGCAGCGCATTTTTCTTATCCTTGACATGCAGAAAAGCATAAAAAATTACCTTCCCGACTTTATGGTATAGTAAAATGAGTAGAATAAAGCCAAGCAATGGCCCCAGATAAGTAATAAACATCAAATAGGCATTGTGCGAGGTAATCACAACCGGGCCCTTTTTGTACACAAAATTGTGTTGTACTACATCGTTCCAGGTTTTACCGTAAAAAAGCAAACCAAAAGGATAGTCGGCAATGATCTGTATATTTTCACCCATCAAATCGCCCCGTTCTTCTTTACCCTTAGCGTTTTCAGCACTTTTGTTTAGTATGTTCTGTTGTTTTTTGTCACCCGAAAACTGTTCGAGTGAACTTTGTGCAATAAAGAACATGCCTGCCAGCAAACCGAACAGTAGTACTGATTTGAACTTGTAATAACTTAAAAAAAACAAACCTACCACCAGTGCAAAGGCAACCATAACCGACCGCTGCATACCAAAGAAAATGAGGCACATAGACAAGCCGAATAAAAGCAGGTTAAGCAGCCAGCTTCTTTTAAAGAGTACAGCATTTACTACCAAAAATGGCGTTAATGCAGCCATTTGATAGCCAAAGGTAAAAATGGTGGTCGATATACCTGCCGGAGCCTGTAGTACATCTTCCTGTACCAAAAGTGATCTGATTGGCGCCATATTGTATTGGTGATCTACAAACATGATCAGCCCTGAGAGCAATAAAACGCCGAAGAAAAAGCCAACGGCAATATTCATGCGTTTTATATTGGTGCCTATAACGTAGTTAAACAGTAAAGCAAAGCAAGCGGCTACTATTAACAGGGCAAAAAAGCTAGTCATATCGGCCTGCCCAATCAGGTAAAAAAACAGCGCCGCAATAAAAAACACCAGCAGTTCCTTACCGTATGAGAAGTGTGTAATCTCTGTCCGGTAGAAATAGATAAGCGGAGCAAGAAAAACCACCGGTGCAGGGATCCTGAAAATCCCTGTCATGAAGATGTTGAATGTTGTTGCGTAAACATAGCCAAACAACAAAAAGAGAAACATTATTTTTTTGGTCATGACAGTATTAATTCTTCCCAATTGGCCGAGATTCTTTCAATAGAATTGGTTTCGTTTATGAGCCTCGCTTTATCGGAAAATTGTTTTTTTAGATCCCTGTTTTTTAATAGTTTATCTATGGCCAATGAAAGTGCAGATACATCAAGCTGTTCTACCAGAAAACCATTTACTCCATCATTAATAATTTCTGAAGGGCCAAATTCACAATTCATCGCTACACAGGCACAACCCATTCCCATTGCCTCTACCAACGCATTGGGATAACCTTCATTTCGGGATGAGAGTACAAAAACGCTTGCCTGCGCATAGTAATCCTGTGGGTTAGATTTAAAACCAATCAGCTTTACTTTACCAGTGAGGTTTAAATTTGCTATCTGGGCTTCTAAAGCTGAGCGTTCAGGTCCCTCGCCTGATATGAGCAGATCAACCTCCAATGGTTGTAAACGGCTATAGGCGTCAATCAACAAATCAAAACCTTTCTCGTGGCTTAATCTCCCCACCGATAGTATAAAAGGCTTATTGTTAACCGATCCAGGGTTTGGTTTTACAAATTGATGGATTGGATTGTATATTGTTTTAAAATTATGCAGCTTTTCAAATTGCTTAATCCGCTTAAATCCATTAAACATGCCAAAGGCCGGCAGTACAATTGCTTTTGATTTTCTGTAAATATGGAACACAAACCATTGTAATAATTTATTGTACTGATCTAAAGTTGCATCTGGTGTTGTTCTTTCAGAAACCAGATATGGCAAACCTAAAATCATGCAGCACAAGCCGGCCCAAATGTTGGCCGATGTCATAAAACAGATCGTACAGTTTGGCTTTTCTTTTTTTAATAAAACAAGTAGTCTATAAAAAGTTAAGAAGCCGTACCTAATTCTGTTTAAGCTATTGTGACTGTCTTTTCTTTCGAGCAGGCTTACAATTTTAACTCGTTCATTTATGTGGTATTTAACCTGAGCTTTATTGAGGCAAATGATTGTAACACTGCAATCTTTGCTGCTAAAGTGATTGGCCAGATTGCTAATTACCCTTTCAGCTCCACCACCTTCTAAACTGTTTATTACGAAGCATAATTTAGTAGCCATTTCTAATTAATTTACAATCGTTTTAATGGTCTGGAAAGCGTTTCCAAATGTTTTGTGTTTCACTTCGAAGAGGAAGTATTTTTTTAAGTAGAAGTGCAAAAGCTTAATTTTCTGCAAACCCGTGTAGGTGAAAATTTTAATAAGAATATTAAAATCGCTGAGTTGCATTTTCTTTAATGGAACATAAGATACCGGACTCCATATGCCACCTGGGTGGCGTCTGTAACAGCTCATTACTTCCGGAAGTACATAAACTTTTTTACCGGTTACCCAGGTACAGTAAAGTTTTAAAAACTTATCGCAGGCATGGCATTTTAAAAACCAATCGTTCCTATATAGGTTTTTAATAGGTTCGATATTACGGTAAACAATGGTAGCTGTACACGTTTCTACTTGTTTGTTAATAATCAAATCGCTGAAGCTATACTTTAGAGGAACTGGGTTAAAGTTCATGTAAAACACCTCAGTATCATCAAAATTAATTTCGCGGGTGTAGTGACAGCACATTACGTATTCAGGATTGTTTTCTAAAAAATCAACCTGTTTCTGTAGTTTGTACGGGTCGGTCCAATAATCATCGCCATCACAGGTGGCTACGTATTTCCCTTTGGTTTCGAGCGCTACACGGATCACGTTTTGTGTGGCTCCGATATTTTTAGGTGCTTTTAAACGAGTAATTCTGCCCGGATACCTGACTACATAATCATCAATGATTTCAGCAGTGCCATCTGTAGAGCAATCGTCGCCGATTATAATTTCAGTATTGAAATTGCATTGCTGCATCAGGAAACCATCAAGTGCTTTGGCTATAAATTTACTGTGGTTATAGGTGATGCAAAAAATGCTCACCATGATATCGTTGTGGTTCGGTTCCATATAAATGTTGACATTAACGTCCATTTACCGCAATCACCTGGCTTCCGTTAACAAGGCGACCATAGTCTGCCAGTTTAACAACTTGTTTTTTGCGGTAATTTTGAGTTCTTAAAATAATTCTGACTACCAGATCCTGGTCGGCGCTGGTTAAAGTGTGGTATAGTGGCAGGCACATGATACGACGGGCAATTGAATCGCAGATAGGCATGTTTACCTTATCAATGTATGGCAGTGCCGATAGTGAAGGATAAAAGTACCTCCTGCAATACACCTGAACCAGTTCAAGCTGTTTCATGCAATCGAGCATAATTTCTTCCGATCTGAAAATTACCGGAAAGTATGCATAGTTAAAATCGGTATCGCTTTGTATCACCTGAAACTGTGCATCAATTTTATGCAATCGCATAGTATAGTGTTTCGATAATTCTTCGCGTTTACTGAGTATCTGGTCAATGTAGTTGAGGTTACACAAGCCCATTGCGGCATGAAACTCTGAGTTTTTGGCGTTGGTTCCCAGTTCGGAGAAAGTATCTACCCCGCTATAACCAAAGTTGCGCATCAGAGCCATCCTTTTTAAAATATCGGGGTTCTGTGTAAATACAGCGCCACCTTCAATGGTATGGAAAAGTTTTGTAGCGTGAAAGCTGGTAGTGCTTACATCGCCATAGGCAAAAATTGATTTGCCTTTGTATTTAGTACCAAAACAATGTGCAGCATCGTAAACAACCTTTAGGTTGTGCTTTTTTGCTATGCGGTCTATTGCATCGATATCGCAGGGGTTTCCGAATACGTGTGTTGCTAAAATGGCTGTTGTATTGGGGGTTATAGCGGCCTCAATTTTATTCGGATCGATGTTGAGCGTTTCTTCATCTATATCTACAAATACCGGTGTACATCCCTGCCAAACAATGCTGCTTGTGGTTGCTACAAAAGAAAAAGGTGTGGTAATTACCTCTCCTTTAATTTCAAGGGCTTGTATGGCCAGCTGCAAGGCTATTGTGCCGTTGGTAACATAGAGTAGATGCGGGAGCGCCAAATACTGTTGTAACTTTATTTCCAGTTCGTTTACTAATGGTCCGTTATTGGTGAGCCACTGTCTGGCCCAAATGCTACTTACATAGCTTTTAAAATCTGCCTGTTTAGGCAAAAAGGGTTTGGTTACAGGTATCATTGTTTGAGGATTAATTGTTTAAAATCAGTTAAGGCAGCCAACCGGATGGTATTACTGATGCCCAGGTAAAAGCCTGCGTAAATAATGCCCAGGCCTAGAATCCGGAGAAAATTATTAATGTGGTAATGAGACATGCACCAGTTATCCAAGCCGTAGCAGGCTAATCCTAAAAGGCTTGATAACATTAAAATAGGCGCGATATCATGAAGTTGTTCTTTAAGTGGGTAGTTGATTAAACGGCCACTGTAAATGGAATTAATATAGTAGGCAAACACAGTAAAAAACAACTGAAAATATAAGAGCCCCATAATGCCGAATGGAATTACACAGATAATCCCAATTACACTCAGCGTTTTTTTAACTACTTCCAGTTTTAAAAACTGACCGCTTTGCCCTTTAACCTTTAAGATATTTAAGTTGTAGGCATGTAAGGGATATAAAACCCCGGCAATACATAAAATCTGAAAATATGGTACAGATGGCAACCATTTATCGGTTAAAAGCAGCGAAATTAAAGGCTGTGAAATTAATGCCAGAAAAATCAGTATCGGTGCATTCCAGAATAAAACCTGCTGCATTAACCTCTTGTATACCATTTTAAGTTTTACATCATCGTTGCTGATGTTGGAAAACATGGGATAGGTCACTTTATTAATTGCAGTAGAAATGATACCGATGGGTAACTGGCTCAAGCTATCTGCACGTGCATAATAACCAAGCTGGGTTGCGGCATAAAAGCGACCAATAATTACCGTATATAAATTTTGATAAATGGTATCGAGCAATCCCGAAAGCGTCATTTTATATCCAAAATGAAAGTGCTTCCTGAAACTCTTTTTACTAAAAAGCAGGCGTGGCCTCCAGTCTGAATAGAACCAGTGCAAAATGGTTGATACCGTTGCACTTAACAAACTCATCCATACCAGGCTCCAGGTGCCATAACCATTTTTAGCCAAGAAAATGCCCAAACAGCCACCCAGTATTACTGAAGGAATCTGGATAATTGTTTGGAGCTTAAACTTCATTTCCTTGGTTAAGAGCGTACTTTGGATGCTGAAGAAAGCATTAATTAAAAAGGTTAAGCCATAAATCCTTACAATATTGGTGAGCTGTGGCTGCCTGTAAAAATCGGCTATAAATGGAGCCGAAATGAAAAACACGCCGTAAACTACGAGGCTCCCCAACAGGTTAAAAAAAAATATGGTTGAATAATCTTTTTGGCCGGCTGTTCGTGTACGGATAAGTGACGAAGTTAAACCGCTATCCATTAGTGAGTTACCAATGGCAATAAAAATGGAGAGCATGGCAATTAAGCCGAATTCGGCCGGACTTAATAAACGGGCCAGTATAATGGTAATGAACAGGTTTATGAATTTAACACTAAACTGCTGCCCAATCGACCATATAATGCCCGATCGTGCTTTATATGTTAAACTCATGGCTTTTACAAACGAACCGTTTCCATTGATTGGGGTAAAACTGATTTGATATCGTACACTACACAGGTTGGTTTACGTAATTCGGCAATGTCGAGGTTATCGAATGCCTGATGCGCTACAGCCAGCACTATCCCATCGTAACGCCTGGTTTTTGAAGAACCGTTTTCGCAGATAATTCCGTAATTATGGTTCGCCTGATCAGCGTTTGCCCAGGGATCGTGAATAGTTACGTTTACCTTATATTCTTCTAAACGCCTAACAATATCGATAACCTTGGTATTGCGTACATCCGGACAGTTTTCTTTAAATGTAAAGCCCAGTACGAGTACCTCAGCACCCACAATGTGAATGTTTTTGGCAATCATCTTTTTAATAATCTGATCGGCTACATATTTGCCCATGCCATCGTTTACCCGGCGTCCGGCTAAAATAATTTCGGGGTGATAACCGGCTTCCTGAGCTTTTTGTGCTAAATAATAAGGATCTACACCAATACAATGCCCACCTACCAAACCGGGTTTAAAGTTTAAAAAGTTCCATTTGGTACCTGCGGCTGCCAATACCTCCGAAGTATCGATACCGATCTGATTAAATATCATGGCCAGCTCGTTCACAAAAGCAATATTGATATCGCGCTGCGCATTTTCGATTACTTTTGCGGCTTCGGCCACTTTAATAGAAGAAGCCTTATAGGTACCGGCATTAATTACCGAGCGGTATAAAGCATCAATTTTTTCGGCCGCCTCTGGTGTAGAACCCGAGGTAATTTTTAGAATATTGGCTACTGTATGTTGTTTATCGCCTGGGTTGATGCGCTCTGGAGAGTAACCTGCAAAAAAGTCTTTGTTGAACACCAAACCCGATCCTTTTTCCAGAATGGGTACGCATTCATCTTCTGTAACGCCCGGATAAACAGTCGATTCGTACACCACGATATCGCCTTTCTTTAAAACTTTTGCAACTACTGCGCTGGCTTTAAGTAGCGGGCTTAAATCAGGTCGGTTGTTTTTATCAACCGGTGTGGGTACAGTAACGATGTAAACAGAAGAACTACGCAGTTTTTCGAGTTCGTTTGTGCAATATAAGCCCTGCAAGGTGGTACATTCAAAGGTAAGCACTTCATTTAGTGCTTCTTCGCTTACTTCCAGCGTATTGTCGTATCCGGCTTTCAGCTCTGCTATCCGGCTTTCATTAATATCGAAACCGAATACTTTGTATTGCTTTGCAAATTCTACTGCCAGTGGTAAACCGACATATCCTAAGCCGATTACCGACATTTTTAAATGATCTTCAGAATTATACATAATGTTGTTGTGGGTTAACAGTTAAGGTAAGGTTGCTTATTGGTACTCGGGTTACTACGGCACAATCCAAATGATCAAAAGACATGAGTACATGTTTGCCCTGAATCTGGATCACCTCTCCCTCTTGGTTATGGAAAAGACCGTTGCTGATCCTTACGCGGTCGCCTTTGGATACACCGCTCAAACTCACTACATCCACATCGTTATAGGCATCCATAATATGTTTCAGGCGTTCTATTTCGCTGTCTCTCACAATTGCAGGTTTGCCCATGTAATTGATAAAGCTGAGTACTCCTTGTACGTACCTAACTTTAAATCCATCTCTTTCATCTATTTTCACAAAAACATATCCTGTAAAAAGAGGCAGGCTAACAATTTTCTTTCTGTCTGCCCATTGGTTTTCTACATTTCTAACCGGACAAAAGGATTCAAATCCTTGTTCCTGAAGCAGCTTATCTACTTTTTTTTCCCAGCGTGGGCGGGTGTAGATTACGAACCATTTTTTTGCAAATGAGGGTCGGTAGTTAATTTTAGATTCCATATTATGATAGAGATTATGATTTAATTTTTAGCCCCTTTGATACAGCTTCGCTATATCACTTACATGGTGTAAGTAATAATTTTTTTTTAAGGTTGAACTGTTTTAGCCGGCCGGATACAGCTTCGCTATATCACTTACATGACTATTTTTTGTTATTCAAAACCGTAAATGCTTTAAAGGCAAATGGGCAATCTAATGTGAGTAGTTTACAGCTACCTGAACTTTTAACCGGGCTTAGTTAGAGCACGTGGTTCAATAAAGCTGGTAAACAAAATTAAATCGTTTGGGGACGTTTATTTGGTATTGGGTAATAGGTATTCTGAGTAAAATTGGGCTGTTTTAGTTTGCCATGGCATAACCGTAACCGCCGTAACTGTATTTTTGGTTTTTCTCCCGTTTGGCATCGTTAAATACCACCATCGGATTTTTAAGCTTGTTATTCTCGCAAATATCTTTCAATATGGCCAGCTGATATTTATTGGTATAATTGTAGCGTACCAGATAAATGCTCACATCGGCATATTCGGCCAGGCTAAAGGCATCGGCCACCTGCCCTACAGGCGATGTATCGATAATAATGTAATCGAATCTTTCTTTAAGCTCCTCAAAAAGCGCATCCATTTTAGGGCTCATCATTACTTCGGCCGGATTTTCGGGCGATTTGCCACAACCAATAACCGAAATATGCTCTGATACCTTAGTCGGTTTAATGATATCCTCTAAAAACACAGCGTCGTCAATCAGGTAATCGGTTAAGCCAACGGTTTGCTTTAAGCCTACTTTGTTCAACAGATCTGGTTTTCTCAAGTCAAACTCAAGTACTACTACTTTTTTATCTAACATACCTAAAGTAGTGGCCAGGTTTACACTGAAAAATGTTTTACCCTCTCCTTTCATACTCGAGGTTACCAGCATAACTTTGTTTTCAGTGTTGTTGGCCATCTGGCCTAAATTCATCCTGATGTACCTGAATAATTCTGATATGGTAGAACGGTTATCTTTTTGAAAAACAATGGTGCTTTTATCGAGGTTATGCGAAAGTTCGCCCAACATTTTTGCACCTGTTAATTCAATTGTACTGGCATCCTGTACTTTGTTATTGAAAAATCCTTTGATATAAATGGCACCTGCCGGAACAAAGAAGCCAAGAATGAAGCCACATAAGTATAAAAGTGGTTGTTTCGGACTATCCGGAATGGTATTGTAAGCTGGCTTATCAACTACCTGCGACGTAGGGACGGTGGCTGAGAGCGATAAAGCCGTTTCCTCCCTTTTTTGTAACAGATATTTATATAGTCCCGATTTTACACTTTGTTCACGGCTTCTTTCCAGTAAACCGCGTTCTATTGTTGGTACAGATTTGATTTTACTATCGTACTGCGAATAGTTGGCCCTTAAGTTATTGCGTTCAATCACAAAACCTTGTTTAATGCTGCTAAGGTTTTCCAGTATATTGGTTTTTAATGAGACCAACTGCTCATTCAGGTTTAAAACCAATGGATTTTCGGCATTTGCAGTGCGTAACATCCTGTTGCGTTCTAATTGTAAATCGTTAAATTTAGAGATCAGCGAATTCAAAATCGGGTCTTTAAGTCCCATAGCGCTTGGTGCCAAATCGTACTGGCTCTGTTTACCTCTAAAATAGCTTTCAATTGAAGATACAATCCTTAATTGTACTGATGAGTTTTCCAACAGCTGGTTGTATTCTCCGGTACGTGCAGCATTCATTTGTGCATCCATGTTGATATCGGTTACACGATTTTGCTGTTTGTAATTCTCTACATCTTCTTCTGTTCCGGATAAGTCGCTAACCAGATATTTCAATCTGTTATCTATAAAGCGAATGGTATTGCGGGCAATGGTATTTTTATTATTAACGTTATTGATGTTGTATGTTTCAATCAAATCATTTAAAATATCAATTCCCCGTTGTGGTACCACATCGTTTAAGCTAATGGTAATGGTGTTGGCGTCTTTCACAACCGGTACTATTTTTAACGAAGCCAAACTGTAGGCCTCTGTCATTTTGTATAGGTTTTTAAACTGGATTTTGATCTTGCCAAATTCGCTTTTAAATGCCGGACCTTTTTCTACTTTAACCACATAGTTTTTATTATGCAGCGTATCGCCATACTTTACAATGTTGGTATTCAGGCTGTCCTGAATAATGTATGAAATATCATCCAGGTAAGAGATATTGATTTTACGGGCATAGGCTCCGTTTTTTAAGCTAATGGCCGTAACCACCAGTGGCGATGTTTTACCGTAAAGTTCTTTCTCTCTAAAACCTTCTTTTTTAAAGTATGCGGTTTCGAGGTTTAGTTTTTTCAATACCTTAAAAATCAAATCTCTTGATCTCAGGATCTCGATTTCGTTATCAACCGTTTTAACCGTTTGAAACATATTAAGATCGCTGAATGCAGTGCTGTTAGACATGGCTGCACCGTTTTTGTCGTCAGAGATTAACAATGTACTGGTTACCTTGTATTTTGGTGGCGTAACGTATAAAAAGCCATATACAGCACCCAAACAAATGGCAATACTCAGTAAGAAATAAGGCCAGTTTCTGGCAAAACTTATCATAGTTTCTGCAAAATCTTTTGCGCCACCGTTTATGATTTGTTTAGACATGTTCGTGTTTTTAAGAGTCGTTATTTATTTAAAACAGCTGTTATTAATACTGCAACGGCAGATATAGATGCAATTACGAGTGGCATAACCCTGGTATTGGTGCTGTACTCGTTTGCTTTCGATTTATCGGGCTCTACATATACAATATCATTTTGTTTAAGGAAGAAGAAAGGCGAATTCATTACGTCCTGATTGTTCAGGTTAAGTCTTTTCATTACGCGCTGTCCGTTTTGTTCCCTAATTACCAGCACATTATCACGCTTGCCGTACACCGTCATATCTCCCGCCAAACCTAAAGCCTGCAAAAGATTAATGTTATCACCCTGCACCGTAAAGTTTGACGGGCGGTTTACTTCACCAATTACAGTTACTTTAAAATTTACTAACTGGATATCGACTACTGGTTTTTTAACGTATTTATCCAGTTCTCTTGATATGGTATTTTGAGCCTGTTCGATGCTTAAGCCTTCTAACCTTACATTGCCTACTACAGGTAGGTTAATCATACCTTCTTTATTAACCCGATAACCTTCTATCTTATAGTTGTTCTCGGCGCTGGGTGTTTTAGTATTTACAGCAAACAATACATTCGATTCCTGGTTTAAGCTATTAATGCTTACACTTAAAAGATCGTTCTGCTGTATTTTTACTTCCTGTGATGGTAATTTTTCTTCGCTGGTTTGTTTGGCCAGGTTACTAAAATATACTAAGTCTCTTCTTGGAGCGCAGCCTGTTGCAAGGCAAGTATATATGGCGATAAATAATATTACTTTCTTCATAGCTTAAGTAATCTTTTGGTTTGTAGTTCGATTTATTGAGAACTAAGCTATGCAATAATGCCCCAATGTTTAATAGGCTGAACGGGGTTGTATTTAAATTGTATAATTAACAAACAGCATGCACAGTATTCCAGTAACTGTACGCATTTATTATACAGGATTTGTGAATTTTCTGTCGCAAAAGATGTAAAAAAACAAACGTTTGTTTTGAAGAAAAAAGGGCTGTTTAGATGAAAATTTCAAAAGCAAAAATGTAAAAAACGTCAGAAAATGTTTTAACACTTGAAGAAGCTGTTTAATACTACAACAAACTCCCTTAATTTTTGCCTTTTTTCTATTGTCACTTCAAAATCAGATCAGCGCTGTTGTGATTTTTTGAAATCAGGCCAGGTTAATGTTGCAATTTCAAGGGTTAAAATTTTGATTTTACGGCATTTTCGCAAGGATGTGCAACCGCTTTTACAGCTGCTTAAATAAGTTTTAAAGTATGAAATTTTAGCCATAATGATCAATCAGTGGATGATTTAGCCTTTCGATCCTTGTAAATCGATTAACATTCAGTTTAGTTCAGAAATGCAAAGCCAAATGTTATCCCTAAAACAAGCCAATTGCGCAAATGTGCAAACTGTAAACAACGGTATGCAATAAGTGTACAGTGTGGGTTTAAACAAACAATTGGGGCTATTTAATGTATAAATTAGTGATTCACCAAAAACTAAATTATGAAAGTTATTATCTATGGAACAGGAAAAATGGCCGAATTTATTTGCTATTCGTTTATGAACGATAGCCCGTATAATGTTGTGGCCTTTTGTGTCGATGATGCTTATGTACCGCCTGCAGGAAGTACATTATTGGGCCTACCTATTCTGAGCTTTGCCCAGATAACAAAAGATTTCCCTCCGGATGCCCATAAAATGCATATTGCCATAGGTAGAAACAATGCCAGGGAAAGTATTTACAATAGAGTAAGCGAAGCTGGTTATCATTTTGCCAATTACATTTCGTCTAAAGCCAATATATGGCCCGATTTGGTGTTGGGTCATAATATTTTTATTGATCAATGTTGCGATATACAACCTTTTGTAAGTATCGGAAATAACTGCATGCTCATTGGGTCCAGAATTGGCCATCATTGTATCATTCAGAACAACGTATTGCTATCAGGCAATATCCTGGCAGGAAATGTAACTGTAGGTTATAACTCTTTTTTAGGCATTAATTCTGCCGTGAAAGAAGATGTGCTTATTGGCAGCCACAATATTATTGGTGCAGGGGTTTTCATTAATAAAAATACCGAAGATTACGCCATTATCACCAACGCATCAACACCGCAACGCATAGGCGACTCTAAACGCTTTGTTATGTTTACCAAAACGCAGGATGCAAAACCAGCATAAACAAAGAAAGTCAGGTTTTCTATAAAACCTGACTTTCTTTTCTATTTTTGGTACGTGGTTAAGATCCCGCTACCAGTTAAATTTTTACGCTATTATCAGCACTTCTTTGTATTTGTGCATTAATACGCTTCAACACATCATCAATATCAAAAGGTTTACTAATGTAATCATCAGCAAAAGCATCAATGGCTTTCTGCTCACTGTTATTTTGCGCCGACATTACAATAATCGGAATGTGTTTGGTGAAAATATCTGTTTTTAAATCTTCGCATATTTCTGCGCCGTTACCATCAGGCAGCATCACATCAAGCAGGAAAAGATCGGGCATAGCATCCTGGATATTCTTTTTTAATTCGGCAAATGATGATGAAAGCTGCAATTCAAATCCTTCATCGCTTAACAGAATTTCGATAACGTTTCTGATCTCCTGATCATCTTCTAAAATGTGTATTCGTTTTTTTCCCATGTTCAAATTATAATGTTTTGGTTTAACCGTTAGCATGGCTTTCGCTATACGATAGTAACAGTAACACCCAAACCCTCCAAATGTTTTACAATTTGTTCAGAAATTCCCTTATCGGTTATAATGTGATCAATTTCTTCCAAACCACATATTTTCCCGAAGCCCCTTTTACCAAATTTGGTCGAATCGGCAAGAACAATTGTTCTTTGCGAAGCGCCAATCATTTTTCTGTTTAAATGGGCTTCCATTGCGTTTGTAGTCGTTAATCCAAAATCAAGATCTATCCCATCTACCCCCAAAAACAGTTTATTAAAATAAAAATCCTGCAAAACCTGTTCGGCATAAGCACCCATTACCGACGATGAACTTTTTCTAAGCAAACCACCCAGCTGAATTACTTCTATGCTTGGCTCGCGCATTAACTCAAGCGCCACATTTAAGGCCGAAGTAACCACAGTTAAATTTGTTGCCGGAGCAATATTTTTGGCAAAATAAAGCACAGTAGTACCCGAAGCGATTACAATCGAATCATTATCGTTTAACATAGCGGCTGCAGCAATGCCTATTTTGTTTTTTTCAGTTGATTGCAGTTTCTCTTTCTCATTAACCGGCCGGTCAACCGTGTAGGGGTTATTTACAGTTGCCCCACCATGTGTTCTGAAAAGCAGGCTTTTATCTTCAAGTAGTTTTAAGTCCTTTCTTATTGTTACAGACGAGACTTTCAGTTCCTTACACAAATCAACCACATTGATGTATTGATCACGTTGCAGGCGACTTAAAATAAACTGATGCCTCTCAGCCAAATTCATCATAGTATATCTAATTAAATCGCTGCAAAATAACAATAAAAACATGCTTTAACATATTTTATATGAATAATTAATAAAATTTTAACCCGCTTATTATATTATTTCGATTATGATTTCTTATAATTGCGTATTGTTTCGTTTTATTATTTTTAAAAACACAACGAAAGTAAAGTTAACATAAGGGTTCGTAATTAAAGGATGAGACCAATGAAGAGATTACATCAACATATACTTGCCGAAAACATCAACTGGGACCTGATTATTATTGGTGGAGGGGCTACCGGTTTAGGCACGGCCTTAGATGCCGCCAGCCGTGGACTTAAAACCTTACTGGTAGAGCAATCTGATTTTGCAAAAGGAACATCAAGCAGGAGTACCAAACTGGTGCATGGGGGCGTGCGCTACCTGGCCCAGGGTGATATTGCGCTGGTGAGGCATGCTTTGAAAGAACGTGGTCTTTTACAACAAAATGCCAGACATCTGGTGGATAAAGAAGCATTCCTGATCCCATGCTACAATTGGTTTTCTATACTCAAATACCTGGCTGGATTAACGCTATACGACTGGCTTTCGGGCAAATATAGTTTTGGAAAATCGAAATACTTTTCAAAAAAAGAAACACTAAGCATGATGCCAGGCATTAGGGAAAAAGGCTTAAAAGGAAGTATCAGGTATTACGACGGCAAATTTGATGATGCCCGCTTAGCCATCAATATTGCGCAAACTGCTGTAGAAAACGGAGCTGTTTTACTCAACTACACAAAAGTTACCGCTTTATTAAAAAGTGATGGTGACGCGGTTACCGGTATTGAAACTGAAGATGTACTCACCGGAGAAAAAGCCAGACACCACGGCAAAGTGGTAATTAATGCCACAGGTGTTTTTGTTGATGATATCTTACAAATGAATAACCCCAATGCAAAAAAACTGGTACGCCCGAGCCAGGGGGTTCACATTGTGCTGGATAGAAGCTTTTTAAACAGCGAATCTGCACTGATGATTCCGAAAACATCGGATGGAAGAGTATTGTTTGCCGTTCCGTGGCACGAACATTTACTTGTGGGCACAACAGATACACCATTGGATGAACATAACCTTGAACCAAGGGCTTTAAAAGAAGAGGTTGATTTTATTATGGCTACTGCAACCAGTTACTTTAAGCGTAAGCCTTTAGAAACAGATATCCTCAGCGTTTTTTCTGGTTTAAGGCCGCTTGCTGCGCCTACAAACAACAGTGGCAACAGCACTAAAGAAATTAGCCGCGATCACAAACTAATGGTATCGGCAAAAGGCTTAATCACCATTACAGGTGGTAAATGGACCACCTACCGCCGTATGGCTGAGGAAACTGTAGACCTCGCCATTTCGCATGCAGGCCTCGAAGCGAAAGCATGTGTAACAGAAAATTTAAAAATCCACGGCAGTACCGATGTTAAAGGAGATCATTATCTTGATACTTTTGGCTCAGACCGGGGTAGAATTGAGGCATTGATACAAGAGAACCCCAATCTGGCGGAGAAACTGCACAAAGATTTCCCTTACACCTGTGCCGAAGTTGTATGGTCGGCAAGGAACGAAATGGCCGAAACCGTAGAAGATATTTTAAGCAGGAGATTACGGATTTTATTTATCGACGCGCAGGCAGCTAAAGATATGGCGCCTAAAGTGGCCTCGCTCCTTGCACAAGAATTATCAGCTGACCGAGATTGGGAAACAAATCAGATTGAAACTTTTAATACCTTAGCCAACGGTTATATTTATCATTCAATACATAAAACAACCGGAGCGGCTTTAGCCCACTAACCAAATTCTTAATTATGAGCAAATACATCCTGTCTCTCGATCAGGGAACCACAAGTTCGAGAGCAATTATTTTTGATCACAATGGCGACATTACAGCCATTGCACAGCGCGAATTTACGCAAATCTATCCCCAGGCAGGCTGGGTAGAGCACGATCCGATGGAAATATGGTCTACACAACTGGCTGTTGTAACCGAGGTAATTGTTAAAGCTGGCTTAACCGTGAGTGATATCGACTCTATTGGGATTACCAACCAGCGCGAAACCACGGTGGTTTGGGATAGGGAGAGCGGTATGCCTATACACAATGCCATTGTATGGCAAGATCGCCGCACTTCTGCTTACTGCGATGAAATAAAAGCTCAGGGCCTATCGGGTAAAATACAGGAAAAAACCGGACTGATTATAGACGCCTATTTTTCGGCCACCAAAGTAAGGTGGATCCTCGAAAATGTAGCAGGTGCCAGAGAAAAAGCCGAAGCTGGTAAACTTGCTTTCGGAACCATTGACAGCTGGCTGATCTGGAAATTAACTGCAGGCGAAAAACATGTTACCGATGTAACCAACGCCTCGCGTACCATGATTTACAACATTCACACTTTAAGCTGGGATGATGAACTACTGGAGCTATTTGGTATTCCGAAACAGCTGTTGCCAACGGTTAAATCATCGAGCGAAATATACGGCGAAACTGCAGGTAGGATTCTGGCGGCAAAAATACCTATTGCAGGGATTGCCGGCGATCAGCAATCCGCTTTATTTGGTCAGATGTGTACCCAGGTAGGTATGGTAAAAAACACTTATGGCACCGGCTGTTTTATGTTGATGAATATTGGAACCACACCTAAAATTTCGGAAAACAATTTACTAACCACCATTGCCTGGCAAATTAACGGTGAAGTGCAATATGCTTTAGAGGGAAGTATTTTTATTGGCGGCGCAGTAGTTCAATGGTTGCGCGACGAAATGGGTTTAATTTCCAAATCGGCTGATGTAGAAACTTTAGCTAAAAAAGTAAAAGATACCGACGGTGTTTACGTAGTGCCAGCCTTTGCTGGTTTAGGTGCGCCACATTGGGACCAGCATGCCCGCGGAACCATTACAGGCTTAACCCGCGGCACCAACAAATCGCATATTGCGCGTGCTGCGCTCGAAAGTATTGCCTACCAAACCATGGATGTTTTAAAAGCAATGGAAGCCGATGCTGGTGTAAACATTGCCGAACTCCGGGTAGATGGTGGCGCTACAGCCAATAACCTTTTAATGCAGTTCCAGGCCGATTTATTGAATTGTAAAGTGATCAGGCCAAAAGTAACAGAGGTTACCGCAATTGGTGCAGCGTATCTGGCCGGGCTAGCTACCGGTTTCTGGGAAAACATCGACCAAATCAGATCGCAGTGGAAAATAGACACCACTTTTGTAGCTGAGGAAGGTGTAGACAATACTGCCAGAATAAAAGGCTGGAACAGGGCTGTAAAAGCAGCCAGAGTAAACGCAGAAGATTAAAAATAAGATATTCGCTTAAGAATTTAAAGTATGAACATATATCTCGCAGAATTTATTGGTACCACACTCATGATCCTTTTGGGTAACGGCGTGGTGGCCAATGTTGTACTTAAAGGTACAAAAGGAAACAATGGTGGCTGGATTTCCATTACCACCGCCTGGGCGCTCGCCGTATTTGTTGGTGTAGTAGTAGCCGGGCCGTACAGTGGAGCACACTTAAACCCTATTGTTACTTTGGGCTTAGCCATAGGCAAAGGTTTTAGCTGGTCTTTAGTGCCATTTTATATCCTGTCGCAATTGGCTGGCGCCATGACGGGTTCATTTCTGGTATGGGTAATGTATAAAGATCATTTCGATGCTACCGAAGAGGCAGGATTAAAAGCCGCACCTTTTGCCACTGCTCCGGCTATCAGAAATAATGTTTCTAATCTCGTTTCAGAAATTATCGGCACATTCGTGCTCATATTCGTAATCTTTTATTTCACCGATGCGAGTATGGGTACCAAAGAAAATACTACGCCTATTGGCTTAGGTTCGCTTGGCGCTATACCTGTTGCATTTTTAGTTTGGGTAATCGGTTTGGCTTTAGGTGGCACCACAGGTTATGCCATTAATCCGGCCAGGGATTTAGGCCCAAGGATTATTCATGCACTGATTCCAATGAAAGGTAAAGGCAGTAGCGGCTGGGATTATGCCTGGGTGCCGATAGTTGGTCCTATAGTCGGCTCAACTTTAGCGGCAGTGGTTTACTTGCTCATGCACAAATAAGCCAATCGTCTCGACCGAAGCAAAGCGTAGTGGAGAGATCTTTAATCAGATTTCTCCAATACACGTTAAAAGACGATCCTCTTCAAAATACGCTCATTACTGAAATGCAGCCTTCCCTACCTGTTCATCGCCCAGGTAAACCCAAATTGCACCTTTCAGGTATTTGGTAAAAGAATCTTTCATATCTGC
>Ga0157370_10000683_pt1 | contig 42237 bp, 38 predicted proteins | sample C35metaG_FD_113463 | JGI IMG/M metagenome (GOLD analysis project Ga0157370, IMG submission 113463) | Corn rhizosphere microbial communities from Kellogg Biological Station, Michigan, USA - C3-5 metaG | ecosystem: Host-associated > Plants > Roots > Rhizosphere > Soil | place: USA: Michigan...
ACGGCTCTGTCGAAGTGGCACCGCGCGCCGGTCTGGCCGACGCCATTTGTGACTTGGTCTCTACCGGCGCAACCTTAGAAGCCAACGGCCTGCGCGAAGTGGAAGTCATTTACCGTTCGAAAGCCTGTTTGATTCAGCGCGACGGCGAAATGCCGCAAGAGAAACAGCTGCTGATCGACCGCCTGATGACCCGCATTCAGGGCGTAATTCAGGCTCGCGAATCCAAGTACATTATGTTGCACGCGCCAAGCGAGCGTCTGGACGAAATCATCAGCCTGCTGCCAGGTGCCGAGCGCCCTACTATTCTGCCTCTGGCGGGCGACCAGCAGCGCGTGGCGATGCACATGGTCAGCAGTGAAACCCTGTTCTGGGAAACCATGGAAAAGCTGAAAGCCCTCGGCGCCAGTTCCATTCTGGTCTTACCAATCGAAAAAATGATGGAGTAAGACCATGCAGCCAACCGCGTTCAGCACCCCTATTGACTGGCAGCAGTGTAGCGAAGAGCAGCGTCGCGATTTGCTGACTCGTCCGGCAATCTCCGCCTCTGACCGAATCACCGAGTCAGTCAGCGAGATCCTTAGCCGCGTTCGCAACGAAGGCGACAGCGCCTTACGCGAGTATTGCGCCAAATTCGATAAAACCGATGTCGCCGACATTCGCGTCACCGCCCGGCAAATCGAAGACGCCTCGGCTCGCCTTGGCGACGACGTGAAACAGGCGATGGCGCACGCGGTACGCAATATCACCACCTTCCATGAAGCGCAAAAACTGGCGGTGGTCGATATTGAAACCCAGCCGGGGGTGCGCTGTCAGCAGCTGACTCGTCCGATTCAGTCGGTGGGTCTGTATATTCCTGGCGGCTCTGCGCCGTTGGTTTCCACCGTATTAATGTTGGCGACGCCAGCCGCAATCGCAGGCTGCCAGCGCGTGACGCTCTGCTCGCCGCCGCCCATTGCCGATGAAATCCTTTACGCCGCCAAGCTGTGCGGCGTGAGCGAGGTTTACCAACTCGGCGGCGCGCAGGCCATCGCGGCTCTGGCCTTCGGGACAGAAAGCGTGCCGAAAGTGGCTAAGATCTTCGGGCCGGGCAATGCCTATGTCACCGAAGCCAAACGTCAGGTTAGCCAAAGCCTCAATGGCGCGGCGATTGATATGCCAGCCGGACCTTCCGAAGTACTGGTGATTGCCGACAGTGGCGCAACGCCTGACTTCGTGGCTTCTGACCTGTTGTCGCAAGCAGAACACGGCCCGGACTCACAGGTGGTGTTGCTGACGCCAAGCCTTGAGATGGCGAAAGCCGTCGCCGAAGCCGTTGAGCGTCAGCTTGCCCTGCTTTCGCGCAAAGAGATCGCCCGCCAGGCGCTGGAAAGCAGCCGCCTGATCGTGGCGAAAGACTTAGCACAGTGTATTGAAATCAGTAACGCCTACGGCCCGGAGCACCTGATTTTACAAACCCGTGAGCCGGAAGCCTTGGTAGACAGCATCACCAGCGCGGGCTCGGTGTTTCTCGGTGACTGGTCACCGGAATCTGCCGGAGACTACGCCTCGGGCACCAACCACGTGCTGCCGACCTATGGGTATACCGCCACTTACTCAAGCCTCGGGCTGGCGGATTTCCAGAAACGCATGACGGTACAACAGCTTACGCCGCAGGGCTTGCTGGGTCTGGCGACCACCATTGAAACGCTGGCGCAGGCTGAACAACTGACTGCTCACAAAAATGCTGTAACCCTGCGCGTCAATGCGCTGAAGGAGCAAGGACAATGAGTGATAAAAGCAATCTCAGCGTTCAGGCGCTGGCCCGTAAAAACGTTCGCGAGCTGACACCTTATCAGTCAGCTCGTCGTCTGGGTGGCAATGGCGATGTCTGGTTAAATGCCAATGAATACCCGCTGGCTCCGCAGTTCGAACTCACCGCACAGACTTTCAACCGCTACCCGGAATGCCAGCCGAAGCTGGTGGTGGAGCGCTACGCGGCCTACGCCGGTCTGGATGCCAGTCAGGTTATCGTCAGCCGTGGCGCCGACGAAGGCATTGAGTTGCTGATCCGCGCATTTTGCGAGCCGGGCAAAGACGCCATCCTTTATTGCCCGCCTACTTACGGCATGTACAGCGTCAGCGCCGAGACTATCGGCGTGGAAGGTCGCACGATTGACGCCAATGAAGACTGGTCACTGAACCTGCCTGCCATAGAGGCGGCGCTCGACGGCGTAAAGCTGGTCTATATCTGTAGCCCAAACAACCCGACCGGCAACCTGATCAATCCCGATGATTTGCGAGCCGTGCTGGAATTCACGCGCGGCAAGGCGATTGTTGCTATAGATGAAGCGTATATTGAGTTCTGCCCGCAGGCCTCGGTCGCCGGCTGGCTGCAAGAGTATCCGCACCTCGCCGTGCTGCGCACCCTCTCCAAAGCCTTTGCTTTGGCCGGACTGCGCTGTGGCTTCACCTTAGCCAGCAGCGAACTGATTGCTCTATTAATGAAAGTGATCGCGCCTTACCCATTAGCAACGCCGGTCGCCGACATTGCCGCACAGGCGCTGAGTGATCAAGGTTTGGCGGTGATGCGCGAACGCGTCGCGGAGATCAGCGACACCCGCGCTTGGCTGATCGACCAATTAAATCAGTGCAACTGCGTAGAACAGGTATTTACCAGCGAAACCAACTACGTGCTGGCTCGCTTCACTGCTTCCAGCCAGGTCTTTAAAACACTGTGGGATCAGGGCATTATCTTACGTGATCAGAATAAACAACCGGGTCTTTCCGGCTGCTTACGCATTACCGTAGGCACCCGTGCCGAGTGCCAGCGAGTCATCGACGCGCTGCGCCCACTGCCCGGTGCAGGCCAGACGGCAGTAACCACTAATAATGAATTTGCCCCAAGCAAGGAGCTTATGTGAGCCAGAGCCCGTTAGTACAAAAGATCTTATTCATTGACCGCGACGGTACGCTGATTTCCGAGCCGCCTGAAGATTTTCAGGTAGACCGTCTGGATAAGTTGGCGCTGGAACCGGGAGTGATCCCCGCTCTGCTGGCCCTGCAAGGCGCGGGCTTCAAACTGGTGATGATCACCAATCAGGATGGTTTAGGTACGGCGAGCTTCCCACAAGAAACCTTCGACCCGCCTCACAACCTGATGATGCAGATCCTCACTTCACAAGGCATTGTGTTTGACGAAGTGCTGATTTGCCCGCATTTGCCTGCTGACCACTGCGCGTGCCGTAAGCCGAAAACCGAGTTGGTGAAGGGTTATCTGGACAGCGGCGTGATGGACGTCGTTAACAGCTATGTGATTGGTGACCGTGATACGGACCTGCAGCTGGCGGCCAATATGGGCATTGCTGGCTTACGTTACCAGCGCGATACGCTCAACTGGCCAGCGATTGCTGAACAGCTGACCAAACGCGACCGCCACGCCCAGGTTAACCGCGTGACGCGCGAAACCGCCATTGACGTAGATGTCTGGCTGGACCGCGAAGGCGACAGCAAAATTCGCACCGGCGTCGGCTTCTTCGACCACATGCTGGATCAGATCGCCACCCACGGCGGCTTCCGCATGAACATTGAAGTTAAAGGTGACTTATATATTGACGACCACCACACGGTTGAAGATACCGCGCTGGCACTCGGTGAAGCCTTGAACAAGGCGCTGGGTGATAAACGTGGCATTGGCCGTTTCGGTTTCGTGCTGCCAATGGACGAGTGCTTGGCTCGCTGCGCGCTGGACATCTCTGGCCGCCCGCACCTCGAATACAAAGCGGAGTTCAACTATCAGCGCGTAGGCGATCTTAGCACCGAGATGGTGGAGCACTTCTTCCGCTCACTCTCTTACGCCATGGCCTGTACCCTGCACCTGCGCACTAAGGGCAAAAACGATCACCACCGCGTGGAAAGCCTTTTCAAAGCCTTTGGCCGCACACTGCGCCAGGCGATCCGCGTTGACGGCAACACCCTGCCGAGCTCGAAAGGAGTGCTTTGATGAATGTCGTTATCCTTGATACCGGCTGTGCCAACCTCTCTTCAGTGAAATATGCCGTGCAGCGTCTGGGCTATGAGCCGCAAGTCAGCCGCGATCCGGAAATTGTTCTGCATGCCGATAAGCTGTTTTTACCCGGCGTCGGCACGGTTCAGGCTGCCATGGATCAGCTTGAGCAGCGCGAGTTAATCGACTTAATCAAGGCTTGTACTCAGCCCGTGCTGGGCATTTGCCTAGGTATGCAGCTGCTTGGTTCGGGCAGTGATGAGAGCGGCGGCGTGGCAACTCTGGGGATTATCGATACGCCGGTGCAACGCATGCAGGCCTTAGGTTTGCCTTTGCCGCATATGGGCTGGAACCAGGTGATTGCTAACGCTGACAGCCACTTGTTCCGCGGGATCGACGAGAACGCGTACTTCTATTTCGTCCACGGCTATGCGATGCCAATCTGCGAAAGCACCATCGCGCAGACGCTTTACGGCGAAGCCTTCACCGCTGCCGTGCAAAAAGATAATTTCTTCGGCGTGCAATTCCACCCCGAGCGTTCCGGTGCAGCAGGCGCACAGTTGTTGAAAAACTTTCTGGAGATGTAAGCACCATGATTATTCCCGCTTTAGATTTAATTGATGGCAGCGTGGTGCGTTTGCAACAGGGCGATTATGGTCAGCAACGTGATTACGGCAGCGACCCGCTGCCACGACTGCAAGATTATCAGCAACAGGGTGCCGAAGTGCTGCACTTGGTGGATTTGACCGGCGCGAAAGACCCGGCGGCCCGCCAAATCCCGCTGCTAAAAAAACTGCTGGCTGGCGTTAGCGTGCCCGTGCAAGTCGGCGGCGGCATTCGCACCGAGCAGGATGTCGAAGCGCTGTTATCTGCAGGCGCAACCCGCGTGGTTATCGGCTCAACGGCGGTAAAAGATCCTGAGACAGTTCAAGGCTGGTTTAGCCGTTTTGGCGCTGACGCGCTGGTCTTGGCGCTGGACGTGCGTATTGATGAGCACGGCACGAAATGCGTGGCCATCAGCGGCTGGCAGGAGAACTCCAACGCCACCTTAGAACAAGTGGTCGAGCAGTATCTGCCTTTCGGCCTCAAGCACGTGCTGTGCACGGATATCTCCCGTGACGGCACCCTCGCCGGCTCGAACGTGGAGCTGTATCGCGAAGTCACGGCGCGTTATCCACAAGTGGCATTTCAGGCATCAGGCGGCATTGGTAATTTGGATGATATCGCCCAACTGCGCGATAGCGGCGTAACAGGCGTGATTGTCGGGCGTGCACTGCTCGACGGCAAATTTAGCGTGACGGAGGCAATTTCATGCTGGCAAAACGGATAATCCCCTGCCTGGATGTGAAAAACGGTCAGGTAGTCAAAGGCGTGCAGTTCCGCAATCACGAAATCATCGGCGACATCGTGCCGCTGGCAAAACGCTATGCGGAAGAAGGCGCCGACGAGTTAGTGTTTTATGATATTACCGCCTCTTCCGACGGGCGCGTGGTGGATAAAAGCTGGGTATCGCGCGTGGCGGAAGTGATCGACATTCCTTTCTGCGTGGCGGGCGGGATTAAAAGTGCAGAAGACGCGGCGCAGATTTTACAGTTCGGCGCGGATAAGATTTCCATCAACTCCCCTGCACTAGCCGACCCGACGCTCATCACCCGCTTGGCGGATCGCTTTGGCGTGCAGTGCATTGTGGTTGGCATCGACACTTGGCATGACGCTGAAACCGGTAGCTATCAGGTTCACCAGTTTACCGGCGACGAGGCGCGCACCAAAGTCACCACCTGGCAGACGCAAGATTGGGTGAAAGAAGTTCAGGAACGCGGCGCGGGCGAAATTGTGCTGAACATGATGAATCAGGATGGCGTGCGCAATGGCTATGATTTGCAGCAGTTGCAGTTGATTCGCGACGTTTGCCGCGTTCCTCTGATCGCGTCAGGCGGTGCGGGCACGCCACAGCACTTCCTCGATGCATTTTTACAAGCCAACGTTGATGGCGCACTGGCGGCATCCGTGTTCCACAAACAAATAATTAATATCGGCGAGCTGAAGAGCTATCTGGCCGAAAATGGCGTGGAGATCCGCTTGTGAGTAATGAAACTTTGAATAACGCGCGTTTAAGTGAAGAGCAGATTGCCCAGCTGGACTGGGAAAAAGTCGATAATCTGATTCCTGTTGTTGTCCAACACGCGGTATCCGGTGAAGTATTGATGATGGGCTACATGAATCATGAGGCGCTGACGGTGACTCAGGATTCGGGCAAAGTCACTTTCTATTCTCGAACCAAACAGCGTTTGTGGACCAAAGGCGAAAGTTCGGGCAACTTCCTCAATCTGGTCAGCATCTATCCCGACTGTGACAACGACACCCTACTGGCGCTGGTCAACCCTATCGGCCCGACCTGTCACAAAGGTAACAATAGCTGCTTCCATCCTGCCGCAACCGACTGGGGATTCCTCTTCCAACTGGAAGAACTGTTGGCTTCGCGCAAAAACGCTGACCCGGAGAGTTCGTATACCGCCAAACTGTACGCCAGCGGTACTAAGCGCATCGCGCAAAAAGTCGGTGAAGAAGGCGTCGAAACTGCCCTCGCCGCCACGGTCAATGACCGTTTCGAACTTACTAACGAAGCCTCTGATTTGGTGTACCACTTGTTAGTGCTATTACAGGATCAAGATTTGAACCTGAGCACGGTGATTGAGAATTTGCGACAGAGGCATAAGAAGTAATTTAGTGATTTTTTTTTAAAAAAAAAGGCCGGTTTATTAAATAAACCGGCCTTTTTTATCAGCTTAACAATTACGATTGGCGAGAGTAATTTCTAAAGATATTACGCCCTAAGACAACACCTGCACCAAGAATAACACCGACTAATGCACCCAGCACTAATATCACACCTTTTTTCGGACTATCACGGCGAATAGGCAGGTTCGGCTTCATCACATAGCGGAAAGAATACGTTGAGTCTGGCTTAGACTTTAATGCGCTAATAGCCAAAAGTGACTGGCGGGCGTCGTAATAGGAGCCATCCAGTGGTAATGGGCGCGTGGCTTCATTCTTTATGATGGATGAAAGCGCATCACTACCTAAAGCAAACAGGGTATCTTCAGATAAGTTTTCAGCTTGTTGCACAATCGTATTTTTAGTATTGGACTGCTCAGCAACAATCAGTGCCTGATTTAGGATCTCAAGACGTTTGTCTTTCTTCTCCTGAGCAACCTTTTCTTTGGTTGCTAAGTCTTCTTTCAAGTCACCAATTTTCGAATTAATGCTCGACTGTAAATCATCATCAAGCTCGTTGACTACGCGCTTATTGATTTGTTGGATATAAGTAGTGAGTGTCTTTTGCGCGTCACCTGCACTTGAGGCCGTATAGCTTATCTTAATGGGCAGCGGTTGGTCTTTAGCAGCAGGAGTTATGATTAACTTTTCAGGCGAAGCTTGGTTATTAAGTTGTTCGGATAACGCAGAAATAGCTGAGTTAAACCGCCCAAAAAAGCGCTGCTGAACTTCAGAAATTGCAGGATTTTGGCTATACAGAATTCCCATAGCATTCGTATAGTTTGCAACTTGCCCGGAGTCCGGATAAGTCACAATAGCTTCAGAAGTCCATTTTTCTTTAGCAACGATTAAGTAGGTTGTAGCAATGGCTACTGTTAAAATTGCACAAATAATAATTGTCAACTTCCCACGCCAAAGCTGCATAAAAAGATCAATTATATCAATAGAGTCATCAGCATCGTTGATGCGTCTTCTCATCCCATCGTTGTTATCTTGATTCATGGTCACCCTAAGCAAAATATTTAAGCAATTCTATGAGTGAAGTAATTATAAACTTGTAATTTCAGGAATACCTAACTGAAAAATAGGTATTTTGTTCGGATTGCACCGAAATTCAACAGATTCTGAAATTAATAATACCCACAAATAACTTTTAGCATTCCTGCTGAGTCAGTAAAGCAAATAAAAAAACGACCCACTTTATGGGTCGTGTAATTATTAATCAGCAACGAGTAAATTTAACTTAATCCAACCACTCGGTGTGGAACACGCCGTCTTTATCAGTGCGTTTATAAGTATGTGCACCGAAGTAGTCACGCTGTGCCTGGATCAGGTTAGCTGGCAGAACCGCAGAACGATAGCTGTCATAGTAGTTGATCGCAGCAGAGAATGTCGGAGTCGGGATGCCGTTCTGAACAGCATAAGAGACTACGTCACGCAGCGCTTGCTGGTATTCGTCAGCAATGTTTTTAAAGTACGGAGCCAACAGCAGGTTAGCAATTGACGCGTTTTCTGCGTAAGCATCAGTGATTTTCTGCAAGAACTGAGCGCGGATGATACAACCAGCACGGAAGATCTTAGCGATTTCGCCGTAGTTCAGATCCCAGTTATTTTCGTCAGAAGCCGCTTTCAGCTGTGAGAAGCCTTGAGCGTAAGAGACGATTTTACCCAAATACAGAGCACGACGGATCTTCTCGATAAACTCTGCTTTTTCGCCAGCGAAAGGTTTAACGGTTGGGCCAGTCAGTACTTTGGATGCCGCTACGCGCTGATCTTTCAGGGAAGACAGATAACGAGCGAATACAGATTCGGTGATAAGAGTCAGTGGTTCACCCAGATCCAGAGAGCTCTGGCTGGTCCACTTACCGGTACCTTTGTTAGCTGCTTCGTCCAGAATCACATCAACCAGATATTTACCTTCTTCGTCTTTTTTGGTGAAGATGTCTTTGGTGATGTCGATCAGGTAGCTGCTCAGTTCGCCTTTGTTCCACTCAACGAAAGTGCTAGCCAGCTCTTCATTAGTTAGGCCAAGAGACTGTTTCAACAGAGAATAAGCTTCAGCGATCAGCTGCATGTCGCCATATTCGATGCCGTTGTGAACCATCTTTACATAGTGACCCGCACCATCAGCACCGATGTAAGCAACACAAGCATCGCCATCTTCAGCACGAGCAGCGATTTGCTCGAGGATTGGAGCAACAAGCGCGTAAGCTTCTTTCTGACCACCAGGCATGATGGAAGGACCTTTCAATGCGCCCTCTTCACCGCCGGAAACGCCGGTACCGATGAAGTTGAAACCTTGCTCAGACAGTTCACGGTTACGGCGAATCGTGTCTTTGTAATAGGTGTTGCCGCCATCGATCAGGATGTCACCCTTATCAAGGTGCGGAGTCAATGAAGCAATGGTTTTGTCTGTTGCTTCGCCCGCTTTCACCATCAGCAGGATACGACGCGGTTTTTCCAACGAGTCAACAAACTCTTCGACGCTGTAATGCGGAACTAAATTTTTACCCGGGTTTTCAGCGATCACTTCATCAGTTTTGTCGCCTGAACGGTTAAAAATTGAAACGGAATAACCACGGCTTTCAATGTTAAGCGCGAGGTTACGGCCCATTACCGCCATACCGACAACGCCGATCTGTTGTTTGGACATTAGCAACTCCTGTCTGAAATAGTTGATTGCTCAGTTTGTGGTCTAAACCCATGTAATTGGTGAGTTTATACAAGCTGGGCTATACAAATGAACACCAGCATTGTACATGAGTTTTCGAGAGGAGGAACCTATCGCATCCATAACAATCTTCTGAAGAAGTGAAACCATTGGTTACAAACTAGCTTAAAAATTGTCATGAAAAAGATAATGAAATATTGAAAATATAAAATTAAATCATCCTAAATAAATTTTGAAGTAATGTTCAAGAATTCTTGATCTTACGATTTAACTTATAGATGGCAGATAGTACCGCTAGCGGTAGCATACGTGGTAATGATCGCATCAAAAAAATCATTGTAGCTGAAATAATATTTTGTAATTTTAGTTTATGTTTCAACAATGCTAATTGATATTCACTTTTAATATATTTCGCACCAGATCTTCTTTTCAACATCCCTCTTCCAACGCGAGCTAGAACAAGAGGTTGGGCGATATTTCTGGTAAGATAACCTGAGGAAATAACCCTGAGCCAAAGATTGTAATCTTCCATTAAAGGGTGGTGTATATAACCACCAACATTAGTAATAACGTTTTTCCGGAAAACGACAGTCATATGATTGAATGGATTCTTCCGTTTTGAAAACTCTCCAATATGTTCTGATGTAATTGGTACAACTCTTTCACCAATAATGTCATTCACAGAACCGGAAAACTCAAGAATAGATGAACCGAGCAGAGCAAGGTTAGGTTCATTTTCAAATTCTAAGATCTGCTGTTCAAAGCGGTTAGGTAAACAAATGTCATCGGTATCCATTCTAGCAACTACATCATATTTGCAGTGCTTTAAGCCGAAGTTTAAAGCATTTCCCAAACCAACATTTTCAGGTAATTTAAAAATTATAACATTCAGGCAAGGCTTAAATTCATCAATAACATTCTCAAGCTCAGAATTAATTGGCCCATCAAAAACAATAACCACTTCTGTTGGCAAGAGGGTTTGATTATCTAAGCTTTCCAAAGAGGCACGAAGATAACCCGGATCTTCTTTATTATATAGGGACATCAACACACTAAATTTTAACATTTCCAATTATCTCACTATATAACTTTTTATATTCATCAGCTATAACGCGTGAATCGTAATTATTATGAACTAAATCATAGGCATTTTGGAGAAATTCATTATCAACATTAAATGCATTATTTACGGATTTGACAAATGAATCAATGGTATTATCCATAAAATAAACAGAGTCGTCTGTCAACAACTCTTTAAATACCGGGAGTGAGTTGCAGACAACGGGCACCCTACAAGCAATAGCTTCGAACAAACTTAAGCCAAAGGACTCACTAATACTAGGTACAGCATAAACGTCATAATAAGGGAGAAATGGGATCGGATCACTTTGGAAACCAACGAATAGACACCTATCATAAACATTGAGCTTTCGGCTTAGATCTTTTAGTTTTTTTTCTTCATCTCCACCTCCGACAAAAACAGCAACGGAATTATCTAGATAGATAAGAGATTGGACTATAAGGTCTAAACCTTTTACTTTAGTAATTATTGAATTTGCACCAATTACTTTATAGCCTTGAGATTTGAAATTAATGATCTTCTGATATATATCTTTCGGAAGGAGAGAAGCATTTTTACTTCTTTCCACGACTTTAACTACAGGAAGACTACTCGGAATGACAATAATTCTTCCAGAGGTTTTTTTAACATAATAATTTTTAGCGATATCAGTAAAAACTATAATATTAGGAATTAGTTTTATCACCGCCAACCATAAGTGTGAATAAAATTTCCCTTTTAATCCACCGTATCTATTTCCAAAGTCTTCACTGATGAAATTATGCATTGTCGACACACTATGTGTTTTTCTCAACGGAATAGTGAGCAACGAAGAAAATAAATCAGGAAAGAAACCATGCGAATGAACAATGTCGAATTTTTTTAGAGTTTTAATAAAACTAAAAGGATTTATTTTCTGGGGTTTTAATCCTTCAAAATTCAACTTTTCACCAGAACAATCTTTAATAACAAATATTTCCACATTAACTTGCTGAGCCAGTAATGCTTCCACTAAATTCATGACTTGTATCCCAGGGCCGCTTCTATCTAAGCTGGGAAGAATCATTGCAACACGCATTATTAAATTCCTTGGGAGTCTTTGTACTCTTCTAGTTTTTCATAATTCCTTAAGTAAATCTCGTTTATCCTTTCATCATAATTTATATCGTTTATCAAAAATTCAAATAAATTGGTATTAACCTGTAAAAAAGAAATCGGGGAAAGCTCATTCCTGTAGTAAGAGAATAAATTAGATAATATAAACATTACTAAAACAAGAGAATAGATGGCGGTGTTTTTTCGCATTACTCGTGAGAATGAATAAAAACTTTTTTTCTTACTAGAAAATATGAAAACATATAATATGAAATAAACACTAAATCTACTAGCGAATGGAATATACAAACCAAGAAGAAATATTAAAACGCCAAAAAACATCTGCCGAAATAAGAACCAATCAGGGTTATTTGTTTTAACTGAAATCAAATTGCCATTCAACAAAAGAAATATGAGGAACATCATAGAAATTATAAAAGATGGTCCTAAATGAAAGCCTATTGCTGTAATCTCTTGATATTGGGTCAATTTAAGTAAAACTGATGGGAAAAACTGCAACAAAGGTGTGAACAGTTCTGTCGCAGTAAAAAGCAGAGATATTCCTAACATCAAAGCTACTGAAGTAGAAATAAACAACGTGGAACTTCGCCTCAACGCAATGAAATAAGATACTATAAGAATCAGCGCTGAAATATGAAAGCACACTGCTAGAATAATAAACAGAAAAGCATTTTTGGTATTACCATTCTGTAATGAAATCAATGCATATATCGCAATTATTGCAGCCATAAATTGCCGTAATTGCTCTAAAACAAGAGTATTGCCAAAGCATAAGAAAAGAAATACATAAAAGACGGGAACATTAACATCATCTATACTTTTCAACGCTTTAGTTAAAATTAAAAAGCATAATGAAAAATACAGAAGTATAGTTAAACCGAAATTACCAAATGTAATGGCCTTGAGTGTTAATAGTAAAAGGTAAAAACCTGGCTCAAACCATGTCGCACCTTCACTTGTAAATAAATTTATATAATAATTAGCCCAATCTTCGCCATTTAAATAAAACGAAGTAATCATAAGGGTTAAAAAAACATTTAATAAAAATAAAGAAAAATCTCTATTCCTTCTATTTAACCGACTCCATATGGGGATTAAAAGAAAGCAAGGGATACACAATATAATACTAAACATTTATTTCCCTAATCGGTTAATTATATATATGACTATTTGAAAAACATCGAAAAACCTAAACTTATAATAAAGATTACTTGATAGCACTTTAATTTGAAATAAATTATGATAATAAGGTATAAAGCTACCCTTTCTCACTGTTTCATTAAAATGCAATAAATCTTTCTTTAGTAAGGGGCTTAATCCATTACTAGTAACCTGTTTTTGATGAACTCGATAATTTACAGTAATCATATTACAAGTGGTTATCTTATATTTTGAATTAAAAGCTTTATGCCAAAGAGGTAAGTCTTCAAGTAGATAATAATCCTCATTGTATTTATGTAATGCATTAAAAGTACTACTTTTAATGAATGCTCCTGGGGCCACATTTGAAAATCCTAAGAGGAATAGCCACTCATTAAATTTTGTCCATTTAAACTCTCGGCATTTAATAAGACGCCATGTGAAATAATAAGGATAAATTTCAGATTGTGTAATAGCGGAACCAAAGGTTTTAAATTTGGAATACACTAAATCAAAACCTTTACTTCCCGCCTTCACAAGATTCTCTATAGCATCTGGCTCTAATAAATCATCTGCTCCAAGAAATTTTATCCACTCCCCTTTTGAAACATTAGCACCACGATTGCAATTGGCCGGAATACCTTTTCTTAAATTACTTGTTATTATTTTTATAGCGTACTTATGTGCTTGTTCACAGCGCCACGTTTCGCATAAATCTAAGGTTTTATCAGTAGAGCCATCATCACTGATAATTATTTCAAAATTTTTATAATTTTGGTTGATACAACTGTTGAGAGTTTCAATAACGTACTCTTCAGAATTATATGTAACAATAACAATTGATACTAAGGGCTCATATTTAACAACATCATCGCCAAGCATAAACAATCCAAATATATAAATATTTAAACATCGACCAGGTTAATAATAAGGGTTTTCTAGTCAAGTAAGAAAAAAGATCTTTTACATTCACGGCATTTATTAGCATGCTTATCGCACTTACCCAATATCCATTGTTAGATAACTCCTTCCTCCATTTGTAATGCTTTATTGAGAGATTTGTCGAAACACGCAGAATATAAAGATTCAATGCAGGCTTTAAAAAAAGGAGAGTATCCCTACTAGCTATTAAGTCTCGCAATGACATTGTAGTATACGCCATTTTAAATAAATTCTTATTCAATCTACGCGTTGTCGAATCATCATTGGGGCTGTAAAAATATTGCCCAGAACTGAGAGTTACAAGCCTACAACTTAACATTGCACATCGAGCTATTAACTCGTCATCATTCACATTATTAATATCATGATCATACCTTTTTATTTCAGCATAGAGTTCATACCCTGCTAAGATGGTAGACCTGCGATAAATGCCAAAAGCATGAATACCCCAATATTCAATTGTATTTGAAAATGCTTCAAGGCCAGTAATAGGCCATGTATTTACCGAATAAGAAAATCGTTGATGAACATTACTTTCTGATACTGAATAATAATCAAATAGAACAAAATCTATTTCTTCATTTTCAAAAAATTTTGACATGGCATTATGAATGGAGGATTTATTTAAACTATCATCGCAGTCAAGGAATGCGATGTATTCAGTAGATGCCTTTTCAATTCCAAATAAACGAGCGCTCGCCGCACCCTTATTTTCTTGCTTAAAATAATGGATATTTTCTGTTTTATTGGTTTTTATAAAATCCAAAATTAAAAGTTCAGTATCATCAGTTGACCCATCATTAATAATCAAAACCTCTACATTGAGGCTAATACTATCAACGATAAAATCCAGACAATTAAGAATATTCTTGCTTTCATTATAAGCAGGAATTATTAATGAGCACTGCCATTTTAGATTGTCACTCGAAAGTTGCATTTTGGACTCTTTTTAAATGCTTTATATAAATTAAGATAGTAACAATAAAATACACAAAGTAAGTTAAGAAATAAGCAATACTTACACCTTGCAATCCGTAGTAAGTTATAAAGAATTTAGTAGCCAAGGGGAATAATAAAGAGAAAAATATTTCTAAAGTGGCATTGATTTTGAAGTATCCTTTTGCTAGCAAAATTGTAGCAAATAACCAACTCGAAATTCTAAAAAAATCCCCAATGTTTTGAAATAAAAATAAATCCCTTGCTCTATAAAACTCAGCAGTGAATAGTATTTTTATAATAATATCCTTGCATAAAAAAATAGCACAAGCAAATAAAAAAGCTAAAGGTATAACAACGGTTGCTCCACTTTTTAAAGTCGACAAATAGTCATCAACTGTTTTTGCAGCGGCAGTTTTAGGGAAATAATATACGGTAAGTGCAGTTGTTAATACTGCCAGATACGCTTCGGATATTTTAGAAACAGCCTGCCAATAGCCAGCATAATCTTGGGTAAGATCGTTTGAAATAATAGTTCTGACAGCAATTAATGAAATAGGGCCAGTCAAGGCACCTATTACACCCATGTAAAAATACTTCCTCATTTCTGAAGTATGTTGGCTAGATGCTATACCGATCCAATATCTAATTTTAAACCAAGGTCGTTTAAATATAATCCCAATCAAACATAGGCCAGCAACTGCATTGTTCAATGCTGCTGATATTAATGCGCCAGTGATGCCAAAAAAGTACACTAGGGCAGTCATTGATATCAAACCAGATATGATTGCAAGCAGATTTGCTAAAAAAAACCTATTGTGTTCTCCTAAACCGTTTAGAACGCCAAGGAAAATATTATTTATTATATTTAATGGTAAAACGCATAATGCTACGACGACAAGCCAGTAATATTGTTTCTGATGAAATAAGTATTGCGAAATATCAGCAGATAAAATGACACCAACACTAATGATGAAACAGCATGCTAGAAGCGACAACTTTATCGCCGCTTGCCAATAATATTTAGCACTTTCGTAATCATCTTTGTACTCGGAAGAATATCTATTGAGACCTTGAGATACTTGCGATGACACAAATCCATTAATGAATGTTACCATATTTTGTAGTTGGCCCAGGGAAGCCATTCCCGAAGGGCCAGTATAAATCGCCACTACTTTTGATATAAGAAGCCCAGCGAGAAGTCTAAAGAAAGTGACAACTCCACTCAGTATCGTGATTTTTGCAAAATTCAACGTTGCCATCCATTGATGATTCTGATGACTGTATCTGCCTCATCGTCACTCATATAAGGCCCCATTGGTAAGGATAAAACCTCTTGATGTAACATCTCTGAGACCGGTAGACTTAATTCTTCTAGATCTTTATACGCAATTTGTTTATGTGGGGCAATTGGATAGTGAATTAATGTTTGGATACCATTTTCTAATAAGTATTTTTGGAGTTCATCTCTATATGACGTTTTTATCACAAACAAATGCCAAACATGCTCCAATGAATTACGAGGCCGTGATGGAAGTATTACATCCGGATGATCTATTTTCGATAAATACTTTTCAGCAACGCTTCTACGATTATCATTCTCATTATCTAAATTATTTAACTTAATGCTCAAAATGGCGGCCTGAAGCTCATCTAATCTACTATTTGTACCACGATACTTATTTTCATATTTAATATGTGAGCCATAATTCCTAAGCGCTTTTAAAACGTTTGCTAACTCATCATTATTTGTAGTAATTGCTCCTGCATCTCCTAATGCACCCAAGTTTTTACCTGGATAAAAACTGAAACCTGCAGCATCTCCCCATGAACCAACTTTTGAGCCGTCAAATTCAGCCCCTTGAGCTTGTGCGCAATCTTCTAATACTAAAAAGCCATTTTCTTTGGCTAGTTTAGAAATTAAATCCATTCGGCATGACTGACCATAAAGATGTACGGGAAGTATTACTTTGGTTTTTTTAGTGATTTTGCTTTTAATATTTTCGATTGATAAATTATATGTATTAACATCTGGCTCGACTAAGATCGGCTTCAGATTATTTTCGGATATCGCTAATATAGAAGCAATATAAGTATTTGAAGGAACGAGCACTTCGTCACCATCATTTACTAATCCCATTTCCTTCCATGCTCTTAATACCAAAACGAGTGCATCTAGTCCATTAGCCACACCGATACAATGTTTAACACCGCAATAGCTTGAAAACTGTTTTTCAAAGTTAGAAAGCTCTTTACCCATTATATACCAGCCAGAATCTAGCACGCGAGTCATGGCCGCTATAATGTCATCACGATACTGAGAATTTATTTTCTTAAGGTCAAGGAAGTTTATCATCTTATTTTCCCTCTAAAATATTTTTATATTTTTCTTTAAAATCAGCATAAGATTTTTTTTCGTATGAAAAATTATGATTAGTATCATCGTGGTCAATAAGCATAGCACCAGTTTTTTTATGAAATGAAATAACAGGTAAATTAGCATTATCCACCTGAAAATATGCTGAATTATACCCCATAATTTCAAATGCAAATTTATATACAAGATATGCGCTTTCTAAAGCAGAAGTTACTGTTTTGTTATCATTTAAAATCCAGCTTCCCCAGCAAAATTCACTATCGCCTTTTATTCCATAAATTCTAACAGTGCCTATGGGCTTAGAGGATTTGTTTTTAATTATTAGAAAATAAAATTCTTGTTTTTCTTTTTCTCTTACTTTGTACTTTTCGATCCAATTACGCTGTTCTTCAACTGTCCCTGTTACTTTCGATATATGCTTATTGAGCTTATCATCGACACGTAGTGAGTGAATAAACGCCGCATCATTAACAGTTACTAGTCTTAGACTAATAGTTTTACTTCTAATAAAATGCTCATCCATTCTGTACCTCTTTTTCAAAATCCTGATAATTTCTAATGTAGTCACTTTCATCATAATGATCACTGGCCAAAACCATTAGCACACAATCATTACTATAATCATACATCTCATGCCAAATTAAAGGTTCAATGATTAAACCCATATTCGGATTATCTAGTAAAATATCTTTTTTTTCATGCCCATCGTCCATAAGAAATCGGCAAGAACCTTTTACTGGTATAGCAATTTGTCTTAATTCCTTATGTGCATGAAATCCTCTTCGAATATCCTTTTGAGTATCGAACATGTAGTACACTCTTTTTATTTCAAAAGGTATATTCTTACCACCTTCAAGCACAACTAGTGAGCCACGTTCATCACCAAATGTTGGAAGTTTAATCGTTTCTAATTTCATATAATTATACCGAGTAAATTAATTTTAGGAGATATTGACCGTAGCTATTTTTATTGAATTTCTCCCCTCTAACAATCAACTCTTCATCAGTCAGCCAGCCATTACGCCAAGCGATTTCTTCTGGGCACGCAACCATCATACCCTGTCGTTTTTGCACTGTTTCAACAAAACTACCAGCCTCAATTAAACTATCATGAGTTCCAGTGTCAAGCCACGCGAATCCACGCCCAAGTAATTCCACCTGAAGTTTTGATTGTTTAAGATATTCTTCATTAACTGCTGTTATTTCGAGCTCACCGCGTTCAGAAGGTTTAATATTTTTTGCAATTTCAATCACGCTATTATCATAAAAATAAAGACCTGTTACTGCCCAATTCGATTTTGGGTTTTTAGGTTTCTCTTCGATAGATAATGCATTATATTCTGCGTCAAAATCTACAACACCAAAACGTTCAGGATCAATAACATGGTAGCCAAAAATAGTTGCTACATCCTTACGCTCTGCAACAGACTTAAGTTTACTGCTAAAACCCTGGCCAAAGAAAATATTATCCCCTAAGACTAAACAAACAGAATCCGATCCAATGAAATTCTCGCCAATAATAAAAGCTTGCGCCAAACCGTCTGGAGTTGGCTGTACTGCATACTCCAATCGAATACCAAAATTACTTCCATCTCCCAAAAGACGTTCAAATGAAGCTTGATCTTCAGGAGTGGTTATAATAAGTATTTCACGAATACCCGCCAGCATTAATACTGAAAGCGGGTAATAAATCATAGGTTTATCATAGATAGGAAGTAACTGTTTCGAAACACCCATGGTAACTGGATATAAGCGAGTTCCTGATCCACCAGCAAGAATGATACCTTTCATATTATTCCAGTCCTAAACGTTCACGCTGATAGCTGCCATCTTGTACTCTTTTGCACCATTTTTGATTAGCAAGATACCAGTTAATTGTTTTTCTTATACCGGATTCAAATGTTTCTACCGGCCTCCAATTTAATTCTCCATTAATCTTACTTGAATCAATTGCGTAGCGCCTATCGTGGCCAGGACGGTCTTCTACGAAGGTAATTTGATCTCGATAAGATTGTGATTTAGGAACTATCTCTTCAAGTAAGTCGCATATAGTTAACACAACATCGAGATTTTTTTTCTCATTATGGCCACCAATATTATAAGTCTCTCCAATTTTTCCCTGGGTCACGACGGTATAGAGTGCTCGAGCGTGATCTTCAACATAGAGCCAATCCCTAATTTGATCGCCCTTTCCGTAAATTGGCAGTTGTTTTCCTTCAAGCGCATTCAGAATTATCAAAGGAATCAACTTTTCTGGGAAATGATAGGGTCCATAGTTATTGGAACAGTTCGTCACTATGCACGGGAGTCCATAGGTTCGTTGCCACGCCCGAACAAGATGATCACTTGATGCTTTGGACGCAGAATACGGGCTACTAGGTGCATACGCTGTACTTTCCGTAAAGAGTGGCAACTCACCTTGCTCTTTCCATTCATCCGGATGTGGCAAATCACCATAGACTTCATCCGTCGAAATATGGTGGAAACGGAATAGTTTTTTACGTGACTCATCAAGCTTGGACCAATATGCTCGAGCAGCTTCCAATAAATTATAAGTACCAAAAATATTAGTACCTATGAATTCTGCAGGGCCTGTAATTGAACGGTCGACATGACTTTCTGCAGCCAAGTGCATTACAGCATCTGGTCGATGCTGATTAAAGATATTATCAATAGCTTCTTTATCACAAATATCTGCCTGGAAGAACGAGTAACGTTCATTCAATGATACTTCAGCCAGGGATTCCAGATTACCAGCATAGGTCAACTTATCTACATTAACAACGCTGTCATTCGTATTTTCGATAATGTGGCGGATAACTGCAGAGCCAATAAACCCCGCACCACCAGTAACGAGAATTTTCACCTTAATAATCTCTCTTAAATATAATTATCATTTACTATTAAGTGAACTCACTAAATAATATCAAAGCCAGATAGTTTGGTAAGTAATAGCGTAAACTGTTAATTCAATGCGAATATTAGTTTCATAAAATCACTTTCAAACGTTCATCTCTTTTAATAATCAAGAATTTGAATTAATCCACATGACATCACAAATTTCATCGGTGGGTGTAAACCCTGTTGGAGCCGAAAGTAATAGCTCGCGAATGCGTTTCTGATCAAAACGGCTACACGCCTCATTTAATTGCTTTAGGAAATCAGTCAATTCAGCCCAAGGCATCATCACTTCGTTCGCAGTCAAAATGCGGGGGTGGAGGGTATTCATCACATTTTCCCCAATGAGCAACTCTTCAAAAAGCTTCTCACCAGGTCGCAAACCCGTCGTCTTAATTTCAATGTCGCCTGTAGGGTGTTCAGCATCACGGAGTTTGAGGCCGCTCAACGTGACCATTCTATGTGCGAGATCGATGATTTTCACCGGTTCCCCCATATCTAAAACAAAAACGTCGCCGCCATTACCCATTGCTCCAGCCTGGATAACTAACTGTGCTGCCTCAGGAATAGTCATGAAATAACGAATTATATCTGGATGAGTTAGAGTGATGGGACCGCCAGCACTTATTTGCTTTTCAAAAAGCGGCACTACAGAACCAGATGACCCCAACACATTTCCAAAACGAACCATGCTAAAGCATGTCGTACCCTGCGATGATGACAGCCCTTGGAGAACTAATTCTGCTAAGCGTTTAGTTGCCCCCATGGTATTAGTCGGTCGTACTGCTTTGTCCGTTGATATCAGGACAAATTTAGGGACGTTACAGGCTATAGCAGCCTGGGCACAAGCAAGCGTACCAAATACGTTATTGCGCACACCATCAGTAACGTTATATTCCACCAATGGCACGTGCTTATACGCTGCAGCATGGTAAATAGTTTCAGTTTTGAAGCTACGCAATACTCGTTCTAAATGCTCTTGGTCTTGAACATTACCAAGGATAGGATAGAGCGAAGTTGTTAGATTCTGAGATTTAATAATCTCAGCGAGCTCGCGTTCAACTGCATAAAGAGAATATTCAGATACTTCATAAAGTACTAAAGCTTGAGGTGAATTGCGTAGAATCTGACGGCATAACTCAGAACCAATAGAGCCCCCCGCGCCTGTAACCATAACCGATTTATTCCGGATGTTACGTGCGATGAGTTCAGGGACGGGATCAACTGGATCTCGTCCAAGTAAGTCAGTAATTGAAACCTTGCGCAACATATCTATACTGGCCTTACCTTCTACCAGATCAACCATGCCTGGTATGGACAATACCTCACAAGGTAAGCCTTCCAATTGCTTGATAACTTCATTTTTCCGTGCGCGGCTAGCGCTTGGCATTGCGAGAAGGATTTTTTGCACTTCATATTTCTCGACTAACCAAGCCAATTTCTTAGGGGAGTAAACAGTCACACCGTGCATAACCGTGCCTTGCAAGCGTGGATTGTCGTCTACAAATGCAACGGGATAATATTCAGATGCCTGACTCAAAGCAGGTAATAGCTGTCGCCCTGACGCCCCTGCTCCATAGATGATGATTTTGGTCCCCAACTTTAGACCGCGGTTAATTAGCATTCGTAATGCTAAACGCGAACCCGTGATCATTAATAAGCCAAAGGCGAAATAAATAATAGGTACAGTACGCGGTAAGAATAAAGTTGTGTAGAACGCAGATATTATTAGCAACATAGCTGAGGCAATCATGCCAATCGCTACGGCAACCAATATTTTAGCTGTAATATATCTTATGACTGCTCTATAAAGCCCGAGCTTGATAAAGAATATGAGCGTCACGAAAATAATAGATAGAATTAAAATCCAATGTGGCAAACTTGCTACTGGCGTCATTGAATCAATACGTACCCAAAATGCAAACCAGAAGGCGCACAATAACAACACTACATCAATAGCCAGTGTAATAATCCTTTTCACCGGCCTTGGTAACGAAAGTAAGAACGTAAGCATAGTTTTAAACCGAGTAGATTATCAGAGCATCAAGCTCTAGTTTCTAAAACTGTTCCAGGAGCACATTTGGCATAGGGTTCAATATGGCAATTATATCCACCACTTGAACCAGCCTGTACAAAAGCACTTCTACCAATAAGACTATTTCCTGCCAAACTGACCCCCACGCCTAGATGGGAAAAATCTTCGAGTACGCCATCGTGATCAACAATTGTCTGACAATTAACAATGACGCCCCTTCCGATTTTTACATTCGCTCCAATAATAGCGCCGGCCAGAATAACTGTACCCATTTCTATTTGCGCTGACGGGCTTACCATAGCTCTGGGGTGTATAAGGGTTGAAACAATTAATCCAGCATCCATTGCCTTACTTTGCAATGTTTCACGAACACTATTGTTGCCGATCCCTACGACAGCATGAGTATACTTCGGCGCAAATTCACAAAGTTTATCTATTCGGCCAATAATATGTTTTTCTAGCGCTTGCTCCGCAGAATGAGCGCCATCATCTAGAAAAGCCACATGAGTAAACAAATCTAAAGAAATAGCCATTTCATAAATTGAACGACCGTGCCCACCAGCACCAAGGATAAGGAGCGAATTAACTATCATCACGCATTTACCCGGTCCTTAACTCCTGCCCCACATAAGTATGCAACAACTACCAACGGCAACCATGCGATCAAAATGCCAATCACACCAGTCATTGAGCCAGTGGCAATAAACATTGCAATAGGTGCGAGCCATAGGAGGTTGATAATCAATGCAGCTAACGTAACTGTTTTATGGCTTCCATATTTTCTGGCTAGAATTTGGTAAGTATGACTAGCATGAGCTTCATAAACTTTTTTCCCAGCGAATAAACGGCGTAAAAGAGTCACAGTAGCATCAACAATAAATATTCCTAATAATGTAATCTCTGCTAGAAACAAATTACTGTTTAACGTGGCAACATGGAGAACAATGAGACCGATAGTTATCCCCAAAAAGCCACTACCTGCATCCCCCATAAAAATTTTTGCTTTAGGGAAATTCCAGAAAATGAAACCTAATGCTGCAAAGCCTAACAGTAATAGCATGGTAAATTGGCTTGTTTTTAATGCTTCAGGCACAGCTAAAATAAGCAGAGCACATGATGATAAGGAAAATGTTATCGCCTCCATGCTTGCTAATCCATTAATGCCATCCATGAAATTATAGAGGTTTAGCATCCAAGCCAGATAGACTAATCCAAAGACCATTCCAGCCCAACCAGCATTAAGCGTATAACCAAACAGATCGATAGAGGGGAATTGTCCCAGGAAAAACAGCCCAAACGCACCTGCAAGGAAATGCATTAACAAACGCCAGCGGGCAGCTATATGACCATGGTCGTCGAGAAAACCGACGATCGCAATAATCAGCCCAGCGATGAAAAGTGATGCTAGCTGAGTTAAGGAAATAGCATCAATAACTTTTAATACTAATAAACCTATAAGGAAACTAATAACAATTGCTACACCACCACCGCGTGGTGTTGGAGTTGAATGCGAACTGCGCTGATTAGGGACATCAATCACGTTATTCTTTAATGCATAAACTCGCAATCCCCAAGTAAGTGCAAACGACAAAATAAAGGTCGCAATGGCAATGATTATTTCAAACATTATTTGTTTCCCTTGCTATAATATTTAGCTGTTCTTTCCATTGTTTCAAAAATCGTTACTGGAGCTTGCCAATTTAGTAAACGAGTGCTTTTACTGGCATCAATTTCAAGAGAACCATAAAGTTGTTCATAAAGACTTTTCTTGCCAACTAAGGCGAGTAATACACCTAATATACTTGAAGGAAACCAGATAACACGAGAAGGCTTATTCATACCTAGAGAAAAGCTTTTAACTATTTCCTCAGTACTTGGGGCATCTTTATCAGCAAGAACAAAGAGTTCATTCTTAGCTAATTCATTTTCAATACAAGCGATAATAAAGCTCACCACATTGTCCAGTGATACCATGCCGCGCTTATTTTTAAGCCCTTTAAAAGGTAGAGGTAAGCCGCATTCAACAATTTTTAGAAGTCGACGGATATTTCCGGGAGCATTTTCGCCACAAATTAATGCTGGTCGAATAATCGTAATAGACATTGTGCTATTAGCAAACTGTGACTGAAGAGCCTGCTCTGCTTCTAATTTTGAGATAGCATAGTCTGAAGTCGGCTGAGGTGTTGATAGTTCATTAAAGGGTGTACCTTCAGTTTTATTGCCATTTACACCAATCGAACTAATAAAGATGAAATGTTTAACCCCGGCTTTCTGTGCATCATGCGCAAGCTTCAAGGTTGCAGCACAGTTTACTCTACGGAATTCAGCGAGCTTATCTTCGGCACGATCATCAAGAATATGTGCACGTCCGGCGGTATGAACAACCGTATCACAACCTTGCAGTACTGCAGACCAATCCGTTTTTTCCGAAATCTCACCAACATTGATCAGGTTTGAAGATTCACCCTCCGGCCCCCGGCGGGTAGTACCGACAACATGATGGTTTCTGGCTTCTAATGTTTTGAAAAGACTGCTTCCGACGAATCCTGTCGCGCCTGTTATAAGAATTTTCACCCTGAGCCCTTTTGAATGCTATTAGTGCAAGTTCAGTATTGATGCACAATATTGTGTAGTGAAAATAGAGCAGCGGTGCTGTCTCACTTTTTATTAAATACTCAATTTTTTCTATCAGAATAAAATTTAATAAATAGGCAATCTAGACATCGCTAATATGATCGTTGACGACCAAAACGTGACCTATTTATTGAATCATTCTTACTCATGGGTAGGTTCTAGAAACTTTGAGGAATTTTCAGACAGGTTGATTGCTAGTTAAGGAATGTAAAGTCTTAGGCACGCTACCGCCCTTGGCTCTTAAGCTACCAATGCACTTATTGTTGTTAATGAAGTCTTGAAATTTCACGTGCTGCTGGGATGAGGTGAATAAATTGTTGAGAATTTTACCCTTAACATCACTTATAGCAAGTCGCAATTATCCTAAATATCACACAATTAGGCTATTAGTAGGCGTATCTTTTAGTGAAAATAATCATAGATACTGAATGAAAAAGCACCATGTATATGGTGCTTTGAATATTATGTGAGACCTGTGATTACTTAGCGGTAAACTCTTTCAACCAAGTCTCAAATGCTGCGCCCTGTGAAGGATGGCGGATCCCATACTCAACGAAGGCTTTCATATAACCCAGCTTGTCGCCACAGTCATGTGAACGGCCAGTCATGGTGAAAGCTTCTACCGTTTTCTTCTTCATCAGCAATGCGATAGCGTCGGTCAGCTGAATTTCGTTGCCCGCGCCATAAGGGGTGACTGCAAGCAGTGGCCACAAATCTTCGGAGAAGACATAACGCCCTACTACTGCCAGATTAGATGGGGCATCTTTCTGATCGGGTTTTTCGACGATTGCGGTCATTGGTGCGCTTTCGCCTGGCTCAACTTCAACGCCGTTACAGTCAACGATACCATATTTAGACACATCTTCTTCCGGCACTTCTTCAACCATAACCTGGCTGTTACCGGTTTCTTCGAAGCGACGCAGCATGGCTGCAAGGTTGTCTTTACGCAGATCGCTTGTTGAGTCATCCATCAGAACGTCTGGCAGAATGACGGCGAAAGGAGAATTGCCGATCAGTGGTTTTGCACACAACACAGCGTGGCCCAGGCCTTTTGACTGCCCCTGACGCACGTTCATGATAGTCACGCCTTTCGGGCAGATTGACTGAACTTCTTCCAGCAGCTGGCGCTTAACGCGCGACTCGAGCATGCTCTCCAATTCAAAAGAGGTATCGAAGTGGTTTTCGATCGCATTCTTGGAAGAATGTGTAACCAAGATGATTTCTTTGATACCCGCAGCGGCACATTCGTTCACAATGTACTGGATAAGAGGCTTGTCTACGATCGGCAACATCTCTTTGGGAATCGCTTTGGTTGCTGGCAGCATGCGTGTGCCAAGACCGGCAACAGGGATAACAGCTTTTAACATTGTAAAGGATACTCCTTGAAACCAATAGTTTGGAAGTTCAGCCAGTCAGAATATTAGCACTCATCTAGCTCACTGCACTGAAACCGTTTAGCAATTCTGTGTCGTTCCACGTGATCCCACTAGTATAGACCTTCAAACCTTAACGGGGGAGCACATAAAGCTAATAAACACCGATTTTTAACTTGGTGATACGATACCAGTAAGCTTTCCCAAACGGTAAGCGAAACGCTGAATTTTAAGAATGTTTCCCTCGTTCGCGTTTTTTCTAACCGATTCTTGATGATTTATGAGCCATTCATAAACCTTATATCAACGTACTCTGCCTCTGCAGTAACCTGATGGATGATACTCGCCCTACTCCGCAGGTTGGGAAAAGTTGAGTTTTCACGCCATGCCACCCATCATTCACATGTAACTCACGTCATTAAACCCAAAGGTAAAAAATAGCTATGGAATGGATCGTCGATCCGTCAATTTGGGCCGGGCTCGCTACACTGGTCATTCTGGAAATTGTTTTAGGCATTGATAACCTGATATTTATTGCCATTCTGGCGGATAAACTGCCTAAGCGGCAGCGTGACAGGGCGCGCGTGACGGGCCTGCTGCTGGCGCTGGTAATGCGTTTACTGTTGCTGGCGTCCATATCTTGGCTGGCTACCCTCACCCGCCCCTTGGTCAACCTGTTCTCTCATTCGTTTAGCGCTCGCGACATCATCATGCTGCTGGGTGGGATTTTTCTGCTGTTCAAAGCAACGATGGAGCTTAACGAACGGCTAGAAGGCAAGGATGAAGAGCATAGCGCGCAGCGTTCCGGGGCGAAGTTCTGGGCAGTCGTCGCGCAAATTGTGGTGCTCGACGCGATATTCTCCCTCGACTCGGTGATCACCGCCGTCGGCATGGTTGATAACCTGGCAGTGATGATGGCGGCGGTGTGTATCGCCATCCTACTGATGCTGCTCGCCAGCCGGCCTCTAACCCGTTTTGTCAATGCTCACCCCACTATCGTCATTCTGTGCCTGAGCTTCCTGCTGATGATTGGTTTTAGTCTGGTTGCCGAGGGCTTCGGATTCTATATCCCGAAAGGCTACCTCTACGCGGCGATTGGCTTCTCGGTGATGATTGAGGCCCTGAATCAACTGGCGCAGTTCAACCGGCGACGATTTCTCTCATCCAGCCGCTCTTTGCGAGAAAGGACGGCTGATACCGTACTGCGGGTGTTGCGCGGTAAGCATGAAGAAGCAGAACTCGACACACACTCTTCCAACATGATTTCAGATATCGAGGGCAACGAAATATTTAATCAGCAAGAACGCCATATGATTGAGCGCGTTCTTGGGCTCGCCCAGCGTAGCGTCAGCAGTATCATGACCTCCCGCCACGACGTTGATAACCTCGAGTTGAATGACCCCGTCGACGTATTAACCCAGCAAATAGCCGACAATCAGCACACCCGCATTCTGGTCACTGAAGACAGTTCCACCGACGAGCCTCTTGGCGTGGTGCATGTTATTGACCTGCTCAAGCAGCAGTTGCTGCACAACGAGTTAGACCTTAAGGCGCTGATTCGCCAGCCGCTCATCTTCCCGGAGCAACTCTCCCTGCTAAAAGCGTTAGAACAGTTCCGCCTGGCGAAAACCCACTTTGCCTTTGTTGTCGATGAGTTTGGTTCCGTTGAGGGTGTGGTGACGCTGACTGACGTGATGGAAACCATTGCCGGTAATCTGCCGGAGAACCATGAAACCGCAGACGCAGATGATGATATTGAGCAACGCGAAGACGGTAGCTGGGTGGTGAGTGGTTCCATGCCATTAGAGGACGTCGTGATGCACATTCCCCTCTCTATGGAAGAAAAGCGCGACTACCACACTCTGGCCGGATTGCTGATGGAACACGCTCAAGTGGTTCCACAGGAGGGTGCCAAACTGACTATTGGTGATTATCAGTTTGAAATTCTGGAAGTGAATAGTCATCGCATATTAAAAGTCAGGGTCACACCCCTTGCTCCACCCAATAGTGATGATTACGAGGTCTAATTCCTGCGAATTTTAAATACAAAAAGGGCCTCATCATGAGGCCCTTTTACGTTTTGCTAGCTTGTTATCCCTTCAATTACTTATTGATAATGGATTTCAGCTCTTTGTTTTCTTTGGCGTTCTTGTTTTTATCAATCCAATTTTGGATAGCGCTTTTAGCTTCATCTTGTAACTGGTTGCGCAGGATCTGATCTACCTGCAGCTGATAGTTCAACTGCGACCAAGGGCCATAGACTCGCAAAGGCACGTCGGTATTTTGCAATCGCTGAATAAGATTATTGTTACCTTTCCAGCCGCCGGTGACCCGCACACCAAGCGTCAAATCACACTGCTTATCAGCAAAGTTAATCTTGCCATCGCCTTTGGCATTTAACATTTCAGACTCAGCCATCAGATTGGATAGCGTCAGCGTCCCCTTGCTCAGCACACCCTCTGCCTGCAGCGACTGTATCTGCGTGTAATGGTCATAGCGTTCCAGACCCTGCACGCTGTTGTTGTTACGGGCAATCGCTTGTTGCACTAATTGCTGAATATTCATGCCGTTAAGGCGCGCATCGTCCATCGACATATGCATTTTACCCGCCCAGTTATGGCTGAAATCATACGACGATAAACCGCTGCCATTGACCGCGCCGCGCAGGGTGAATTTCCCCGTGAGCGCTTCAGGCAGGTCGTAAGCGACCAGCAACTGACCCAGTTCGATGTTATTCACAATTGGCTGCAGGTTGATTTTCGCCAGCTTGCCGGTGACATCCATACTGCCTGGCAGAGAGAAATCTCCCGATGCCATTTTGCCACTCAGGGTTTGCAGATTAACTTTACCCTGCTGATTAGTAGCCAACAGCTGGAAGTCTTGAATTTTCAGGCCGCGATAAGTGAGATCGGCCACCTTTAGCGCGACATTTGCGTTAAAGCTGTTGAGAATACTGAAGTTATTCGGTTGGTCGCTAACAGCGCGCGCGATAACCGGCGCAGAAGTCACGGCGCGAGCCGCCTGAGACGTTTGATCCGGCGTTTTCGGCTGCCAGCCTGACAAAGCGTCAAGGTCCAGCTTGGCGGCATCCAGGTTAACCTGATAATCGCCGGTATCGGACAGGGTCGCCGCCGCGTTGCCGCTCAACTGATTATCATTGGCCGTCAATGCTAGCTGGCTGAGGGTCAGGCGCTGCGTGTCGCGATGATAGTTTGCCTGCATGGTTCCTGAACCCTGCAAACCTTTCGCCGGAATATCCGCGCCACTCAGCTGATAGCTAAATTTATTAATATCGGCGGAGAACTCTTGCGGATACTTTTGCATATCCAGGTCGGCAGACATGGAGAAGGCGAGATCGCGCTGATTACGATTAATGCGGCTGGAAAGCTCAAGGGTTGCCTGACGATGCGCATTTTGCTCAAGCTGCATATTAATGTCGCGGACATTAATTTGGTCGTTTTCACCGCGCTGCCAAATCAGCAAACTGTCAACAACGCTGATCTTATCAATGTCGAATTTCCAGCCCGCTTCGAGTTCTGAAGGAGGCTGAACGGTAGAGGTTGGCGCGACCGGCGCATCCGGCACGTCGGCCTCGCTGTCAGGCGTTAAGCGTACTACGGCGTTCTTCAACATCACTTCGCGCACGGCTAACTGATGGGAAAGCAAAGGCCAGAGTTTGACATCAAGACGCATGTTTTCCGCAGTGACCACCGGCGCTTTCGCACCCGGCGCAGTCAGCGACGTTTGGCCGGCGATAATGCTTAACTGAGGCCAAACGTGCCAGCGTAAATCACCGCGAATCGCCAGTTGATAACCACTTTTCTGCTCGACACGGTCTACCATGTACTGGCGGAAATCGTTGGGATTAATTAAAAATACCAGCGAGGTCATTCCTGCAATAATCACCACCAGCAATATAACCAGCGTTGTCAGTAGTCTTCTCATGCCTTCCTCTTGCCCTTTTACCCACAGCAACTCGGGTAAAGACCTGAATCAGTCTTTGTCGATACGGCTTGCAACTGCACTCTGCTGGTCGCGATATTTGGCATCCTGGCGGCTGTTATAAGGACGAGCAGCGGGGCCAGAAAGCGGCTCGAAGCTCAGCGCGCCGATGAGCATGCCCGGACGCAATGCCAGAGGCAACTTACCTGAATTATAGAACTCCAGCACGATTCGGCCTTTCCAGCCCGGATCGATACGATGAGCCGTTACGTGAACCATCAACCCTAGTCGAGCAAGTGAAGAACGTCCATCCAACCAGCCAACTAAGTCATCGGGAATAGAAACGGTTTCGAAAGTCACGGCCAGCGCCAGCTCGCCGGGATGCAGGAAAAACGCCTCGCCTTCTGGCAAAACGATTTCGTCACTCATGACTTTATCCAGCGCGGCGCTGACTTCATCTTTCGGGCCACTAAGATCGATAAAACCAGCGTTATGCCCTAAAAAGACGCGGAATCCATTTCCCAGCCGGACATCAACCGTTGCCCCGTTGATTCGTTCGATGGGAGGGCGCGGGGAAATCGCTAACTTTCCGCTGTCCAGCCAGGCTTCGATGTCTCGATCGCACAGTCTCATCGTTTCTCTCTCCGTGTTGTTACTGCTGAAAATGGTCTGGTGAAACCTTGGCCATTAATTGAAGAACTGACTAATTTTCGCTTTAAGAATATCAATCGCAATTCGGTTTTTACCGCCACGAGGGACGATGATATCTGCATATTGTTTAGAAGGTTCAATGAATTGCAGGAACATTGGGCGAACCGTTTTCTGATACTGCGCCATGACGGAATCCATCGAACGACCACGCTCGTTGACGTCGCGCTTCATACGGCGCATCAGGCAGATGTCCAGCGGCGTGTCGACGAAAATCGAGAAGTTCATCTCTTGACGTAAACGGACATCGGTCAGCAGCAGAATGCCCTCTAAAATGATCACTTTCTTGGGCTTCAGGGTCACCGTTTCACCCAGGCGGGTGTGTTCGATAAAGCTGTAGCTCGGCAACTCAATAGCATGCCCTGCTTTTAGGCTCTGCAGGTGTTGGAACAATAAATTGTGGTCCATGGCGCTGGGATGGTCATAGTTGGTTTTAACCCGCTCCTCCATAGTCATGTGGCTTTGGTCTTTATAGTAGCAATCTTCTGGAATAACCCCGATGTGTTCATCACCCACCTGATCACGAAGTTCACGATATAAGGTACTGGCAATGAGGCTTTTTCCAGAGGCAGATGCGCCAGCGATACCTACGATGACACACTGATGGTGCTTGTCAGACATAAAATTAAAGACCTGATTTGGAAGTTTGAAGGGCAAGCACGGGGACGGTGCTTTGATCGCGCCAATTATAGGTACAACACCTTGCCGATGCCAGCATTTAGGACGGTAAACTCTGGCATCGGGCAATTATTAGCAGACTTTGGACGTTAAACCGCCCGGAAGGCGATTTCTGTCGGGATGGCATCCCCTCGCCAATAGAGCTGAGCAGCGATGCGCGCAGCTAACTGACGATACATTAAGGTAAATTCGCTCTGCGGGTTGGAGACCACCGTCGGCTCGCCGCGATCCAAGTCTTCGCGCAGTGAAATGTGCAGCGGCATTTGGGCCAAGAGTTCGCAGCGATATTTCTCTGCCAGCTTTTCTGCACCACCGGTGCCGAAAATGGGCTCATGATGTCCGCACTGGCTACAAATGTGCATGCTCATGTTTTCGATAATGCCCAGCACCGGCACTTTCACTTTCTCGAACATCACAATGCCTTTCATGGCGTCGAGCAGCGCGATGTCCTGCGGCGTGGTCACCACCACGGCGCCCGTTACAGGGATATTCTGCGACAGGGTCAGCTGGATGTCGCCAGTACCCGGCGGCAGGTCAATCACCAGATAATCCAAATCCGGCCACAGGGTATCTTGCAACATCTGCATCAGCGCTTTGCTGGCCATCGGGCCGCGCCATACCATGGCATTGTCATCCGTCACCAGATAACCAATGGAATTAGTCGCCAGCCCGTGAGCCATGATCGGTGCCATATGCACGCCGTCAGGCGAGGTTGGGCGTTCGGACTCGGTACCCAGCATGTTGGGCACCGACGGGCCATAAATATCCGCATCGAGGATGCCCACTTTGCCGCCTTCGGCCGCCAGCGCCAGCGCGACGTTTACCGCCGTGGTGGATTTCCCCACCCCGCCCTTGCCGGAGCTGACAGCAATAATGTTACGCACACCTTTGATGCCCGGCTGGTCGTTGGCGCGGCGCAGCGTGGCGACGTCATGACGCAGCCGCCATTCAATCGCTTTCGCCCCGGTCACGCGCAGCAGTTCAGCGCTGGTTTGCTCTTTCAGCGCATCAAAGCCGCTCTGCCAGACGAAAGGCAGGGTTAAATCGAGATGCAGCACGCCGTCCATCAACGCGCAGTGGTGCACGGCTTTGATCGACACTAAATCTTTTTGCAGGGTGGAATGAGTAAAAGTGGACAGTACGCTGGCCACCAGGGCGCGTAGCCCCTCGGGGGATTGAGATGTCATCCCGGCTCCTTGAAGCATGTTATTAAACGACATTGATATTTTACGTAGCATATACTCAAAACCCGCTGAATTCAGTAACCGCGCAAGGCTCTTGTCGATCAGGGTGTACGGCTTGTTTACGCAGGGAGGCCGTTTCGGTTAACATCAATACCCCTGATTTCAACTAAAGAAAGCAAGCTCTTACTATGGCTCAAGTCGCGAAAAAAATTTTGGTAACCTGTGCACTTCCGTACGCCAACGGATCTATTCACCTCGGACACATGCTCGAGCACATCCAGGCTGACGTCTGGGTCCGTTACCAGCGAATGCGCGGCCACGAAGTTCACTTCATTTGTGCTGACGATGCGCACGGTACGCCGATCATGCTGAAAGCTCAGCAGCTCGGAATTGAACCGGAGCAGATGATCGCCGAAATGAGCCAGGAGCATCAAAAAGATTTCGCAGGCTTCGGTATCAGCTATGACAACTACCACTCGACGCACAGCGACGAGAACCGCGTGTTGTCCGAGCTTATCTATGGTCGCCTGAAAGAAAACGGCTTCATCAAGAATCGCACCATTTCCCAGCTGTACGACCCGGAAAAAGGCATGTTCCTGCCGGACCGTTTCGTTAAAGGCACCTGTCCGAAGTGTAAATCTCCGGACCAATATGGCGACAACTGCGAAGTCTGTGGCGCTACCTACAGCCCGACAGAGCTTATCGAGCCAAAATCCGTGGTCTCCGGCGCGACGCCAGAACTGCGTGATTCCGAGCATTTCTTCTTCGACCTGCCTGAATTCAGCGCCATGCTGCAAGCCTGGACCCGCTCCGGCGCGCTGCAAGAGCAAGTAGCGAACAAGATGCAAGAGTGGTTCGAGTCTGGCCTGCAACAGTGGGACATCAGCCGCGACGCCCCTTACTTCGGCTTTGAAATCCCTAATGCGCCGGGCAAATACTTCTACGTCTGGCTGGACGCGCCAATTGGCTACATGGGTTCCTTCAAAAACCTGTGCGATCGTCGCCCAGATCTGAGCTTCGACGAGTTTTGGAAAAAAGATTCCACCACCGAGCTGTACCACTTCATCGGTAAAGATATCGTTTATTTCCACAGCCTGTTCTGGCCAGCCATGCTGGAAGGCAGTGATTTCCGCAAGCCAACCAACCTGTTCGTTCACGGCTACGTCACGGTCAATGGCGCGAAGATGTCTAAGTCTCGCGGCACCTTTATTAAGGCCGGCACTTATCTGAACCATCTGGACGCCGACTGCCTGCGTTATTACTACGCCGCCAAACTCTCTTCGCGTATCGACGATATCGACCTGAATCTGGAAGATTTCGTGCAGCGCGTAAATGCTGACATCGTCAACAAAGTGGTCAATCTGGCCTCTCGCAACGCGGGCTTCATTAATAAGCGTTTCGACGGCGTTCTCTCTGACAAACTGGCTGATGAAGCGCTGTACAAAACCTTCGTTGATGCCGCCGAAAGCATTGCCGAAGCTTACGCCAGCCGTGAGTCAAGCCGCGCCATTCGCGAAATTATGGCCCTCGCCGACTTGGCAAACCGCTATGTTGACGAGCAGGCGCCTTGGGTTGTGGCGAAGCAAGAAGGCCGCGATGCCGACCTGCAATCGATCTGCTCCATGGGTATCAACCTGTTCCGCGTGCTGATGACTTATCTAAAACCAGTACTGCCATCGCTGACTGAACGCGCTGAGGCCTTCCTCAATGCTGAACTGACCTGGGACGGCATCGCTCAACCGCTGCTGTCACACAAAGTTAACCCGTTCAAAGCCCTGTTCAATCGTATTGAGCTGGATAAGGTGAGTGCTATGGTGGATGCATCGAAAGAAGATATCGCCGCCGAAAAATCCAAAACCGTCACCGGCCCGCTGGCTGACGCGCCGATTCAAGAAACCATCACTTTTGATGATTTCGCGAAAGTGGATATGCGTATTGCGCTGATTAAAAGTGCTGATTTCGTAGAAGGCTCTGACAAGCTGCTGCGCCTGCAGTTAGATTTGGGCGGCGAATCGCGCCAGATTTTCTCTGGCATTCGCTCCGCTTACCCAGATCCAAAGCTGTTGGAAGGCCGTTTGACCATCATGGTCGCCAACCTTGCCCCGCGCAAAATGCGTTTCGGCGTGTCCGAAGGCATGGTGATGGCGGCAGGCCCTGGCGGCAAAGAGATCTTCCTGCTCAGCCCTGACTCTGGCGCACAGCCGGGCATGCAGGTGAAATAAACCCGTCTGGGTTTTGGGCAAATACCTAACCGGTGAGGAGCGATCCTCACCGGTTTTTTATGGGTGGCGTTCTATTCTGCTCCTTCTCATTTCAGAGAAGAAGGCTGGATGAGGAGTGGTTTAATTCAAAGCTCAATGCGGCAAATCTCACCCCTATTCTCACTTCGGCCATGTCGGCCATACCCTCCCGTGCTCTTTCTCAATATCCGCCTTACTTAAACCAATGTCTTTCAACTGGCAATCTGTCAGCCCGTTCAGAATGTTTCGCTGAATGCGTTTCTCATTCCACATCATCACAAACTGTACTGTTCTGGCCATCCAGCTATCGGCTCTGGCGGGAGCCTCGTCGATGGCTTTGCTGACTACCGGACCCGCGCCCACGGCGCAATCAGACTCACAGTATTGGCGTTCTTTATTCACGTTTTTCATCATCACATCCCCTATTTACCCTGTCGCCATAGAATGCAATGAGCGCGAAATACATTACAGATTCAGATAATCGATATTTAAACCATACAGCAGTGGAATGAATGACAGTTTATGGGCTAGATTAAACGCATCTGTACTGGTTTTATTTTCAACAAGTGGGGAATAAAAAGTGAATCGCTATGAAAATCTCGCCAATGTGCTGAGCGAACGCATCGAGCAAGGCCTGTATCCTGCGGGGGAGCGCCTGCCTTCGGTGCGTATCCTGAGCAGTGAACATGGCGTGAGCATCAGTACAGTTCAGCAGGCGTATCGCATGCTGGAAGAGAAACTGCTGGTCGAGGCGCGGCCGAAATCAGGCTATTTCGTCACCTCCGCCCGGCCGCAGGCGGCACTGCCCGCCGTCTGTCGCCCGACCCAGCGCCCGGTGGATATCAGCCAGTGGGATCAGGTTCTCGAACAGATAACCCAGCTGGATAAGCCCGACTTTATCCAGCTGGGGCGCGGCTCGCCGGATGTCACCGCTCCTACTCTGCGCCCCCTGAACCGAGCGATGTCCCGCGCCGGACAGCATCAAAATCTGCTGGCGCTGAAATACGACACTATTTATGGCGCGCTGGAGTTACGTGAGCAAATCGCCCGCTTGATGATTGATAGCGGCAGCCACATGGACGCCAGCAATATTCTGATCACCACCGGCTGCCACGAGGCCCTCTCCATTGCGATTCGCTCAGTTTGCGACGTCGGCGATATCGTGGCGGTTGACTCTCCGAGCTTCCACGGCGCGATGCAGACTCTCAAAGGCTACGGCATGAAGGCGCTGGAGATCCCCACTGACCCGGTGACCGGCATCAGTATTGAAGCATTGGAAATGGCCCTTGAGCAGTGGCCGATTAAAGCCATTCAGCTCACGCCAAACTGTAATAACCCGCTGGGTTACAACATGCCCGACGAGCGGAAAAAGGCGCTGCTACGGCTGGCACAGTGCTATGACATCGCCATTATTGAAGATGACGTGTATGGCGATTTGGCCTATCAATATCCCCGCCCGGCGACCATCACCTCTTTTGATGAAGATGGACGCGTGTTGCTGTGCAGCTCCTTCTCCAAAACCCTGGCACCCGGCCTGCGCGTCGGCTGGCTGGCTCCGGGGCGTTACCACAATCGTGCCTTACATATGAAGTTTATCAGCACTGGCGCAACCTCCACCCTGCCGCAAATCGCCCTGACCGACTTCATCAAACAGGGGCATTACCTGCAACACCTGCGCAGAATGCGCAATCAGTACCAGCGTAACCTCTGCACCATGACCTGCTGGGTGAGTAAATACTTCCCGTGCGGCGTGGGAGTCAGTCGTCCGCAGGGGGGCTTTATGCTGTGGATTGAACTCGATGAGCGCCTCGACGCTCAGCGGCTCAATCGCCTGCTGGAAGCCCACAAAGTGCAAATTGCGATCGGGTCGATATTTTCTGCATCAGGCAAGTATCGCAACTGCCTGCGAATCAACTATGCTCAGCCACTAACCGAGGCTTATGAGCAGGCCATGCAGCACATTGGGCAGACCATTACTGAAATGATGGCAGAACTTTGATTCTGCCTCTCTACTGGAGAGAATAAAGACGTGCAGATTGAACCTTTACCACCCCTAAACACCTTGGTGGCTTTTGAATGTGTTGCACGTTATTGCAGTTTTTCACGCGCGGCGGATGAGTTAAATCTGACGCAAAGCGCCATCAGTCGGCAAATCTTGCAGTTAGAAGAGATGCTGGGCTGCAAGCTGTTTCAGCGTAGCCAGCGCAAGGTGACGTTGACGCCTCGCGGGGAGATTTACGCCGAGCAGGTGCGAAAGCTGTTGGGTGATATTTCACAATCCACCGCCGAAGTGATGGGCTGGAGCGGCCTGCCGCAGGTGACGCTGGCCTGCACCAGCGCGATGGGCAGCCTTTGGCTCTCATCGCGCCTTTCGGCTCTGCGCGGATTGATGCCGGATTTGCAGATCCGCATGAAGATTTCGGACAGCTTCTCTGATCTTAAATCTTCAGAGTTTGATCTGGCGATTTTCTACCTGCGCACCCCGCCCGCGGGCTATCACGCCGTGCCGCTGTTCGACGAAGTCTGTTATCCGATGTGCTCACCTGTGTTTTTACGCCAGCTTCCCGCCGACCCCGACGCCGCCGAATTACTCAATCACACGCTGTTAATTCAAGACGATCCCCAGCGCGAATGGACCGGCTGGCGCGACTGGTTTACCTCGCAGGACGTGCACCATTTCGCCCCAAGGCAGACGTGGCGAGCCAACAACTACCCGTTTCTGGTGCAAGCCGCCGTGCTCGGCGACGGAATTTTGCTCGGTTGGGAAGGCTTAGTGCAGGATTATGTCGATAACGGACAGCTGGTCCATGCCCATCCGGGCAAGCTGGCCGCTGACGGAAAATGTTATATTTTGACGCCGCAAGACAGGTATTTGAGGCCCGTCATTCGACGGGTGATCGAATGGCTTTTGCAAAGCCAGTGAATGGTTTTTCTAGTCAAAGCATTGAATTTAAAAACCAAAATTTTTATTAATTTTACCAAAATTCTTAACTGCGTTTTAAATCTCAATTTCTGGAATTTTATTCTTCTCTAAATAACGGCGTTTCCGCGCCGCTCGCATCCCAATTAAGGTAAACAACAACCAGCATGACTGGGAAATACAAGACGCCAAATTAAAATCATGGCTCAGGGAGTAGAGACCAAAGGTGCCGCCAATAATATTAAGCCAGGCATAAATATCAGCATCTACTGCTAGTTTGCGCATTTGAACCAGCGCATAAGCCAGCAGGTAGCAGAAGACGCCTATTAAGCCAATCAGGGTATGGAAGTCCAACTGTTATTTCCCTTCGCCGAATTCAGATACAGGCAAAATAAAACGTTTCAGGGTGTTCTGCCGCGCATTTTTCGCATACTCTCATGATAAATTCTCATGCAAATTCATCAGAGTGTTTTGATATAAATCACTAAGCAATAAATATAAATTATTCCTTTTTTCACCTGCGCCTATCCCCTATGCCCTTCGCGTTGAATCAAGGCAGCATGCGAACAAACCCCGGTTAGCTTACCTGCGTAAGTGTTTCAGGCGAATGAACGCGGCCCCGAGAAACAACGCGCAAGACCAGGAGATAACAGGTTTTCGCCACCCCGGAGATAATTAGATGAAAGACAAAAATTCCGCTTTGACGCAATTAATGCAGGATGCAAAACTCAGCCGCCGCGGTTTTATTACCAGCGCTGCTGCTGTGGGTATTACCACCGCCTATGGTCTTTCCCCCCTGTCTGCTTTTGCAGCCGAGCCAAAAAAAGGTGGCGTATTAAAATTGGGAATGTCAGGCGGTAACACCAGCGATTCTTTAGATCCCACATTATTCAGCGACTGGGTTCCGTTAAATCAGGCATATATGCTGATGAACGGTTTAGTCGAAATAGATGAAAATAACAAAGCGATTCCTGAACTTTTTGCCAGTTGGGAAGCCAAACCGGGCGCAACCGAATGGATATTCACTCTGCAAGACGGGGTAACATTCCATAACGGCAAGAAACTCGATGCCGACGACATTATTTACTCCATCAACCTGCATCGCGGTGATAAGACCAAAAGCGCCATCAAAACTCAGCTGTCGCCAATCACCGGTTTGACCAAGCAGGGCGACAACCAAATTGCGATCACGCTGGAAAGCGGCAACGCCGACCTGCCATACCTGCTGGCTGACTATCACTTGCTGGTGGTGCCGAACGGCTTTACCGACTGGTCACACCCGATTGGCACCGGCGGCTTTGTGTTTGACCAATACGAGCCGGGCGTGCGCTCGCTGTTTAAACGCAACCCTAACTATTGGAAGAAAGACCGCGCCTTCGTGGATGCCGTGGAAGTCATCGTCATCAATGACCCAACCGCGCGCACCAACGCCTTGATTTCCGGGCAGGTTCACGCCATTAACCGCGTCGATTTCAAAACCGTCGATTTCCTCAAACGCAGCCCGGCGCTGAACATCGTGCGCTCCTCCGGCGGCCAGCACTTCACCTTCCTGATGGACTGTAGCGTCGCGCCGTTCAATAACAACGACGTGCGCATGGCGATTAAACACGGCATTGACCGGCAGAAGATCCTCGACACGGTGCTGCGCGGCTACGGTTCACTCGGTAACGACCACCCCATCCCGAAAACCGATCGCTTCTTCAACCACAGCCTTGAGCAGCGCGTCTACGACCCTGACAAATCCGCCTTCTATCTGAAAAAGGCCGGGCTAACTGACCTCAAGCTAGAGCTATCCTCCTCCGACGCCGCCTTTGCCGGTGCCCTCGACGCCGCTGCCCTGTTCCAAGGTGAAGCGCAGAAAAGCGGCATTCAGGTCAGCATCAAGCGCCAGCCCGCTGACAGCTACTGGGACGACGTGTGGATGAAAGCGCCATTCAGCATGGGCTACTGGGGCGGCCGCCCGACTGCGGACCAGATGTTCTCCACGGCGTACCAGTCCACGGCGAAATGGAACGACACCCATTGGAAAGATGAGAAGTTCGACGCCCTGCTGCTGCAAGCCCGCTCCCTGCTGGACGACGGCAAGCGCGCTGAAATCTATGGCGAATTGCAAAGCATTGTCCGCGACAACGGCGGCGCGATGATCCCTCTGTTTGGCGACTATCTTGACGCCGCCAACAAAAAAGTCGGCGGAATTAAACCGCATCCGATGTTCAACTTCATGGGTGGTCGTCTGGCCGAGCGCGTCTGGCTGGAGGCATGATGAAGAAGAAGATTTTACAACGCGTGCTGCTTGGGGTAGGCACGCTTTGGCTGGTTTCACTGCTGATTTTTGTGGGAACTGAAATGCTACCGGGGGATGTGGCAACCGCCATCCTTGGCCAGAGCGCCACGCCGGAAACCGTGGCGGCGCTGCGCCTGCAACTGGGGTTGGACGAGCCGGCCGTGCTGCGCTATCTGCACTGGCTGGTGGGCATTCTGCACGGCGATTTAGGTAACTCTTTGGCGAATGGCAGACCTATCGGCAACGAGCTGCTGCCGCGTCTGGGGAATACCCTATTTTTGGCCGGTTACGCGGCCATTATCGCCATCCCGCTGGCCGTCGGCTTGGGGATTGCGTCCGCCATTTGGCGCGGCTCAATCTTCGACCGACTGGCCAATACCCTGACCCTCATCAGCATTTCGGTGCCGGAGTTCTTCGTGGGCTACGTGCTGGTGATCGCCTTCGCCATTCGCCTGACGTGGTTCCCCAGCCTGGCGATGGTCGACCCTAGCTCCTCGTTCGTCGACCGACTCTACGTCTGCACCCTGCCGATGCTGACGCTGACGCTGGTGGTGCTGGCACACATGTTGCGCATGACCCGCGCCTCGGTGACGGCGGTGATGTCCAGCCCGTACATTGAGAGCGCGGTGCTGAAAGGCGTGTCGCGCTGGCGGATTGTGGTGTCCCACGCCCTGCCCAACGCCCTCGCGCCAATCATTAACGTCGTCGCCTTTAACCTTGCCTATCTGGTGGTGGGGGTGATTCTGGTGGAAGTGGTGTTTGTCTATCCGGGTATCGGCCAGTACATGGTTGACGCCGTGACCAAGCGCGACCTGCCGGTGGTTCAGGCCTGCGGCCTGCTGTTTGGCGGCACCTACATCTTCCTCAATACCACCGCTGATTTGCTGGCGATTTGGTGTAACCCACGTTTACGCCACGCGCGCTAAGGCAGGAGCAACATGAATCATTCGCATAAAGCTTCATTTATCAGCAACATCCCGCTGTCAGCGTGGATTGGCATCGTGATTATCGCGGTCAATCTGCTGGCGGCGATTTTCGCCCCGTGGATAGCACCACACAGCGAAACCGAACAGGTGGGTGACATCTGGCTATTACCCTCGGCGGCCACGCCGTTCGGTACCGACAGTTTGGGGCGCGACATGCTTTCACGCATTCTGTTTGGCGCTCGCACCACTATCGCCATCGCGCTGACCATCACCATTGCGTCATTCATTATTGGCATTATTAGCGGCTTCGCGGCGGCGATTTATGGCAAATGGGTGGACGTGGTGCTGTCGCGCATTGTCGATACCGTGATGTCGATTCCCGTGCTGATTTTCGCCCTGATGGTACTGTCCGTGATGGGCACCTCCATTCCGGTTCTGGTGCTGACTATCGCCCTGCTCGACGCCACCCGGGTTTTCCGTTTGGCGCGTTTGGTGGCGCAAGCCATTGTTTGCCAAGAGTATGTCGAAGCGGCTCGTCTGCGCGGTGAAGGTCTGCGCTGGGTGCTAACCAAAGAAATTCTGCCCAACGCCATGCCGCCGCTGCTGGCCGAGTTCGGCATGCGTTTCTGCTTCACCTTCCTGTTTATCGCCGGACTGAGCTTCCTCGGCTTGGGCATTCAGCCGCCTTACGCCGACTGGGGCAGCATGGTGCGCGACAACGCGCAGGCGATTAACTTCGGTCAGTTCGCGCCGCTCTACCCGGCCGCGGCCATCGCGCTGCTGACCATTGGCGTCAATTTGGTGGTTGACTGGCTACTGGCCCGCAACAGCCTGCCGCACGGAGAAGAAGCATGATGGACAACAAGCAAGACCTGATCCTCGAAATGCGCGGGCTGCGCATCGAAACCCTCGACGGCTCGCCGCTGGTGCAGGACATCTCCCTCACTCTGTCGAAAGGCGAAATCCTCGGGCTGATTGGCGAATCTGGCGCGGGGAAATCCACCATTGGCTTAGCCGCGCTGGGCTATGCGCGACAGGGCTGCCGAATTAGCGGCGGCGAAGTGATTGTTGATGGCACCGATATTGTTTCCCAACCCTCGCGAGTCAAACGCCAGTGGCGCGGCCGCCGCGTGGCCTATGTGGCACAGAGCGCGGCGGCGGCCTTTAACCCGGCGCTGACCATTGAAAAACAGGTGTGCGAAGGGCCGATTCGCCACGGCTTGATGAGTAAAGAAGAGAGCCGCCAGTGGGCCATTACCCTGTTCCGCTCGCTGGACCTGCCGGATCCGGAAAATATTGGCAAACGCTATCCGCACCAGCTTTCCGGCGGCCAGTTGCAGCGCGCGATGGCGGCAATGGCCATGTCCTGCAAGCCCGACTTGCTGGTGATGGATGAACCCACCACCGCGCTGGACG
>Ga0157370_10000686_pt1 | contig 42199 bp, 40 predicted proteins | sample C35metaG_FD_113463 | JGI IMG/M metagenome (GOLD analysis project Ga0157370, IMG submission 113463) | Corn rhizosphere microbial communities from Kellogg Biological Station, Michigan, USA - C3-5 metaG | ecosystem: Host-associated > Plants > Roots > Rhizosphere > Soil | place: USA: Michigan...
AGGTCCGCGCGGCCGGCGGCCAGGATCGAATTGGCGTGGTCGGGCTCGTAAATGTTGCCGACGGCCATGGTGGCGAGGCGCCCCTCGTTGCGGACACGATCGCTCAAAGGCGTCTGGAACATTCGGCCGTAGACCGGCTGTTGTCCGGCCCAGGTCTGACCCGCCGAGACGTCGATAAGGTCCGCGCCTTCGCTCGCAAAAGCCTCGCCGATCAGAACCGCCTCCTCCGGCGTGATCCCGTTCGCGCCCGCCCAGTCCGTGGCCGAGATTCGGACCGACATCGGCCTGTCTGACGGCCAGGCTGCACGCATCGCGGCGAAGACTTCGAGCGGATAGCGCAGACGGTTCTCCAGCGACCCGCCATATTCATCGGTGCGCGTATTTTGCAGCGGGGTGATGAAGCCGGAAAGCAGATAGCCGTGAGCGGCGTGCAGCTCGACCATGTCGAACCCGGCTTCGAGGCCCAAATTCACCGCGGCGACGAACTGCTCGCGGACCTCGATCATGTCGGCGCGAGTCATCGGCTTGGGCACCTGGTTGGCCGGCGACCATTGCACGTCGCTCGCCGCCATTACCGGCCAATTGCCCTCAGCGAGCGGCAGGTCGCTTCCTTCCCAGCCCAGTCGGGTCGATCCCTTGCCGCCCGAGTGGCCGAGCTGGAGGCAGATCTTGGCTTTCGACTGCCCGTGGACGAAATCAACGATGCGCTTCCACGCGGCGACATGATCTGCGGTCCACATTCCAGTGCAGCCAGGGCTGATCCGGCCCTCGGGCGAGACGCAGGTCATCTCGGTGAAAATGAGGCCCGCGCCGCCGATCGCCCGCTCGCCGTAATGGACGAAATGGAAGTCGTTCGGCATGCCATCAACGGCCGAATACATGTCCATCGGCGAGACGACGATGCGGTTCTGGATCTCCATCTCGCGCAGCCTGAAGGGCGCGAACATCGGCGGCGCGGTCTTGTTTGAGCTGCCGTCGGTCGCGCGCTTCCAGAACCAGCGCTCGACGGTCTCGAGCCATTCGCGGTCGCGCAGCCGGAGGTTCTCATGGCTGATCCGCTGCGAGCGGGTGAGGAGAGAATAAGCGAACTGCAGCGGCTCGAAATGCGTGTAGCGCTCCACCGTCTCGAACCATTCGGTCGAGTTGCGCGCGCTGTTCTGCAGCTTGAGCACTTCGAGGCTGCGTTCCGCCTGATATTCGTCGAGCGCGGCTTCGAGGCTGAGGTCCGGCCGGTTGAGCACTACCGCCAATTTTATTGCATCTTCGAGCGCAAGCTTGGTGCCGCTGCCGATCGAAAAATGCGCCGTATGAGCGGCATCGCCGAGCAGGATGACGTTGGCGCTCGCCCACCGCTCGCACTTGATTCGCCGGAAGTTGAGCCACGCGGCGCTGCCCACGAGGTGCGACGCATTGGACTTCAGCGAATGGCCGTCGAGATATTTGGCGAAGAGCTTTTGGGAGGCGGCGATGCTCTCTTCCTGAGTCATCTTGTCGAAACCGAAGCTCCGCCAGCTTTCTTCCGAACATTCGACGATGAACGTCGAGCAGTCCGGTGCGAAGCGATAGGCGTGCGCCCAGATCCAGCCGTGCTCGGTCTCCTCGAACGCGAAAGTGAAGGCGTCGAAAACCTTCGAAGTGCCGAGCCAGACGAACTTGTTGGCCCGAACGTCGACGTCGACTCCGAAGGCGTCGGCTTGAGCATCGCGGAAGCGTGAATTCGCGCCGTCGGACGCGATGACCAGATCGTAATCGCTCCACTTGGCGTCGGCAGGATCGCATTGAGCGTTGAAGTGCAGCACGACTCCGAGCGCGCGCGCGCGCTCCGACAGGATTTCGAGCAGGCGCTTGCGGCCGATGCCGATGAAGCCGTGCCCGCCCGAGGTTATTGTCTCGCCTTTGAAATGGACGGCGATGTCATCCCAGTGCGCGAACTCTCGAGTGATGATTTTAGCCGAGACCGGGTCGTTGAGCGTGATATTGTCGACCGTCAGGTCGGAGAAGACAACGCCCCAGCCGAAGGTGACGCCCGGCGCATTGCGCTCGAATATCTCGATCTCGTGGCTCGGGTCGCGCAACTTCATCGAGATCGAGAAGTAGAGCCCCGCCGGCCCCGCGCCGATGCACGCGATCCTCATGGGCAGAGACCGCCAAAGGTCACGAAAGTCGCAAGCCCAGGCGTACCAGTGCGCCCATGCGTATGCGAGTCCTCGCGCCCATTGGCCAAGCTCAACCCTGCAACCCGAGACCGCATCGCTGCAGCATGGCACAGCAGCCCGCCCGTAGGACAGCCCCCGAATGTTCCGCCCTGCTCGGCAGGAACTTGCTACTAACTAAAGCTAACTAACCAAAGATAGTACTGAAACTTCAATAACTTATCTTCCAATCTTAACCTTTTGAAAACCCGCGTCTGAGACAATCGCTCCCGGAAACAAGAGGGCCAGGAGCCAGGACCAATGAGCAAGTTCTTGAAGTTGATTAAAGATCAGAAGGGCGCGACGGCGATCGAGTACGGCCTCATCGCCGCGCTGATCGCAGTTGCCGCCATTGGCGCGATGCAGGGCATCGGCAACAAGCTCAACACGACGTTCAACAACGTCTCGAACAAACTCTAACTTAGTCCCCACCTAAGTGAGCGAGGGCGGCGGTTCCGAAAGGAGCCGCCGTTCCTCGTGGCCGTTCGCGCAAGGGGCTTGTCAATTCAAAGTCCAACTGTATTAGGTAACTGACACAGTTGGGGATTTGACCATGCGCTTCGCTGCGGTTCCGCTTGCAATCCTGCTTTCCACGACGGCCAATGCCGCGGCTCCGGCGGCAAAAGCGCCCGCCATCGTTGCGGACGCGAATGCGCCCAAGGGCAAATTGCCCGATACGGTCAGGCCAAGGGCCTACCGGCTCGACTTCACCATTCTTCCCGAAGCGAAGCGCTTCTCCGGCCACGATCAGATCGAAATCACGCTCAATCGCCCGGCGAGGTCGATCTACATGCACGGTCGCGATCTTTGGGTGACGAGGGTCGTCGCGCGGGTGAACGGGAAGACAATCCCGGCGAAGTGGACCCAAGTCGACAAGACCGGCACCGCGCGGGTCGACTTCCCGCAGATGCTGCCCGCTGGGCCGGCCAGCTTGTCCTTCACCTACAGCGCTCCCTTCGGCGACAGCGCGTCAGGCATGTTCCACGTCAAGGTCGGCGACCGCTGGTATAGCTGGACCCAGTTCGAGAGCATCGACGCGCGCGCGGCTTACCCGGGCTTTGACGAGCCCGGATTCAAGACCCCGTTCACCGTATCGGTGACGACCCACCCCGGCTTTGTAGTCATCGGCAATGCGCCCGAAGCTTCGGTCAGGAAAGTGGCCGCGGGCCTCGAAAAGCATCAGTTCGAGCCGACCAGGCCGCTGCCGACCTATCTGGTCGCAATCGATACAGGTCCGTTCGTTCACAAGACGGGACTGATCGCGCCCGACGCCGAGCGCTCGACGCCTTTGCCTTACGGGGCGGTCGCGACCCAGGCCCAAAAGGACAAGATGGGATACGTCATGGCGGAAACGCCGCGAATCGTCAGCCTGCTGGAAAATTATTTCGGCGAGCCGTTCCCATTCCCGAAGCTCGACCAGATCGGCACTCCGATCATGCCCGGTGCGATGGAGAATGCAGGCGCGGATACCTATGGCGATTCGATCATCTTTCTGTCCCCCGGCGCGACCACCAGCGACAAGCAGGCGTTCGGGATGGTCGTCGCCCATGAGCTCTCGCACCAATGGTTCGGCGACCTCGTGACCCCCGCCTGGTGGAACGACATCTGGCTCAATGAGAGCTTCGCCAACTGGATGGGTTATCGGATTGGCAACGAGTGGCGGCCCGAGCTCAACATCGGCGTCGGAGCGCTCGACGAGGGGTTCGGCGCAATGAACATTGATGCGCTGGTGGTCGGGCGACCGATCCATCAGCCAATCACCGAAAATGGACAGATCGACTCGGCGTTCGACAGCGTCACCTACGGGAAGGGCGGCCAGGTCGTGGCGATGATCGCCGCCTATCTTGGCGACGAGAAGTTCAAGCAGGGAGTCCGGCTTCATCTCCGCCGCCACGCTTATGGCAATGCGACCTCCGAGCAATTCTTCCAGTCGATCGCAGACGCTGCGCACGACCCGAAGGTGCTGGCGGCGTTCAAGAGCTTCGTTAATCAGCAGGGCGTTCCACTCGTCGACATTCGCCGCGACGGACCAAAGCTGGTCGTGACGCAGTCGCGTTACGCCTTCCTCGGCAGCAACCCGCCGCAGCTGACATGGACGATCCCTTTCTGTTACCGCTCCGCGGCAACGAAGTCCTGCACCCTGCTCGACCAGAAGGTCACGACCCTCGACGCGCCCGGGCCGGGTGCGATCATGCCGAACGTCGGGGGCACGGGCTATTACCGCTTCGACCTTCAGCCCGGCGATTGGCAGGCGCTGATTGCAGGCTCGGCGCAGCTGCCCGCCGGCGAAGCGATCGCGACCACGGACAGCCTCTGGGCCTCGTTCCGGGCGGGCAGGGCGCCGGCTTCCTGGCTCATCGAGGAAGCACGAAAAATGGCGGCCAATCCGAGCTCGATTGCCAGCGTCGATCCCGGTGAGCGGCTCTCGGGACTTCACACGCTCGGCCTGGTCGGGCCTTCGTCGGAGCCGGCCTATCGTGCGCTTATCGAATCGATTTACGGCCCGAGGCTGGCGGCGATCGGCTTCGACCCGAAGTTCGGCGCTCACTCCAGCGACACGCCCGACCGGCAGAAGCTTCGGCAGCAGCTGGTCGGACTGATGGCGTTCGACGCCCACGATCCCGCGGTCCGGGCCAAGCTCAAGGCCGCTGCCGACTCCTATCTTGCCGGCGACACCAAGGCGCTCGATCCCGGCTTTCGCGACTCCGCTTTCGCAGTCACTGCGGAGGAGGGCGGCCTTCCCGCAGCGAAGCTGCTCGTCGACAAGGGCCTGTCGAGCGAGGATTCCGATATCCGCCAGAGCTTATTGGTCGGCGCTGCCGCGAGCGGACATGCCGATGTCGCCGAATATCTTCTCGGCCTCAAGGACAAGCGCCTCCGAAGCTTCGACCGGCTGTTTCTCATCAGCGTGCTCGCGCAGACGCCGGAAACCCGCGACATGACCGATCAATGGATCCTCGCCAATTACGACAGGCTGGCCAGCGGGAATGGGATCTTTATCACCAGCCGCTTGCCGGGCATGTTCAACAGCCAGTGCGGGGCGGCGGAAGCCGGTCGCGTCGAACAGGCGCTCGGGCCGAAGATCATGAAGGAGAATGTCGGGGTGCTGGAATTTCGCCGGATGCTCGAACGCGTTCGCAATTGCGGTGTCCTCAAGCAGGCCAAGCAGGCGGAGATTGCGGCGGCGATCGCGGCGAAATGAGGTGCTGAGCGCTAAGGCTCGATCTCGGCGAGGAAGTTGTTGACAAGGCGGTTGAACTCGTCCGGTTGCTCGAGATTGGTGAGGTGTCCGGCACCGGCGATCACCTGCATTCGCGCTTGCGCAATAAGGTCGAGCAGCTCGTTCGAAAGGTCGGCCGGGGTGATGAAATCCTGGTCGCCGACCAGGATCAGAGTCGGCGTGTCGAGAGCCTGGGCGCGCTCGCGCTGGTCGGCGAGCCACACCGCTTCCGCGCCGATGCGATAGGCAAAAGGAGATATTCGTGACATGGTCTCCACCACCTCGCGACGAACCTCGGGATCGGTCGGTTGAGCGAGCAGATGGTCGACCCGCGCCTCCGCCATTCCAGCAAGATCGGTGCTGCCGGCGATGCTTCGCTCGTAAATCGCGCGGCCGTCCGGGTGGACCGCAAAGGTGTCAGCGAGGATCAGCGAAGCACAGCGCCCGGGCGCTTCATGGTGGGTGGCGATTGCGACGACTCCGCCGAGCGACAGGCCGCAGATGTGCGCACGATCGATCCCGAGCTCGTCGATTGCGGAGATGATCGCGGACGCATAATCATCGCGTGTGGTGCCTTCCAAGGCGGGGTCGCTATCGCCATAGCCGGGATAATCGAACGCCACTGCCCGGCGCTCGCGGCCGAAATGGTCGAGCTGCCGATGCCACACAGACTTGTCCGACCCGACGCCGTGGAGGAAGACGATCGGAGTTGCGGAGCCACCGCCCGCTTCCACGTAGCCGATGTGAAAGCCATTGTTCGTGGTCACCCGCGGCATTGACGCATCTTGGCAGCTCCCCGTCGCGCGCGCTAGCGTCAGAGCATGGCCCGCCTGACGGTCAATGGAGAGGCGATCGAATATAAGCTCGATCCCGACACGCCCTTGCTTTGGGCGCTGCGCGACGCGTCCAATCTCACCGGCACCAAATATGGCTGCGACAGCCGCGAGTGCGGCGCCTGCACGGTGATCATCGATGGCCGCGCGGTGAACAGCTGCAGCGTCGCGCTTCGCGACCTCGAAGGTGCGACGGTAACCACGATAGAAGGGCTCTCCGCGAACGGCACCCACCCGGTCCAGCAAGCCTGGGTCGCCGAGCAGGTGACGATGTGCGGAATGTGTGAGCCTGGATTCATCATGGCGATCGCCGCGCTGCTTGAGGTTAATCCCAACCCGAGCGACGAGCAGAAGGCGGCGCTGCCGAACATCTGCCGCTGCGGCGCCTACCCGCGCATCCGTAAGGCGATCGCACGCGCCGTGGAGGCGTCGGCGAAGCCAAAGGCCTTCTACTAATCGACAAGGCTGAACATAGGCTTCCGGAACAATTCAGCGACTGCTCAGGTCACGAGTCGCATTTGGCGCACCAGGGAACAGAGAAAGTCACCGACATGCGTAAACTATTCATCTCCATATTGCTTGCGACTGTTGCGGCTTCGCCCGCGATTGCCCGTCCGCAACATGATGACGGCGACAACAAGAATCCGCCGGCTCACCAACCGCACCAACAGGCTCAAGACAAGGGCCGCGGCAATCGCGACGGCGACAATCGGCCGCAGTTCCAAATGCGCCAGCAGGTCCAGGTGCAGCAGAACGCCAATCGGGGCGGCTGGGACCGCGGACGTTTCGAAGGCCGAAGCAATGTGACTGGGCAGCAGGTCCAGGTGCAGGAGCAGGGCTACGCCCCCCGCGATCGCTCACGCTGGAACGGCGGCCAGGCGGTCGGGGTCCGGCAGGTCGAAGGTCAGCGTAACTGGTCGGGAGACCGGTCGAACTGGAACCAGAACCGCGATGGTGATTGGCGCCAGCGCGGGGCGGTCAGGGTAGAGTCTCGCGACCGCAACCGGTGGGCGAACGGCGGCTGGGACCGGAACTGGCGCAATGACCGGCGGTACGATTGGCGACGCTATCGCGACCATCACCGGTCGGAGTTTCACGTCGGCATCTATTTCGACCCGTTCGGCTACGGCTACCGGGAGTTCGGCATCGGTTATCGACTGCAGCCGGTTTATTTCGGCCAGCAATATTGGATCGATCCGGCGATGTACGGCCTGCCGTTCCCGCCGCCCGGAGCGCAGTGGGTCCGCTATTGGAATGACGCGGTTCTTGTCGACATGTACTCGGGCGAAGTCATCGACGTGATCCACGATTTCTTCTGGTAGAAGCTGACTGCTCATTGATCGAAGGGGCGTTGCGAGCCAAGATCGCAGCGCCCCTTTGCGTATCGGCGGTCCACCGTATTTTCTCGAGGCTCTAATTGAACCAAGCTGGCCGCCGGCTGATCCTGTCTTGTTCGCTGCTGATGCTCGGCGCAGCCGGGCCCAGCACCGCGCAGGTCGCGCCCGTGCAGATGGCGACCGCGCAGCAGAGCGCTCACGATCGGCTGTTCACGCTGTTCCGGGAAAGCGACGAGGCCAACCTCAAGCGCAACCCGCTGCAGGCGCTGTTCCGCGGCGACCTGCGCTATTACGACCGCCTCGGCGACCTCTTCAGCGACGCGCACTATCAGGCCGAAAAGGCAGCGGCGCAGCACGACCTTAGCGCGCTTCAGGCGATTTCGAGGGACGAGTTGAGCCCGACCGACCAGATCGCTTATGACGCGTTCGAATATCAGACCATCGATGACCTTCGGGGGCTCCAGCCGGATCTTCTGATGCTGACCGAAGCACTGCCGATGAATCATTTCTTCGGCTTGCACACACAATATCCAACGATCGCCAGCGGCCAGGGGGGCGCCCCATATAATACAGTCGCCGATTACCAGGCGGGACTCAGCCGAAACCGCGACTTCGCCGCGAACATCGACGAGGCGATCCGTCAGTGGCGCAAGGGCGAGGCGGAGGGGGTGGTCGATTCCAAGCTGACGGTCCGCAACATGATCGAGCAGCTCGACGGCCAGTTGCTGCTGAAGCCCGAGAACTCACTTTATTGGGGCCCGATCAAGGCGTTCCCCGCTTCGATCGGCGCCGCCGAGCGCGCGCGAATCACCAGGCAATATCGCGCCTCGCTCAGCGACGTCGTCTATCCGGCGCTGAAACGCATGCGCGACTTCCTCGCCAACGAATATCTCGCCAATGCGCACGAGGGCGTCGGCCTCATGTATATGAAGGGCGGCGACGCCCTCTATCGCTATGACATCGAATCGACCACGACACTGCCCTACACCCCCGATCAGATCCACCAGCTCGGCCTGCAGGAGGTCGAGCGGATCACGAAGGCATTCGACAAAGTCCGGCAGGAGGTCGGGTTCAAGGGTGATCTCCATGCCTTCTTCGATTACATGCGCACCAGCCCGCAGTTTCAGCCGAAGAGCGCGCAGCAGCTCACCAGCGACTTCTATCGGATCAAGGCAGCGGTCGAGGCCAAGGTTCCGCAATATTTCTCGAAGGTCCCCAGGACCCAGCTCGTGATCCGGCCCTACCCGGCGTACCGAGAGAAGTTCGAGGCCGGGGCGTCCTATGACGCGGGAACTGCGGACGGATCGCGGCCCGGCACCTTTTATTTCAATACCTACGACCTGCCGTCGCGAAGCACCTGGGAGGAGACGACCCTTTTCCTCCACGAGGGTGAGCCGGGGCACCATTTCCAGATCAGCCTGGCGCAGGAGAATACCGCGCTCCCCAACTTCATGCGCTTCGGCGGCAACACTGCTTATGTCGAGGGCTGGGCGCTCTATGCCGAGACACTCGGTTACGACATGGGTTTCTACAAGGATCCGTATCAGCGCTTCGGGACGCTCAATGACGAGATGCTGCGCGCAATGCGGCTGGTGGTCGATACCGGCATCCACGCGAAGGGTTGGACCCGCGACCAGGCAATCCAGTACATGCTCGACAATTCGGGCGAGGGGCGGACCGACGCGACCGCCGAGGTCGAGCGCTACATCGCCATTCCCGGCCAAGCGGTCGCCTATAAGGTCGGCGGCCTCAAGATTCAGGAGCTGCGCAGGAGGGCGCAAGAGGAGCTCGGGCCAAAGTTCGACATTCGCGAATTCCACGACCAGGTTTTAAATACCGGCGCTCTGCCGCTCTCGATCCTCGAGGAGAAGATCAACCGCTGGATCGCTGCCAAGAAGGCCGCTGCCTGATAGTCAGCGTTCGCCGAGCTGGAGGCGCGAACTTCACTTCCCGTTTGATGAAGTGGGTTTTGGTATCGGCGGACGGTTGCGGGACGAAGCGAGCAGCTCATCCACATTTGCAATGAACTCTATAATGCTCGTGTAACGTTGGCGCCGATCATCTTGTCGCCGGCGACGGCGAAGCAAGGCGTCGGCACGTGGGGCAAGCAGGTCATCAATGAGCATTTCGCCTTCTTTTTTCGGTCGCTCCCGTGACATCGCCACCGGCAAGGACTGGGAAGGCAACAAGGTTGCCCGGGCCATCGAAGTCGATCCCCAAGCAGGCTCTGGTCGTCCGCGCTTCAGAATGCGGGTCTTAGCCGCGCCAAAGGCCGTGAAGCTCGACGCCCAGGAAGTACCCGCCGAGCCGGTTCACGCTGACAAGTTGCAGGCGCGGTGAACGACTGTTCGTCGAAATTTCGTAGGCGAAACGTCGAGTCGCCGACACCTTTTGCAATGCTTGCGAGTAGGGGGGCAGGCTGAGGAGGCACGCGCATGATCAGACACACGTTCAAGCTCTTCGCAATCGCGGCCGTCTTCTCGTTCGCGCCGGCCCTTGCCGGCCAAAGCGACAATGGCAGAGCGTGGCATCATTGCTGCCCGAAGAAGCACGCCGCCACGGCCGCTCACGCATCGCAGCAGGCGAAGGGCGCGACCGTCATCAGTCTCAGCGATCGGGTGCCGCTCGAGGGCTCGTTGTTCGATCTTGGACGGCGCGGGCTGATCACGCCCTAGGCGGCAACGCGCTCCAGCGCCTCGGCGATCAGGCGACGGCTGTTGTCGATTCCATAGAGCGCGATGAAGCTGCCCATGCGCGGCCCCTGGGAAGAGCCGAGCAGGGTCTCATAGAGGGTCTGGAACCAGGCGCGGAGGTCTTCGAACGGATGGCGCTTGCCGACTTCGAAAACCTGGGTCTGGATGTCCTCAGCGGACGAGTTTGTTGGCAGCTTGGCAAGCTCGGAATCGAGGTCACGCAGCGCTTCGGCTTCCATCTCGGTTGGTGACCGGCGCTTCAGCTCCGGCGCGACGAAGTCGCGCGCATAATTGACCGCGAGCCCGATCAGCTCGTCGAGCTCGGGATCGGTCTCGGGCGACGTGCCTGGCGCATAGCGTTGGACGAAGCGCCACGCCGTCTCCCTGTCGGCGACTCCCGGCAGGCTGACGAGGTTGAGGAGCAAGCCATAAGTCAGCGGCAGAGTCTTCGCCGGCACCTTGCCGCGATGAATGTGATGGACCGGATTGCCGAGCTTCTGCTCGATCGGCTGGGCCGGATAATTGCGGCGGAACTGCCAATATTCATCGACCGCGCGCGGGATGACGCCGATGTGCAGGCTCTTCGCGCGCTTGGGCTCGCGATAAATGTAGAAGGCGAGGCTCGGCTCGGAGCCGTAGCGCAGCCACTCCTCGAGGCTGAGGCCGTTGCCTTTCGATTTTGAGATCTTCTCGCCTCTGTCGTCGAGGAACATCTCGTAATTGAAACCCTCGGGCGGGCGGCCCCCGAGGATCCGGCAGATCTTCCCCGATTGGATCACGCTGTCGATCAGGTCCTTGCCGGCCATTTCATAATCGACTCCGAGCGCGGCCCAGCGCGCCGCCCAGTCGACCTTCCATTGAAGCTTTGCGGCGCCGCCGAACGCCGATTGCTGAACGCGCGACCCGTCCTCGTCGTCGAAGGCGATCAGGCCCGCTTGGGCATCGATCACCTCGAGTGGGACCTGGAGCACTCGGCCCGTCGCGGGCGAGATCGGAAGCACCGGCGAATAGGTCTTGCGCCGGTCCTCGCGCAGCGTCGGGAGCATCACGTCCATAATTGCGTCCCAGCGCTCCAGCACCTTGCGGATCACCGGATCGAAGCGGCCGCTGGCGTAGCAGTCCGTCGCCGAGAGGAATTCATAATCGAATCCGAACCGATCGAGGAATCGCCGGAGCATCGCATTGTTGTGATGTGCGAAGCTTTCATCGGTCTCGAATGGATCGGGGATCCTGGTCAGCGGCCGCCCGAGATTGTCGGCGAGCATCCGCGGGTTGGGGATATTGTCGGGGACCTTCCTCAAGCCGTCCATGTCGTCGCTGAAGGCGATCAGCCGGGTCGGGGCGCCGCCGGTCAGCTCCTCATAGGCCTGACGGACGAATGTCGTTCGCGCGACCTCGTTCCAAGTGCCGATATGCGGAAGTCCCGAAGGCCCGTAGCCGGTCTCGAATATCACGGGATCGTCCGCCGGCTTCCCACCGGGCCAGCGCTTCAACAGCTTGCGCGCTTCCTCGTAAGGCCACGCCTTCGAGGTCATTGCGGCATTTCGAAGCGTTTCGGCGTCCAATATCGTTGCTCTTCTGTTCTCTTGGCGGCAGGGTTGCGGGATGCCGGCTCCTTTGCCCCTTCCCGCGCTTCACGCAACCCATGCCGGCATCTGGCTGGCGGGCGGCGAGGGGGAGGTAAGGGAGGCGAGCCGCGGCGAAGCGATCTCGCGCGCCGCGGAAACCCCACACCTCCTCCTCAACGCGCCGCTCGTCGGGCAGAGGCTCGGCTACCCGGATTTGAGCGGTCTCGACCTCCTGGAACTGTTCGCATTCCTTCACCCGGCGCGGTTCGCGGTGCCGACTCCTGCAGGGCTTGGCCGAGTGCTGGGGCTCGAACCTCCCGCAAACCAAGCCGAGGCGGCGGCATCGCTCCAGCGCATTGCGGAACGACTGCTTGCCGTTCTCGCTGACCCCGACTGGGTCGAACGTGAAGGCGCATGGACGTCGAACGCGACACTGCAGCGACTCGGCTGGGGCTGGGCGTCCTTGATCGGGGCCCGTCTCGAGCGACCGGAGCGCGGGGAGCGGATGCTCTTCTCACGGCTCAGGCAGTGGGACGAAACGGCCGAGCGAGCGCCGCCGCGAACAATCCTGGTCGATCCCGCCGATGCGCGGGCGAAGCTCGATCAACTGACCGGCAGCGCCGAAGTGCGCGAGGGTCAGCGGGCGATGGCAGAGGCGGTCACGCAGATATTCGCGCCCAAGCCGGCCAGGGGAGCGACCAACCTACTTCTCGCCGAGGCCGGGACGGGCATCGGCAAGACCCTCGCCTACCTCGCACCCGCTTCGCTGTGGGCGGAGCAGGCGGGCGGGACGGTGTGGGTTTCGACGTTCACCAAGGCGCTTCAGCGCCAGCTTGACGGGGAGGGGCCGAAGCTGTTCGCCGATCCGGACGAGCGAGCGCGCAGGATCGTCGTTCGAAAGGGCCGCGAGAATTATCTGTGCCTGCTGAATCTGGAGGATGCGCTGCAGGGGGCGTTCTCCGGGCGTGCGGCAATCCTCGCGCAGCTGGTCGGGCGGTGGGCCGCCTACACCAAGGACGGCGACATGGTGGGCGGCGATCTGCCCGGTTGGCTGCCGAGCCTGTTCCGCCGCACGGGCGCGACCGCGCTGACCGACCGGCGGGGCGAGTGCGTCTACGCCGGCTGCCCGCATTACCGCCGCTGCTTCATCGAGCGCGCCGAGCGGGCGAGCCGCGACGCTGACCTCGTCATCGCCAATCATGCGTTGGTGATGGTCAATGCAGCACGCGCGCGGGAAGATGCGCCCGGCCGCATCCTGTTCGACGAGGGCCATCATCTGTTCGACGCCGCGGATTCGACCTTTGCGGTCCACTTCGGCGGCCACGAAGCGATCGAATTGCGCCGCTGGATCGTCGGGCCGGAGGGCCGCTCGCGGGGACGGCGGCGGGGCCTCGCCGCGCGGCTGATGGATGTCGCTTCCTATGACGAAGAGGGCGGGCGCGCGCTCGACTCGGCAGTCGAAGCGGCAAGGGCGCTTGTGTCCGACGGATGGCTTCAGCGGCTGGTCGAAGGCGCGCCCTTCGGCCCGATCGAGGCGCTGCTTTTGCAGGTTCGCGGCAGTGTTTATGCGCGGGCGAAGGCGCAGGAGGCCGGTTACGGCCTTCAGACCGAGCTCGCGCAGCCCGATGGGGCGCTCGTCTCGTGCGCCGTTGCCGCGACGCAGGCGCTCGAAGCTTTGCAAAAACCGCTCACTGCTCTCGCAAGACGGCTTGAGGCGGTGCTCGAGGACTCACCCGACTGGCTCGACAGCCAGGCGCGGGCGCGGGTCGAAGGGGCGATCCGCGGTGCCGCCTGGCGGTGCGAAACGATTGCCGCCTGGATCGCGCTGCTGGCGCGTATCGGCGGCGAAGCTGATCCCGAATTCGTCGACTGGCTTGCTGTCGAGCGTGTAGACGGGCGCGAATATGACGTCGCGATCCATCGGCACTGGCTCGACCCGACCAAGCCGCTCGCCGGGGCGGTCATCGCGCCCGCCGAGGGAGTGCTCATCACCTCGGCGACTCTGCGCGGCGGTGAAGGCTGGCCCTCGGCTGATGCGCGAACCGGCGCGCTGCACCTGCCAGGCCCGGCGCAGTATTTCGAGGCGGAGAGCCCGTTCGACTATGCGAGCTGCTCCGAAGTGCTGATCGTCACCGATGTTCGACAAGGCGAGATCGCCTCGCTTGCCGGCGCCTATGCGAGGCTGATCGCTGCGGCCGAGGGCGGTACGCTCGGGCTGTTCACGGCGATTCAGCGGTTGAAGGCGGTGCATGCGCGAATAGCCGATCGGCTTGCTCGCGATGGGCTGCCGTTACTGGCCCAGCACGTCGATCCGATCGACGCGGGCACATTGGTCGACATTTTCCGCGACGATCCGCGCGCATCGCTGCTCGGAACCGATGCGCTGCGCGACGGAGTCGATGTGCCCGGCGATTCGCTTCGCCTCGTCGTGATGGAACGGGTGCCATGGCCGCGTCCGACGGTGCTTCACGCGGCGCGGAAAATGGCCGGAGGAGGAAGCGCTTACGACGATCGGGTGGTGCGCGCGCGACTTGCCCAGGCGTTCGGCCGACTCATCCGCCGGCAGGGGGACTGCGGCTTGTTCATCGTGCTTTCGGCCGCTTTCCCGTCGCGACTCTTGTCGGCCTTTCCAGCAGGAGTGCCGGTTGGCCGGGTGCCGCTCGATCAGGCGATCGCGCGGGTGCAGCAGAAGCTGACCGGAACCTCGGTTTCACAGGCGATTGAGTTCGCGAAATGACGCTCCTCACGATCATTCGCCACGCCAAGTCGAGCTGGGACGACTTGGCACTCGACGATTTCGATCGGCCGCTCAACAAGCGCGGGCGCAGCGCCGCAAGGCAAATCGGAAGAGAACTCAAGAATCGCCGCTTCAGGTTCGACCTGGTGCTCGCCAGCCCCGCGAAGCGCGTTCGCGAAACCCTCGAAGGAATAGAGAAAGGATATGGCGAGACGCTTCCGGTGCAATTCGAGCCAGCAATCTATGAAGCGAGCAAGAAGTCCTTATTCGAGCTGGTGCGGCGCATTCCCGAAAGCGCGCAAGCGCCAATGCTGGTCGGCCATAATCAGGGACTGGAAAGACTTATCCTCGCGCTCGCGGCGCACGACGCTCGCGGCCTGCGCGACCGGGTAGAGGCGAAATTCCCAACCGCCGCGGTGGCGCTGATCGAATTTCCGGAGGCCCGCTGGGCGGAAGTGATGGAAGGCTCGGGGCAGATCCGCGAGCTGATCCTGCCGCGCGAGCTGGATTAGCGCTCGAGCGCGTCGGCGAGGCGGTTACGAAGCGCGATCAGCCGGAAGACGTCGATTCCGGCGGCTTGCCCGTCTTCAGCAAATGCGACCGGCGGCGAAGCAGGCGCTTGGACCGGCTTGCCCTCCTTGTCGCGAAGCAGCTTCTGGACTCCGCGGACAGTATAACCTTCCTCGGTCAGCAGGCGGTGGATGCGCCGCGCGAGCGCGACGTCGGCCGGTCGGTAGTAACGCCGATTGCCGGCACGCTGCATCGGCTTGAGTTGCGGGAACCGTGTTTCCCAGTAGCGCAGGATGTGCTGGGCCACGCCGAGCTCCTGCGATAATTCGCCGATCGTCAGAAAAGCGCCGGGGTCCTTGTCGCCGGCGAGACTCAAGATCAGCCCTTCGCGATTTGGTCGCGCATGATCTGGCTGGCGCGGAAGGTCATCACCCGCCGCGGCGCAATCGGCACCTCGACCCCGGTCTTGGGATTGCGGCCGACCCGCTGGCCCTTGTCGCGCAGGATGAACGTGCCGAAGCCCGAGATTTTGACATTCTGCCCCATCGCGAGCGAGTGGCACATGTGATGGAGCACCCGCTCGACCACCCCCGCCGATTCCGCCCGCGACAGGCCGAGCCGTCGATGAACGACGTCCGCGAGGTCCGCACGCGTAAGAGTGCTGGCGGTGTCCTCTTCCTTGTTGATCCGCGCGATCCCGAGATCGGCCATTTGATTCTCCGTCGTGGAACGGCGTCCCCCCGCCGCTTCAATTACGTTTTCGTAACGGAATTCCGTCCTGTCGGCAATTCGGCTTGTCACTTGATATTCCAGATTTTTCAATATCTGAGCGCCGCCGCGCCCCATGTAAAGCCACCTCCCATCGCTTCCAATACGACGATATCGCCGCGCTTGATTCGCCCGTCCCTGACCGCGGTGTCGAAGGCGAGCGGAACCGATGCAGCCGATGTGTTGGCATGTTTATCGACGGTCATGACCACCTTTTCGGCTGGAAGTCCCAGCTTCCTGGCCGTCGCATCGAGAATTCGCGCGTTTGCCTGGTGAGGGACGACCCAATCGACGTCGGCCGCGTTCAGCCCCGCGCCCTCGAGCACTTCGTTGAGCACCTCAGCAAGATTGATGACGGCGTGGCGGAACACCTCGCGGCCCTTCATTCGCAGCTTGCCGACGGTTCCGGTTGTCGACGGGCCGCCGTCGACGAACAGCAGATCGTTATGACGGCCGTCGGCGTGGAGCCTCGTCGCGAGAATGCCGCTGTCGCTTTCCTCGGCGCTCAGCACCAGCGCCCCAGCGCCGTCGCCGAACAGCACGCAAGTGGAGCGGTCGCTCCAGTCCAGGATCCGGCTGAACGTCTCGGCGCCGATCACCAGCGCCTTCTCCGCATTCCCCGAACGAAGCATCGAATCCGCGACGGACAGCGCATAGAGAAATCCGGTGCACACGGCGTGCACATCGAAGGCGATGCAGTCGTTCAGCCCGAGCGCCGCCTGGACCTTCGTCGCCGTCGACGGGAAGGTCTGGTCCGGGGTTGCGGTCGCAAGCACGATCAGGTCGATCTGGGCGGCATCCACTCCGGCATGGGCGAGCGCCCGGCGCGCGGCCTCGGTCGCAAGGCTCCCCGTCGTCTCTCCGTCACCGGCAATATAGCGGCTGCGGATGCCGGTGCGCTCGACAATCCATTCGTCGCTCGTATCGACGCTTGTAGCGAGCTCGTCGTTCGTCACCTCGCGCCTTGGCAGCGCGCTGCCGACGCCCACAACAACCGATCGTCTCACTCGACGGCCTCACCGGCAAAGGCGTGCGCGCGGAAATTGTCGAGGTCGTCGCCGATTTTCCGGGTGATGTCATTGCGGACCATGCTCGCCGAGACGCGAATCGCGTTGGCGACGCCCTTCGGATTGGCGGAGCCGTGACTCTTCACGACCAGGCCGTTGAGGCCAAGGAAGACCGCTCCGTTATGATTGTTCGGATCGAGGTGGACCTTGAGCAGGTTGAGCGCGGGCCGCGACAGCGCGAAGCCGGCCTTCGACCGAAGCGAGCTCTTGAACGCCCGCCGCAGCAGGTCGGTGACGAAGCGCGCCGTCCCTTCGGCTGTCTTCAACGCGATATTGCCGGAAAAGCCATCGGTCACGACGACGTCAACCTCGCCGCGCGACAGCTGGTCCCCCTCGGTGAAGCCGTCGAAGCGGAAGGGCAGATAGTCGGCTTCGCGGAGCAGAGCGGCGGCGTCCTTGAGCTCGTCGGTGCCTTTCAATTCCTCGGTGCCGATGTTGAGGAGCTTCACCCTTGGTTCCGGAAGGCCGAGCACGCAGCGCGAATAAGCAGCGCCCATGACCGCGAACTGGACCAGGTTTTGGGCATCGCATTCGGTGTTGGCGCCGAGGTCGAGCATGATCACGTCATTCTCGCCGAGCGTCGGCAGGAGCGCCGCCAGCGCTGGACGGTCGATTCCCGGCATGGTCCGGAGCGCCAGCTTGGACATTGCCATCAGCGCGCCGGTATTCCCGCCCGATAGGGCAGCGTCGGCAACGCCCTCCTTGACCGCGTTGACCGCCATTCCCATCGAGGTGGTGCGGGCGCGGCGAATCGCCTGACTCGGCTTTTCGCTTGGCGAGATCGCTTCGAGCGAGTGGACGACCTGCGAACGGCCGACGAGATTACGGTGCTCGCCGATCTGCGCCTCGACCTGCCGCTCATCGCCGTAAAAGGTGAACTGGAGCGACGGGTCCTTCTTGATCGCGCGCGATGCGCCGGCGATCATCGCCGCCGGGCCGCTGTCGCCTCCCATGGCGTCGATGGCGATGCGCGGGCCGTCAGCCATTCGCTATCGCCCCCTTCGGTCGCTCGCGCCGTTCAGGCCTCGGTCGCAACGACCTCGCGGCCGTTATAATGGCCGCAGGCCGAGCACATGTTGTGGGGCAGCTTCAATTCGCCGCAGTTGGGGCATTCCTGGAACGCCGTCGGCTTGAGCGCATGATGGCTGCGGCGCATGTTCCGCTTGGACGGCGAGGTTTTTCTCTTGGGGACAGCCATTGCGGCACCTTCAAATGCAATTCGGACATCAATAAAAAATTGCGACGATCTGCGCCTCGTCTCGGCAGGGTTCCTTTTTCGGGTACCCCGCGGGTGGCGGCCGGATCGTCGCGAACCGCGGCCCCTATAGCGGAAGTGGCTGATGTTGCAAGCTCGTGCTGCGGGTGCGAGACCTGAAAGTGAGGGCCGTTGGCCAATGAGCGCTGTTTCCGGTCTTCCTTGCGCAGTCGGTCAATGATGGGGGTTTGAATGGCAAAGCCTGGCATAGCCTATTCGCTGCCCGTTTCACTCGTCCTCGCCGCCGCATCGGCGCCAGTCAACGCCGACCCGCAGCCGGCCTATATGAACCCGGCGCTAGCGCCCCCGACACGAGCCGCCGATCTCGTCAGCCGAATGACGCTCGATGAGAAAGCGTCTCAGATGGTCAACCATTCGCGGGCGATCCCCCGGCTCGCAATTCCCTCCTACGACTGGTGGAGCGAGGCGCTTCACGGAGTCGCGGCCAAAGGAACGAGCGAGTTCCCGGAGCCGATCGGCCTCGCGGCGACGTTCGACACCGCGGGGATCCGCCAAATGGCGCAGGACATCGGCGTTGAAGGTCGGATCAAGCACGACCAGGCGATAAAGAGAACCGGCCATTCGAGCACCTTCGAAGGACTCGATTTCTGGGCGCCCAATGTGAACATCTTCCGCGATCCGCGGTGGGGCCGTGGACAGGAGACTTATGGCGAAGATCCGTATCTGACCGCCCGCATGGCTGTCGCATATGTCACTGGAATGCAGGGGACCGACCCGCGCTATTACCGTGCGATCTCCACGCCAAAGCATTACGCCGTTCACAGCGGGCCGGAGCCGACCCGGCACTTCGCCGACGTGGACGTCAGCAAGCACGACATTGAGGACACCTATCTGCCCGCGTTCCGGGCCGCGGTCGTTGAGGGCCACGCCGGGTCGGTGATGTGCGCCTACAACGCAGTGAACGGCGAGCCCGCCTGTGCAAGCCAGTTCCTGATGGAGCATATCTTGCGCGGCGCCTGGCATTTTGGCGGCTATGTCGTCTCCGACTGCGGCGCGATCCATGACATATTCGAAGGACACCGATTCCGGACCAGCCAGGCCGAAGCCGCGGCGGTCGCAGTCACGCGCGGCATGGATAATGAATGCATCACCTTCGGAGAAGTCACGGGGCAGGACGACTATCAGCCCTACATCGATGCGATGCGGAACGGTCTCCTTCCCCACAGGATCGTCGATAGGGCGCTGACACGGCTGTTTAGCGCGCGGATCCGGCTGGGAATGTTCGACCCGCCCGCGCTGGTCCCCTACAGAAATATCCCGGAAGGCGAGCTAGACAGCCCGGCCCATCGGCAGCTCGCGCTGAAGCTCGCCGAGGAATCGATGGTGCTGTTGAAGAACGACGGGGTCCTCCCACTCAAGGGGGCGAAGCGGATCGCCGTGGTTGGTCCCCTCGCTGAGCAGACCGACGTGCTGCTCGGCAATTACCACGGCACGCCGACGCATGTTGTCTCGGTGCTCGAAGGAATGAGAGCGGCGTTTCCGGAAGCGCAGATCACCTATGTGCCGGGGACGCAGTTCCTCTCGAACCAAGGCGGGCCGATCCCGCCGGGCCTGGTGACCACGGTGGCCGGGCAGCCCGGCTTCGACGCGGAATACAGGCTCGCCGACCCTTCCAGTGCGAAGGCGCCCCCGGCTGCGACTCGAGTCGAAAGCGACGCGAACATCAGCAGCCGCTCCATTCCCGCGGCAGTCGCCGGCAAGGCATTCAACGTCCGCTGGACGGGTCTTCTGAATGCGTCGCGCACCGGTGACTACCGGATCGGCATCAAGGCCAGCGGCACCGCCCGGGTCAGCATCGCCGACCGCATGATCGCGCAGACCTATGGCGGGTCCAGCATCGGGCGAGTTCACCTCGAACGAGGCGAGCCGGTCAAGCTCAACGTCACCTACGAGCACCGCCCGGGCGCGGATGTCGCCGCTGAGCTCCTCTGGGCGCCGGTCAATGACTCGCCCGATCCAGCGGCGGTCGCGACCGCGCGGCAGGCGGACGTGGTTGTCGCCGTGGTGGGTATCACGAGCGCGCTCGAAGGCGAGGAAATGCCGGTAAGCGAGCCTGGCTTTGAAGGTGGCGATCGAACCAGCCTCGACATACCGCAGGCTGAAGAAGCGCTGGTCCGCGCTGTCGCCTCGGCGGGCAAGCCGCTCGTAGTCGTGCTGATGAACGGAAGCGCGCTGGCGGCGCGATGGGAGAAGGAGCATGCCAACGCGATTGTTGAAAGCTGGTATTCCGGCGAGGAGGGCGGGCGAGCAATCGCCAACACGTTGAGCGGTGCAAACAATCCCGCGGGGCGGCTACCAGTCACCTTCTACAAAGATATCGGCCAGCTGCCCAATTTCGAAGATTATTCAATGAAGGGACGCACCTACCGCTATTTCACCGGAACGCCGCTGTGGCCGTTCGGCTACGGACTGAGCTTCACGACGTTCCATTATAGTGGGCTGACCCTTCCGACAAAGCCCGTCAAAGCGGGGGCGCCGGTGCATGCCTCGGTCGTGGTGATGAACAGCGGCACAGTCGCTGGGGACGAGGTGGTGCAGCTATACCTCAGCTTCCCCGATGTTCCCGGCGCTCCGATACGCGCGCTTCGCGCTTTTCGCCGAATCCATCTCGAGCCCGGAGCGAGCGAGAGGATCGCCTTCGATCTCAAGCCGCGCGATCTTAGCATGGTGACCGGCAACGGAGACATCATCGTGCCGGCGGGCACGTATCAACTGTCCCTTGGCGGCGGTCAGCCGAACTCGGGCCTGCCGACGGTGACTGGCGCCTTTTCAATATCGGGCCAGACGAAGCTTCCGGAATGAGCTAATGCGCGGGCTTCAGCCAGCCGTGCATGCCCAGCCAGCTTACAAAAGCATCGAACCAGCCGGTGCTGGTCGTGGTCTTCTGATACATGCCGAAGCCGTGGCCACCCTGTTCGTAAAGATGGAACTCGACGGGGCGCCTGGCGGCCATCCAGCTCTGGATCAGACCCGTGCCACCGTGGCCAAAGATCGGATCATCCGCGGCGAGCGCAACGAACATCGGGGGAGCATTGGGCGGGACCGCCACCGGCGCCAGCGGACCATAGATGATCCCAATGAAGGCTGGCCTGGAGTCGGTTTCATGCAATGCGGTCCGGAGCGTAAGCATTGCGCCGGCGGAGAAGCCGATCATTCCGACGCGGCGCGGATCAATATGCCACTCCCCCGCGCGCTTGCGGACAAGGGCAAAGGCTGCACGGGAGTCGGCAAGCTGCGGCTCAAGCGACGGCTCTGGACGCTTGGAGTTCGGCTGCTGCCGAGCCCTGCCGGCGCCGGCGAACATGTCTCGCATCGACTGTTCAAACGTTCCCATATCCGCGGGCGTCGGGATGAGACGGTACTTGAGCACGAACGCCGCGACACCCCTTGCCGCAAGGGCACGCGCAACGTCGGAACCTTCGTTTTCCATCGACAGCGAGCGAAAGCCGCCGCCCGGCGCAACGATCACCGCAGTGCCGGTCGCCTTCGCGGGATCGGGAAGGAAGGGCGTGAGGGTCGCAACCGAGACGTTGCGGGCAAAATTCCGATCGTACTGGCGGTACCAGCTTTCGGGCGCCGCCGCGCCGGGCAATGGTCCCGTTTTGAGGAGAATGGCGTTCGTCTGCGGTGGAACAGGGATCGGAGTCATCGAGTCGTTCTGCGCTTGCGCTGGCGTTGCAAGCGACAGGGCCGTGACGGTCCAGAAAGCCAGTAAATGCTTATTCATGGGGACATCCTTACCTGATCATATCGCTCCAGCTGCAAGTACCGCGTCGCCGACGAACGGATTGGTCGAGCGCTCGTGACCGAAGGTGGACATGGGCCCGTGGCCGGGAACGAAGGCGGTCTCGTCGCCCATCGGCCAGAGCTTCTCGGTGATGGAGGCGATCAGCTGCCGCTGGTTGCCATGGGGGAAGTCCCACCGGCCGACCGAGCCCTTGAAGAGGACGTCACCGACCAGCGCCAGCTTCGATTCTGGATGATGGAAGACGATGTGCCCGGGCGTGTGGCCGGGGCAATGACGCACGTCGAAAGCGAGCTCGCCAACGCTGACCTGGTCGCCGTCCGCCAGCCATCGCGATGGCTCGAACGATCGGCCCGTGATTGCATATTTGGCTCCGTCCTCGGCCAGCCGTTCGATCCAGTAGATGTCGGCCTGATGCGGACCTTCGATCGGGACACCAAGCTCCTCGGCTAGAATTCCGGCGCTTCCGCAATGGTCGATATGGCCGTGGGTCAACAGGATCTTCTCGATCGTCACCCCGGCCCGCGCTGCGGCGGCCTTGACGCTCGGAAGGTCGCCGCCGGGGTCGACGAATGCGCCGCTCATGCTCGCCGTGCACCACAGCAAGGTGCAATTCTGCTGCAGCGGAGTCACCGGAATGATGGCAGCCTTGAGCGGAGGCTCGGTCATTTCCAGATGTTGTTGGGGTCGAGGGCGTGCAGCCGGGCCGTGGCCGGTGGCTCGTTCTTCATCGACTCGGCGACTGCCTCCGAGCGCCTCATCACTCGAAGCAAATTCCCGCCGGCGAGCTTCGAGAGATTCTCGTCGCTCCACCCGCGGCGGATCAGCTCGGCGAACAATAACGGATAGCCGGTGACGCTGTTCATGCCCGGCGGTGCGCCGTCGTAGGGGATGCCGTCGAGATCGCCGCCGATCCCGACATTGTCGTGGCCCGCGACCTTGGCGATGTGCTCGATGTGGTCGGCGATGATGCCGACGCCGGTAATGGGCGCGGGGTGCGCCTTTTGCCAGTCGGCGAGCTTCGCTTTTCGGAGGTCTGGCTGGCCAGTGTAGAGATCGGCGAGTCGGGCGGTCTCGGCCGCCTCGTCGGCCTCCCATTCGCGGTACGGCTCCCAAAGATGGCCGAGGTAGAAGTTGACCATCACCACGCCGCCGTTGGACTGCAGCATCCGAAGCACGTCGTCAGGAACGTTGCGCGGATGATCGGCGAGCGCCCGCGCGTCGCTGTGGCTGAAGATCACCGGCGCCTTGCTTGCCCGGATTGCCGCGCGCATCGTTTCAGGCGAGACGTGGGCGAGATCGACCAGCATGCCCAACCGATTCATCTCGTGGATGACGATCCGGCCGAAGTCGTTGATCCCGTGATATTCGGGATCGTCGGTCGAGCTGTCGGCAAACTCGTTGTTCTTGAAATGGGTCAGGGTCATGTAGCGCGCGCCGAGCTCGTAGAAGGAGCGCAGCGCGGCGAGGCTTCCACCGATCTGGTGGCCGCCCTCGACGCCGATCAGTGAAGCGATCTTTCCGCTCTTGTGGATGCGGACGATGTCGTCGGCGGTGCGGGCGAGCTCAAGGTCGCCCGGATAGGCTTTGATCAGCCGCTTTACGACATCGATCTGCTCGAGCGTATCGCGGATCGCATTGTCGCCGGTGACTTCGGTCGGAACATAGACCGACCAGAATTGAGCGCCGAGCCGACCCTCGTGAAGCCGCGCCATGTCGGTCATCAGCGGGTGCCCCGGGCGCTGGTCGGTTCCGCTCGCGAGACCTTCGACGCTGAGGCCATAATTCTCGCGAAGCTGCTCTGGAAGGTCGTTATGGCCGTCGATCAGCGGCGTCGCCTTGAGGATTCGGTCGATCCGCGCCTGGACCTTGGGATCGATCTGCTGGGCGATGGCTGGTGAAGACATGAGCATTGCGGCGATGATGAGGAGCATAGCCTTGGCTGTCATGGCGAAGGTTTAGAAACAGCCGCGGGGCTAAGCAATGTGGGGGCTTGTCCTTTGCCTCGCCGCCGTTGATGAATAAGAGTGATGAGCGACCTTGAAGAGACGATGCAGTTCGACCCTGACGAGGGAATCGCAAATCTCGACATGCACCTTGATCGGCTGAAGTCGGCGGCCGAAGCCGAGGGCTTCAAGTTCGACCGCCATGCCGCGCGCAACGAGCTGCAGGCGGCTACCTTCGGGAAGCGGCGGCGTGCGATCGCCCGCCTGCTGCTGTCGCCGACCGGGGCGATGGCGATCGAGGTCCGCTCCGCTTAGGCGGCCAACGGGAAGCGGAGCAGCCGGTCGGAGACGGGCACCAGCGCCGCCGCTTTGCCGCCGACGCTCCCAAGAATTTCCGGATGATGCGCGTCGAGGCCGCCGGTGAGCGATCCGAACGCCGGCATGATGGTCTTGGTGGCCGAAGTGACGAAGCAGCGGCGCGACACGCGTCGGCCGCAAAGATTCAGCCGCAGTTTGGGATGATAATGGCCCGAAATTTCGTGCCGGGGTTCTTCGCGAAGTGCTTCGTGGCGGAGGATGATCCCGCCGATTTCGACTTCCTCCTCGATCCGGCCGCCGCAATGATCGGCAAAGCCCGGATCGTGGTTGCCGACAATCCAGGTCCAGTCGAGCTTCGAGGTAAGACCGCATAAAAGTTCGCGCGCGCCAGACTGCAGCCGGTCGCAGCCGAACTGGTCGTGGAAGCTGTCGCCGAGGCAGTAGAGGCGGGTCGCGCCGGTCCGCTCGACCTCCGCTGAGAGCGCGACCAAGGTCGCATGCGAATCATAGGGCGGAAGGAACTGGCCAAATCGCGCGAACCAGCTTGCCTTTTCGAGGTGCAGGTCGGCGACAAGAAGCGCCGATTGAACGGGCCAGAACAGCGCTCCATCGGCCGTGGCTTTGAACGTTTCGCCTGCGAACGAAAAGGGAACCATGATTCGCGTCATTGCGAGGAGCAAGCCGAGAAGCAATCCATTTTCGGTTCACGCGAAGGCGCGAAGATTATGAAGCGGCTTTGCGTCCCTCGTTCGTACGCTCGCGCCTTTGCGGCAAACTGGAAATCCCGGATTGAAGCGCCGGCGTTCGCCGGCCCGCAACCTCGGCGACGCTACCGCTTATTCGTAATCGCCGCCCGACGGGGTCGGACGCGGGGGAGCGGCGGCGGTGAGGCGCAGCGCTTCGGCCGCCTCGCTCAGCGACGCCAGCTCCTCGGTCTCGTCCTCTTCGTCAATCCGAACCTTCTGCAGGTTGGTGACCACCGATTCCTCAAGATCCCTCGGGCGAACCATCTCGTCGGCGATCTCGCGCAGGGCCACGACCGGGTTCTTGTCGCGGTCGCGGTCGATGGTCAGGTCCGCACCCCCCGAAATCTGTCGCGCGCGCTGCGCCGCGAGCAGGACCAGGTCGAACCTGTTCGGGATCTTGTCGACACAATCTTCAACCGTAACGCGCGCCATTTGTCGCTCCGCAAAGCTATTCCAGACCAGGAATATGGGATGTGGGGGAGGCGGCGCCAATAGCTTGCAGAGCCACGAAAAGTCAACAAATCTGGGCGCGATGTCCGACCAGACCGCCTCAGCAGCGACGAGCTCGCCGATTCGCGCCGAAATCGCCGGCAATCGTCTCCAGCTGATCGAGACCGGGCAGGAGCGTTTCCGGCTGCTGCTGGACCTCATCGGCTCGGCGAGGACCAGCATCAAGATGCTGATGTACATGTTCACCCCCGACCAAGATGGCGACGCGGTCCGCGTCGCGCTGACCGGAGCGGCGCGCCGGGGAGTGGACGTTAAGCTCTTTATCGATGGTTTTGGATCGGCGGCGACGCCGAGCTTCTTTACTGAGCTTGCCGAGGCCGGCGGCGAGCATTGCGTGTTCAATCCGAGCTACGGGCGGCGCTACCTGCTCCGCAACCATCAAAAGCTGATCGTCATCGACGGCTCGACCGTGCTGATCGGCGGAGCGAATATCGACGCAACCTATCTCGACGACCGGAGCGCTGGGCACTGGCGTGACCTATGGCTCCGGCTCGACGGACCCGAAGCCGCGCTCCCGGCCCGTTATTTCGATGCGCTGTTCCGATGGTCGAAACGGCCCAGATCGAGGCTTCGGTCGCTGAAGCGAATGGTCGCCGAATATAACGAGTGGCGCGGACCGCTGCAGTGGAAGTTCAGCGGGCCGTTGAGCGTTCGAAACAGCTGGTGGCGAAGCGTCGGCCGCGACATGAAGCGGGCCTCGCGGCTCGACATGATCTTCGCTTATTTCGCGCCGCCAGGAGCGATGGCCCGGCGCATCGGGAGGGTCGGACGGCGCGGCCGGGCGCGGATCATCAACGCGGCGAAATCCGACAATAGCGCGACGATCGCTGCTGCACGACACAGCTACAGCCGTCTGATCCGGCGTCATGTCGAAATTTACGAATATCAGCCAGCGAAGCTCCACACGAAACTCGCGATCATTGACGACATCGTCCACATCGGCTCGTCGAACTTCGATTACCGCAGCTTCTACATCAATCTCGAGATCATGCTCAGAATCGACGACGCCGCCTTCGCCGATGCAATGCGTGGCTATTTCGAGCGCGAGCTTGCCGACTGCAAATGGATCACGCCCGAGCTCCACAAGCGCAGGGCCAGCCCCTGGCGCCGCTTAAAATGGGCGGTTTCCTATTTCCTCGTGAACGTGGTCGACTATTCGGTGACGCGCCGCCTGAATTTCAGGCTGGAACGCTAGTCTCCGGTTCGCCCTTATACGCCCAGAACAGCGTCGCGGGCGGCACGTTGATCCATTCGAAGCCGCGCCTGATCGGCTCGAAGTACGGCTGGATGAAATCGCGTACTTTGGGGCTGAACTGATAGACAAGGAATGCCCCCCCGGGGCGAATCACCCTCGCGGTCGCTCCTGCAATCGCGTCGCCAACCCCCGGCGGGAGGGTCGAGAATGGAAGGCCCGAAAGCACGTAATCGGCCGAGCCGAGATTACGGTCGGCGAGGATCTGCTCGACGTCCGTGGCCGAGCCGGTGACCGGGACGAATCTCGGATCATCGATATGCTCGCGAAGGTAGCGTGTGAAATCGGGGTTGGTGTCGATCGTCACCAGGGTCGCATCCGAGCCAAGCCGATCGAGCAGGGGCCGAGTGAATGTGCCGACGCCGGGGCCATATTCGACGAACAACTTGGTGTTCGCCCAGTCGACCGGTTCGAGCATCTTGTCGATCAAAACCCGGCTCGACGGGATGATCGAGCCGACCATGACGGGATTTTTCAGGAAACCGCGCAGGAAATGCCACTGCGGGCTCGGGCTTCGGCGGTCGCGGTGGCGCTGAAGTCGGCGCGAACCTTTCAACGTGCGCGCGGGTGAGGTCGACATGAATGCTCCCGTGGGGTGGAAGGTGTAAAGCGGTGGCAAATGCGCCGCCGCTTGGCAAGTTTTGAGAACGCCGAAAGCTCGGCGCCGGGGCACGGCCGTCCTGCGAAATGGGCGATTAATGCGACGAAGGGGTTAAACCTTGCCGCCCTCCCGCGGGTGAAGCATGCCCGGAAGTACGAATCCAATCCCGCCGAGCGGCCGCGTGGCGTCGCTCTTCAGCGTATCCTCGATGCGCGAATATTCTTCGAGCATCTCGGGAGTGACCGATGCGCGAGTCTCGCTGAGCGCGGTCTCGAAATCTTCCATCGTCACCTTAGCCGTGTCGAGCCCGCGGCGAAGCGCGGTCAGCCCTGCGCGACGCACCAGATCCTCAAGGTCGGCGCCGGTGAAGCGGTCGGTCCGCTGGGCGATCTTCTCAAGGTCGACATCGTCGGCAAGCGGCATTGCGCGCGTGTGGATCGCGAGGATTCGGCGGCGGCCTGCGGTATCCGGCGGTCCGACGTAGATCAGCTCGTCGAATCGGCCGGGGCGAAGCAGCGCCGGGTCGATCAGGGTCGGCCGGTTGGTCGCGCCGATGACGACGACATTCTGCAGTTCCTCAAGACCATCCATCTCCGAGAGGATCGTGTTGACCACGCGCTCGGTGACCTGCGGTTCGCCAAGGCCGCCACCGCGAATCGGCACCAGGCTGTCGAGTTCGTCGATGAAGATGATGGTTGGGGCGACTTGGCGGGCGCGGTTGAACAGCCGGGCGATCTGCTGCTCGCTCTCGCCGTACCATTTGGAAAGCAGATCCGACGATTTGGTAGCGATGAAGTTCGCTTCCGCCTCGCGCGCGGCGGCCTTGGCGAGGAGAGTCTTGCCCGTGCCGGGCGGCCCATAGAGGAGGAAGCCCTTGGCCGGCCGGATGCCGAGGCGCCGGAATGCATCGGGATGCTTCAGCGGGAGCTCGACACCTTCTCTCAAGCGGTCACGCGCGGAGTCGAGGCCTCCGACATCGTCCCAGCGGACCTGCGGTGCTTCGACCATCACTTCGCGCATCGCTGATGGCTGGACCCGCTTCAGCGCATTCTCGAAATCGCGAAGCTCGACCGACAAAGCATCAAGGATCTCGGCCGGGATCGTCTCCTCGGCAAGGTTGAGCCTGGGCATGATCCGGCGCACGGCTTCGAGCGCCGCTTCGCGCGTCAGCGCGGCGATGTCAGCACCAACAAAGCCAAAGGTGCGGCGCGCAAGGTCATCGAGATTGACGTCGCTCGCAAGCGGCATCCCGCGCGTGTGAATGCCGAGAATTTCGCGGCGGCCCGGCTGGTCCGGCACCCCGACGACGATTTCGCGGTCAAGGCGGCCTGGCCGGCGAAGCGCCTCGTCGAGCGCCTCGGGTCGATTGGTCGCAGCGATCACCACCGTATTCTGCCGCGGTTCCATGCCATCGAGCAGCGTCAGCAGTTGCGCGACCAACCTTTTTTCCGCCTCGCCGGTCACCTGCTGCCGCTTGGGAGCGATCGAATCGATCTCATCGATGAAGATGATCGACGGTGCGGATTGCGCCGCCTGCTCGAAAATCTCGCGCAGCCGGCGCTCGCTTTCACCATAAGCGGAGCCCATGATTTCGGGGCCAGCGATGTGGAAGAACTTGGCCGAGCTCTCGTTGGCGACCGCGCGGGCGAGCAAGGTCTTGCCGGTGCCCGGCGGACCGTGGAGCAACACGCCCTTGGGCGGGTCGACTCCGAGGCGCTGGAACAGCTCGGGATGGCGAAGCGGAAGCTCGACCATTTCGCGCAGCGCATCGATCGTGTCGCGCATGCCGCCAAGGTCGTCGTAGGTGACGTCGGCGCGGCGCTGGCCGTCCTTCGCCGTATATTCGGGCAGCAGCTCGACGACCGTGCTGGCGTCGATATGGACGATGCCCTTCGGCAGCGCGGTCACGACCACCAGCCGAAGCTCCTGAAGCGCAAACGCCGGAGCGTTGAGCAGCTGGCGGATGTGATCGGGCATGTCGGCGTTGATCCGCTGGTGGCCCGTCGTTGAGACGGTGTCGCCCTCGACCACCGGGCGGCCCGCAAAGGTCCGCTTCAGCGCTTCGGCCGAACCCTGAAGCCGGACGTTCGGCTGAGCCGGTGCGAAGACGACGCGCGTTGCGGGTTTGGATTCCGCCTTTCGAACATCGACGAAGTCGCCCGAACCCACGCCCGCATTCGCGCGCTGCAGGCCGTCGATGCGGATGATATCGATGCCTTCGTCCTCGCCATAAGGGCGGATCGCGCGCGCCGCCGTCGAGCGCTTGCCGGTGATTTCGATGACATCTCCTTCGGCAAGACCGAGATCGTGCATCAGGCCTTCGGGGAGGCGGGCAAAGCCGCGGCCGCTGTCGGCAGGCGGCAGGCTCGCGACCTGCAACCTGCGCGATTTCACCCGGCCGATCGTATCTGCTTCAGGCATTTGCTCTCCCAATCCCGGCTTTTAAGGGGGCCAGGCTCTCATACCGGATACGCAACGACGGCACAGCGGCGCGGTTTCAACAACCGAGTCAATATTTGATCGCCCCGGCGATTTTGCGAACGACCGGGCGAGGAGCGAATCGAGTAGCGCTGGCGCCGAGCTTGTTCAGCAGTCCCGGGACCACCACGGCGCTGTTCCGGTCGAGCCCCCGGAGCCCGGCTGAAACGACCTCCGGCGAGTCCATGGCGACCCGGTCGAACATGGCGTTGCCGCCGAAGCCGGCGACGTCGCCGAACTCGGTGCGGGTCGGACCGGGGCAGAGGCAAGTCACGTGGACGCCGTGCGGTTTCAGCTCCTCGTGAAGCGCCTCGGTCAGTGACAGGACGAACGCCTTGGTCGCGAAATAGACCGCCATTTTCGGGCCCGGCTGGAAAGCCGCTGTAGAGGCGACATTGATGATCCCGCCGGATCGTCCCGCGATCATTTCGGGCGCGATCGCTCGGCAGAGGTCGGTCAATGTCCCAACGTTCAAGTCGATCATCTGCCGCAGCCGCTTCGAGTCGAGCTCGGCGAACTTGCCGATCAGTCCGAAGCCGGCATTGTTGACGAGAAGGTCGACAGTCTCGCCGTTCGCCGCAAGGTCGGCCATCAGCTTCGCGGCGGCATTCGCCTTTGAGAGATCGATCGCAAGCGCGCGAGCATTGCCGAGCTCGGCCGCCAGATTCTCAAGTCGCTCTTTGCGCCTCGCGGCGAGCACCAGTCGATAGCCGCGTTTCGACAATTGGCGAGCGAATTCGACGCCGAGACCCGCCGAAGCACCGGTGATCAGAGCCACCTTCGTCACTGCGAGCAGCCGAAGATCGAGCGGCAATCCAGTCGAGCGCCGCTGGATTGCTTCGCTGCAATCGCAATGACTGGCTTACTCACTCGCTCGCCTTGCCGACAGTCGCCTTGACGATCTTGCCCGGCTCGTTCGGCGGCTCACCGACGGGAAGCGCATCGACATATTCCATGCCGCTCTCCACCTGCCCCCAAACGGTATATTGCCCGTCGAGAAAGCGAGCGTCGTCGAAGCAGATGAAGAACTGGCTGTTGGCGCTGTCCGGGTTGGGGGTGCGGGCCATTGACGCGGTCCCGCGCACATGCGGCTCGCGCGAGAATTCGGCCTTGAGGTTTGGCAGCTTCGAGCCGCTGGTGCCCGTGCCCGTGGGATCGCCGCCCTGCGCCATGAAGCCCGTGATCACGCGATGGAAGAGGACGCCATCGTAAAAGCCGCTGTTGGCAAGCTCGGTGATGCGCTCGACATGGCCCGGTGCGAGGTCTGGCCGCAGCTTGATGACGACGTCGCCGCCGGTCGAAAGTGAAAGGGTCAGGCGGTCGGCGTCGGCCATCGGATGAACTCCAGGTGAAAGGTTCGAAAGAAGCGCGATTTAGGGACGCGTCGGTGGTTGCGCCAGAGCGGCCGCGACCATAGGAGGACCGGAGCGGGTCCAAGCGAGGGAGGCGACATGGCCGAAAACGACCAAATCGCCGCCCCCCTTCAGGATTCCACGCCCAGTGCGGTGATGGATAATGAGACCCGGCTGCGTCCCGAGTTCGTCGACAAGGTCCTCGATTCAGTCGAAGCCGGCGATGACGAAACCGCACGGCAATTGGTCCAGCCGCTGCACCCGGCAGATGTCGCCGACCTGATCGAGCTTGCGGCGCATGACGAGCGCGAAGGGCTGGTCAAGGCGCTTGCCGGGATCATCAGCCCCGACGTGCTCGCGGAAATGAACGATTACGTCCGCGAAGGCCTGCTCGACGAGATGGAGCCGCAGCAGGTCGCGGACATCGCCGGGCAGCTCGAGACCGACGACGCGGTCGCGCTGATCGAGGACCTCGACCGCGACGACCAGCAGGCGGTGCTTCAGCGAATGGAACCCGACGACCGCGCGGCGGTCGAGGAAGCGCTGAGCTATCCGGAGGAATCCGCGGGCCGGCTCATGCAGCGCGACCTGTGCGCCGTGCCGAAGCATTGGAAGGTCGGCGAGGTCATCGATTATCTGCGCTCCACGGCCGAGCTTCCAGACGATTTCTGGGAAGTGTTCGTCGTCAATCCGGACCACCATCCGGTCGGCACCTGCAAGCTGTCGCTGATCCTCAGGACTCCGCGGAACACGCCGGTGACCGAAATCATGCAGAGCGAACAGACGCTGATCCCGGTCGACATGGACCAGGAAGACGTCGCGCTGCGGTTCCAGAAGTACGCGCTCGTGTCGGCTGCAGTCGTGGACGAGGCGGGCCGGCTGGTCGGCATGATCACCGTCGACGACATCGTCCATATCATCCAGGAAGAAGCGGGCGAGGACGTGCTTCTGCTCAGCCAGGCTGGCGACGCCGATATCAATGCCCCGCTTGGCGACACCATCCGCAACCGGATGTGGTGGCTGTTCATCAATCTCGGCACGGCGATCATCGCGGCTGCCGTCGTCGCCGCCTTCCAGGGGACGATCTCGCGGCTCGTCACGCTCGCGGTGATCATGCCGATCGTCACCGGCATGGGCGGCAACGCCGCCACCCAGACCATGGCCGTGACGGTCCGAGCGCTGGCGACGAACCAGCTGACCTCCTCGAACACCTGGCGGATGATCATTCGCGAATGGTGGATCGCCAGCGCAAACGGGCTGGTGCTCGGAATCCTGATGGCGATCGGATGCCAGCTCATCTACCACGACACCGGTCTCAGCCTGGTGTTGTTCCTGGCGATGGTGCTGAACAGCCTCAACGCGGGGCTTTCAGGTGTTCTGATCCCGGTCGGACTCGAAAAGCTGCGGATCGACCCCGCCGTCACGTCCACCGTGTTCGTCACCACGATGACCGACACGCTTGGCTTCTTCTTTTTCCTCGGGCTGGCGCAACTGTTTGGTCTGCACGGCTAAGTTCTTGATTTCGCGCAGCGCCGGCGCGATTTTCGAAAGGTGCCGAAGCTCCATCTGACAAAGGTCGCATTTGCCTGCAGCGACGTCGAAGCCCTGCAGCGGCGGATCGCCAGCCGGACGGCCAATGGAGAGCTGCGGGTAGCCACCCGGATGCGCCCGAAGCGATCGGCCGAGCTGATCGGCGGCAATCTCTACTGGATCGTCAGGCACCGCATCGTCGCGGGCGTCGAAATATTCCGCTTTGAAGACCGTGAGGACGGCCGGATCGACATCGTCTGCTCGGCCGAGCTTCGCGTCGTTCCGCCAAGACCGAGGCGGGCGCATCAGGGCTGGCGCTACCTCGAAGAGGCCGGCGCGCCTTCGCCCGATTGCGATGAGAGCGGCATCGCCGAGCTTCCCCCAGGACTTTACGGCCAACTCGCTTCGCTGGCTCTGGTTTAGTTGGATGGCCGACGTTATCGAGCCCCCGCCACAACAGGGGAGCACGACCATGAGCAGCACGTCATCGTTGATCGATTCGAAGGTCGCCGAGCAAGCGATGCTCAGTCATCCCTTCTATCAGGCATGGACCCAAGGCCGGCTGCCGCTCGACACGCTCCGAGCCTATGCGCGGCAGTATTTCCACCATGTCGACGCGTTCCCGCGCGCCGTCAGCGCAGTACACAGCGCTTGCCCGGACCCGGTCGGACGCCGGATGCTCGCAGAGAATCTCGCCGAAGAAGAGGGCATCGAGGCAGGCAAGCAGGACCATGCGAGCCTCTGGCTGATGTTCGCTTGCGGGCTCGGCGAGAGCGAAGAGGCGGTGCGTGCACAACAACTGAATGAAGAGACCGAAGCACTGATCGGCACGTTTGGGCGGCTGTCGCGCAAATCTTATGCGTCGGGTCTGGGAGCGCTCTATGCCTATGAGAGCCAGTTCCCCCTGGTCGCCGCGGCGAAGATCGAAGGGCTCATCACCCGCTATGGCATCAAGGACGAGGCGACGCTGCGCTTTTTCCGGGTTCACGAGAGCGCGGACGTCGAGCACAGCTCGGTCTGCCGCACGCTGCTCGACCAATTGCCGGAAAGTGAGCGGGAAGAAGCGATCGCGGCCGGCGAGGAGCTCGCCGGCGCTTTGTGGAACTTTCTGTCGGGAGTGGAAGCGCGAGCCTTAGTTCACTGACCGGACTTGCAGCCGCTGACGGTGGTCGAGCCCGTCACTTTCAAGGTGCAGGACGGGCTGCCGCTAAGGCGGATGGTCGCCGGTCCCCACGCGTCGACCCGCGCCGTGTCTGTCGCATTGGCATCGATGGTCGCGGACCCGTCGGCAGTGATATGGACGTCCGGAGCTGACAGATCCTTAGCCTCGAGCGATGAGAGGCCGCGGACGAGCGCGGTGAGCGAGCGCGTTTGCCCCTTGAGCCTGGCGCTCGCCGTCCCGGCGAGGCTCACCTGCATCTGGTCGGCTGCGACGTCGTCGATCTCGGCCGCGCCCGAACCCTCGATGGAGAGAGCGAAGGTCAGGCCCTTCACGCGGTCTATTGCGATGCTTCCTGCGCCCGCCACGTCGGCGTTCGTCAGGTCATGGGTGCCGATGCTGACCTCAACCGGACCGGGGTCTTCGCCTGGATAGCCGCCCCAGGCGCTTGGGTCCGTATGAACCACCAACGTGTCGCCGCGCATCTCCACCGTCACCCGGTCGAGCGCGGTGGGCGAGCCGCTGGCCTTCGCGAATGGCGCAACGCCCGTCGCGATCATGACCTTATAGGGTCCTTCGACCCGGACTTTGGTGAAGCTGGTGATCCCGAAGCCGCGGGTGGCCGCCCCGGCGGGAGCGGCGACGATCAGCGCGGCAGCGGCGACAATTAGGAAGGTGCGCATTGGCCCAGCTTCCACACCTATGGTTAATGAGCGTCTAAGATGCGCTTCATGAACAGTTGGCGCTGCCCGAACCCGTCTTGTTCACATTGCATTTGGCGCCGCCGGAAACATCGACGTCGCCCGAGCCCAGGATGCTGATGTCCGCGGTGCCGCTTGAGCGCGCCCTGATGCTTCCCGAACCCTGGATCAATGTTTTGATCTGCTGAGCCTGGATGGAACTTGCATCGAGATTTCCCGATCCGGCGATTTGATAGTCACCGGTCAGCGCCCGGCCGGTGCCGCCCTTCAAATCGCCCGATCCCGTAACCGTGAGGCCGAGCTGCTGCACGTCCATCGTATCGATGTCGAGCCCGCCCGACCCGGTCACTTCGCCTTCGAACTGCTGGCCGGTGACCCGGTCCACGTGGATGTCGCCCGAACCGGTAATGGTCGCTGCGGTGAGCTTCGGGACGGTGACGACGAAGTTGGCGTTTCCATGCGTACTGAAGCCGAAGTGGAACAGCCCGCCGCTGTGCTCGGGCCGGATGACCAGCTTGTTGCCGTCGACCTCAACGGTCGTCCGGTCGAGCAGTTTCTCTCCGCCTCGCGCCGAAACGCTCGCATTGCTGCCCGTGCGCACGGTCACGTCATAAGGGCCCGCGACCTCGATCTGCTGGAAGTTGCCGACCTCATAGTTGCGGGAGACTGTTGGTCCGCCACCTTCCTCGCGGGCGTGGCAGCCGCCGAGGGCGGCCCATGCGACGGCGAGCGTAGCAGCGGCGATGGTCCTGCGCATGATGATCATCTCCAGCTGTTCTGAACAGACGATAAGGCAAAGAAGTCTTCCGGCAAGCACCTGCTCATGAGCAGTGAAATTCGCCCGAACCGCTGCTGGCGAGGGTGCATTTGGCTCCTCCGGTGACGCTCACGTCGCCCGATCCCGCGACCAGGATGTCGGCCCTTCCAGTCACCTGGACGGAGATATCGCCCGAGCCGCAGACGGAAAGGTTCGCGTCCGTGACGATCATGCGCTCGGCGCTGACGTCCCCCGAGCCCGACGTCTCGATCGTTGCAACCTTCGCTTCGCCCTCGCCGATATGGGCGTCACCCGAGCCGAAGATCGTCAGCCTGACGCTCGCCGCCTCCAGCGCCTCGACCGACAGATCGCCCGATCCGGTCAGCGTTGCCTCCATCTGGCCGCCCGAATAATCCTCGATCAACGCGTCGCCGGAGCCATTGATGATGAGCTTGAACGTCGAGCTTTCGAGCGCGTCGACCAAGAGGTCTCCCGAGCCCATCATCGCCAGCTCGACATTGGTGCTGCGGAGCTTGTCGATCCGAACGTCGCCCGAACCTGATGAGGAAAGCTGGAGCCTCGTGAGATCGATGTCGTCGATTTCGAGATCGCCGGATCCGCTGCTCGAGCAATCGAACTCGCCGGCGTCAACGCGATCGACGGAAACGTCGCCCGAACCGCTCGTCCGGAGCGCGCATAAGTGGGGCACGGTGACCGAGACGCTGACGTCGCCGTCGCAATCTTTGTCATAGCCGATGAAGAGCCGGTCCTCGCGAAGCTCGACGAGAAGGTTCTCGAGCGCCCGTTCGGGGCCGCTGGCACGAATTGAAGCGGCCTCGCCGGTGTGGATTTCGACATCGAACGGACCCGAGACGTCGAGCCGCTCGAATTCGCTGATCTTGAACAAGCGCTCGCCTTGCGGACCGTCATCTTCGTGGAACCTTGCGCCACGAGTCGAGGATGCGATTGCGGACAGGATTTCCATTGCGAACGACCGGGACATCTCAACGTTCCTCATTAGTGTCTTATCACACTAATACGCTTGAACGTGCGAGTCGGCAATGCGAAAAAAAGGGCGCCCGGAGGCGCCCAATGGCAGGCTGGCCGTCGACTGACGGACTGACCCCGGCCAGTCTTATTCAACGGCTTCCTTGCTCTTGTGATGGATAAGCGCGGCCTTGTTGAGGATCTCGAGGATCTTCGCCAGCGCCGACTTCTCGTCGGTCTGCTCCATCGCCGCCAGCTCGCGCGCCAGGCGCGACGAGGCGGCCTCGAAAATCTGCCGCTCGGAATAGCTCTGCTCCGGTGCGTCGTCGGGGCGGAACAGGTCGCGAGTCACCTCGGCAATCGAGGTCAGGTCGCCCGAGTTGATCTTCGCCTCATATTCCTGGGCGCGGCGCGACCACATGGTGCGCTTGATTCTCGGCTTCCCAGTAAGGGTCGCGAGTGCATCCTTCATCGTCTTGTCCGACGACAATTTGCGCATGCCGACCGAGTCCGCCTTGTTGACGGGGACCCGAAGAGTCATCTTTTCCTTTTCGAAGCGGAGCACGTACAGATCGAGACGCGTTCCGGCGATTTCGGTGCTTTGCAGCTCGACGACGCGGCCAACGCCATGCTTGGGGTACACGACATAGTCGCCGACGTCGAAGCTAAGCGCCTTTGTAGCCATTGCTAACCTTTCCATTTGCGGCAGAGAGAGCCGGCGCATCTCGCATCGTCCCCCAAAACGACCCGGCGGTCGCGGCCCTGCTGCCTGTTTCGTGGCTTCCCTTGAATTTAAGGCCGCTGCTGAATCGCAGGCGGCCCCGAATGACGATTTTATATCACAACCGAGCTCAGATTGCGAGTCCGAGCTGGACCGGCTCTGCAAGTGGGGATTCACTTAAGTTATGAAGCCCCAGGCCAAGCAGCCGGATACCTTTCGATAAGGGGTGGAGCAGGGCCAAGAGAGAGGTTCCAGTCGCCGTGAACGTTTCCAGATCGGGCACTGGCCCGGCGAAGCTTTTAGAACGGGTGATGAGCGTGAAATCGCCGAACTTGACCTTCAATGTCACGGTCCGCCCGCAGACATCGGCGCGCTTCACCCGGTCCCAAGCGTAGCCGGCGATACGGGTCAGTTCGTCGGCAAGGCGATCCGGATCGCGCAAGTCCTCGTCGAACGTCCGCTCAGCACTGACCGACTTGTACGGCCGGTCGGGCTTGACCTCGCGCTCGTCGATCCCCCTGGCGATGTGCCAATACCATTGGGCCGAGCTTCCAAACTGGGCCTGGAGCGCTGGCATGCTCCATTCGCGAAGATCGGCGCCGGTGAGAATCCCGAGCCGCTCCATCTTCTTTGCTGTCACCGGACCGACTCCATGGAAGCGCGCGACGGCAAGCGAGGCGACGAACTCCGGCCCCTTTTCCGGCGTGATGACGCACAGTCCGTCGGGCTTGCGGTGGTCGGAGGCGAGCTTTGCGATGAACTTGCAATAGCTGACGCCCGCCGAGGCGGTCAGCTGGCATTCTTCGAGGATACGCCGGCGGATGTCTTCGGCGATCGCCCGGGCGCTGCCGAGTCCATGGCGGTCCTCGGTCACGTCCAGATAAGCCTCATCGAGACTGAGCGGCTCGACGAGGTCGGTATAGTCGAGGAAGATTGCCCGGATCTGCTGCGAGACGGCGCGGTAAACATCGAACCGCGATCTGACGAAGATCAGCTCAGGGCAGCGGCGCTTGGCAGTGGCGGAGGGCATGGCCGAGCGGACGCCATATTTGCGAGCCTCGTAGCTCGCCGCCATGACGACTCCGCGGTGCTGCCCGCCGACTGCGACCGGCTTGCCGCGGAGCTCGGGATCATCGCGCTGCTCCACCGACGCATAGGAGGCGTCCATGTCGACATGGATGATCTTGCGGATGGGGCGATCTGAGTCGGGCACGGCGCGATTTTTCTGTCCTACAGGCGGGTGCCGAGTCCAGCTAAGTCGACACTCATCGCCTGATGCCATCAATCCTACGAAGCGAAGGAAGTGGAAGGACCCCCGTTTTCACTTGTTGGGGGGCGCCAGCTTTGCATCGGGACAAGCATCTGCTTAAGGGCGCGGCCATGAACATCCACGAATATCAGGCCAAAGAGCTGCTTGCGAAATTCGGCGTTCCGGTGCCGGCGGGCTATCCGGCAATGAGCGTCGAGGAAGCGGTCGAAGCTGCCAAGAAGCTTCCCGGACCGCTCTGGGTCGTGAAGGCCCAGATCCATGCCGGCGGCCGCGGGAAGGGAAAGTTCAAGGAGCTTGGCGAATCGGCCAAGGGCGGCGTTCGCCTTGCCCATTCGGTCGATGAGGTGCGCGAGCATTCCGCCGAGATGCTGGGCAAGACGCTGGTCACGGTTCAGACCGGTCGAGCGGGCAAGCAGGTACAGCGACTCTACATCACCGACGGCGTCGACATCGCCAAGGAATTCTACCTCGCGCTGCTGGTCGACCGCGAGAGCGGGCGGATCGCGGTGGTCGCCTCAACCGAGGGTGGAGTCGAGATCGAAAAGGTGGCGCACGAAACGCCCGAGAAGATCAGCACCATCACGGTCGATCCGGCGACCCGCCTGATGCCGCACCACGGCCGCGAAGTCGCGGCCGCGCTGGGCCTCACCGGGGACCTCGCCAAGCAATGCGGCAAGGTGCTCGCCAAGCTCTACGACGCGTTCCTCGGGACCGATGCATCGCAGATCGAGATCAATCCGCTGGCCGTCACCGACAAAGGTCAGTTGATGGTGCTCGACGCCAAGGTCGGCTTCGACAGCAATGCCGATTTCCGCCACCTCGACCTCCAGCAGCTGCGCGACCTCTCGGAAGAAGAGCCGATGGAGATCGAGGCCTCGAAATACGGTCTCAGCTACATCAAGCTCGACGGCTCGATCGGCTGCATGGTGAACGGCGCCGGCCTCGCCATGGCGACGATGGACATCATCAAGCTGGAAGGCGGCGAACCGGCCAACTTCCTCGACGTCGGCGGCGGCGCCAGCAAGGAGAAGGTCACCGCGGCGTTCAAGATCATCCTGAGCGACCCCGCAGTTCAGGGTATCCTCGTCAACATCTTCGGCGGCATCATGCGCTGCGACATCATCGCCGAAGGGATCGTCGCCGCAGCCCGCGAGGTCGAGCTCGACGTGCCGTTGGTCGTCCGGCTGGAGGGCACCAATGTCCAGCAGGGCAAGGACATCCTCGCGCAGAGCGGGCTTCCGATCATCCCGGCGAACGACCTTGGCGATGCCGCTAAGAAGATCGTCGCCGAAGTTAAAGAGGCAGTGCCTGCCTGAACCTTCTCCCCTTCGAGGGAGAAGGATAGGAAGCCTTAGTGAGCGGAGCTAAGTTTGGCGAAGTTGGATGAGGGGTTACCACTCACCCGCTCAGCTTCGCCAAGTCGACTTCTCCCTTAACGGGGGGGAGGTGATGGAGGAACCGAATGAAAGTCCTGGTCGCGGTGAAACGAGTCATCGATTTCAATGTGAAGCCGCGGGTGAAGATGGACGGCTCGGGGGTCGATCTTGCCAACGTCAAAATGAGCATGAACCCGTTCGACGAAATCGCCGTCGAGGAGGCGATCCGCCTCAAGGAAAAGGGTCTGGCGAGCGAGATCGTGGCCGTCTCGATCGGTCCGGCGAAGGCGCAGGAGACGCTTCGCACCGCCCTCGCGATGGGCGCCGACCGAGCGATCCTGGTACAGAGCGATGCGGAGGTCGAGCCGCTCGCCGTCGCCAAGATCCTGGCGAAGATCGCAGCCGAGGAACAGCCGCGGCTGTTCATCCTCGGCAAGCAGGCGATCGACGATGACAATAATGCGACCGGGCAGATGCTCGCCGCGCTGCTCGGCTGGCCGCAGGCCACTTTCGCAAGCAAGGTTGAGGCAGGCGAGGACAATGTCACGGTCACACGCGAAGTCGACGGCGGGCTGGAAACCGAGCGGCTGAAATTGCCGGCGGTCGTTACGACGGACCTTCGCCTGAATGAACCTCGTTATGCCTCGCTGCCGAACATCATGAAGGCCAAGTCGAAGGTGCTCGTGACCAAGTCGCCCGGCGATTATGGGGTCGATGTCGCCCGGCGGCTGGAAACGATCAAGGTGACGGAGCCGGCGAAGCGCCAGGCAGGGATCAAGGTGGGGAGCGTCGACGAGCTGGTCGACCGACTGCACGGGATGGGGATTGCGAAATGAGCGTTCTGGTTCTCGTCGAGCATGACGGAAAGTCGGTCAAGGACGCGACTCTCGCGACGGTGACCGCAGCCTCCAGGCTGGGCGAAGTGCATGCGCTGGTCGCCGGCAACAACACTGACGCGGTTGCTCAAGCGGCGGCAAAGATCGCCGGCGTCACGACGGTATATGTCGCGAGCTCGCCCGCGCTCGAGCACCAGCTCGCCGAGGCCGTCGCACCAGTCGCGGCCAGGCTGATGGAGAGCCACGACGCGTTCGTCGCGCCAGCAACGACCATGGGCAAGAATATCGCGCCCCGCCTCGCCGCCTTGCTCGATGTGATGCAAATCAGCGACATCCTCTCGGTTGAGGGGACGGACACGTTCACGCGCCCGATCTTTGCCGGTAACGCGATCGCCACAGTAAAATCCAAGGATGCCAAGAAGGTCATCACGGTTCGAACGACCGCGTTCGAGAAAGCGGCAACTGACGGCGGCGCAGCTTCGATCGAACAGGTCGATGCGGGCGCGAGCGACGGCAAGAGCGAGTTCGTGTCGCTGGACGCGTCCGAGAGTGAGCGGCCGGAACTGACGAGCGCAAAGGTCATCGTTTCGGGCGGTCGCGCGTTCGGCTCATCCGAGCAGTTCCATTCGCTGCTCGACCCACTTGCCGACAAGCTCGGCGCCGCCGTCGGTGCGAGCCGCGCCGCGGTCGACGCGGGCTATGCGCCCAACGACTATCAGGTCGGCCAGACGGGCAAGATTGTCGCTCCTGAAGTCTATATCGCGATCGGCATCTCCGGCGCGATCCAGCACCTCGCGGGAATGAAGGATTCCAAGACGATCGTCGCGATCAACAAGGACGAGGAAGCACCAATTTTCCAGGTCGCGGACATCGGGCTCGTCGGCGACCTGTTCAAAATCGTCCCGGAGCTGACGGAGAAGCTTTAAACTGGAAAGACCCGCCGCGCCGAGGGAGGCGCGCGACGCGGCGGGCCCGTGCGAAGCCTAGCGCTGGATCGACGCGTTGACGCCCGCCGACTGGCTGGACTGACCCGATCCGCTTAGGCTTGCTGAGGCGCTGCGGCGGCTGGCGGCCGCCGACGCATTGCCAGAGCCGGAGCCGGTTGCAGCGGCCGAGCTCCCGCCGCCAAGGTTCGTTCCGGCGAGCGTACCCGAGGTGGCCTGGTTCATTGCGCCGGTGACCGTGCCGGCGAGGCCGACGTTGCCACCAGCCGAACGATTGCGGCGATCGACCGAGCCGCTGGCGTTGCCATTGGCCGATCCGGAACCGACCGCGCTGACGCTGTTGGCGATCGAGCCTGCGCTGCCCAGCGCGCCGTTCAGGCTGCCGGCGACGTTGCCGACGCTACCGACCGTGCTTCCGAGATTTCCGATGCCGTTTAGCGAACCGCCGAGCGTTCCGCTGACGGCGCCGCTGACCGCACCGCCAACGCTTCCGCCGACATTGCCGAGCAATTGGGCCTGCGCAGGAGCCGCGGCGAACGTGAGCGCCGAGGCGGCAGCAAGGATGAACTTCGTCATGTCATTCTCCTTTGAACTTCTTCTGGGAGCTTCAATGGGCCCCTGAAATTGAGAACGACAATGGCAGGCCACTTCATCCCCGCGACTGCTCATTTATCTGATTCCGACGCTCCTTGGGTCGATTCGGCAATCCGCGCAGACGATGCCGCGGCCGACGCGGCCCTTTCCAGGGCGCGCCTCGGCGGCGAGCCGG
>Ga0157370_10000687_pt1 | contig 42182 bp, 33 predicted proteins | sample C35metaG_FD_113463 | JGI IMG/M metagenome (GOLD analysis project Ga0157370, IMG submission 113463) | Corn rhizosphere microbial communities from Kellogg Biological Station, Michigan, USA - C3-5 metaG | ecosystem: Host-associated > Plants > Roots > Rhizosphere > Soil | place: USA: Michigan...
ATTGATAATTGTTAATTGATAATTGTTAATTGATAATTGTTAATTGATAATTGTTAATTGATAATTGTTAATTGATAATTGATAATTGTTAATTGATAATTGTTAATTGATAATTGTTAATTGTTAATTATCAACTTATTTCTTGTCTATTTTATAAAGTCTTCCCTGATCTGTTACGGCATATAATGCGCCGTCTCCACCTTGCGTAATATCTCTAAAACGCTGTCCTTCGCCTGCCAGAAGTCTTTCTTCCCCAATTACTTTATTATCTTTAATCACCAATCTTGCGATATGTGTAGCGCTTAAAGAGCCTATAAAAAGATTGTTTTCCCATTCCGGTACACGGTTTCCGGTGTAGAACGTCATACCGCTTGGAGAAATAACCGGATCCCAATAATAAACTGGCTGTTCCATTCCTTCTTTCTGCTGAATAGCATCACCAATTGGCTGTCCGCTGTATTCAATTCCGTAAGTAATAGTAGGCCATCCGTAGTTTGAACCTGCTTTAAGACGATTTAATTCATCTCCTCCTCTTGGTCCGTGTTCGCTTTGCCAGATTTCTTTCGTAACCGGATGCATTGCCAATCCCTGTGGATTTCTATGTCCGTATGTATACAATTCCGGTAAAGCTCCTGCTCCGCTAAAAGTTGGATTTCCGGAAGCCTGCTGTCCGTCTTTTGTAATTCTTAGTACTTTACCCAAACTTGCTGTGAGCGATTGCGCCAAAGGTCTGGTTTGTAAAACAGAACGTTCTCCGGTACTTACCACCAGGTTTCCTGATTGATCAAAAAGAATACGTCCTCCATAATGCAAATCACTAGGATTTGCCGGGCTTGAACGATAAATAACTGTTGCGCCTTCTATCGTTTTTTCGTTAGCTGCCAGTTTTCCTTTTGCAACAGCAGAAATATTTCCGCCTGTTACCGCTTCAGAAAACACCCAGTAAATCATTCTGTTCGTTGCAAAATCAGGATCAAGACATAAACCTAACAAACCTCCCTGACCTGCAGGATTTACGGCTGGTAATCCTGTAATAGGTTCGCTCACGACTCCGGCAGTTGTAACAATACGCAAAGTTCCTGTTGTTTTTTGAGTTACCAAAAGTCGTCCGTCTGGAAGTGCTTTAACGCCCCACGGACTGGTTAGCGCGCTGGTAATAATATCCGCTTTAAATTCTGTATTAGTTTTCAAACCGCTAATTCTGGTTTGTCCGCTAAATGCAGGTTTATATTGTGTATTCGCTGGATTCGTTTCTACAGGATCTGTTACTGTTCCGCCTCCGTTTCCAGGAGTGTCATCATTGTTAGAACAGCTAAAGGCAAATAATGCACCTGAAAGAATGAAAATGTACTTTAAATTTTTCATAGTAGTTATTTATTAAATTAATTTGTGTTATAACTCCAAATATCGAAAATAAAAAGCGAGAAATTTTATATAATTTAAGGTATAACTTACAGAATTTTATTGATAAAAAAAAGTCCAATTCATAAGAATTGGACTTTTTTTACTTTTTAAAATAGAATTTTACCAGCTGTATTTCAATATCAATCTTGCATTAAACGGTGTTCCTGCAGTAAAATGAATTTCTTCAACAGGATCTGTTTCATTGGCTAATCTTGATTCTGTTAAGAATTGTGTTTCTTTCCATTTTGTATTAAAAATGTTGTCAATGTTTACTCCTATTGATACTTTTTTAATTTGATAGTTTACAGAGAAATCAGTAATGCAATAACCTTTGGCCACAACCGAATTGTCTTCATTTGCCGGGCGATCGCCCAAGAATCTTGTTCTTAAACTTCCAGAAAATCCTTTTAAGTTTTTCACCGAGAATCCGTTTACTAAAGTATTAACCGGAGCAAGCGGTAAATAATCCTCCCCATTTGGTTCGTCTATTGATCTTGCGTGAGTATAAGTATAGTCTGTGTTCCAGAATAACCAATTGGTTAATTGATATCTAAAACCAAAATCGAATCCTTTTCTTGCGGTTTTACCGCTTGGTTCCACAACAGCTTCGTCTCCTACGTACACAAATTCCTGTGCCAGATACAAATACCAAATAGCTGAGTTTATAATCATTCTTGGGAAAGGTTTCCAATTGATTCCTAAATCGGCACCATAGGTTTCAGGCAGGATTTTTTGTCCTTGCTGCGCTACTACTACACGCGTGTCATTGCTGTGAAATCCTTTTCCTAATTTTAAAAAATATTGAAGTTTTTCATTTTCAGTATAAGAGAAATTTAGTTTTGGGCTCACAATTGCTTTCGTCTGCGTTTGATTGGTATAAGTTGAAGCCAATTGATCTTCGTATCCAAACTTGAAATAATCCAAACGTACTCCCGAGTTAATCAACCATTTTCCTGATGTAAAATCAAAACTGGTATACGTAAACAAATTGGTTTGATTTATAGTTCCAAGACTCAAATAATCAAGAACTGTTTTTCTATTTAAAGTATGTGATAATTCAACATCTTTATTGTTATCGTTTCTTAATCCGGCACCTAATTTAAAAAGCCATTTATCATTAAATTTCTGATTGTATTCTGACTGGAAACCTACAATTGTTCTGTTTTCTTTTTGTCTAATCTGATCGCCGTTTACAGGATCATTTAAGAAAAAAGTAAAATTAGAATACAATTCAAAATCGTATTTGCTTAAATAAACGCTGTTTTTAATATGTGTGTTTTCATCAACAACAGCATCATACTGCAAATTAAAATTAGTTCTTGATGTATTTCCTCCTTCATTTGGATCAATGGCACCAAAATGAGAAATCGTTCCGTCGTTTACAGCACGATCCGGGATTTGTCCGCTGGCATCCCATTGGCTTTTAAAATGCGAAACCGAAAGTGCCAGTTTATCTCCATTGGCCATTTTAGCCGAATATTTTCCAAACAAATTAATACGGTTAAAGTTCTGAGGCGCATCAAAATAACCATTGGTCATCATGTATTCTCCGGCAAAATAAGCCGATTGGCTTTCTTTGTTCAGTAAATTGAATAAAGCCACCGTTCTAAAGGTATCAAATTGTCCGCCTTCAAAAGAAATGGTGTTTTTATCTAAGGCTTTTTTAGTATTAAAACCAACATATCCTGCCGTTGTAAAATCGCCTTTGTCTACAAAATACGATCCTTTATCAAAATCGATATTGTCAACTGTTTCCGGAATTACAAAATGAAGATCTGCATAACCTTGTCCGTGTGCATGCGAAACCATATTTACCGGCATTCCGTCAACCGAAACATTAATATCTGTTCCGTGATCGCAGTCAAAACCCCTTAAAAAAATCTGTTCAGCTTTTCCGCCTCCGGCATGCTGACCAATAAAAAGCCCCGGAACTTTGCGCAATAAATCCTGAGAATTGGATATTGGCTGAATTTCCAAGTCAATTTTAGAAATTGTGTTTAAGTATTTTAAATTGTTGGTGATTCGAACTTCTTCGAGCATAAAAGGCTTTTCTTCTAACTGAATAGAAAGAAAATCATTGGATGAAAGTAGTATGGTTTGCGTTATAAAACCCTGCTTAGAAATTTGAAGGCTGTCGTTAACTTTAGTTTCCTCTAAAGTAAATTTTCCGTTTATATCCGTGTGAGCGTGGGTTTGAGAAACCAAATCACGAATTAAAACATCAGAAATGGGTTTTCCGTTTTCATCGTTTACAATTCCGGAAACCGATTGTGATTGTGCCGAAAAAGACAACACAAAAACTAAAAGAACATATAAAAATCGCATGCTGTAAAAAGATATGGGTAATAAATTAGCGCAAAAGTAATACAAAAAAATAAGAAAAGACCTATATTTTTTAATTTAGAACTTTTCTTATTTAGTATATTGTTTTTTAGAGCAAATTAATCCCACTTATTCGTCTTAGAAACAGCATATTTTCCTGCTCCAGTAAAAAATAATGCAACTGCGCCAAAAAGGTAAAGCATCAATAATTCGTTAGCATAACCTCCATGTTCGCTGATTGAAAAAATATCGGCAGAATGAGCTACAGCAATAGCAACGATACAAGTTACGGCAAGAAAAACCGAAGCAATTCTGGTACGGAATCCTAATAAAATAGCAATAGGGGCTAAAAATTCACCAATATAAACGGCATATCCAAAGGCGCCCATATTTTCTACAAGAAAAGAAATACCGTGCAATACTTTTGAAATACCATGAAACAGCATTAAACCTCCAGTACTGATACGTAATAGTAATAATCCAAGGTCTGTGTTTTTTGAAATCATAACAATTTTGTTTTGGGTTTTAAAAAATTAAATACAAATTTGGCTTGTAAGGCAGCTAAAATACAAAAATTGTTATAATAAAAAACCTACTATTTGAAGTTGTTCTAAATAGCAGGTTTACGAGTCTCAGACCTATCGATTTCTTTTAAAACTTAATTGCGATTTTTCCAATCGTTTTTCCAGATTCTAAAAGTTGATGCGCCTTTTTTAGATTTTCGGCCGAAAGTCCGTTATAGGTTTCTTTTAAAGTTGTTTTTAAAACGCCGTCATCTATTAAATCAGCAATTTTGTTTAAAATATTGTGCTGTTCGATCACATCATCGGTTTGAAACATCGAGCGCGTATACATCAATTCCCAAGAAAAAGAAACACTTTTGCTTTTCAATTTATTTAATGCAACGGGATCACTGCTTCCGGTAATAGAAGCGATATGTCCTTGTGGTTTAATTAGTTCAACCATAGTATCCCAATACGAATTGGTATCGACAAAATCTAAAATAAAATCTACGTTTTCAAAACCAGCTGCTCTAACCGAAGCGACTAAATCTTTATGATCGACAACGAAATCTGCTCCTTGGTTTTTACACCATTCAATGGTTTCCGGACGTGAAGCTGTTGCAATAACTGTTAATCCTGCGATTTTTTTAGCAAGCTGAATCGCGATCGAACCTACTCCGCCGGCACCTCCAATAATCAGGATTGATTTTCCTTTGTCTTTTTCAGGATTTATTCTGATTCTGTCAAACAGAATTTCCCATGCGGTTAATCCTGTTAATGGTATTACGGCTGCTTCTTCAATTGTAAGCGATTTTGGTTTTCTGCCCACAATTCGTTCGTCGATAATTTGGTATTCGGCATTACTTCCGGGTTTGGTAATATCGCCTGCATAATAGACCGGATCTCCTACTTCAAACAAGGTTACTTTTTCTCCAACTGCCTGTACAATTCCTACTGCATCCCAGCCAATGATTTTTGGCGTTTCTAAAACCGTATCTTTTGCAGCGCTCTGGCGGATTTTAAAATCGACCGGGTTTACTGAAACAGCTTCAATTTTTACTAATAAATCATGCGCTCCTGGAGTTGGTTTTACTGTTTCAAATTCAATAAAACTATCTTTTTCTTCTATAGGTAATGATGATTTGAATCCTATTGCTTTCATCTTTTTTGGTTTTTAATTTAAATTATACTAACAAAGATACGAGCCCTTTACATCTTAAAACTGGTATATTTTTATCCTATATCGGTAGAAATTCAGCAAATCCAGATTAATAATAAATCTGTGTCATCTGTGTCATCTGCGTGCCATTAAGTCTAGTTTTATAATCTTTTATTAGTGAGATTGCTTCGTTCCTCGCAATGACAAACTTTGGTGCAAAACTTTGGCAAAGCTTAAACCCTTAATATCCTTAGAAAACTTTAAATTTGCTTAAATACAAAATATCCCAAAATGAACATTAGAAAAGCCGAAATATCCGATGCTGAACATATTGCTCCCATTTTATTGTTAGCTATGGAAGATATACTCTATAAATTTGTTGGCAAAGAAGATTATAAAAGTGCTCATGACTTTCTTTTTTACTTTGTTGGACAGGAAAACAATCAATATTCTTATCAAAATTGTTATGTAGCCGAATCTGAAAATGAGATTATTGGTGCGGTAAATATCTACAATGGTGCCGATTTGCATACACTTCGTACTCCAATTATTAAATATATCAGAACGAATTATAACCCTGATTTCGATCCGGAAGATGAAACCGAGGCTGGCGAATATTACATTGATTCATTAGGAATAAATCCGAAACATCAGGGAAAAGGAATTGGTTCTAAAATTCTGCAATTTTTGATTGAAAAATACGTTCATGAAAATAAGGAGGTTTTAGGTTTACTTGTAGAAGAAGATAATCCGCAGGCTAAAAAGTTATACTTAAGACTTGGTTTTAAACCCGTTGGACATAAAGTTTTAGTGAAAAAGAATTTAGAACATCTTCAAATAAAAAATTAATTACGAATGAGAAACATATCAATTGCGCAGGCAGGTTTAGTTTTAAGAATAGTTTTAGGAATTACAATCCTTTCGGCAGTAGCAGACCGATTTGGACTTTGGGGCGCTCCGGGTTCTAATGGGGTTGCATGGGGAAACTGGGAAAACTTTGTTGTTTATACGCAGACTCTTAATCCTTTTGCTTCTAAATCTACAGCAGAAATATTAGGCGCAGTCGCCACTTTCTTTGAAATTTTATTATCGCTTTTATTAATCTTCGGATTCAAAACCAGAATCGCTGCTTTGGGAACTACTGCTTTAATGCTTGTTTTTTCGATCGCAATGGCCATATCGGTTTCAGTAAAAGCTCCTTTTGATTATTCGGTTTTAACGAGCGCTGCAGCGGCTTTTCTGCTTTCTACAATTGGAAAAACTGTTTTTGCTGCTGATAATAGGATATAGGTTTTCAGTCTTAGTTTTCAGTCTTAGTTTTCAGTCTCAGTTTTCAGTCTCAGTTTTCAGTCGTGGTTTTCAGTCGCGGTTTTCAGTCGCGGTTTTCAGTTTACAGGAACTTTGTCAAAGTTTAAAACTTTGACAAAGTTTTTTGCGTTTTTTAATACCGTAAACCAGTACTGAGACTGAAAACTGAGACTGAAAACTGAAAACCGCGACTGTAAACTAAATACTGAGACTGACTACTAAAAAATTTTTAAGCTATATTTAAGGTCATAATTTTATTTCAAACAGATATCTATTCGTAAATTAGCATCTATTAAAATATATCTTAATGACAGTACTTACTTTTACCCTGATTAGGCTTCTTGGTGCTTTTTTAGCCGGTTTTATTGGCTCATTGTCAGGCTTGGGCGGCGGTATAATTATCATTCCTCTTTTAACTATTATTCTTGGTGTTGACATTCATTACGCAATTGGAGCGGCTTTAGTTTCGGTTATTGCGACTTCTTCAGGATCGGCGGCAGCGTATGTAAAAGAAGGGATTACGAATATGCGGCTCGGAATTTTTCTGGAAATTGCCACTACAATAGGAGCCGTTTGCGGTGCTTTGCTTTCAACCATTGCTCCAACTTCATTCATTGCCGTTTTATTTGGACTTACTTTAATCTTTTCGGCTATAAATTCGCTTCGAAAGAAAGAAGAACATATCGTTTTAGAATCGAGTCCGCTGGCTAAAAAACTAAAATTGCAGGGAACTTACCCAACACATGACGGAGAAGTGGTGAGTTACGGTACCAAAAATGTAATCGGCGGTTTCAGCATGATGGGTGTTGCCGGAATGATGTCAGGATTATTAGGAATTGGTTCCGGAGCTTTTAAAGTAATTGCGATGGATAATATTATGCGAATTCCGTTTAAAGTTTCGACTACCACGAGCAACTTTATGATGGGTGTTACGGCAATGGCAAGTTCTGTAATTTATATTCAGAAAGGATATATCGAGCCTGGAATTTGTATGCCGGTTGTAATTGGTGTACTATTTGGCGCTATGGCCGGAGCTAAAATTTTGGTTCGAACCAACCCTAAAAAATTGAGAATCTTTTTTGCTTGTCTGATTTTTGTATTGGCAATTAATATGATTTATAATGGACTTAATGGAAAAATCTAAAGTTATGCAGCACGAAAAATTTGGAGAAAAAGATTTTCAGACTATTATTGGAAACTTATTGCGTTACGGAGTTTGGATTTCGTTATCGGTTGCCTTTATTGGCGGCATCGTATACTTAATTCATCACGGAAACGAAATTGAAGATTACTCGGTTTTTAAAGAAAACGACCGAAATATATTTGAAGTTATTTCGACTGTTTACCATGGCGCTATTCAGGGAAATGGGGCTTATTTAATATTTGTTGGTATTATTTTGCTGTTCTTAACGCCTGTATTCAGGGTTTTGCTTTCTTTGTTTTCATTTATTCTGGAGAAAGATTATTTGTATGTTGTTATTACGCTGATTGTAATACTGATTATTATAACGAGTATTTCTTTTGGGTTTTCGCATTAGAGAAATCAAACCCCTGAATGTGATTTAAACACATAGTCCCGATAACTATCGGGATAGATTTATTACTTTCAAAAAGGGCGTTTCACTTTTTTTAAACAAACATAGAAAGCGTTACGGGTTATTTCAAAATAAAAAAGACCAGATTCATTTAGATTCTGGTCTTTTTCATTTTGGATATTATGGAGTTAAGTCGCTGAAACGACTCTTTCTTTATTCGATTTTTTCATCTCAAAAAAATCCTTAAACATAAATTTCTCCTTTTAAGTATAAAACTGCTTTTCCGGATAGTTTTACTCTATTATTTACCAAAGTACATTGCAGATTTCCTGTTCTTTCCGAAAGTTGAAAAGCAGTAAGTGTATTTTTATTTAATTGACTGGCCCAAAATGGCGTAAGCGTAGTATGTGCTGATCCGCAAACGGGATCTTCGTTTACGCCTACTGCCGGCGCAAAAAATCGGGATACAAAGTCGTGGTTGTTTCCTTTCGCCGATACAATAATTCCTCTTGCTTCTATTTGGCTAATCAGTCCGAAATTTGGTTTTAAATCCTGAATATCCTCCTGTTTTTCAAAAACCAGCATATAATCGGTTTTGCCTTTATAGACTGCAATTGGTGTTTTATCTGTTAACGATAAAAAGTCGTCTGAAAGATTTACTTCCTGATATTCATCCGCAGGAAAATCCATTACAAATAAACCGTTCTCAACCGCAACAAACAAATCACTGCTTCGAGGCGAATAAAATTCGATTACTTCTTTATTAAAACCTTCCTGGGTAAACAAAACAAAAGCGGCGGCCAAAGTCGCATGTCCGCATAAATCTACTTCTGCAGTTGGCGTAAACCATCTTATTTCAAACTTGTTTCCTTTTGGAACATAAAATGCGGTTTCAGATAAATTGTTTTCGGAAGCAATTTTCTGCAGAAGACCATCCGGAAGCCATTCTGTAAGTGGACAAACCGCAGCGGGATTTCCTTTAAAAACCTCATCTGCAAAAGCATCAACCTGATATATTGTAAGTTTCATAATATATGTTTTTTAGCAAAATTAAAACAGAAAAACACATAATTACAGATACAATAATTGACTTTTTATAGGGTACAGATTACATGGCGTTTTTTACCAATAAGCCTAAACGTTTTAAATCGGATTCGGTTTTTGGTGTCCATTCTAAAGCAAAATTAAGCCTCATACAGTTATTATACTGATTATGATGTGTAAAAATCCTTCCGGGAGCAAAACCAATTTTCTGTTTTATAGCGGTATCGTACAAAACTGCGGTATCAATATTTTTATCTAATTCCAGCCAAAGAAAAGTACCTCCCTGAGGTTGGGAAATCTTCGTGTTTTCGGGAAAAAAATCTTCGACCGTTCGCTGAAAATGAAGTGCATTGGTATATAACGTACTTCTAAAATTTCGCAAATGATGATCGTATCTGCCGTGTTCTAAAAAATCGGCAATAACTTCCTGATATATAGAGGGCGAACAAATGGTTTGAACTTGTTTCTGTCTGATTATTTGATCTTTGAATTTTCCTCCTGCGACCCATCCTACTCTGTAACCCGGCGCTAATGTTTTTGACACGGAGCCACACCACATTACAATTCCGGCTTCATCAAAATATTTACACGGTTTTGGGCGTACTGTTCCAAAAAAGAGATTGCCGTACAAATCATCTTCGATTAAAGGAATATCATAATAAGTAAGCATTTTTACCAATTCTTTTTTGCTTTCATCGGGCATTAAACTCCCCAGCGGATTGCTGAAATTGCTCATAAAACAACAGACATCTATTTTATGAATTACTTTTTTCAGCGCGTCTAAATCTACGCCCGTTGTAGGATGTGTAGGCAGTTCGATAATATTTAAACCCAATGTCTGCGCAATTTGAATAATGCCAAAATAAACCGGACTTTCTATAGCAATCGTATCGCCTCTTTTGGTCACGGCCATTAAACAGTTATAAATGGCATTCATAGCACCGGAAGTAATCACGAAATCATCTTCGCTTAGTTTTCCTTCTAAAACAATCGACCATTTGGCAATATTTCGTCTTAAATTGGCATTTCCCTGAACGGATTCATAACTCGTGCCGCTTTCTTCAAAATTACGAACTGCTTTTATGATACCTTTATTGAGTTTGGCAATAGGCAGCAGACTTTTATCCGGAACGCCCAATGAAAATCTGGTAATGCTTTTATCATCCAGGCTTTTGTACACTTTTGTAATTAAATCTTCCGGAGCAACCTGATTTTCTGATACTTTCAGTTTGTTCATAGAAGGCAGAGACAGCTTTCTGTTTGACGTTTTGCTGATATAAAAACCCGATTTGGGACGGGATTCTATCAAAGATTTGCTTTCCAGTTCTAAAAAGGCCTGTTTTACCGTATTCAAACTTACATTGTGCAGTTTCTGCAATGCCCGGATTGAAGGAAGTTTATCTCCAATTTTTAAGGTTTCGGAGAATATTTGTTCCTCAATAATATGTGCAATTTTTTGATATAGGATTTCTTTTGCCATTTTATCTTTATCTGTATCTAGTAAATTTACAAAAATTCAATCTGTAACCTGCAAAAATTAGTTACAAACCTCCAGCCAATTAGACAGTTTTTCGGCGGCATTCTGAATTTTTACTGATCGGGTTTCTGAATCTGCGAATAAAGAATGACAGGTATTTTCGGCATGCAGTTTTAAATCCTGTTCGGCTTCAACACTAAAAAAATCCTTTTCCCAATAGGAATTGATTTCAGGTTTTCCGGTTTTATTTACCGTAACAAAAGCGTAGCCTACTACTTTATTTTCAGAAGAAGCGATGCTTAAAGGCAGTCCAAAATCGCTTTTAAATTGTGATAATTGACGATCAAAATTAAGGGTTTCGTTTACCTTATTTTGATAAATATTGACCACAGACTTTAAAGAAGATAAATGGACTGATTCGAATTGAATGTTTGCGGTTTTAGTGGTATCCATTGTATAGTTATTTAATTTCTTAACAAATTTACCACTCCAATACTATCAGATACAGATACAAAAATCTTTAAAATTTAGGGTACAGTTTTATTATTTAAAACATTCTTAAAGCTCATTTTAATAAGAGAAAAATAAATTTTAATACCTTTACTATTATGATAGAAATAGGTATAGATAGTTTTGCTTCGGCAATGTATGGTGACAATAACACGCTGAGCAGTGTTGATGCCATGGAACAATTACTGCAGAGAATTGAATTTGCTGATCAGGCTGGTTTGGATGTTTTTGGAATTGGAGAACATCATAAAAAAGAATTTCTGGATTCGGCAACTGCTGTCATCTTAAGTGCGGCCGCTACAAGAACCAAAAACATACGTTTAGCCAGTGCGGTAACGGTTTTAAGCGCCGCCGACCCTGTGCGTGTATATCAAAGTTTTGCTACGCTGGATTTAATTTCAAAAGGAAGAGCCGAAATTGTAGTGGGCCGAGGTTCTGCTATAGAAGCTTATCCGCTTTTTGGATACGACTTAAATGATTATGATGCGCTTTTTAAAGAAAAACTGGAGCTGTTGCTGCAGGTTAGAGACAATGAATTTATAAACTGGTACGGAAAATTTCGTCCGGCATTAAATAATCTTCCGGTTTATCCGAGAGCCTTACAGGAAAAACTGCCTATTTGGCTTGGCGTTGGCGGTACACCTGAATCTTTTGTTAGAGCAGGAAGTTTGGGATTACCTTTAATGGTAGCCATAATTGGCGGACAAACGCATCGTTTTAAACCTTTAATCGATTTGTATCGCGAAGCTGGAAAAGCAGCGGGTTTTCAGCCCCATGAATTAAAAGTGGGTTTGCATTCACCGGGATATGTTTCAAATTCTACCGAAAAAGCAATTAAAGAATATTATCCGGGTTATGCTGAACTTTGGACCAAATTAGGCCGAGAACGAGGATGGCCTCCGGTAACTAAGGACAAATTTGACGGACTTATTGATGACTTAGGAGTTTTAATTGTGGGAAGTCCTGAGAGAGCAGCCGAGAAAATTTTACGTCACAGCGAAGCACTTGGCGGTGTGGAAAGATTTACATTTCAAATGGACAACGCTGGATTGACGCATTCGCAATTAATGAACGCCATCGAACTTATAGGAACAAAAATAATTCCTTTGATTCGAAAAGGATAAACGTTTTTTTTGGCCACAGATAATTTATTGGCCACAGATGATACAGATTAAACGGATTTTTATTTTTTTTAACCTTTGTCCCTCTGAACCTTTGTCCCTCTGAACCTTTGTCCCTCTGAACCTTTGTCCCTTTGAACCTTTGTCCCTTTGAACCATAAAAAAAAGCATCCGTTATAGATGCTTTCTTTTTTATTAGAATAATTTGTACGTTACACCAACTCTAAAGTTAATTGGCTGTTCTGTCTGCCAGTAGTAAGCATTCAGCCATTCGTAGTAAGAACCGCTGTAAAGGTATTTATCTAAAATATTAAATACGTTTCCGGTAACTTTAAATTTACCTGTTTCATAAGATAAACCGCCGTCAAGTCTGAAATAGTTTGGAAGTTTTTCTAAACCTGCACTCCAGGTATCGGTTTGACGTCCTGCAAGGAAAGAACCTCCCAAAGAAACACCAAAACCTTTTAGTTTACCGCCCTGAACGGTATAATTTAACCATGCATTTGCAGTATGCTTAGAATAACCCGGAACGATAGAACCTTCCTTAATACTCGGAACATTAGAATCCAAAACAATAGACTCTGTAAAGGCATAGTTGGCAATAAGATTAAGACCGTCAAATAGTTTTCCTCTTACATCAAATTCAAAACCTTCGGCTCTCTTTTTTCCTAAAATGACTTTATACATTTCATTTGGTTTATTAGTTGGATCTGAAGTAAGTTCGTTTTCTTTTAGAATTCTGTATGCTGCAAGAGTAGTACTCCAAGAACCATCGAACCAGTCTCTCTTAATACCAAACTCCATATTGTTACCTGTAAGCGGTTTGATTGGATCGCCATTTTGTGTAATTCCTGATTGTGGAATAAAAGCCTGATCGTATAATCCGTAAACGGCTGTGTTTGGATCTATAGAATAACTAACCCCTACACGCGGTGTTATATGGCTGTCTTCCTGAGTATCTCCACCGTTTGATTGGCTGATCCAGGTATATCTTGCGGCAAGAGTTAATCTTAATTTATTTTCGAAAAAACCAAGTTCATCTTGTATATAACCTGCTGCATATTCAGAACCCATACGTCCGCCGGCTCTTTTACTAAGTGGTGTTTCATGGTCAAAATTTGGATAACCGTTAGATGGCGTGCCATAATTTGGATTATAAACATTGAATGGATCATCCAATGTATCCAGTTTATGAGATTGTCCCCAATCGGCTATATAATCTTTACTTCCTAAATCTACTCCACCCAATACTTTATGAGAAATAGGACCTGTATTGAATTTTCCGTTAACAAAAATCTGTCCTAAATACATATTACTTTCTGCATCCCAAATCCCAACACTTCTAATGATATCTCCGTTACCAATAAACTTATCAAGGACTTTATCGCCATCAGTATCTACACCGGCTGGTCCAACTAAATTTGGCCAAGAGCTGTAACCTTGCTGCATGTATTTGAAATAAGAAGTCTGAGCAGTCAGTTTCCAGTTGTCATCAAATTTATGCTCAAACTGCAAATACCCGCTGTGATCCTGAATATTAGTATCAGGCAATCCAGGCTGCGTCATTGTAAATCCAACAGGTAAAGTCGCATATCCCTCAGATGCAGGACCAAATACGTAATAAGAACCTACTTCTGTCATGTTTGCATATTGAAAATTATATTCAAATGTCAATTTCGTTTTGTCATCAACCTGATACGAAATTACCGGAGCAATTACATAACGATTATTGTGTTCAAAAGCACGGTGAGAGCCTTTATTTTGAGCTGCTCCGTTAAATCGGTACAATAATTTTCCTTTTTTATCTAATTTTCCATCAAGATCAAGACTCACTCTGTAAAAATCATAGCTGCCGCCAATTGCAGTAACTTCCCCTTTAGTAATTCCGGTTGGTTTTTTCGTTACCACATTATAAAGTCCGCTTGGATCTCCGCTTGAAAGCATAAATCCTGCAGGTCCTTTTACAAATTCGATATGATCAACAAAACTCATATCCTCAGTTAGTGGCCCCCAGAAAGAAGATACTACATTAAATCCGTTACGGAAAGCCTGAATCTGCGAACCGCGCATTGTAATATTTGTATACAAATCGCCCCAGTGTTCTAAACGCACAGCACCACTCACGTTACGAATAACACCGTCGCTCATACTTGTAATCTGCTGGTCTTTTAAAGTCTGTCCGCTTACAATTTGAATATTCTGAGGAATTTCAAGTACCGGAGTTTGAAGGCGTAATGATAATGAAGGCTTGTCTTGTTTGTATTTATTTTTTGTAATAACAACTTCATCAAGATCTTCCTGACTTTCAGAAAGTGAAAAGTTTTTTGTTGTAGTTTGTTTTGAAGTAACCACGATTTTGTCTTCAATTGAATGAACACCAACTGAACGAACAACAATTATATAAGAACCTGCTCTAACAGATTTCATTTCATATTGACCTGCATCGTTTGTAACGGCACTATATTTTGTTCCTTTTAGGACAACCGAAATGCCTTCTGCAGGCACATTACCACTTAAAGAAACTTTTCCGCTTACTTTTCCTAATTCCTGGCTCATGGCATTTAATGAACCCAAAAGAAGCATGAAAAAGCAGGCTTTCTTAATGATATTTATACTCATTTTAGTAAGATTTTAAATTTTATTTGGCAAATGTAATTCCTAATAACTTGTTATCCAAATTATTTTAAATGATTCTAAATAAAAATAATATTCGCGCTTTTTATAACGAAAACTGTTGTTTTTTACGCTTTATAATACACATAATAAAAATTATTAGCCTAAGTCTGCTTATCTTTAAACTGTAAAATTGAACTACTCCAAAGAAAATTAACTATGAATACAACTAAAACAGTTAGAAAAGCAGCTATTGTAGGTTATAATAGAATTCCGTTTGCAAGATCAAATACAGCCTATGCCACAGTTGGCAATCAGGAAATGATGACCGCAGCCCTGAACGGACTTGTTGATAAATACAATTTGAAAGGCCAATTACTAGGCGAAGTAGCCGGAGGTGCAGTAATTAAACATACTTACGACAATAATTTGATCAGGGAATGTGTAATGAAAACCGCTCTTGATCCTGCAACTCCCGCCTGCGACTTACAACAGGCCTGCGATACCGGAATTGAAAGTGCTATTTATATTGCCAATAAAATTGCGCTGGGTCAAATTGAATCCGGAATTGCCGGCGGAGTAGATTCTATAAGTGATATTCCAATGGCGGTGAGCGAAAAACTTAGAAGAATTTTACTCGAAGCACGTCAGGCAAAATCAGTGGGAGGCAAAATCAAAACCTTTTTAAAAATTCGTCCAAGTGATCTTTCTCCTTTGGTTCCGAGAAATGAAGAACAGCAAACCGGACTTTCGATGGGCGGACATACAGAGATTACGGCCAAACATTATAAAATTTCAAGAGAAGATCAGGATAATTTTGCCTTAAAAAGTCATTTGAATATGGCAAAAGCTTATGATGAAGGCTTTTTTAAGGATATGATTACGCCTTTTAACGGACTCGAAAAAGACAACAATCTGAGAAAAGACAGTACGATCGAAAAACTGGCGAAACTAAATCCCGCATTTGATAAAACAAACGGAACTTTAACAGCAGGAAATTCCACTCCGCTTACAGATGGCGCTTCCTGTATACTTTTAGCCAGCGAAGAATGGGCACAAGAACGCGGACTTCCAATTTTGGCTTATATTACTTTTGCCGAAGTTGCCGCTATAGAATATGTCAAAAACCAGCAGAATCTTTTACTAGCTCCTTTATTTGCTGCAAGCCGAATGCTCGAAAAAGCCAATCTAAACTTACAGGATTTCGATTATTATGAGATTCACGAAGCTTTTGCCGCACAGGTTTTAGCCACTTTAAAAATTTGGGAAAGTCCGGAATTAAGCGCCGAAATAGGTTTAAAGAAAACTCTGGGTGCAATAGACCGTGAAAAACTGAATGTAAAAGGAAGCAGTCTTGCAGCCGCACATCCTTTTGCTGCAACCGGAGGAAGAATAATTGGCGTTATGGCAAAACTGCTTAACGAAAAAGGTTCTGGCCGAGGATTTATTTCGATTTGTGCTGCAGGAGGTCAAGGAGTTACGATGATAATTGAAAAATAACGATACGTTTTAATTAAAAACCCGACAGGTCACAAAAAACCTATCGGGTTTACTACATACGAAAATGTTCAACCGTCGTAATTATAGTTTAAGTTTAAAAAGCAAATTCTTCAACAGAAGATAAAGCTTTTGGAAGCGCATTTTCAGCAAAATCAGGAATTGCAGTTCCTTCTACACGAAAAGTCGTAACATCGGTCATTCCTAAAAAGCCTAATACTGTTCGAAGATAAGATTCTGAAAAATCGTAGCTTTTGTATGGCCCTTCTGAAAATACAGCTCCCGATGCTATAGAAAGATATACCTTTTTGTCCGTCACTAATCCTTTTGGTCCGTCTGCTCCATAGCTGAACGTTTTACCTGCTCTGGCAATCTGATCGATCCATCCTTTTAAAACAGCCGGAATTCCAAAATTATACAAAGGCACACCAATCACAATTATATCCGATTCCAGTAACGTATTTATTGCTTCATCAGAATGTTTAAGCGCAGCTGTCTGTTCCGGCGTATGAGCTTCTGCGGGAGTAAAAACGGCACTAATATGCGAATTGGTCAAATATGGTAAAGGTGTTTTGGTAAGATCAAGCGTCTGTACTTCGGTTTCAGGATCTGCTGCAGCTAATTTCTCGATAACAGCATTCGATAATTGATTACTAAATGAAGTATCTCCATTGGTACTAGTAATTATGCGTAGAATTTTTTGGCTCATAATTTATATTATTTGTTTTACGATACAAACTTATATACATTTGCTATCTCCTTTATAGTACTATCCTCAAGGATAGCGCTTTCCTTGAGGATAGTAACGTAATAAATATGAAAACAAAGAGCGAATTAACAAAAGATATGGCTTGTAGCGTCCAGCCGGAAGAATGTCTTGCAGCATTATTACCCGTAAGAGATGCCCTGGAAGTTTTAAACGGAAGATGGAAACTTCCTATTTTAATCGCCTTATCGAACAGACCAAAACGTTTTAAAGAGATTTCAAAAGACATAAACGGAATTACAGATAAAATGCTTTCGAAAGAACTTAAAGATCTGGAGATAAACAAACTGGTTACCAGAACGGTTTATGATACTTTTCCGCCAACTGTTGAATATGCCAGAACAGAACACAGCCATACTTTATATAATGTAATTAGTGCCTTAAACGAATGGGGAACTTTGCATAGAAAAGAAATTATTGGCAAGTAAAAGCAGCTTATCTTTTTTCACGCAGTCCCGATAGCCATCGGGAGCAGATTTTAGCAGATTTTAGCAGATTTTTTTTATCCTTCAAATCCTTTATCCCGATAACTATCGGGAGTGGCATAAAAAACTTTGCGCCACTACACTTTGAACCTATGTCCCTTTGAACCTTTGCACCTCACCAAAAAAACATAACCCTCTAACCCTTTGATCTTTACAACTAAATCGATATCGTAAAGAAATTTTAGTAAAACAAATAATTATACAGAAATAGAGTAAATTTGATTACCCAAATCACTAAAAATTCTGAATAATTATGAAAAAAAATCTACAAATTAACATCATAAGGCAATTTTTGAGTTATTTATTAACTGCTTTTGCTTTATTACTTTCAGCGCAGTCTTATTCTCAATACATCACGCAAAACCTTGCTCCTACTGCGGTAATCAAAGAAGGACTTGCTCTTGAACAATCTCCCGATGGAAGAATTTTTATTGCCGAAAGAGCAGGTATTGTTAAAGTATTTCAAAACAATACAGTTTCGACTGTTTTTACCGTAAATACCCTAACAGATAATGAACAAGGCTTACTCGGATTAACACTTCATCCTAATTTTGCCACGAACGGCTATATTTATGTTTTCTATGCCATCAACGACGGCGTGGTAAGACATAGAATTGAAAGAATTAAAATCGACAACGCCAATCAGGTAGTCAGCAGACAAGAAATTTTACTTTTAGAACCTATTGGAGGAGGCGCTCATAACGGCGGTGACTTAAAATTCTTTAATGGATTTTTGTATGTAACCGTTGGTGACAGTCAGCAAAACACCAATTCACAAGATTTAGATACTTACAAAGGAAAAATTCTTCGTCTTACCGAAGATGGACAGCCGGCTCCCGGAAATCCATTTTACGGAAGTGGTTCGGTACAAAGACAAAGCATCTGGGTTTATGGCTTTAGAAACCCATGGAGATTAGTTCCTAATGCAACAGCCAATAAATTGTTTGTTCTGGATGTTGGAACTTCATGGGAAGAAGTAAACGAAATCAGTAATCCTGCGATTCGAAACTATGCCTGGGGACATCCGCAAGGAGGCGACGGAAAACAAACCGAAACCAATTTATTTACCAACCCAATCTTTACTTACGCAACCGGAAGCATTGGAAACGCTTTAACAAACGGCGTACTTTATAACCCAGCAATATCACGTTATCCAAATTTACAAGGAAAATTTATTATCAAAGATTTTCTTCGAACAGAAATCAGGTCATTTGATCCTAATATCATAGATCCGGTTTCAACCCCATTTTTTACAGCTCCGCATCAACAAGCACTCGGAATGATGTTAGGCAACGATGGTTACATTTATTATTGTGCTTACGGGAACAATGGCGCTTTAATCAAACTGGATTATATCGAAACTGCTGCTCCTACAATTGTCAATCATCCCATTTCTCAATCTATAATGGAAACCAAACCTGTTACTTTTACCGTTTCGGCAAGTGGTACAGGTTTAACTTACCAATGGCAGTATAATAATGTAAATATCAACGGGGCAACTGCCGCAACCTATACAATACCAAGTGTTACAAATGCAAATGCCGGAAATTACAGAGTTATAGTTACCAATACAGCCGGAAACATCACCAGTAATCCTGCAGTTTTAACTGTTACACCATTTAGTAATGCACCAACTGTATCGATAGTTTCTCCTTTACCATCATTAAAATGGAATGCAGACGATGTAGTACATTTTGAAGCTTCGGGAACCGATATCGAAGACGGAACTTTACCAGCAGCTGCCTATTCATGGAGTATTGATCTTTTTCACGAAGACATTCCCGGATCCGGACATTCACATCCTGGTGCAAGTCCGCAAGGCGTAAAAGCAGGAAATTTTACAGCCTCAAACCAAGGAGAAAAAACTCCAAATATATGGTATCGATTTACTGTTAAAGTAACCGATAGTAATGGCTTAACAGGCACTGCTTTTGTCGACATCAAACCTAATTTAGTCGATGTTACAGCGGCGAGTTCTCCTGTACCGCTTAATTTAGAATTCAATCAAAAACCAGTTACGGCACCTTCAACGAAACAAGTTGTTGCCAATGCTTCTGTACAAACCTTAAATGCTCCTACCCCGCAATATATTGGAAACATTCGTTATGATTTTGATCATTGGAGTCAAGGCGGAACAGCCAATCAAACTTTCAAAGCGCCGGCATCGGGAACCATTACCTATACTGCATTTTATACGGCAACAACGCTTCAGAATGCGCCTTATCAAGGAATAATTGCTCAAATTCCGGGGATTATTGAAGCTGAGAATTATGATATAGGCCCAGGTGCTTTTCTGGATAAAAATGGCGGCGGTGACACAGTATACAGACCTGGAGACGGTGTAGGAACTGAAGCTTGTAACGAAGGCGGCTTTAATCTTGCTTATGTTGCCAAAGATGAATGGCTGAAATATACTGCTAAAGTAAGCACAACTGGAAATTATACTATAAACCTAAGAGTTGCGACTCCATATAATACCCGAAAATTACATCTTGAAGTTGATGGTGTAAATGTAACCGGAGTGGTTAACATTCCAAATACAGGAGGATTTCAGGCATGGCAGACTGTTGCGATTCCGAATATTCCATTAACGCAGGGTACTCGTGTTATTACTTTGTATTTTGATGAAAATGACACTAATGTAAATAAAATGGAATTTGTATTGACAGGAAGCACTGCTGCTCCTATCGCTGATTTTGAGTATACTCCACAAACAGGCTGTGTGAATGCACCCGTAAGTTTTACCTCTGTTTCTGTTGGAACGGTTGATACTTATTTATGGAATTTTGGTGTTGGAGCACAACCGGCAACTGCCACAGGAGTTGGTCCGCATTCTGTTATTTTCCCTACCGAAGGAACCAAGGAAGCATCATTAACCGTAACCAATTCAAATGGAAGTAATACCAAAGAAGTTTCCTTTATGATAAACGACTGTCATCTTGGTGTCGAAAATCCAAACGAAGAATCGAATAAAATCATTGTTTATCCAAATCCGTCAAGAGGTATTTTTCATTTGTCAAAAGAACTGGAATGGAGTGTATTTTCTGCCTCGGGAAGTAAAATAAAACAAGGCAAAGGAAGTGTAATCTCCATTTCTGAACAAGCTGCCGGAATTTATTTCTTAAAAACAAATGCATCCGCTAAAGCAATACCAGTCAGTAAACAATAATTTTATTTTATAAGATTTTTATATTAAATTTAGGGTTTAGAAAGTAGTATTACTTTTTAAAATTTTGCATGAATTCATTTTAAAACACTAGAAAATGATGGAGTCAAAAATACCCGAAGGACCGCTTGCCGAAAAGTGGAATACTTATAAAGCAAAAGCAAAACTCGTAAATCCGGCCAACCGAAAAAAACTAAACATTATTGTGGTTGGCACCGGACTTGCGGGAGCTTCCTGCGCCGCCTCTTTGGCCGAACAGGGTTATAATATAAAATCGTTTTGCTTTCAGGATTCGGCCAGAAGAGCCCATTCTGTTGCTGCACAAGGAGGCGTTAATGCCGCTAAAAACTATAAAAACGACGGAGACAGCGTTTTTAGAATGTTTTATGATACCATAAAAGGCGGTGATTTTAGATCCCGAGAAGCCAATGTATATCGTTTAGCCGAATGTTCTGCTGCCTTAATAGATCATGCTGTCGCACAAGGTGTACCGTTTGCCAGAGAATATGCCGGATATTTAAATAACAGATCTTTTGGAGGCGTTCAGGTTTCCAGAACTTTTTATGCGCGCGGCCAAACAGGGCAGCAGCTTTTATTGGGTGCTTATCAGGCTTTAATGAGACAGGTCGCCTTAGAAAAAGTAAGTCTGCATACCCGACATGAAATGCTGGAATTAGTGGTTATTGACGGAAAAGCAAAAGGAATCATTGCCAGAAATCTTGAAACCGGGGCACTGGAACGCCATACCGCAGATGCCGTTGTTCTGGCATCCGGAGGCTACGGAAAAGTATATTATCTCTCGACATTAGCAATGGGCTGTAACAGTTCTGCGATTTGGAGAGCACATAAAAAAGGCGCGTATATGGCGGGTGTAAGCTGGATTCAGTTCCACCCTACTTCCTTGCCGCAACATGGAACCAATCAATCGAAACTTACTTTGATGTCAGAATCACTCCGCAACGACGGGCGTATCTGGGTTCCGAAAGAAGCTGCAGACGATCGGCTTCCAAATTCAATTCCCGAAGAAGAACGCGATTATTATTTAGAGCGTCGTTATCCCTCTTTTGGAAATCTTGCTCCAAGAGATATTTCATCGCGTGCTGCAAAAGAAAGAATCGATGCCGGACACGGCGTTGGGCCAATGAAAAACGCCATTTATCTGGATTTCTCCGATGCCATAAAAGCGCAGGGAAAAGATAAAATCGAAGCCAAATACAGTAATCTTTTTGCGATGTACGAAAAAATTACCGGAATCAATGCGTACAAAGAACCCATGCTGATTTCTCCTTCGGCTCATTTTACCATGGGCGGACTTTGGGTCGATTATGAATTAATGACTACAATTCCGGGTTTATTTGCACTGGGAGAAGCCAATTTCTCCGATCATGGTGCCAACCGACTTGGTGCTAATTCCTTGCTTCAAGCTTGCGTAGACGGTTATTTTATAGCGCCTTATACGATTCCGAATTATTTATCGGGAGAATTAAATGCGCCTAAAATCGATATCACTCATCCTGCTTTTGATGAAGCCGAAAACTCCGTTAGAAAACAATTAGATAAATTCCTCAACAGCAAAGGAACGCTTAGTGCCGATTATTTTCATAAAACAATTGGAAGACTGCTGTATGAAAAATGCGGTTTATCCAGAAGCAAAAAAAGTCTCGAAGAAGCAATTGAAGGAATCAAAATCCTAAAAAATTCCTTTGAAAACGATCTGCTGATTACCGGAGATGATACTTTAAACAGCGAATTAGAAAAAGCCGGACGCATTGCCGATTATCTCGAATTGGCCGAATTAATGTGTTACGATGCTTTACAAAGAGAAGAATCCTGCGGCGCTCATTTTAGAGAAGAATACCAAACTGCCGATGGCGAAGCGGTCCGAAATGATGCGGAATTCTGTTATGTTTCGGCCTGGGAATGGCAGGGAAAAGACAAGCCTCAAAAACTGCATAAAGAACCTCTTGTGTTTGAAGCTGTTGAACTTACCGTGAGAAGCTATAAATAATTGTGAATTGTTAATTATAAATTGTAAATTATTAATTAACAATCCATAAAACTCAATTTAAAAACTCAGAACCAATTTATAATTAACAATTTATAATTAACAATTAGCGATGAAACTCTTTCTAAAAATATGGCGTCAGTTTGATACTTCTTCCAAGGGAGAAATGGTCGATTATGAAATAAACGGCGTTTCTGAGCACATGTCTTTTCTGGAAATGCTCGATCTTTTAAATGAATCCTTAATTCAGAAAAAAGAACGTGTAATTGAATTTGACCACGATTGTCGGGAAGGAATCTGCGGACAATGCGGCGTTATGATAAACGGACGTGCGCATGGTCCTTTGAAAAATACAACAACCTGCCAGCTCCACATGCGAAGTTTTAAAGATGGTGAAACCATTTATATAGAACCGTTTAGAGCAAGAGCTTTTCCGATTTTAAGAGACTTAAAAATAGATCGTTCTGCTTTTGATGCTATCATCACTTCAGGCGGCTTTATCGGTGCTTCTACAGGTCAGGCGCCGGAAGCTAACAGTGTTCCTATATCCTTTGAAACTGCCGAAGCTTCTTTTGATGCTGCAGCCTGTATTGGGTGCGGAGCCTGTGTTGCTTCCTGCAAAAATGCAAGTGCTGCATTGTTTGTCGGGGCCAAAATAACGCATTTGGCTTTGTTGCCACAAGGTAAAATCGAAGCCTCTAAACGAGCCCTATCGATGGTAAAACAAATGGACGCCGAAGGTTTTGGGAATTGTTCCGATACCAGAGCCTGCGAAGTCGAATGTCCGCAAAGCATATCTGTGCTTTCTATTGCCAAAATGAATTATGAATATAGTAAGGCTTTGATACTCAAAAAATAATCTATATTATAAACTCCATAAATAACCATTTTCTGTTTATTTAAAATAAAAGGGTTTTTTAGACAAAATATTTAATAGCGTCCAGCTTTAGCTGGATGAAGAATATAGCCATAATAAAGGGCTTTAGCCAAACTTTAATTAGTTCGGCTAAAGCCCTTTATCTGTTCCTTTCCTAATAAAACCTCCAGCTAAAGCAGGAGGCAATTCATTTTTAGAAATTAAAATCTTAGTGTCTTAGTGCCTTTGTGCAAACCAAAAAAAACTAAACCGCAAAATAAGGCGATAGAATATCTTCAAAATTATAAAGTCCTTGTTTCTTGTCTTTTATATTTTCGGCAACAAAAACAACTCCGTTTCCAAAAGCTTCTCTCGAAATAGATTCGTGAATTAAACGAACCGTTTGATACGGAAATCCAAAGATAACCTCGTGTTTGCCTACGATTCCTCCTGCCCTTACCGAGTTTATATTTTCTTTTTCAACATCCAGTGCTTCGGCTATTTTTAAGGCGGTGCCTGAGGTTCCTTGTTTTTTCTTAAAATGTTCTTCATTGACTTCAATATCAACCCAAGGTGCAATTTTCTTTAAAAACTTAGCCGCAAACAATAAATAATTAACTCCTAATGTGATATTTGGCGACCAGAAAACAGTCGTTTTATTGGATAATTTTTTAAGCAGTTTCAATTCCTTTTCTTCATAATGAGAAATGGCCGAAATGATTTTTACGTTTTTTTGAGCCGCAAATTCTCCATAAGTATAAATTCCTTCATTCGACGAAAAATCAATAATGACATCAACAGGATGTTTTTCCAGTAATTCTTCTACACTTGTAGCAGTACTTGAATAAATTAATCCGGGTTCTTCTGACTCGATTCCTAAAAATTCCGGAACTGATCTGTGTTCTAAAACTTTACTTTGTCTTAAAACCCACTCCAGCGAGAATTTTTTATTTTCCAGTAATATTGAGGCTACTGATTTTCCAGTCTTTCCGAATCCGATTAATCCTATTTTCATAAATTTTATTTTATTTGAGTATGAAACTCGTTAGCAGAAATTGACATTTTTAAGCCGAAATACAATCGAAGAAATTGCATAAAAAACAGCATAATAAATGTCCTAATCAGATAAAAATAGAAAAATTATAACAGGGTTACTAGTAAAAACTTCGATATATAACAATATAAAGCTTCGTTAACAGGATTTTATTTGCTAAACAAAATTTGAGCTGATAAAATTTAGACAATTCCGTAAAGACTCGTTTTATGATTTTGCAGCCAATTCTTTACGGTTCTTTTTTAAAGTTTTCTGCTTCGTAATATTCTAAAAAAATAGCAGTAAAAAAAAGATTTAGTAATGTACAACTAAACATATTTTGAGTAGTTTTATGGCCTGATACCCCAAATCAATATCAGTAAAGAATGGCTTACAATACGAAAGAATTAGTACGATTTTTAGATGCCCAGAACAAGCTGTATTTAACGGCTCTTGATGAAATAAAAAAAGGCAAAAAAGAATCACCGTGGATGTGGTTTATTTTTCCTCAAATAAAAGGAATGGGTTCCAGTGATACTTCAAAGTTTTACGAAATTAAAAGTGCCGATGAAGCCATTGCTTTCTTAGAACATCCTATTTTAGGAAAACATCTTATAGAAATCACAGCCGAATTAATCAAAAAAGAAGAAGAAACCGTAAGCGATATATTTGGAACTCCAGATGTCGAGAAGCTGCAATCTTGTATGACTTTGTTTGCCAGCATACAAAATACGGAGCCGGTTTTTCAGGAGGTTTTGCATAAATACTTTGACGGCTCATCAGACTTTCATACGCTTCAATTGTTGTACAGCAATTTATAGGAAGTGAGAATCACTTTGCAAATACGCAGGTTCTTTCAAAAATAAAGTCTATTTACCTGCATTTCTAAATAAGATATTTATATTTGCAACGCTGTTGCATTTATTTATTTGATAATTAAACTTTTAAATATCCAGCAGAAAAAACACGGAATGAAAAAAAGGATTGCAGTTGTAAATTTCCTGATGTCTTTTGCAGTATTGTTCGCCATGCTGTTTCAGACCGTGCACTCCTACGAGCATATTTTAAGGCAGTCTTCAGAAAAACACTGTGATCACAAATATACTCCGGGTCAAAAAGAAATAACGCACAGCCACTCGGTCGATGCAAATTGTCATATTTGTCATTTTGCTTTTAGTACGTTTATTCCAAATTCGTTTCAAACCTTTACATTTCACAAAACAATTGTTGAAACCTCTTATACATTTCTTTATTTTGAGGGAATTTCAACCTTTTTTAAAGGCAGTCTTTTTGCACTGCGTGCGCCTCCCGCAATCTTTTAATTACTACATTTTTTATTAAAAAAACGAAAAAGAGCCTTTGCCTATAAAATCAGGTAAAAGGAAAATCTGTTTTATTCCTTTTTGATTTTAATTTTTTAATTCAAAATTAAAAAAACTGTTTTTCTCATTGTAGTAATCCTCCACAAAAAAACTAATAATCAAGCTTTTAATAGTTCTTAAAAGCCTGAAAATTTCTATATCCATTTTTAAAAATCAATCTACTCAATACCTAAACTTATGCTTACAGCAACAAACCTGACCAAAAAATATGGCGATCATACCGCTTTGAATAACTTAAACTTAACCATAAAAGAAGGTGAAATTTTTGCCCTTTTAGGACAGAATGGCGCCGGAAAAACGACTACAATTAATTTATTTTTAGGTTTTATCGAACCTACATCGGGAGAATTGGAAATCAACAACATTTCGGTTACCGAGAACAATCAGGAAACCAAAAAACATGTCGCTTATATCCCCGAAACGGTAATGTTATACCCTAACCTTACGGGCTTAGAAAATCTTAAATTCTTTTCGTCGTTAGCCGGATTTAAATATTCGCTGGGAGAATTGACTTATTTTTTAACCAAAGCCGGACTTCAGATTGGAGCACACGATCAGAATTTAGGTGGTTATTCTAAAGGAATGCGTCAAAAAGTGGGCATTGCCATTGCGATTGCCAAAAGAGCAAAAGTGCTTTTACTGGATGAACCTACAAGTGGCTTAGACCCAAAAGCATCTAATGAATTTTCGCAGATTTTAAAAGAACTTTCAGCAGATGGAACCGCTATTTTAATGGCAACCCACGATATTTTCAGAGCCAGAGAAGTCGCTTCGCATATTGGAATCATGAAACAAGGCAATTTAGTTACAGTCATTGAAGCAGATAAAATTTCGGCTAATGAACTGGAGAATTTGTATTTGCAAACGGTTTAAGATGAAAAAGTTATTCTCTCTCGTACTTTTAATAATGGGTACTCATTTCATCCAATCTCAAAATAATAACAACAAAGTTAAAGACAGTATCGCTAAGGATTCCCTTGAAATGGAAACCAAACGAAATGAATTGCAAACTGTTGAAATTGTGGGTCGTTCGACTAAAAAATACAACAGCGACTATTCGTTTGCTGCGACTAAAATTGCGGCTTTAAACAAAGATATTCCGCAGTCTATTTCGACTATAACCAAAGAATTAATTGTTGATAAAGGGGCTTTTTATCTAGCCGATGCGGTGAAAATGGCAAGCGGTGTAATTCCGGCAAGTTATTACAATCAATATACGATTCGAGGCATCAGTCAGAATGAAGAAGGTCAGATAATTAACGGAATGCGAACGCGTCAGTATTATTTTCTGCAGCCATTAACAAGCAATATAGAACGCGTTGAAGTGATAAAAGGCCCATCGAGCGCCACATTTTCATCTGTCGATCCGGGAGGAAGTATTAACATGGTGACCAAAAAACCTCTGGCAGTTGACCGAAAAGAAATCAGCATGAGCGTGGGAAGTTTTAGTACGTTACGCGGAACGCTTGATTTTACAGGGCCTTTAAATAAAGCTAAAACACTTTTATATCGTGTAAACGGTGCGTATCAGCAGGCAAAATCGTTTCGTGATTTAGTCCATAATAAATCGTTTTTGATCTCGCCTTCTTTCAGTTACATTCCAAATGAAAAAACGGCCATTAACACCGAATTAATTTTAAGCGACATGACCGGAATTCTGGACCGCGGACAGCCTATTTTTGGTGCCGTTGCAGGAAAAACAAGTCTGAATAAAACACCTATAAGCCTGAATCTTGGCGCTCCAAGTGATTTTTTCAAGTCGAAAGAAATGATTTTGACGACCAATTTTGCGCATAAATTCAGTTCTAAAATTGGTTTTAACGCTTCGTACATGAAACAAACCTGGACAGAAGATCTTCAGGAACACCGTACTACAAATGCTTTTGCAGTCGATATGAATAATAAACCTGTTACAAGTCTGGCGATGATGCAGTTTGTACAGCGTCAGCAAAACTGGGATATTGATAATTTGAGTGCGTATTTCAACTTCGATTTAAAAACCGGAAAACTCCATCATAAATTATTGGCAGGTTACGATTTAAGCAGCTGGAATAAAAATAAAGGCGGCGGACAAAACGCGGCAAGAGGTTATTTATTAAAAGACGGAACGGTTGCGAGCAGTTTTGTTTTGGCGAATGCCTCAAACTACCAAACGATTACCGTTGACGGCGTTGTAATGCCAAAACCAAATGTTGATTATTTTAACTTGAATAATCCAAGCTACAAACTGACAAGTCCTGAGGATTATACGCTGAATGTGAGAACGGCACTGCCATCGGCATTAACGACAACAAATGCGGTTTATATTCAGGATCAGATTCAATGGGAAAAATTCACTTTTTTATTGGGATTAAGAAAAGAATGGTTTGAAGATATTACGAACTACGAAACCAATAACGAACTAAAAGTCAAGAAATCGGCTTTACTGCCCAGAGTTGGAATTACGTATGCCGTAAACAGCGATATAAATGTATACACGACTTATCTGGAAGGTTATCAGCCACAATCGAATACGGTTACTTTAATGCCTCAAACCGGAAGTTTACCTGCCGGAAGTTTATTTGATCCGCTTGAAAGTGATTTAAAAGAAGTGGGAATTAAAACTACTTTTTTAAACAACTCGATGAGCTTTAACGCTGCGATTTATGAAATCAGACAACGCAATATTTTAATGAATGCCAATGATCCTGTAAATCCGGATTTACTGGTTACAAGAGGCGCAGAACGAAGCCGTGGTTTTGAATGCGATTTAGCAGGATATATTACACCAGACTGGCAGATTAACGCGTCGTACAGTTACATTGATGCCGAAATTATCAAAGACAATAATCCGGCTTTAATTGGTGCCAGAAAACAAAATACGCCAAAAAACAGCGCAACTTTATGGACTCGCTACAACTTTAAAGCCGATTCTGCTTTGCAAGATTTAGGAATTGGTTTTGGAATGCAGTACCAAAGCAGCAAAGTGCCTTGGTTTACAAGAGATTTTATACTTCCTGATTTTACCATTTTTGATGCTGCTTTATTCTACAAACCAGCCAAAAGCAATGTACAGATTGCTGTAAATGCAGGCAATTTATTAAACAAAACGTATTGGCTGGGCGCACAGAATTATTTGCGCTTATTTCCGGGAAGTCCCAGAAACGTAAGCCTTACGGTAACTTATAAATTTTAATTTATATGAAATTATTACATACAGAAATCCTTATAGCCAGACATTTTAAAAATTCTGTTTTTAAAAATTCTGCAATTTATATTATTACGCTTTTTATTGGAGCCTTGCTTTTATTTGCCGCTTTTTCGGGTTGGGATAATTACAAAAGCCAAAACGAAACCAGCGAAAAATACCAGCATGAATCCCGCGAAGACTGGTTGAAAAATCCAGATAAAAATCCGCATAGAATGGCGCATTACGGCAATTTTGCTTTTAGAAAAAGCACTTCTTTAAGTGTTTTTGAATTTGGAATGGAACCGTTTTTTGGAAATGCCATTTTTCTTGAAGCGCACAAACAAAACACGGCCAACTTCTCTGAAGCCGGATTCTCTAACAGTATGCTTCGTTTCGGCGAAATAAGTATTGCGATGGTTTTGCAGGTTTTACTGCCTTTATTGATCTTTTTTGTTGGATTTAATTCTGTTGCCTACGAAAGAGAAAACGGAACTTTAAAAATCCTTTTAAGTCAGGGAATCAGCTGGAAACAGCTTATGTTTGGTAAGGTATTAGGAATTGCAAGCGTTGTTATGCTGCTTTTTGTTCCAACCATTATTGTTTTGGTTTTGATCTGGCTGATGCTTCAGAACTTTTCAATTTCGGCAGATGAAACAATCAAAATGCTGTTGTTTATTGGGTTTCATTTTATTTATCTGATGTTCTTTTGTGTGGTTGCTGTTTTAATTTCGGCTTCAAGCAAAACATCAAAAAAAGCGTTGGTTTCGTTAATTGGAATCTGGCTGATTTTTACCATTATTCTGCCAAGAACAACGCAGGCCATTGGAGCTTATTTGTATGAAGCGCCTTCTAAAATCCAGTTCAACAGCGATATCGAAAAAGATATTTTAAAACAAGGCGACAGTCATAACCCAAACGATGTGCATTACAAAGCCATAAAAGATTCTTTATTACGAGTTTACAAAGTCGATTCAGTACAAAAACTTCCTTTTAATTATTCCGGTTTTATTATGACCGAAGGCGAGAAAATAAGCTCTAATATTTACAACCGACATTTAGAAGAACTGCTAAAAATCTATGCCCAACAAAACAGTTTTTCTAAAGCTGTTTCTTTTCTGAATCCGTATATCGCGATGAAAAATCTATCGATGGGATTATCCAATACCGATTATGATTCGTACATCGATCTCCAGAAACAAGCCGAAAAATACCGTTACGGAATGGCGCAGAAAATGAATGCTTTACAAGTTAAATACATCAGCAATAAAAAACCCGGACCAAACGATAAACCGCTCACCATTGGCAAAGAACACTGGGCAGATGTCGAAGAGTTTCATTATGAACCAAAAGGTGTCTGGGACGTTTTAAAAACTGAAATCGTCTCTGTTATTTCTATTCTTTTATGGGTAATTCTGCTGTTTATTTTAATCAGAATTGCTGCTAAAAACCTAAAAGCCATTTAATATGTTAGTACTCTTATTTAAAAATTTCTTACGTTCAAAAGGGACCAAAATCGGCTTACTTTTTTTATTGATTATTGGTTTTATAAGCCTCTTAATTGGTCGTCAGTTTCAGGAAAAACAACAAAACAATATTACCGAAGCTGCTCTTTATCAAAAAGAACATATTGCCCGAAATGCTGCTTTTCATAAAGACGAAATGGGGCTTCTCCTCTACTATATCAAATTCTCATTGGTCAATAATACCCTGCCAATTAATAGTTTGGCAATTGGACAGCGCGATGTAAATCCGTCAATTCAAAATGTTACGATTCGGGGTTTGGAAGCGCAGAAATACGACTCAGAACTCAATAATCCGAGTAATCTTTTATCTGGAAATATCGATTTTAGTTTTGTGCTTTTGTATCTTTTTCCGCTTTTGATTATCGCTTTTTCATACAATATTGTTTCCGAAGAAAAAGAATCAGGAACCTGGAAAATTGTAGCCACACAAAGTCCAAATACCTTTATCTATATTTTAAAACTGTTTTATGTTCGCATTTTAAGCATAACAGCACTTTTGACTTTAATACTTTTAGCTGCAATTTTCTTTTTACAAATTCCAATCGATAAAGCGTTTTTTGTGTTTTACGGACTTTCGGTTTTGTATATTCTGTTTTGGTTTGCGGTTTGTTTTTTCATTGTATCACTTCAAAAAAATTCCAACTTCAACGCCGTTATTTTATTGACAATCTGGTTGTTTCTGATTATTATTCTTCCAGCCGGAATCAATACCTATATCATCAATAAATACAAGGTTCCCGAAGCTTTAGAATTAACGCTTACGCAGAGAAACGCCTACCACGAAAAATGGGATATGGACAAGCAGGAAACGCTGGATAAATTCTACAAACACTATCCGCAGTTTAAAAAATATCCTTTGCCTGATAAAGAATTCAGCTGGCTTTGGTATTATGCTATGCAGCAAATGGGCGACGACGAATCGGCCGTGCAGTCAAAAGAATTAGAATCGAAATTAGAACAGCGAAACCGTGCCGGCGAACTGATTGCGCAGTTTATTCCAACGCTTCATACACAGATTCAGTTAAACGAAATTGCAAAGTCTGATTTACGAAACCAGCTTTTATTTTTAAAAGAAACCAAGCAATTTCATGAAAAACTGCGTTTGTATTTCTATCCCAAAATATTTGACGATGCTGCAGTCGATCAGGAAAAATGGGAAAAATTTAAAGTCGAAACATTTAAGGATCAATCTGAAAGCAGTTTTACAAAAGCGTTTTTGCCTTTATTGCTTTTCAGCTTATTGCTTCTTGGTTTTGGATTTAGAAATTTTAATCGTGCAGTTATTTAACCGCAAAGAGCGCTAAGGTTTACGCAAAGTTCGCAAAGTTTTTTTGTTTTAAGTTCGCAAAGTTTTACACAAAGCTTTGCGAACTTTGCGTTTTTATTAAGCATCGTATGTAAAAAAAACTTTGCGTGCTTTGCGGTTAAAAAAACAATACTAAACCTATTCTGAATAAATTTCTCAGGAAAGGGCTTTATTTTTATTTTATTTAGAACTAATATAAATAAACTTTTATATTTGCCGCTTTCAGAGCAAATTCTAGTAGTTTTCAAAATTTACTTAATATTGCTTTTATAAAGTAAATTTCTGTTGATGAACAATTCCAGTTTCGAATTAAATCTTTTTAAATCCTTTAAGGAAGGAGACGAAACTGCTTATACTTTTTTCTACGACAAATATTTTAGAAGAATTCAATCTTTTAGTTTTCAGTTTATTTACGATCAGGAAGAGGCCGAAAACCTCGCACAGGAAGCTTTATTATATTTATGGCAGAATCCCGAAAGCGTGGAATCTATTAACGGAATCCAGGCTTTTTTGTTTACTTATGCCAAATCTAAATGTTTGAATTTAATCCGACACAATAAAGTGAAGGATAAATTTAAAAACGACTTACTTAACCACCAGGAAAGAGAACTGGATATTGAGGTTTTAAATTCGCTTCAGTTTGATACTTTAGAATTAACCGAATTAGAACGCATCATTCAGGAATCCATAAACGATTTACCTCCCAAAACCAGAGAAGTTTTTATAAAAAAACGCTTCGAAAATAAAAAAAATGCAGAAATCGCCGAAGAAATGCAAGTTAGTTTAAAAGCCGTTGAAGCCCATATGACAAAGGCTTTGAAGATTTTAAAAACGAAATTATCCGATTATTTGTTCCTAATTTTTATCCTTATTTATAATAATTAAGAATAAAAGGTAGGGTTTTTTATTTCTGAAGTGTACTAACTATAACGAGAAGTTTTAAAACTCAAATATGACATCGGAAATAATACAAAAATATCTTTCTAACGAAGCTTCAGAACAAGAAGTTCAGGCGCTTTTTGAATGGATTGCAGCATCGGCAGAAAATAAAAAACAATTTATAACGGCAAAGAAAGCGTGGGTTCTTTCCGGCTTATCAAATGATATTTTAAGTGATTCCGTTCCATTAATTCAAATGAAACCAAAAAATAAACTGAGGAAGTATTTCAGCTATGCAGCAGTATTTTTAGTTTTAATTGGATTAGGAAAAACTATTTCATTATTTACCGATTCATCTAAAGCATCAAAAGAAATTGTTCTGGAATTAGGCGACGGCCGTCTGGAGTACTTTTCTGTAAAAAATCAAACTACTTTAGTAAATGACAAAGGAAATTTAGTGGCCAAAAAATTTCCTGACGAAATCATTTATTTTGGTAAAACTTCTTCCGATAAAATAATTTACAACACGCTTAAAATTCCGTACGGAAAACGTTTTAAACTTACGCTTTCAGATGGAACTGTTATAAATCTAAACGCCGGAAGCACTTTGCGTTATCCGGAGCAGTTTAGCAATAACGGAAACCGAAATGTTTATTTAACCGGAGAAGCTTTTTTTGAAGTGGCCAAAGACAAAGAACATCCGTTTATTGTAAACGCCAATGAAGTTGATATTAAGGTTTTGGGAACAAAGTTTAATGTAAGCGCGTATCCTGAAAATCCTAGTGTTAACAGTACTTTGGCAGAAGGAAGCATTCAAATGTATGAAACTGCCAATCCTTCGAATGTTGTTTTGCTTGAGCCAAACCAAATGGCAACATGGCAGCATAATGCTAAAAAAATCAGCCTGAAAAATGTTGATACTTCTTTGTATTCAGCCTGGACAAAAGGAGAATTAGCCTTTAAAGATACCCCGTTTTCTACCATCGCTAAAATTATTCAACGCACCTACGACGTTGAGATTATTAATGAAAATTCTGATTTGGCCAGACAGAATTTTACTGGTACCATAAAGATAAGCGAATCTAGTGTCGAGAACATTTTAGACCTTCTAAAACGCGACACTCCTTTTAATTATTCCGTTAACCAAAAAACTATTACCATTACCAATCCTCGATAAATAAAACAAACATGACATTTGCGATACAACCCGTTTTAAGAAAAATTCTGTTTTTCTTAGCCCTACTCATATCTGGATTTAAAGGATTTTCTCAGAATAAACTCATAACATTACACATAAAAAACAAACCTATAAGCCTAATTATCAAATCGATTGAAGAGCAAACTGATTTTAGAATAATTTATAACGCGAGAAAAATTGATGCTGATCAGCCGGCCGATTTAGATGTAAATAATGCAACTCTTGAAACGGCTTTAACGAATTTATTAAAGAACAAAAACATTTCGTTTTACATTCAAAAAAAGCAGGTTTTGTTAACCAATTCTGCTCCTGATACTTCCAATTCTGATGTTCAGGAAACAGAAAGATTTATTAGCGGAACGGTTTATAATGCAAAAGACAGACTGCCGCTTCCGGGTGCTACAATCCGCATAAAAGGAACCGGAATGGGCGCTGTTACAGATTTAAACGGCAAATTTGTGTATCAGTTAAAAGGAAATAACATCAATGATCTGGTGCTTGAAGTTGGATTTTTAGGAATGCAGACGCAGTCGCAAAAAGCAGATAATAAAAAAAACTTTGTGTTTTATCTTGAAGAAACAACTGATGAATTAAATACGGTAGTGATTACTTCTTCTTATGGTACGACAAAATTAAAAGAAGAAATTGTAGGGAGTATCTCTACTTTAAATGCCAAAGATATTGCGGTACAACAGGCTTCTGAAAGCATAGATAAAATGGTCGAAGGACAAATTGCCGGGGTTTTAGTCGAAAATACTTCTGGAATTGGCGGACCGGTAAAAATTAATGTTCGCGGTCAGGGAACTTTAAAAGCCTTAAACGGAAGCCTGCTGGGAACTTCTACGCAACCGTTAATTATAGTCGACGGCGTGATTATGAACGAACAAAAAGCTATTGACAATGCTGCTTTTGATGGAGCTGGAGGTACCAGCGAAAACTTAACTAATCCCCTTGCTTCTATTTCTCCAGATAATATCGAGAATTTCACGGTTCTTAAAGATGCTGCAGCCGTTGGTATTTATGGTGCCGATGGAGCAAATGGTGTTATTTTAATTACTACCAAAAAAGGAAAAAAAGGTGCTGCTCAATTTCAGTTTTCAAATCAGCTTGGGGTTTCTACGGCAATTAATCAAATTAAATATTTAAACGGACAACAGTATAATGAATTAAACAATGCTTACAACAGCAATATTTCACCTACTTATGTACCAGCGCCTTACAACGGAGTAAATACAGATTGGTTTGATCTTTTAAACAATTCAGGGATTTATAATAAATACAATTTCAGCGTTTCGGGAGGAACTTCAAAAATTACGTACCGCACCAATATTACCTATTTAAATATTGATGAACCTCAAATGGGCAATACGACCAAACAATTAAACGGAGGAATTAATTTAGGTTACAAACAATCAAAATGGGATATCAATTTATCATTAAACCCAAGTTATATTAAAAAAGATGCACCTAATATTTATTATGATTTCGCGTATCTGCCAACTATTTCACCTTATAATGCAGATGGAAGTTATTCTAAAATAGGCTTAATAGGCGCAACAGGAGGAAATCCGCTGGCGGCGATTGCGCAAAATAAAAACGAAACCGAATCAAAAGGGATTTTAGGAAGTTTGAATGTTGGGTATGAACTTAATAAAAATATCAAATTTGCTACTTTATTTGGTATGGATTATTTGGATAAAGTACAGGATCGTTATTTTTCCGGTGAAAACGAAAGCGGACAATTAAACGGAAGTTTCGTTTTAAATGGACAAAACTACTCAAACTGGGGAAGAAGATTATTCAATAAACGAAATTCGACTAAATGGAACTGGCAGGGACAAATGCTGTTTAACAAGGAAATCAATAAAAACAATACAATTGATGGTGTTGCAGGATTTGAACTTTCTGAAGAAAGAAATGACTTTAATTATGCGTCTGCAACAGGATTTACGAACCCTAATGTGATTAATAATATCGAAGATGCCCTTCAGGACGATAATATAAATACACCTATTGATGAAACCAAAGGAAATCAGTCATTTAAAAGTGATCTCAGCTATAATTCGCGTGTCTCTTTCTTTGGACAAATCAATTATAATTATAAAAAAAGATACTATTTCTTAGGGAATATGAGACGTGATGAGAGTTCTGTTTTTGGCGATGATACAAACGTGGCATTAAACAGCGGCGCCGGTGCAGCCTGGCTGGTTTCTAATGAAGAATTTCTGAATAACTCAACCTGGATTGACTTTTTAAAACTAAAACTAAGTTACGGATCTACCGGAAATTCCAGAATTGGTTCTTACCGTTCTAAAGGTTTGTATAATGTGCTTCAAAATGGTTACAACGGCGGATCGTTTGCTACGCCGAGTGCTTCTCCTAACGGAAATTTAAGCTGGGAAAAAAATAAAAAGTTCAATGCCGGAGTTGATTTTAATGTGTTTAATACGGTAGAATTATCATTAGAATATTATTACGACGACTTAAACGATTTAATTACCAGCAGAGAAATTCCAACAGAAACCGGATACGGAGCGATGCAGCTAAATGCAGCAAGTATGTACAACAAAGGTTTCGAATTGTCTGCAAGAATTAAATGGTTTCAAAAAGGAAAATTCAAATGGACAACTTCTTTCAATATCTCAACGGTCGATAATAAAGTAACGGATTTAGTAGGCTTAGGAAGCGATTATTCTGTTGCAAGTATTGCTCTTGCTCAAAAAATCGGGTACAGCACGACAACCATCTGGGGAATTAAATGGGCTGGTATTGATCCTGCAACCGGGCGTGATTTAATTAAAAAGAACGGTCAAATCTACGATGCTCCAACTTATAAAAGCTTATTTAATGAAACCGACTGGGAACCTATTGGAGATTTGCAGCCTAAAGCATTTGGAGGTTTCAGTAATAGTTTTTCATTCAACAACCGCATTACTTTGTCTTTTACAGGTGCATTTCAATGGGGCGGCGATAAGTTAATTTCGGACGAAATCATATCAAAATACACCATTATGTCTAATAGAAACATGTCTGTAAATGCTTATGATTACTGGAGAAATCAAGGAGATATTGTATCGCAGCCAGCTCCAAGCAAAAATACATTGCTGCCCAACTTAAGCAAAAATGTTTACGACGCTACTTATATCAAAATCAGCAATATTAACCTGAGTTATAGTGTACCTGTTAAAAATACTTTCCTGAACAGTCTGGTTGTTTTTGCCGATGTTTCGAATGCTTTTTATTGGTACAAAGAAAAAAGTCCGTCAGGAATGAACGGAATTAGAGAATTCAGCTTTAATTATCCGCAGTCCAGAACTATTTCATGCGGAATCAATACAAAATTTTAAAAAGATGAGATACTTAAAACATACTATAAAATTTAAATTTGCTTACCTCCTGGCCTCTGTTTTTTTACTGCAAAGCTGTAGTGATTTTCTAGAACAAGAACCTGGTACACAAACTTCTATAACAGAACAGCTAAAAAACAAACAAGGTGTTTTGCAAGCCATGAAAGGTTTATACGGCGAACTCGAAGCGACGGTTAGAACGCAAGCTTTTACGGTTTATGCAGATTTGCAGGGAGGAAATATTAAATTTACGCCTGCACTTACAACTTCTTCAAACGGACAAATTACTATTCCGGATGCTGTTACAGGAGTTTACTCCTTTGATGATCGATCTGATGAGTCTAATTTATCGGCATTTTATGGAAATTGTTACGATGTAATCAATCAAACCAATCTGCTTTTAGAATTTACAGATGCTTTACCTGATGCCAGTACAGCCGAAAAAAATCAAATAAAAGCCGAAGCTCTTACAATTAGGGCTTATACACACTTTTTATTAAGCCAATTGTACAGTCAGAATTATGGTTTTAGAAAATGCTTCTCATCCGGGAATTGTGTACAGTAAAACTTCTATAAACGAGAAACTTACTTATCCTTCAAGAGAAACTGTCGCTAATACGTATGCTTTTATAATTGAAGATATTACGACCGCCTTAAATTGGTATTCTGATACTGCGCTGCTTTCCGGACCTGCTTATTCGTATTTCAATAAAACAAGTGCCAAAGCATTATTATCGAAAGTTTATCTGGCTAAAAAGATTGGAAAAATGCCTACGATACGGCTTCGGATGTTATTGCAAATTCTGGTGTAAACTTAGTAAGTTCTGATAATTATGTTTCGCAATGGGAACAAACTGATCTTCCGGTTTCTGAAATTTTATTAGAGTTTTCTATCCCAAAAAATGACGAAGGAACTCCGGGTCTTTCCATGTCAGCTTTTTACGGTTTTACTTCAAATACCTCTTACGGCAGATATTCGGCTTCTCAGGATTTAGTGAGTTTATATGAAAATACCGATATCAGAAGGCAGTTATTCTCTCTAAAATCTATCTCAACTATTGTCAATTTACAACCTGTCTTTTTAGGTTATTATTTCACTAAAAAGTTCCAAAATAATGCGGGTTACGTTGCTTTTAGATTAAGCGAGCAATATTTAATCCGTGCCGAAGCTGCAATTGGTTTAGACAATCCGGATCAGGCTAAAAATGACATTAATGTAATAAGAGCCAGAGCAAAAGCCACCTTACTGACTGATACTAATACTATTGCCGAAGCTTTATTTCAGGAGCGCAGAAAAGAACTTTGTTTTGAAGGGCATTTATTTTTTGATATTGCCCGAAACAAAAAAGACATTGTTCGCAATGACGGCTGTGTAGCACCGGTTTGCGGTTTAACTTATCCGTCTCCAAAATACGTATTGCCTTTACCTCTTAGAAATCTAAATCTTAACGCAAACCTAAAACAAAATGAATCGTACTAAAATTATATCTGTATTAAGTATCGCTGTAATCTTATTTTCATCTTGTTCTAAAGATGATTACAGACTAGACTCTAAAAATATTGAACCTTTTATCAGGTTTAATTTCATGACCAATGCCGCTGGAGCTCCATTAGAATATCCTGCCGTGACTACCACTATATTGCCTTCGGCTGTGTATGAAAATAAATCGGTTAAAATACTTAAAGTTCCCGTAACGCTAAGTTCTGAGACTTTAAAAACCGCCGTAACCGCAAATTTCAGTACGGTAAGTTCCGGTGATCCTGATACTTTTACCATAAAACCAGTAAGCGAATTGTTGTTTCAGGGCAATAAATTAACGGACACTATTTATTTGTCTTTTGATAAAAGATGGAAAGAAAAACAAACTATTACGTTAAAATTAGAAAACACATCCGATTCTAATATTCATATAGGAAGCCTAAATACTGCAGTTCCAAATACTACTTTTACCATAAATCTGGGCGAAGTTGTAACACCTTATACTTTTCCTGTAAAAGATTATAATATAAAAGGACAAATTGGCGAAAAGATTGATTTTAAAGTAAATTTTCCAAACGGATTTGTTCCTGATGAAATTGATGCTGCGAGCATCTTTAAATTCGTAAATGGATTTGAATATTCTTTGACCCATGACGATTATGGAGACAACCGAAGCTCTATTACCTACCATCTTACACTTTTAGAAGACATTCAAAATGATGATGTTCGATACGAAACAAAGATCAGTCTCGTAACCTCAACCAATTATATTGCAACCGGAAACACCGTTTTAACTATTGCAAAACCTATAAAATCGCCTCGAGATATTCAGGCAAATCCGGCTTCGAAATTCTATGATTTGTCTAATCAGTTTTATTTAACTTATGGAGAAAACTGGTTCGATAAAAGCGGTACTTGTGCATGGCAGGCTTTTAATGCCTTTACTTTTCCTGTTGTGGTAACCAAAGACAGTGAAGGTGCTATTTTATACAGCGACAAAGGCACCGCAAATCCTAATGACGATGTGTATCACGATGCTTTTAAAATTGGATTTAATGTTGCAACCGGTATTTCGACAACGAATTCTTTCAACCTAAAAAGATGGTTTAGCAATGAAGCAACGGCTGGCGCAAGTTCTCCAGGATTCAATATTACATCAGCTTTAGAATTTTTCCCTGATAATGGTAACAGTAAAACCAGCGGAAAAGTATTGGTGATTCCGCAAGATATTACCATTGCCGGAACCAATAAAAATAGTCATATTATCTCTATTGCCGGAGAAGGAACTTATAAAGAAATCAGCACGGGATTATTTGAAATTTCTTTCGAATTAAAACTAACCAATGACAAACTTTTTGGAGGAACGGTTTCCGGACAATATAAAATTTACAACAACAAAACATATCCAAAAATAAATCCAATAAACGAAAGCTGTCCTAAGGAGGTTACGCTTTAAAGTCTTTTTAGTTTTTAGTCGCAGTTTTCAGTCGCAGTGTTCAGTGTTCCGTCGCAGTCGCAGTATTCAGTCTCAGCTGACTGTCGATTGAAAACTTTAAGAACCGCAGCTTTGTCAAAGTTTAAAACTTTGACAAAGCTTACAAAGCAAACTGCTAACTGAGACTGAATACTGAGACTGAATACTGAGACTGAAACCTGAAACAAAATAAAATAAAACAAAATATAAAAATTGAAAAAACTAATCTTCCCACTCCTATTTCTCTTGAGTTTGACGGCTTACAAAAGCGTTGAACAGCCTGATTATATAGACATTCAGGAATTGAGAAAAATTTATTCCAGCGGAGATACCTCAAAATGGCCGGCCGCGGAATTACATGAAAGTGTTGATAAAGCTAAATTTCAGGACATTGGCGTTCTGCCTGCGGTTCCATATCCTGCTTATAATCCGTATTCGAAGGAAAAAGAAAGCTTGGGCAAAATATTATTTTTTGATCCGAGGTTATCTAAAAGCGGTCAAATCGCGTGTGCTTCGTGTCATAATCCGGAGTTAGGCTGGACCGATAATTTAACCCGTTCTTTTGGTCATGACCGCCAAACCGGAAAACGTAATTCTATGACGATTTTAAACTCGGCGTATGCCACTTCTTTATTTTGGGACGGACGTGCCAAAAGTCTGGAAGATCAGGCGCAGTTTCCTGTTTCAGATCCTTTGGAAATGAATGAAAAACTGACCATTGCCGTTGATAAAATTGCTAAAATAAAAGGTTACAATACTTTATTTACAGTTGCTTTTGGAGATAAAAAAGTATCATTAGAACGAATTCAATATGCCATTGCCACTTTCGAAAGATCGATCAATAGTCCGAAAAGCAAATTTGATCAGTTTGTAAGCGGAAAATCAGACGTTTTTACGGATCAGCAGATAAAAGGAATGCATTTGTTTAGAACCAAAGCACAGTGTATCAACTGTCATAATACGCCTTATTTTAGTGATAATCAATTTCATAATGACGGCCAGACTTTATTCGGAACAAAAAATGAAGATTTCGGACGTTACAATGTCACTAAAGACGTAAAAGATATTGGGAAATTCAGAACACCAACGCTTCGTGAAGTTGTTAATACAAAACCTTGGATGCACCACGGGCATTTTCCGTCTCTACTGGATGTTGTTGAATTGTACAATGGAGGAAATCCTTCTCCGGTTCAGAAAAAATATCTCGGAACAGCACGAGACACCTTGATTCCTAAAGTTGATCCGGCGCTTAAAAAATTAGATTTAAGTAAAGAAGAAATAAGCGATTTACTGGCTTTTATTGAAACTTTAAGCACACCTACAAGAAGAATAATTGTACCAGAAATGCCACAATAATTTTAGTTACATGATTTGCAAATTGCCCCCAAAATCTACAAATCTGTGAGGCCCGTTTTCTTTATGAAAATGGGCTTTTTTTTATTTAAACACCTATTATGATAAGACAAATTTCCATCATAATTTACTATTCTTTCATCGAAGTATAAAATAGTCTGCTGATCATAATCCATTGATCATTTCTTAAATTTGTTTGAAACGAAAGGAAGTTTTTTCTTCTTTATAAAAAATGTCGCCATGAAATTAGCATACATACAAATTCAG
>Ga0157370_10000688_pt1 | contig 42147 bp, 39 predicted proteins | sample C35metaG_FD_113463 | JGI IMG/M metagenome (GOLD analysis project Ga0157370, IMG submission 113463) | Corn rhizosphere microbial communities from Kellogg Biological Station, Michigan, USA - C3-5 metaG | ecosystem: Host-associated > Plants > Roots > Rhizosphere > Soil | place: USA: Michigan...
AGACTTGGAGGACACCGCGGGCACCTTCAAGCGACTGAAGTTCGATGGGGTAGCCATTCACACCAAAGTTGAGGGCCGGATCAGCGAACTTCACGTTGGTCTCAAGGGGACGATGAACCTGCGCGCAGCGCTGCAGGCCGAAACTCAAGCGGCGAGTCTTGCCCGTGAAATCTTAAGGGGAATGATCGAAGAAATCCGAGTGGAGCCCACTCCCGGCAAAGAATCCCGCATCGACTGCCCATGGGATTTGACGATCAGGGGGCCACTTCAGGCGGTGCTTGAGATGCCCGATATGCCTGATTTTGCGAAGCAAATGGCCCCAGCAGCCATCAGTCCCTTTGCTCGTAGGGGACTGATGGTGCCGCTTGCGTGACTCGAACACGCGACCCCATCATTACGAATGATGTGCTCTACCAGCTGAGCTAAAGCGGCCTTTTCAGGAAGCGCGCGCACTACCAGCGACTTTGCCGCGTCGCAAGCGAGCCTGATTGCCAACCCTTTATGCTTAACGCTTTGGTAACGCAGGTCGGCCATTTTCCATTGAGAACAAGAAGGTGGGCCCCCGCGTAAACATGGACAGCTACCGCGAGCATCCAGGTGATTTCGATCCGTCGTCGGCCGACGCGCCGGCGGACGACGTCTCGCTGGCGATCGGCACCGACGAGCGGCGGATGCATGTCCGTGCATACAACCATTGGGTGTCACTGCTGGAAGGCCGTGACTTCCCATCAATCGAGGATCTCGATTCCGGCGACGTTGAGGACTTTTCGGCCCACAGCGTGCTCCTGGACTTCACCTGCGGCCGCGACAACCCGGCGATTCCGTTCGTCGGCACCGCAGTCCGCGACGAATGCGGGCTCGACGACGACGTCAGGACCATTGCCGACGTTCCTAGCCGGTCGCTCCTGTCGCGGCTGACCGATCATTACCTGCAGATCATCGCCAACCGCGCGCCGATCGGATTCGAGGCCGAATATGAGAATGTGGTCGGCGATTCGATCTGCTATCGGGGCATCCTCATGCCCTTCTCCTCGGACGGGGAGCAGATCGACTTCATCTACGGAGTGATCAACTGGAAGCATGTCGATAGGGCAGCCAGCAGCAGCATGATAGCGGAGCTGCCCGTCGTCGAGTTCGCCCAACCAGACGCCGAGTTCGAGACGGATTTTGAGCGGGAGCCGGAAGCGACGGAGGAGCCCGAGGCGATGGAAATTGCCGACATTGAGCCCGAGCATATCGGCGAAATCGAAATCGGGGCTGCCCAAGACGACGAGCCGCTCGAACTGACCGAAGTCGTCGCGGCGCCTTCGGTCGAGGAGCCGCAGCTGCCCGTTGAAGCCGATTCCAGCGTGGAAGCCGAGGCAACCGAAGCTGCACCCGCTCACTTCTCGTGGGAAGATGGCCCCCTCCACGACGAAGAAACGTCGATTGAGCTTCGCAAGATCGATCTCGACGAAAATGCGGCGCTTGCCGACTGGCTCTGGGCAGCTCGCGAAACCGCTGAATCGGTCAAGGCCGGCGAAGGGCGCACCCGCGCCGCGCTCTATCGCGCGCTATCGCTCGCCTATGATTTCGCGCTCGCCGCCAAGGCTGCCCCGGACGAATATGCCGAGCTGCTCGATGAATCGGGGGTGAAGGCGCAGGCCCGCGCGCCGATGACCCCCATCGTCAAGCTCGTCTTCGGGATTGATTACGACAAGGCGCGGCTGACCGAGTTCGCAGCCGCTCTCTCGTTCGCGCAGCGCCAGGAGGTCGAGTACGGCGCTTTTGAAGATTTGATCACCAAGCAGCCGGGCGGTCTCAAAGCGTTGGTCGCCGCCGAACGCCAGGCGCGTCGTCCGGAAGCGAAGACCGACACTCGGGCCGAGGCCGCCCGAGCTCGGCTCCGCTCAGCGCCGCTTATTACGCTTGCCGATGTGCCGGCGGACGAGGAGTTCGCGATCGTGGTTACTCGCCGAGGCGCCGACGGGCGGCACGAGCCTGTCGCGATCGTCGAGGACGAGGCGCTGGTCGAACGGGTGATCCGGCGCGTAGCCTGAACGGCAGTCGGGGTTGTCCGTGTCGCGAGGCCAGGTCTATAGGCCCGCCCGGCCCCTTAGTTCCTCGGAGCAAATTCTTTCCATGACGGCCCACACGCGCCTCGACCCGCCTCTGGTCGAGTCCATCCGGAAGGCGCTGACCGGAAATGCACTGCCAGGCGAAACCCAGGGACTGAGCCGAGATGGCGAGCGCGAGGCCGCCGAATTCCTGAGCCAAGTCGCGGCGAGCCGCAAGCGCGGAGAACTTGCGCTGGCGATCGAGTCGATTGGCGGCGAGGCGGGCAACCGGCGGATTCGCATCGGCCTCGTTAATGACGACATGCCGTTCCTGGTCGATTCGGTCGCCAATGCGGTCGCCGCACGGCAGCTTACGATTCATCGGCTGCTCCACCCGGTCGTGTGCGTCCAGCGTGATCCAGATGGCGAGCTGCTCGCGGTCGAACCCCTGTGCGTCGACAAGAGCCGGCGCGAATCGATGATGTATGTCGAGCTCGATCGAGCAGATGCCCGCGGGCGGCAGGAGCTCGCGGCCGATCTACGCCGAGTGCTCGGCGACGTTCGCCTCGCGGTGCGCGACTGGGAAGCGCTGCAGCGCAAAATGCGTGACGATGCGGACGCGATCGCCGACCCCGAGGGCACGGCGCTGCTGAACTGGTTCGCCGACGGCGCGATGACCCTTCTTGGATACCATGTCGAAAAGCCGTACGAGGCGCCGTCCGACGCGCTCGGCATCTTCAGCATTCCCGGCGCTCCGACAGATGAAGGCGGCGCGTTCGGAGCGATGCGCTACTTCGAGCAGGGCGGCGGCGTGCCGCTGATGGCCAAGGCCGAGCGCAAGTCGACCGTTCACCGGCGAGTGCCGCTCGACCTCGTCGTGGTACCGATCAAGGAACGTGACAAGGTCATCGGCATCGGGGTCCATGCGGGGTTGTGGACGAGCGAGGCGCTACGCGTCCCGCCGGGCAAAGTGCCGGTGCTGCGCGAGCGGTTGACGCAACTCGACTCCGACTTCGGCTTCGATCCAAAGGGCCATTCGGGCAAGGCGCTCCGCCACTCGGTCGCTTCGCTGCCGCGCGATCTCGTGATCGCCATCGATTACCAATCGTTGCGCGAATTGGTGATGATTGCGATGTCGCTCGCCGATCGTCCGCGACCCGCGCTGATCCAGGTCCGCTCGATCCTCAAGGGACAGCTGTTCACTTTCGTCTGGCTACCGCGCGAAGAGCTCAGCACGGCTCGCCGGACGGCCATCGCCATGCTGCTCGAAAGCGAAGTCGGGCAGAAAATCACCAGCTGGTCGGTCGAGCTTGGCGATGCCGATCTCGCGCTGATCCGCTACACCCAATATATCGACGAAAACGCACCGCGCCCGGACAGCGAGGCCCTCGATGCTGCCGTGGTCGAGATGGTGCGGGGCTGGGCTCCGGCGATCGAGGCCGAGCTGATTGCCGCCGCCGGCGCCGCGCGGGCGATGCGGCTCGCGCTCACCTACATCAACAGCTTTCCCGACGGCTATAGAGCCCGCACCGCTCCCGAAGAAGGAGCGGCCGACATTCTCCGTTTGTGCGAACTGGCGGACGATAACGACCGCTCGGTCCGAATCGCCCGCAACGAGCATGATCCCGAGGGTCAGCTGCGTCTCAAGACTTATCGGCGGGGCGCCCTCATTCCGCTCTCGGACGTCGTTCCGGTGCTGGAGAATTTCGGATTTCGAGTGCTCGAGGAGTTTCCGACCGCGCTCGCCGCCGGCAACGGCTATATTCACGACTTCCGGGTCGAACTCGCTCCCGAAGCAGACATGGCTTCAATCCTCGATCGCAGGACGGAGATCGAGCATGCGATCGCGAACGTGCTGTGCGGGACCGCCGAGCATGACGAATTCAACCAGCTCGTCCTTTATGCCGGGCTCAACACCCAGCAGGTCGTCTGGCTGCGTTCGTGGTTCCGCTACCTGCGCCAGACGGGGAGCAGCTTCAGTCTGGTCACCGTCGTCGATGCGCTGCGAAGGGCGCCGAACGCGACTTGCGCGCTGATTGGCCAGTTCATCGCCGCACACGACCCGGGCGCGGCAAACCGCGAGGCTGAGGTCGCGAAACATCGCGAACAGCTCGATCGGTCGCTCGCCAAGATCCGCTCGATCGATGACGATCGAATTCTGAGGCGCTTGCGCGCGTTGGTCGACGCGATGGTTCGTACCAACGCCTTTGCTCCTGCAGCGCAGGAGGCGCTCGCGTTCAAAATCAATTCCTCGCTGGTCCCGGGCCTGCCCGCTCCGGTGCCGTGGCGCGAAATCTGGATTTACAGTCCCCGCGTAGAGGGCATTCACCTTCGCGGCGGGCCCGTTGCTCGCGGTGGGATCCGCTGGTCGGACCGGCGCGATGATTTTCGCACCGAGATTCTGGGACTGATGAAGGCCCAGGTGGTCAAGAATGCGGTGATCGTCCCGACCGGCTGCAAGGGCGGAGTCTATCCCAAGCAATTGCCGCCGGCGTCCGATCGCGACGCGTGGCTCGCAGAGGGCACAGAGAGCTACAAGATCTTCATCCGCTCGCTGCTGTCGGTCACCGACAATCTCGTCAACAACAAGGTCGTCCATCCTGAGGGCGTCGTCATTCACGACGGCGACGACCCTTATTTCGTCGTTGCCGCGGACAAGGGTACGGCAAGCTTCTCCGACATTGCGAATGCAATTGCGCTCGAGCACAACTTTTGGCTCGGCGACGCCTTCGCTAGCGGCGGCAGCCACGGCTACGATCACAAGGCGATGGGGATCACGGCGCGCGGCGCGTGGATCTCCGTCCAGCGGCATTTCCTCGAAATGGGAGTCGACGTTCAGTCGGACCCGGTGAGCGTTGCCGGATGCGGTGACATGTCGGGTGACGTCTTCGGCAATGGAATGCTTCTGTCGAAGTCGCTCAAGCTGATCGCTGCGTTCGACCACCGGCATATCTTCATCGATCCCAATCCCGACCCGGTGGCAAGCTTCGCCGAGCGCAAGCGCCTGTTCGATCTGCCGCGCTCGAGCTGGGATGATTACACTCGCGATCTGATTTCGAGGGGCGGCGGCGTCTATGCGCGTACCGAGAAGTCGATTCCCATCAGCGCGGAGGCGCGCGAAGCGCTGGGAGTCGACGCCAAGGCGATGGATCCTGCGAGCCTCATCAATGCGATCCTCAAGGCGCCGGTCGACCTGCTCTGGTTTGGCGGCATCGGCACCTACATCAAGTCCTCGCTGCAGAACCATGCAGATGTCGGCGATCCGTCGAACGATGCGCTTCGCGCAAGCGCGTCGGAGATTCGCGCCAAGGTGATCGGCGAGGGCGCCAACCTCGCCGTCACGCAGGCCGGGCGGATCGAGTTTGCGACAGACGGCGGCCGAATCAACACCGATTTCATCGACAACAGCGCCGGCGTCGACTGTTCCGATAATGAAGTGAACATCAAGATCCCTCTCAACCGCGAGATGCGCGAAGGCAGGCTCGAATTCGACAAGCGCAACGCGCTTCTCGCCAAGATGACGCCCGACGTCGCCGAGATCGTGCTGGAGGACAATCGCCTGCAGACTCTGGCGCTGTCGATCGCCGAAGCGGGCGGACCGACTGCGCTTCCGGCGCACGTCCGGACGATCGAATTGCTCGAAGCCTCGGGGCGACTGGACCGAAAGGTCGAAGGGCTTGGATCAAGCGAGGAACTGCTTCGCCGGGCACAGGAAAATCGCGGGCTCACGCGACCCGAGCTCGCGGTGGTGCTTTCGGTCTCCAAGCTGGTGCTCCAGGACGCTGCCGAGAACCTGAAGCTTGCCGATGACGCGCTGGTCGGCCCGCAGCTGTTCGACGCCTTTCCCAAGCCGATGCGCAAGACGCATGCGGAAGCGATCCGTTCTCACCGGCTAGGCAATGAAATCGTGGCGACCAAGGTCGCGAACCGTCTCGTCAACCGCCTCGGACCAGGGATCGCCTTCGACCTCACCGAGGAGGAAGGCGCTACGCTCCAGCAGGTGGTCGCGGCTTTCCTCGTCGCCGAGCGACTGCTCGACCTCGATAAGCTATGGCTCGAAGTCGAGCAGGACGAGCTGCCGGAAACGGTCAGGATCGAACTTTTCTCAATCGCGGCCGCCAGCGTGCGCTCGCACATCGCCGATGTCCTGCGCGCCGCGGGCGGAGAGACCCGCGTCGAGAAGCTTTGCGCGCTGCTCGAGCCCGGAGTGCGCAAGATCTCCGCTGCAGCGACGCGGCTGATCCGGGCCGAGGTCCGCAACGAGGCCGTCGCTCGCCGCGACCGGCTGCTCGCGCTTGGCGCAAGCGATGACATCGTCCGCCTGCTGGTTCGCCTCTATGAGCTCGACGGCATTTTCGGAGTCGCCGCTCTTGCCGCCCGCAAGCATCTCGATGAGCTCGAACTGACCCGCGCCTACACGCGCCTCGGCGAGGCGCTCGGCCTCGATTGGGCGCAGCAGCAGGTCGCGAGGTTCGTTCCCTCCGATCAATGGGAGCGGCTGCTGACGGCCGGGCTGGCCCGCGATTTCGAGCAGCTCCGGATCGAATTCCTCAGCGATTGCCGAGGCGGGGCCGTCGACGAGCGAGTCGAGCAGTGGATCGGCGAGCATCAGCCCGCGATCGAGCACTTTCGAAATCTTGTCGGACGCGCGCGCTCCGAGGGCCATGTGACCGCGCCGATGCTTGCTCAGATCGCAGCCCAGGCGCGAATCCTGCTCGCCCGCTGATGCGGCTTGCCATTCTCGTTCCTGAGCCGGGCTATCCCGAGCCATGGCGCTGGGCGTTCGATGTCGAGGCGCAGGCGCTAGTGAATTCAGGGTGCTCGGTCGAGCCGGTCGTCTGGAGCAAGCTGGACGACGCGTCGGCTTATGATCTGATCCTGCCGCTCGTCGCCTGGGGATATCACCTCGACTATCCGCGCTGGATCGCGCTGCTCGACCGCGCCGAGCGCGAGAGCTGGCCAATGATCAATCCGCCCGCGCTGCTCAGGTGGAACAGCGACAAGGCCTATCTCACCAACCTCGCTGACGGCGGAGTGTCGAGTGTTCCTACGCTCGCCGTTGAATCCTGCTGCGATGCTGATCTTGAGGAGGGCCGCCGGCGGTTCAACAGCGAATGGCTGGTGATCAAGCCGCCGGTTGCAGCGAGCGCCTTCGGCGCACACCGGCTCGGCCCCAAGGACGAGTTGCCGGCGGAGTCTCTACGAAGACCGATGATAGTTCAGCCGCTTATCGAGGAAATCGCGCGCACGGGCGAGTTTTCGCTGATGCTGTTCGACGGCGAATATAGCCACGCCGTCGTCAAGCGGCCACGCTCGGGCGACTTTCGGGTGCAGGAACAGCATGGCGGAACGACTCTCTTGTGCGACGTCCCGCCTCCGGGCGCGATCGCGCTTGCAAAGCAGGCGCTCGCCGCTGGCCCTTCGAGAGCTACTTATGCTCGGGTCGACGTGGTTTCTGACGACGAAGGAGTGCTCCGAATCATGGAGCTCGAGCTGATCGAGCCGGCGCTTTTCCTTGACCATGCGCCGGACCGCGGCGGCGCCTTCACGCGGGCGGTCCTGGCTTCCTTGCAAAAAGCCACTGCCTGATTGCCGAAGTGAGGTTGGGGGTCGGGCGGGCATCCAGCCGCGTCGAGTCGATCTCGGCGACGAGGGCATTTAGCGCACAGCCCCGCTCGCGCGCCGCCTCCTCGAGCGCATTCCAGAAGATCGTCTCAAGGCTGATCGACGTCGCATGGCCGGCAATCAGGACCGAGCGCTTCCTTGGTGGAGCGTAAGGCTCCATCAATACATGTGCTGGCCGCCGTTGATCGACAGCGTCGAGCCGGTGACGAACCCCGCGTTCTCGTCGGCCAGGAAGGCGACTCCGCGGGCGATTTCCTCGGCCTTGCCGAGCCGTCCGACGGGAATTCTGGCAACGATCTTCTGCAGTACTTCCTCAGGCACTGCGGCGACCATGTCGGTGTCGATGTAACCGGGCGCGACCGCGTTCACCGTTACTCCCGAACGCGCGCCCTCTTGCGCCAGCGCCTTGGTGAAGCCGTGGATACCCGACTTGGCGGCGGCATAATTGACCTGGCCGTACTGCCCCGCCTGGCCGTTGATCGATCCGATGTTGACGATCCGGCCATAGCCGCGGGCTGCCATTCCTTCGAACACTGCCTTGGCCATGTTGAAGCAGCCGCCGAGGTTGGTGTCGATGACCTCCTGCCACTTCTGCCTGTCCATCCGCTTCATCGTCGTGTCGCGCGTGATCCCGGCATTGTTGACCAGCACATCGACCGGGCCGATGTCGGCTTCGACCTTGCGCACGCCCTCCTGGCAGGCGTCGAAATCGGCGACGTCCCACTTATAGACGGCGATTCCGGTACGCTTGGAGAACTCGCGAGCGCGCTCGTCATTGCCGGCATAATTGGCGGCGACCTGCATGCCCATCTCCTTGAGCGCGATGCTGATCGCTTCCCCGATCCCGCGAGTCCCGCCGGTGACGATCGCCACTCGAGCCATAAGCCGTCTCCTTTCGAACGGAGCCGCTTATGACTGGTCCCGCCAGCCTGCAAGCTCACGGCTGAGCAATCGGGTCAGCATGTCTATCCCTTCGGGCGAATCGTTGAGGCAGCCGAGCAGTGCAAATTTCTCGCCGCCGGCCTCCTCAAAGGTTCGGCGGCCGCGGATGCCAAGCTCCTCGAGAGTCTCGATGCAATCGGCCGAGAAGCCCGGCGTGGCAAGGGCCAGCTTCTTCACGCCTTGGTTCGGATAAGATGCCAGAATCGAGTCGGTCGCGGGCTCGAGCCATTTGGCGCGGCCGAACTTCGACTGGAACGCGACCTCGACCTCGCGCCCGAGCGCTTCGCCGAGCAAGCGTGCGGTCTTTTGGCAATGGCAGTGATAAGGATCGCCGAGCTCGAGCGTCCGCACCGGCATTCCGTGGAAGCTCAGCAAAAGCCGTTCGGGCTCGAAGTCGAGCGCGGCGAGCTGGCGAGTGAAATTCTTCGCGAGCGCCTCGATGTAGAACGGATCGTCATAATAAGGCGGCAGCGTTCGGATCGCCGGCTGGCGTCGCATGGCCGCCAGGGCAGCAAAGATGGCGTCGTTGGCGGTTGCGGTCGTTGCCGCGCAATATTGCGGATAGAGTGGAGCGGCGAGGATCCGCGTACATCCCTCGCTGACCATATTCTCGATCGCGGCTGCGATCCCCGGGTTGCCATAGCGCATCGCGTAATGGATGCTGACGTCCGGCAGTCGCTGGCGCAGAGCTTCGGCCTGCCGGTGAGCGATGGCACGAAGCGGCGAACCCTCGTTGGTCCACACCTGATTATAAGCCTCTGCGGTCTTCTTCGGACGCCTCCGAAGGATGATTCCATGCAGAATCGGCTTCCATGCCAGCGGGTGGATTTCGATGACGCGCGGATCGCTCAGAAACTCGGCCAAATAACGCCGAACTGCGCGGACTTCGGGCGCGTCGGGAGTCCCGAGATTGATCAGCAGAACACCGATTTTCGGTTCCGGAATTGCGGGATGATCGCTCATCCGGCCATCACTTCAAACGGTAGCGAGCGCAGGCGTTTGCCGGAACCGGCATGGATCGCGTTCGCAACTGCAGGGGCGAGCGGGAGTGTGCCGAGGCCGCTGATCCCTCCCGGCGGGTCGCTGCTCGGGATGATCGACACGGTGATGTCGGGCGTATCGCCGAGCAGGGGCAGCCCGAGAGCGCCGAGCGGCCGCGCACGCGGCATTCCCGCCACCCACTCGGGCGATGGAACCGTCGCTTGGGCGAGTGCCCACATCAGTCCTGCCGCAATTTGCTGCTCGGCGAGTCCTGCGTTGACCACGCGTCCGCAATCGACCGCGGCGATGAGCCGGTGAACCTTTACGCGCTGATCATCGCCAATGCTCGCCAGAGCGACCAGCCCGATATGCGACCCGAACGCCGATGCGCCGGCGAGCCCCATCATGCTTCCGTGGCTTCCGCCGTCCCACTGGGCAAGGCGCGCAGCGGCCTGAAGGCAGCGCGCCAGGCGTCCGTTGCTTCCCAAGAGCGACATTCGAAAAGCGAGCGCCTCAATGCCTGCAACATTGGCGAGCTCGTCGATGAAGCTTTCGGTGAAGAATGCAAATTCGCGCTGCGGAGACCCTCGCATGTATCCGACGGCGAACGGCAGATCGGGGCGGACCACTTCACTAGTCACATTGGGAATGGAGTAGGGCGGCAAAGCGATCACGGCATTGCGTATTGCGCGTTCCTCATGCTCACTGTCGAGCATCCGGGCGATCGATGAGCCCATTCCATTGATCGTCGCGACGCGGATCTTCCAAGCGGCGGTGATCCCGGCTTCGCCGGGGAGCGCAGTCATTCGCGCAAGGGCACCCGCCGAGACGAGATCCCGATTCTGGCTACCGTCCTGGGAGATTGTCACCTGCACTGGTGCACCAATTTCGCGGGCGAGCTCGACGGCGAAGGGGATTGCATCGGCCTCGATCGCTCGTCCTGCCGGCCCGCCGACCGGCATCGGGTAGAGGTACACGTCGGAGTGCCCTATGTGCCCAGCCTTCGCGGCGGCCCGACGCGCGAGGCCAGGGGCCTGGGTCGGCGCCCACAGCTCGAGATGTCTGCCGTCGAACCGGGCAGTCGCGGTTAGTGCCTCAAGTTCAAGATGTTGGCTCGGCGCGACAGAATAAGTGGCGGCGAGCGGGCGTGATCCGATAATTGCTCTTTCGTAGTCGCCGCGCCGGAACCGTTGCGGGCTGCCGCTGGCAAGCGCCTTTTCGAAGAGCGGACGCACGTTTGCGGGAGTGCGCGTCCCCGAGAAGACCGGCTTGCCGTTCTTGAGTGCGCGCTCCGCCGCCCACCAGCTTTCAGCAACGACTGCGACCCAGTTCTCACGAAGCGCGACGTGACGGACAGCTGGAAAATGAGCGACCCTGTCGCGCTGGAAACTGATCAGGCTTCCGCCGCGAGGCGCAATCCGCACCGACGCGAACAACATGCCGGGGAGCCGCACGTCGCCCGAGAATCGCCAGCTCCCTTCAGCCTTGGACGGTCCATCGAGGCGCTGCAGCGATTGCCCGATCAGCCGCCTTTTGGCCGATTGGCGCAGCGGTACGCTGCCCGGCGAGCTCCGGTCGGCGGCTTCCTCGGCAAGCTCGGCGAAGGTGAACGTCCTGACGCCGTTGATAACGAAGCCGTCGCCGGTGTCACATTTCGAAGGATCGATGTTCCACCGGTCTGCCGCCGCGCCGACGAGCATCGCGCGAGCGACCGCAGCGGCTTGGCGAAGCGGCTGCTCGAAGGCGCGCACGGATGTTGAGTCCGCAGTAATCCGGGTGCGGCCGTCGCTCGCGATCAAGTGCCTGCGAAGGGGTCCGAAGCCATCGAGCCACCCCTCGTCGACGGCGAGCGAATTGGCATAGTCGCTCACGAGCGGAGCAGGCTCGACGGCGATTGTCTCCCACGCCGCGCCAAGCTCGTCGGCGACGATCTGCGCAAGCGCGGTCCAGATTCCCTGGCCCGTCTCGATCTGGGGAATTGCGACGGTGATCCGCCCGTCCTTCGCAATCTTGATGTAATTGCCGAACGCCTGCTCGCCTTTGCGCACGTCGAGATCGCTCGACAAATGGCGCGGCCAGGCTGCGAAGGCGACGACCAGCCCGACGCCCGCGCCGCCCCCGATCAGCAATGTTCGTCGGTCGATCTTCAACTGGCGTATTGCGCCTTGAGCGCGCGGCGGTCGATCTTGCCCGTGCCGAGCTTGGGCAACGGCTCGGCGGATACCACGATCCGCTCCGGAATTTTGAATTTCGCGAGTCGGCCGTCGAGGAAGGCGAGCAGCTCTGCTTGGCCGAACCGTTCGCCATTCTTCGGATGAATGACTGCGACCGGTACTTCTCCGAGGCGCTCGTCGGGGGCACCGAACACCGCGACCTCGGCAATCGCCGGACAGGCGTAGCATTCGGCCTCGACTTCCGCCGATGAGATGTTCTCGCCGCCGCGAATGATGATCTCTTTCTTGCGATCGACGATGAACAGATAGCCATCCTCGTCGAGGTAGCCGACGTCGCCGGTGCGCAGCCACAAGTCGCTTGTGAACGCTTCCTTGGTCGCCGTCGGATTGCGCCAATAGCCCTTGATGTTGGCCGCGCTTCGAAAGGCGATCTCGCCAATCTCTCCAGAAGGCAGCTGGCGGTCGCCGGCGCCAAGGATCGCAAGCTCGATGATTGGCCGTTGCGCCCGGCCGGTCGATGCGGGTTTGGCCGCATAATTGCCCCAGTAATTGGCGCATCCTGCGGCGTTGGTTTCGGTGAGGCCATAACCAAGGGCCGGCTGCGCGTTCGGAAATTCACGGCGCAAGCGCTCGACGTGAGTCACCGGGCGCGGCGCCCCGCCCGCGGTGATGTCGGTCAGCGAGCTCAAGTCATATTTGTCGCGGTCGGGATGATTCATGAGCTCCAGGCTCATCGTCGGGACACCGACGAAATAGGTGACCCTTTCCTTCTCGATCAGCCGCAGCGCGTCGGTCGAATCCCACTTGGGCATCACGATGAGGCACCGTCCGATGACGAAGCTGTTGAGGAGCACCGGCACTTCGCCGGTGACGTGGAACAGCGGAACGCTAAGGAGCGTGCGCGATTGGCTCGTCGGCGCACGTCCCTGCTCGGTCAGGATGCCGAGCAGCACTGCAAGCCCTGTCGCGTAGGCATAGGTGGCGGTGGTCACGGCTCGATGGGTCGAAAGCGCGCCTTTGGATTCGCCGGTCGAGCCCGAGGTGAACAGGATCGTCGCCTCGTCCTCGGGTGCGATCGCCGGCAGGCTCACACCGTCATTTTCCGTTGTGAGGAGCTCGGCGATTGCCTGTTCCACCGGCTCTCCGACCGGCAGGCTGACCGTCTCGAACCGCCCGCATCGTTCAGCGATGCGCTTGCCGCGCGCCGCGTCAGCGATGATCAGCTTGGGCTCGGTCAGCAGGGTCGCATGCTCCATCTCATGCGCTTCCCACCAGCCATTAAGCAGCGTGGCGATTCCGCCCGCTTTCAGGATCGCCATGTAGCTGACGATCCACGCAGGACAGTTGCGCATCGCGATTGCGACGCGATCGCCTTTTGCAATTCCGCGGGCGACCAGGGCATGCGCCAGCCGCTCCGAAATGCGATCGAGATCCGCGAAGCTCAGCCGTTCATCGCCCGAGACCAAAGCTTCCGCTGTGCCATGCAGTGAGCAGAACGCACGGAAGAAATCGGGCAAAGTCGCCGGAAGCTTGGCGAGGATCGCGCGGCCATGCCCGTCCCGGCTCATCTCGAGCTTGCCGCCCGGCCCCGTGACCTTGGCCAGCACCTCGTCAAATCGGCGGTCGAGCTCGCTCAGCATCTGCGCCCTGCGTTTCCTTTGCCTTTCCTCGTCCCCGCCTTATGAGGCGCTGAACATTCATGGGGAAGCCCTTGCAAGCCGACGATTATCCGGGATTCACGAAGTTCACCGATCTTGGCCTGTCGCCGGTCGCGTTGCACATCGGTCCATTCGACCTTCGCTGGTACAGTCTTGCGTACCTTGCCGGCATTTTCATCGGCTATTGGTATCTCCTGAAGTTGCTTAAGCAGCCGGGCGCCCCGCTTGCGCGCCGCCATGCGGACGACCTGGTCTTCTACGCCGCGCTCGGAGTCATCCTCGGCGGCCGGCTGGGCTATGTGCTCTTCTACAATGTCGGCGAATATCTCCGGCACCCGATCGAGATATTGAAGCTGTGGGATGGCGGCATGTCGTTCCACGGCGGTGTCATCGGCACGTCGCTGGGAATCATCTATTTTGCGCACAAGCAAAAGCTCTCATGGCTCCGAATCCACGATTATGTCGCCTGCTGTGCGCCGATCGGGCTGTTCCTGGGCCGCTGCGCAAACTTCGTGAACCAGGAGCTTTGGGGCGCGCCGACGACGGTTCCCTGGGCGATCCGCTTCCAGGAGTTTAATGCCTACGGTCAGCGCGCGCTCGGCCCGCCGCGCCATCCCAGCCAGCTCTACGAGGCGTTCCTCGAGGGCATCGTCCTGTTCTCAATCCTTGCCTTCATGTTCTGGAAGACGAAGGCGCGTTACGAACCCGGCAAGCTCGTCGGCGCGTTCATCTTCTTTTACGGAATCTTCCGCTTCGGCGTGGAGTTCATCCGCGAGCCCGACGCCCAGTTCGCCGGAACCCTGTTCGAGCGCGCTGGCCTGCATATGGGGCAGTGGCTTTCCATCCCCCTGATCCTCGGCGGGATCTACCTGATGTTCACCGCCAAGAAGCGCCGGGTCCGCGGCGAACCAGCCGCAGGGACTGCTTTTGTAGCGTGACGCCGCTCGAGCGTGCGCTTCGCGACCGGATTCAGGCGGAGGGGCCGATCACCGTCGAAGCCTATATGGAAGCGTGCAACGCTTATTATTACGCGACCCGAGATCCGCTCGGCGCGAGCGGCGACTTCACTACGGCGCCAGAAATCAGTCAAATGTTCGGGGAAATGGCCGGCGCTGCGCTCGCCGACTGCTGGAAGCGTTCGGGGGCACCGGCGGACGCGATCTATGCCGAGCTGGGGCCGGGGCGGGGCAGTCTCGCAGCGGATGCGTTGCGGGTGATGCGGGGAGCGGGCTTTCGCGGGGAGGTGCACCTCGTTGAGACCAGTCCGGTGCTTCGCGAAAAGCAGGCGGATGCGGTTCCGGGTGCCGAATCGCACGACAGCCTCGATGGTCTCCCGGCAAGACCGCTTCTGCTCGTCGCCAACGAGTTCCTTGACGCACTTCCGGTGCGCCAGATTGTCGGGGGCGAAGAACGTCGGGTAATGATCGCCGCCGGCGGCCTCGAGTTCGACCGCGACGGCGAAATAGTCGAGAGTTCGCGCGCGCGGGACGAAGCAATTGCCTCGATTGCGATCTGCCTTGTGGCCAAGGGCGGCGCTGCGATCTTCATCGACTATGGGCATGAACGCAGCGGCCCAGGCGACACGCTCCAGGCGATGGCCGGCCACGGCTTTGCTCCGGTGCTGAGCAATCCCGGCGAACAGGATCTGACGGCCCATGTCGATTTCGAAGCCCTTGCCAAGACCGCTCGCGATGCTGGAGCAGTCGCGACAGCTGTCGTCACTCAGGGTGAATGGCTGATCCGGCTCGGCATCGAGGCGCGCGCAAAGTCGCTTGCCCGCGCCAATCCCGACCGCGCTCACGAGCTCCACAGGGCGCTCGAGCGCCTGATCGGGCGCGACCAGATGGGCGAATTGTTCAAGGTCATCGCGATCCACTCGCCGGCCTGGCCCGAGCCCGCCGGGTTCGCATGATCCGGGGCGCGACCGTGGCCGATGCTGCGGCAATCGACCGCGTTTTCCAGACGAGCTTTTGCGATACGTTCGCACAGCTCTACAGCGCCGAGGACCTCGCGGAATTTCTCGGCAAGTTCACGCCCGGGGCCTGGGCCGAGGAGTTCGCCGATCCGCGATACCGCTTCCAAGTGGCCGAGGTCGACGGCGAAATCGTCGCATTCGTGAAGCTCGGCCCTTCGGCCCTGCCGATCGAGACCGACGCGCGGGCGATCGAGCTTAGGCAACTTTACGTGCTTAAGGAACATCACGGCAGCGGGATCGCGGCAGCGCTGACCGACTGGGCTATCGACCGGGCGCGTGCGCAAGGCTTCGAGGAGCTCTACCTCACCGTCTATGTCGACAATCACCGCGCCCGGCGATTTTACAACCGCTATGGATTTGAGCCCGTCGGCCGCTACGACTTCATGGTCGGGAATCACGCGGACGAAGACATCATCATGCGGAAGCGGCTTTGAGCGAGGTAGAAGTCATTCGCGCCATCAGTCTCGGCCAGCTTCCGCACGGCTTCCTCGGTCGTCGCGGCGGGATATCGGTCGGCGCCTGCGCGGGGCTCAACGTCGGCTTCGGGAGCAATGACGACCGCGAGGCCATCGAGGGAAACCGCCGCCTTGCGATCGCTGCAATTTTACCGGAGGTCGAGCTCGCGACGGTCCACCAAATCCATTCGCCTGAGGTCGTCGTCGCCGATCATGCATGGGCCCAGGAGCAGCGTCCGCGCGCCGACGCGATGGTCACCGACACGCCCAACCTGCTGCTCGGGATACTGACCGCCGACTGCGCTCCGGTGCTGTTCGCCGATCATCGAGCGGTCGTCGTTGCTGCTGCGCATGCCGGGTGGCGCGGCGCGCTCGCTGGGGTGACCGATGCGACTATAGAAGCGATGGAGCGCCTCGGCGCCCGGCGCGAAAACATCCACGCGGCGGTTGGGCCGTGTATCGCCCAGCCCTCCTACGAAGTGGACGAGACGTTCCGCGCGCGCTTCCTCGAGCATGAGGCCGAAAATGCTCGCTTCTTCGTCGCCGCCGAGTCCGGGAAACCGCATTTCGATCTCGAAGGCTATGTCGTCCATCGCTTGATAGCCGCCGGGATCGACGAGGTCGAAGCGTTGAACCTCGACACCTATTGCGCTCCAGACCGCTTCTTCAGCTATCGCCGGGCGACCCACCGCGGCGAGGCCGATTACGGACGCCAGCTCAGCGCCATCGCCATTCCCGGCTGACGACAAGCTGGGCTTATCTGCAGCGCCTCCGCATCCGATTGGCCTGCGCCGAGTCTTAGCGCTAAGGCCGCGCGCATCAAGGAGACTTCATTTGCCCACTGAACGCGAAATCGCGGCTGACAGTTCTCATCACCGTGCGCCGCGCCCGTCGCCGACCAAGATCGGCAACCGCAAGCTCAGCGCTCAGACGCTGATGCTCGGCTATGGCTATGACCCCGAGCTCAGCGAAGGGTCGCTCAAACCCCCGATCTTTCTGACCTCCACCTTCGCGTTCGAGAATGCGGCCGCCGGCAAGCGCTTCTTCGAAGGTGTGACCGGCAAACGACCGGGCGGCGCGGAGGGGCTGATCTATTCGCGCTTCAACGGTCCCAATCAGGAGATTCTCGAGGACCGCCTCGCAGTCTGGGAGGACGCCGACGATTCGCTCGCTTTCTCAAGCGGCATGTCGGCTATCACGACGCTGCTGATGAGCTTCATCCGGCCGGGCGACTGCGTCGTCCATTCGGGGCCCCTTTATGCGGCGACCGAATCGCTCATTGCCAAGATCTTCGGCCAGTTCGGCGTCTCCTGGGTTGATTTCCCTTCGGGCGCGACCCGCGAGGAGATCGATGCAGCGATTGCGAAGGGCCAGGAGAAGGGCCGAATCAGCCTGATCTATCTTGAAAGCCCGGCGAACCCGACCAACCAGCTCGTCGATGTCGAGGCGGTGCGCGCGTCGGTCAATGCCGCCTTCCCTGAAGACCAGCGCCCGCCGATCGCCATCGATAACACGTTCCTTGGGCCGCTCTGGGCCAAGCCGCTGAGCAACGGCGCGGACCTCTCGGTCTACAGCCTCACCAAATATGTCGGCGGGCACAGCGATCTCGTCGCCGGCGGGCTCGTCGGGAACAAGGATTTGATCAACCGGGTCCGGATGATGCGCAACACGATCGGGACGATCTGCGATCCGAACACCGCCTGGATGCTCCTGCGCAGCCTCGAGACGCTCGAAATGCGCATGAGCCGCGCGGGCGAGAATGCGGCCAAGGTGTGCGACTTCCTTCGAAGCCATCCGAAGGTAGAGAAAATCGGCTACCTCGGCTTCCTCGAGGGTGGCTCGCGCCAGGCCGACATCTTCAAGCGCCATTGCACCGGCGCCGGCTCGACCTTCTCGCTCTACCTGAAGGGTGGCGAGAAGGAGGCGTTCGCCTTCCTCGACGCGCTGCAGATCGCCAATCTTGCGGTCAGCCTCGGTGGCACCGAGACTCTGGCGAGCGCCCCGGCCGCGATGACTCACTTGTCGGTGCCCGATGAGCGCAAGAAGCAGCTCGACATCACACCCAACCTGGTGCGGATCTCGATCGGCTGCGAGAATGCCGACGACCTCATTGCCGACTTTGCTAATGCGTTGCAGGCCGTGTGAGCCGCCCCGGTGCAAGGTGAGCAAAGCATAGCGGGCATCGTCACGCAGGTAGACGGCGAACCGCGGACCTGCCGGCCTATTGGACGGGCGACAGGACCGGCGGCGTGGGATTTACTCTCGAGCGGCGCGAACGTAGCGATGATTAGCCGTGCCAGAGCTGATCAAAGCTGAACATGATGGTGGCGTCCTCAGCCTGACGCTGAACAACCCGCCGGCCAACGCGCTCTCGCTTGCGACAATGGAAGCACTCAAGAGCAAGCTGGACTTAGCGCGCGACGAGCATTCCGTAAGAGTGATCGTCATCGACGCTGCTGGGAAGCTCTTTTGCGCGGGTCACGACCTTAAGGAATTGACCACGCACCGGACCGATGAAGACAAGGGCAGGGCCTTCTTCGAACGAACCTTCGCGCTCTGTTCGCGGCTGATGCAGTCAATTGCTAAACAGCCCAAGCCAGTGATCGCGAAGGTCGATGGAATCGCAACGGCGGCCGGCTGCCAGCTGGTCGCCTCCTGCGATCTGGCAGTCGCCTCGGACCGGTCCAGGTTCGGAGTGAATGGCATCGATGTCGGCCTCTTTTGCTCGAGCCCGGCGGTTGCACTGACTCGAAACGTCAGCGGCAAGCGTGCAATGGAGATGCTTCTGACCGGCGAGATGATCGACGCAGCCACCGCGCTGGAGTTCGGGCTGGTGAACCGCGTCGTTCGGAGCGAATCGCTGACCGATGCGGTTGGCGAACTTGCGGCGATCATCGCCGCCAAATCGGCCACTGAGGTGGAGCTCGGCAAGCGAGCCGTTCGCGAGCAGGCGGGGCTCAGTCTCGCCGACGCTTACGAGTGCGCCTCCCGGGTGATGGTCGAGAACCTGCTCTCCGCCGATGCCGAGGAGGGGATCAGCGCCTTCTTCGAAAAGCGGCGGCCGCGCTGGCCGGGAGAGGCTCGCAGCCGACTGGCGTGAGATGCGATCCCCGCGGGGGCGATCAAAGCATTCGACCCTGACGGACTTCAGCCCCAATCCTCGATCGCCCAGCCGCGTTCTTTCGCGAGCCTCTTGAGCTTGCCATGCGGGTTCACTGCGACCCGCTCGTCGGCCCAATCGAACGCCGGCAGGTCCGACACGTGATCCGAGTAGAATCTTACGTGTCCGTGAACGCCCCTGAGGGCTGATTTTTCGACCCAGTCCGCGATCATCCGCATCTTCGCCGGACCGAAGCAATTCTCACCGGCGATTGTCGCGTGGACCCGATCGTCGAGGCCGATCACCGAGCCGGTGCCGATCACGTCATCGAAGGCAAGCCGCTTGGCGATTGCGTCGGCGTAAAGACGGTAAGAAGCGGTCGCGAGCACCAGCCGCCGTCCTTCGGCCTTGTCTCGCGCGATGGCCGTGCGTGCGCCAGGGCGGATATTCGATGCGACCTGCCTGTCGGCGAAGCTTTCGACCAAAGGTTGCAGATCGCGCGGGTGGATCGTGCGGCCGAGCAGCAGCCGGTGGTTGATTTCCTTCAAGCGCGCGCGATCGATCAGCCGCGCTCCATAAGCGAGCATCGATCCCGCGACGAGCGGAAGGAACAGCAGGCGCCACGGCGTGCGGTGAATCGCGCAATGCAGAAGGAACGGCGTGTAGGTCGCATGGCGAGTGAGCGTCCGGTCCATGTCGTAGATGGCGAGGTCGCTCATGCCTTGCCGGCCAGGAGCGCTTCGGCGAGCGCATGGTCCGCCTTTTTGTCGACGTCCACGCCCGCCAAGGGGTTCGAGAGCCGGACCGCCTTGATGGTCAGGCCAAGCTTGCGTCCAGCGCGCTCCAGCACATCCTCGATGGTGAGCAGCCTGAGCGCAGTTCCAACGAGCATGGCCGGCCCAAATATTGCGATCAGCCGCCAGCCCTTCTTGCGATCCTGCTCGACCGATCGCCACAGCTCAATCGCGGGCCGAACCTTGGGCGAATTCAGTATGAACAGGTTCGCGCCGGTGTAGGCACCGCCGCGGAACCTCAGCCAGGTCCGTTTCGTCTGCGGAAGGCGCCGGAGCAGGTTCTTCTGCTCGACCACGCCGACGGCGATCTCCGAACTCGCCGCATTGCGCGCGAACTCGTCGACTGTGGCAGCGTCAAGCAGCGCATGGTCTGCTGTCGTCACCAGCAGCGGCCACTCGGTCGCCGGATCGTCGACCAGCGCCAGCATCGTCTCGGCGATCGTACCCTCCGACCGGCGCACCTCGGTGTCCGGCAGCATTTCAGCGATCCGCTCCGGCGCTTGCGCCAGCACGAGGACTTTGCGGATTTGCGCGCTCTCCAGCAATGCGCGCACCGGCCGCCGCACCATCGGCTCGCCCGCGAGCGGGATCAGCGCCTTCAGATCCGTCCCGAAACTCTCGGCGAACGAATCCTGTCCCGGGCGCGACCCTGCCAGCACGACCGCGGTGAAGCTCATGTTTCGAGCCAGGAGACCACCGGCTTGCCCCGGGCCTTCCGCTCGGTCATCTGCGCCAGCCGCACTGCATGGAAGATGAGGCTGATGAGCGTCCACCAGGCGACCAGCTCTAGCCCCAGGTCCGGCCGGCGAAACAGCAGGCACACGACCAGGATCACCATGTTCGGATTGCGCCGCGCGGTGATCAACCGGAACCTGCTGTCGAGCGGCCGCCACACGTGGATGTGCATCCCATTGAAGCGCTTGATCGAAATGCCCTCGATCAGCCGCTGCGCGACATATCCGCCGACGATCACCCCCAGCACCATGATCGTGGTCAGGGGCATGAGCGGCCGGCCGTAATGGACGAGCCCGCGCTCCCACGCCCACCACCAGAAGGGCGGGTGGATGAGGTCGATCCCGTGGTCGAAGACATTGCCCCATTTGGAGGAGGAGCCGGTCACGCGAGCGAGCTTTCCGTCGACCGTGTCGAGCACCATGAAAATGAAACCCGGCAACAGGCCGATCCAATAGTCGCCGATCCAGAATAGCCAGAAGGCGAGCACGCACAGCACCGCGCCGACCAAAGTCACGAAATTGGGTGACAGTCCCGCACGCGCGGCCCAGCGCGTCAGGTAGAACGCCGGGCGGCGCCAGAGGTAGAGCGTCAGCGCATCGGTCACGCCCTTATAGGCTGCATCATAGGCCGCGCGCTCGACTGGCTCGGGATCGTCAGGGTCGAGCGGAAGAACGAACGGCCGCTCGCGCTTCCTCAATTCGGCGTAGTTCAGCTCGGCGGTCTCGGCGGGCAGCAGCTCGTAACCCTCGACGAGCTGGTGGTCCTCGAGGCCCGCTGCTGCAGCGGCGGGGTTCGCATCGGCTGCGACATGGGCCATCACCGGCTCACCGCCAAGCGTCAGCATCGTGTTGGGGCGCGTCGCCATCGCCTTCAGCCACGCGGGGTCCCAGCCAAAGCGCATGCTCGCGAGCAGCACCGGCCGGCCGGCCTGCGGACGCTCGCCCCATTCAAGCCCGGCGTTCGCGGCCAGCCTGCACGCGCGATCGCGCGCCGACATCCCGAACGGGCGCGCCTCATTCTTGCCGACGGGCACGAACAGCAGAGGCGGATCGCTCTCCATCAGCGCCGCATAAAGGGGCCGGACTCGCCAGGGAAGAGCATCGCACACCGCCACGCTTGCCGAGAGCAGCCATTTCGCGCACAAACCCGCGGCTCATGGCCGAGATCTCGGAGCAGGACACGGATCAACGACACGGCTCGGTCTACCGGGTCGCCGGGCCGATCACCATAACCCGCGCCGCGACGACCCAGCGCGAGATCGATGCGCTTCCTGATCCATTGACCATCGACCTCAGCGAAATCGACCGTATGGACACCGTCGGCGCGTGGATCATCTACCGTACGGTCCGCGACCGCGGCGCCAAGGTGATCGGCGCCAGCCGCGACGAGGTCAGCTTGTTGAAGCAGGTCGGCGAGTTCGACGTCCCGACGCGGGTCACTCCCGACGAGCCGCATAATTTCGTCGCCGGCCTGCGCGAGCTCGGCGGATGGGTCGCCGAGACCGGCACCACCCTGGTTGGACTTCTCGGCTTTTTCGGCGCGACCCTGATCGGCTTTGGCAATCTCATCCGCCGGCCGAAACGGTTCCGCCTCAATGCCGTCGTCCAGCGCTTCGACGTCGTCGGTGTTCGCGCGCTCGGCATCATCGGCCTGATGAGCTTTTTGATCGGAATCGTCATCGCCCAGCAGGGTTCGGTGCAGCTCGCGCAGTTTGGCGCCGAAGTTTACACGATCAATCTGATCGGCCGGATCACCGCCCGCGAGCTCGGCACTTTGATGACCGCCATCATGGTCGCCGGCCGCTCCGGCTCGGCCTTCGCCGCCCAGCTTGGCACCATGAAGATCACCGAAGAGATCGACGCAATGCGAACCATCGGCGTCTCGCCCATCGAGGCGCTGGTGATTCCGCGAATCCTGTCGGCGGTGATCATGATGCCATTGCTGTCGTTCTGGTCGATGCTCCTAGCGCTGATCGGCGGCGGCGTGTTCGTCTGGCTGTCGCTCGGAATCCCGCCTCTGACCTATATCCAGCGGCTGCAGGAAGTGATCCCGATCACCGACCTGTGGGTCGGCTTGATCAAGGCGCCGGTGTTCGGCTTCATCATTGCGCTGGCCGGCTGCTTCCAGGGCATGCTCGTCCAGGGCAACAGCGAGGAAGTCGGCTCGCGCACCACGACCGCCGTCGTCCAGTCGATCTTCCTGGTCATCGTGCTCGATGCGGTGTTCGCGGTGTTCTTCAGCTCGATCGGGTGGGTATGACCCAGATTCCAAAGGAACTGGATCCGTCGTTCACCCCTCCCGGATGTCACCCGATCATCACGGTGCGCGGCCTGTACAATGCGTTCGGCGAACAAGTGGTCCACAAGGATCTGAACCTCACCGTTTGCCGCGGCGAGATCCTCGGGGTCGTGGGTGGCTCGGGCACGGGCAAATCCGTGCTGCTGCGCTCGATCATCGGTCTCCAGACGCCCGAGGCGGGCGAAATTGAGGTCCTCGGCGAGAATATGGTCGGCCGGACCGAGGACGAAGCGAAGAACATCCGCCGCCGGTGGGGCATATTATTCCAGAATGGCGCCTTGTTCTCGACCCTGACCGTGGCCGAGAATGTTGAAGTCCCGATTCGCGAATATTTCCCCTACATCCATCCGCCGCTGCTGGACGAGATCGCGTCCTACAAGATCGCAATGGCCTTGCTACCACCGGACGCGGGACCGAAATTTCCATCGGAGCTGTCCGGCGGCATGATCAAGCGCGCGGGCCTTGCCCGAGCGCTTGCGCTCGATCCGGAACTGCTGTTCCTCGATGAGCCGACGTCGGGCCTCGATCCGATCGCCGCGGCTGGGTTCGACGAGTTGATCCGGTCGCTCAAGGAGCGACTCGATCTGACTGTGTTCCTGATCACGCACGACCTCGACACGCTGCATTCGATCTGCGACCGGATCGCGGTTCTCGCGGATCAAAAGGTCGTTGCGGTCGGAACGATCCCGCAACTATTGGCTTTGGACCATCCTTGGATACAAGAGTATTTTAACGGGCCGCGGGGTCGCGCCGCTGCCGCGAGCTACGAGCATGAGGTGGTAGCCTAGATGGAAACCCGCTCCAACTACGTCATGGTCGGCGCGGTGACGATGATCCTGCTCGTCGCTACGCTCCTGTTCATCGTCTGGCTCGCCGGGCTCTCGAACAAGGAATACAAGTGCTACGACATCTACTTCGCGCAAGGGGTCGGCGGCTTGAACAAGGGCTCCAACGTCAGCTTCTCGGGCGTTCCCGTCGGCCAGGTCAAAAAGATTTCGCTGCTTCCCAACCGGCCCGAATTTGTCTGGGTTCGGATCGAGGTCGATGAGCAGACGCCGGTGCTCCAGGGGACCAGCGCGCAAATTCACGGCGTCGGCTTTACCGGCGTCAGCGAAATCCAGTTGGCCGGAGCGGAGCGCGGCCGACCGCCGATCCAGCAGGTAGGTCCGCAAGGCTGCCCCGTCATTCCCGCGACCTCGGGCGGAATCAGCGCCCTGCTCAACAGCGCTCCGGAGCTGATCGACCGGATCCAGCGCCTGACCGAGCGGCTGACCGAACTCCTCAGCGACAAGAACCAGAATTCGATTTCCGACATCCTCGAGAACATCGACGCGACGACGGCGGAGCTGAGGAAGCACGCGCCGGAGATGGGCGATACCATAGCCCAAATTAAGATCGCCTCGCACAATGCCGGCGTCGCAGCGAACAATGTTGCCGCCCTCTCCGCCAACGCGAACCAGCTGGTGAGCGGTCCTGGACGGCAGTCGATCGAGAACCTCAACCAGGCGATCGTCTCAGCTAAGCAGGCTGCGGACAATCTCAACGGCATGATCAGCGACGCGCGTCCCGGCGTACAGAATTTCAGCAAGGAAACGCTGCCGGCCGCGAACCAGCTGGTCCATGACCTGCGCGACCTGACGCAGTCGCTCGAGGCGGTGTCGAAGCGCGTCAATCAACAAGGGATCGGCGGCGCGCTCGGGCCGGATAAGCTGCCCGACTATAATCCAGGGAAACGCAAATGAGGCTTTTGCTCAAGACAGGCGCGATTCTCCTGGCGATCAGCGTCACCGGATGCTCGCTGAGCGGATTGCTCGGCGGCGGGGGGTCTAAGGCGCCGCCCACATTGGTGACTTTGACTCCCGAAGCCGCCCCGCCCGCTGAGATAGCGCGGACCGCGGCGGCCGGCGAGGCGGTCACCGTCACGACCCCGACGGTGCCGAAGGAGCTGACCGCCGTCCGGGTTCCGGTGCAGGTGAGTCCAACGGATATCCAATATGTGACCAACGTCCAGCTGGTCGACACGCCCGACCGTCTGTTCCAGAATTTGGTCGAGGAGACAATTCGTCGGACGACCACCCGCGTCGTGCTCAATTCCGGCCAGACCTCGCTCGATCCCGGCGTCGTGCTGTCGGGCGAGCTTCAGCAATTCGGCTACAATGCCTCAACTGGCCAGGTCGTCGTCACCTACGATGCCGCGCTTGCGACCGCCGGCGGCAATGGGGTTCGGACACGCCGTTTCACCGCCAGTGCTCCCGCCGACGGCACCGCAGCGACTGTCCCTGAAGCGCTCAACCGCGCCGCCAATCAGGTCGCGCTAGATGTCGCCAAATGGATCGGCGGTTAGCTCCCCTCCTTCTCTAGAGAGGGCAAGTGTCGCCGAGGGCTCGATGCCCGAAGCGGAGCTGCGCCACCAAAAGCCGCTCAGTAACAGCAACGAAAGGCAGGAAAGCGAGCTCACTCATCATGAATGGGCTTTGCAGTGACATCCGCTTCATCACAGCGCATGGTCGGAAGGCTGCTCCAATGGACAGCGATCCCCCACGGCAGATTGGCTGGCATCGAGCCATGACCCATCACCCGCTCGCATGTGGTCCACGGGCGCACCCGCCAAGCAGAGCGCATAGACGATCCTGATCAGTCGGCCGTGAGCGCGAACAGCTGTATAGTTCAGTACCTTTCCGTACGAGCGCAGCAAGTTAGCTGACAGCGGAGCTTTGCTCCGCACTTACCCCCCCTTTTTTCCGGGGAGGGGAGGCATTACGCAAGCGACTTACTGGCCTGCTCGTAGACGTCCTTCGAGAGGCCCGGAGTTGCTGCGATCCGCTCCAGCGCCTGCCGCATCATCACCGCGCGCTTGGGCTCAAACCGACGCCACCGCCCAAACGCGGGCACGAGCCGCGCCGCGACCTGCGGATTGAGCTTGTCGGCGGCGATGATCATGTCTGCAAGGAAGGCATAGCCGCGACCGTCTGCGATATGGAACGCCCAGTGGTTGCCCCCGAACATTCCGGCGAGCGAGCGCAGCCGGTTCGGGTTGTTCATCGTAAAATCGGAGTGCTTCGCGAGCCTCAGCACCTCGTCGACCGTGTCCGGCCGCTGCGCTGCCGCCTGCAGCGCGAACCACTTGTCGAGCACAAGCGGGTCGTCGTGGAACCGCTGGTAGAAGGAGTCGAGCGCATGCTGCCGCTGCGGCGCTTCGATCGAGACGAGCACGCCAAGCGCCCCCTGGCGGTCGGTCATATTATCGGCGCGGTCGAACTGCGCCTTGGCGAGCTCGGCGGCCGTCGCCTCATCTGCGCCCGCAATCAGTCCCAGCGCGACCGTCCGCAGCCGGCGAACGCCCTTGGCGCTGGGCGAGAGGTCGTCGCCGCTCACTCCATCGCTGCGGTGCGCGGCGAGAAGCTCCTCGCCGAGCGCTTGACCGACGGCCTTCCGCAGCCGGTCGCGGGAGGCGTGGATCGCGTCCGGATCGACCACATCCATCCGCTCGGCGATCAAAGTGTCGCTGGGTAGAAGGATAGCCTCGGCCTTGAACGCCGGGTCGAGCGCGTTTGCCTTGAGAGTCGCGCTGATCGCCTTGATCACCGGCTTGTAATCCGGCTCTTCGCCGCGAGCGCCGGCGGTCAGCGCCGCCATCATCAGCTCCTGCATCGCTTCGTAGCGCGCAAACGGGTCGGTGTCCGCCTGCGCAAGCCGGTCGAGCTCTTGCCGGCGCCGCTCGGCGGTGACGATCACCGGCGCCGAGAAATTGCGGTTGATCGACAGCAATGGAGTCTCGGTAACCTTCTCGAAGGTGAAGCTCTGCTCGGCCCTGTCGAGGACGATCAGCGTTTCGGGGCAGATCTCGGCGCCGCTCTCCTCGCCGATGATCGCGGTCCTCAGCGGGATCGGCATCGGCTGCTTGGTCGGCTGGCCCGGCGTCGGGTCTTCGTGCTGCTCGAGGTGCAGCGTTGCGCGCTTGGCGGCGGGATCATGCTCCAGCCGCGCGTGAATCTTGGGCGTACCCGCCTGGCTGTACCAGATCTTGAAGGGGGTCAGGTCGACCCCGCTTCCGTCCTCCAGCGCCTTGACGAAGTCGTCGCAGGTCGCAGCCTCGCCATCGTGTCGCTCGAAATAAAGGTCGGTACCCTTCCTGAACTTCTCTGGTCCCAGCACCGTGTGGAACATGCGGATCAGCTCGGCGCCCTTGTTGTAGACCGTCGCTGTATAGAAGTTCGAAATCTCGATATAGCTGTCCGGCCGAACGGGATGGGCGAGGGGCCCCTGGTCTTCGGGGAACTGCGCAGCGCGGAGCACTCGAACGTCTTCGATCCGCTTGACCGCCGGGCTGCCGACGTCGGCCGAGAAACTCTGGTCGCGAAAGACGGTGAAGCCCTCCTTCAGGCTCAGCTGGAACCAGTCGCGGCAGGTGACGCGGTCGCCAGACCAGTTGTGGAAATATTCGTGCGCCACGACGCGGGCGATATTGTCGAAGTCGCCGTCGGTCGCTGTCTCCTGGTCGGCAAGCACGTAGGCCGAGTTGAAGATGTTGAGGCTCTTGTTCTCCATCGCCCCCATGTTGAAATCGCTGACGGCGACGATGTTGAACTGGTCGAGGTCATATTCGCGCCCGTAGACCTTCTCGTCCCAGACCATCGCCTGCTTGAGGCTGTTCATCGCGTGCTGGGTCTTGGGCAAATCCGCTTCGCGCACCCAGATCGCAAGTTCGACCTTGCGGCCGCTCATCGTCGTGAAGCTGTCGCGGTTCGGCTTGAGATCGCCAGCGACGAGCGCGAACAGATAGCAGGGTTTGAAAAATGGGTCCTGATACTCGGCCCAGTGGCGGCCGCTGCCGCCTTCGCCCGAGGCGACGCGGTTGCCGTTCGACAGGAGGATCGGGAACGCCTTCGCGTCGCCTTCCATCCGCACCCTATATCTCGACAGGACGTCGGGCCGGTCGGGGAAGAAGGTGATCCGCCGGAATCCTTCGGCCTCACATTGCGTGCACAGCATTCCGTTCGAGTCATAAAGGCCCATCAGCTTGGTATTGGCCGCCGGGCGGATGATGACCTCGGTTTCGACTATCGCGCGATCGCCGGCGATATCGATCACCAGCGCCGCCCCGTCCATGCGGTGCTCGGCGGGCTGGCCATCGATGCTGACCGAGACCAGCTCGAGCTCGCTGCCGTCCAGTCTCAAAGGCCGGTCGTGCGCACCGTTTCGTTCGATGCTGAGCGCGGCCCGCACCCGCGTCCGTTCCGTGCCAAGGTCGAAATCGAGGCTGATCTCGGGAACCAGCCAGTCGGGCGGCCGATAATCGTCGCGGCGGATAGTGACATGGGTCGGCGACGGCGGCGCTTCTGGAGCGGTCTCAGCGTCGGGCATGGTGGGGGATCGGAGATCGGCCATGAAGCCGACTTAGGCGTGGCTTCTTTAGGGAACAACCCGCGCGGCGGAGCGTCCGTGCCCGATGGGCGTTGAGGGGAAACAGCAGCTTCAGGAGATGATGATGAGCGGCTTCGAAGATATTCGCGAGCATATGGAAGTGATCGGTGCGGAGGGCGCGCATATCGGCACGGTCGACCGCGTCGAAGGTGACCGGATCAAGCTGGTCAAGGCTGACAGCGGAGTCGGTCACGACGACCATCACCATTATATTCCGCGCGGGCTCGTGGCCGATGTCGAGGGCGACAAGGTGCGCCTTAGCGCGAAGGGCAGCACCGTGTTCGACCTGTTTGAACAGGAGAAGTCGGGTCACCCGCTCGACGAGACTCATCAGTAGCTTGATTGCGCCGCTCCCTTGCGCTCCAATGCGGCGCGGAGGGGAGTGAATATGCAAAAGACCCTGTACCTGCTGGGCGCCGCCGCGGGGCTCGCCGCCTGCGGCCAATCCAGCGGCAACTCGACGGCGAACAATGCAGCTGCGAATAGTGCTGCGGTCGAAAAGCCGAAGCCCGCTTATTGCTTCTTCAAGGACAGCGAGACCAAGGGCTGGGCGGCCAAGCGCGGCAAGGACGGCAATATTGTCGTCACGGGCAAGGCCTATCGCGAGGATTCGCGATACAAGGCGGTCCTCAATCCAGCGACGGTCACCGGCACGACCGCCGAGATCGCGCCGACCATCACGGTCAACGATACGGGCTATGGCGCGCTCGACAATTGGTGGGACGTCAAGGCGATGATCCCGAACAGCGCCGCCGTCGATACTGTGAATGTGAAGTGCGGCGACAAGACGCTTGCCGGGCTGAAAGTGCCGCCGAAAGGCTGAGCAGCGCTTCCCAGCCTCGACTGACCGAAAGTGGCGCCGCGGACGGTGCCCGGTTGTTGCAAAGCCCCGGCCCGGAGCGCACCTAGCGCGCCGTGAGTCACAAGGAGAAAGTCGCCAAATCCGACAGCCCGCGTCCCTGGACAAGGCCCGAGGATTACCTTGGAGCGCTGGCGTTGAAGCGGAGTTTCCGCCGTGCCCGTGAGCCCCGCCCGCGCACCGAGCCCGAGCGGCCGCGGATGTTGCTTTCGACGGTGCCTTTTTTCATCCTTCTGATGCTGCTGGGGGTGCTTGCAGTCGCGATCATGATCGTCGCTTTCCCGGGGACTCAGCCGCAGATCAGGCAGCCCGCGGCCGCCGCCAGGGAAAAGGGAGTCGCACAGCGCGGCTGGTTCGAAGAAGCGCAGAAGGAAATGCACCACTAGCGAGCCATCGAGCACAAGCGACGATTGCGCAGCAATTGAGGGCCAGTGCGTAGCGACGGCGAAAGCCGGCCGATGCCCGGCGAAGCCGTGTCGATCGACGTCAAGAATTCAGTTCATCACTGCGCTGCCTTTCACCGGGCACGGTTGCGCCGCGTGAGCGCAACCCGCATGACCACGCCATGCCTCCACCGATAGTCCCCCATTTTTCCGATGCGCTTGTGCTCCTCGATTTCTTCGGGATCGGGGTGTTCGCCGTCTCGGGCGCGCTGCTTGCAGCGGAGAAGCGTCAGACCCTCGTTACCTTCATCTTCTTCGCGGTCGTGACCGGAGTAGGCGGTGGAACGCTGCGCGACCTCCTGATCGGGGCGCCGGTCTTCTGGGTCCGCACCAACGGCACCTTGCTGATCTGCTTTGGTGCGGCACTGCTCGTGTGGCTGTTCAGCACCCGCCGGTTCAGTGCAAAAGCGCTCGACTGGTTCGATGCCGCGGGCCTCGCTGCTTATGCGACCTACGGCTCCGCCAAGGCGCTCGGCTATGGCGTAGCTCCAGTCCCCGCATTCGCCATGGGTGTTCTCACCGCATGCTTCGGCGGGATCGTCCGCGACGTGCTCGCCGGCGAGCCGTCGATACTGATGCGCCCCGAGCTCTACGTCACGGCGGCCGCGCTCGCGGCCGGTCTGTTCGTCGGACTGACCCTTGCCGGAGCGCCAATGTCGGTTGCTGCGATCGCGGCTGTGATCGCGGGTTTCGCTCTTCGCGGGCTTGCGATCGCAAGAGGATGGAAGCTTCCGGCCTATCGCGACTAGCGCTTCGAGACGCCGCTTCGACTGGCGCTCGAGCTTCCTATCAGCCAGCCGAGGAAATCTGCAGCGCCGCTCATCCTCAGGAAAGACTGAGTGGGCGCAAGCCCGTCGGAAACTCATCTCGAAGGAGCCTTGCCGCACCGCAGCATCGTCGTCACAGTCGGCCGATGGACTTTGACTTCTACCGAATCCAGCGCCTGCCGCCCTACGTCTTTGCCGAAGTGAACGCGATGAAGGCCGCGGCCCGTGCGAGGGGCGAGGACATCGTCGATCTTGGCATGGGCAATCCCGACGGCGCGCCTCCTAGCCATGTGATCGACAAGCTCGCCGAGGTCGCGAACAAGCCGCACGTCCACCGCTATTCCGCGAGCCGCGGCATTCCCGGTCTTAGGAAGGCTCAGGCGGCTTATTACCAGCGCCGCTTCGGAGTGACGCTGGACCCGGACAAGGAAGTGATCGTCACATTGGGCTCCAAAGAGGGCCTCGCGAATCTCGCCCAGGCGATCACCGCTCCCGGGGACGTGGTTCTGGCGCCCAATCCCTCATACCCGATCCACAGCTTCGGTTTCATCATCGCCGGAGCCGCGATCCGCTCAATCCCGGCGGCGCCCGGCGACGCCTTCTTCGAGCGCCTGACCAATGCAGTGCGCTACACCGTTCCGAGGCCCAAGGTGCTGGTGATCGGCTATCCGTCGAACCCGACCGCCTATGTCGCTGACCGCGTCTTCTACGAGCGGCTGGTCGCCTTCGCCCGCGAGCATGAGCTGATCGTCATTTCCGACCTTGCTTATGCCGAGATTTATTTCGGCGACGTGGCCACGCCCTCGATCCTAGAGGTCGAAGGTGCAAAGGAGATCGCGGTCGAGTTCACCTCGATGAGCAAGACCTATTCAATGGCCGGCTGGCGGATCGGCTTCGCGGTCGGCAACGAACGCCTGATCGAAGCGCTGGCGCGGGTCAAATCCTACCTCGATTATGGCGCGTTCACGCCCGTCCAGGCCGCCGCAGTCGCCGCGCTCAACGGACCACAGGACATCGTCGAATATAATCGCAACCTATACCGGAAGCGCCGCGACGTGCTGGTCGAAAGCTTTACGCGCGCCGGCTGGCCGATCCCCTTGCCCCAGGCGAGCATGTTTGCCTGGGCTCCGATTCCCGAGCGATTCCAAAAACTCGGCTCGATGGAGTTCGCCAAGAAGCTGCTGACCGATGCCCATGTGGCGGTCGCTCCGGGCGTCGGCTTCGGCGAGGAGGGCGAGGGGTTCGTCCGAATTGCGCTGGTCGAGAACGAGCAGCGGCTGCGCCAGGCCGCGCGCGGTGTGAAGAAGATGCTCGGCGCCTGACGGCGGGCATTCGAAAAGCCCCGGTCTTTTTTTCCGGGGGCTTCTTTCGGACAGGTTTCGCGTTCAGCAGCGATAATAGCCGCAATATCTGTAGCCAGGCGGATAGCCGTATCCGTAGCTCGGGTAGCTGTAATAGCTGCCATAGCCATAGCTCGGATTGCTGTAGCCATAGCTCGGGTAGCTGTAGCCATAGCTCGGATAGCTGTACCCATAGCTCGGGTAGCCATAAGCGTAGCTTCCGGCACTCGCGGCGCCGACGGCGTAACCGAGCAGGCCGCCGATGATCGTGTCGATGATCGCGTTATTGTTCCGGTCGCGATAGTGGTCGCCGTCCCAATAATAATGTCGACCATGGCCGTAGGCCCCGTAGGTGCGGTATCGTTGCGCGTCCGCGCCGACCGGCACGCCCAGAGTGGCGAGCGCAGCGCCTGCAAGCAGAATTTTTCTCAGCATCTTTCTGACCTCTTCCGTTCTTGCACCAGTGGTGCTCACGACTAATCAGGTCCGAAATGCCGCTTCCGTTCCCGTTTCCGGCAGCGTCAAACACTCGCTTTAGCCCGCGTTTTCAAACGGTTAATTTGCCCTACATTCGGCACTCGACGAACTAGTTGCCGGTCGCCATTCGTCCAATGCGCCAGCCGTCTGCAGTGCAGGTCCAAATGGAATCGAAGCTCCCGCCAACATCATAATCCTTGCCCTGCGGCGTTGTGCCCGCCTGCTGGAAGTGGCCGGTCACCCGCCAGTTCGCGTTCACTCGGTCAACACTGGCGATGGTCATCGTCTCCGATTTGACGACGGCGCTCTTGAACGAGCTCAGGAGCTTCAGGATCGCTACTTCACCGCGAACCGGCTCCTGGCCGGGATTAGCGATGTAGCCATTGGTGCCGAACAGATGGGCGATCGCGCCGCTGTCCTGGTGCTGGATCAGGCCCGCATAAGTTTCCACCATCTCACCGATCGGGATCTCCCGGCATTGCGCCGGCGAAGCTGCGGCGGAAGCTGTTAATCGCGAGCGCAACGAGCATGTCTTTGGCTCTCCTTTAAAAGCGCACCGACAGTCCGGTGTAGAGCTCGAGGTCGGGCGTTTTCCGATTGAGCCCCAAGTTCGCTCCGGCGTCGAGCTGCAGGTTATTGTTGACGAGATAGGCCGCGGCCACATCAGCTGTAGCCTGCCGCGTCGTTCCCGCCGGGTCCCAGTCCCACTGACTCCAAAGCTCGGCGGACAAATTGAGCTTAGCGCTCGCCTGCAACCCAAATCCGATCACCTCAGTCATCGCCGCGTGATGGCCGTGTCCGTCGGCGTCGGCGACCCAGTCGATCTCAGGACCGAGTGTGATTCCGAGCGGCGTCTTCGGGATCGAGTAATCGATCGGGAAGGCGATCCCCGCTTCCCACTTGCCGTTGCCGATCTCGTGGTTGGCGGTGGGAATTTTGACCGCGGGGTTCATCGCCACCTGAACGCCGTCGCCGCTCGTGAACCGGTATTTCGAGCGGATGAAAATGTCACCGAATCCTGCATCGGACTGGCTGAGGCCGCCGGAGCGCTCGCGCTGCCAGTTGTAGGGCGCGACATCCAGCTCGAAGTTCCAGCGGTCGCTCAAGCCATATTTGAATGCGGTCGCGGCAAGCGAAACAGCGTCGGTCGTCACTCCCTCCGACCGGTCGTGTGTCCAATCTGCCAGTCCGGTCTCTATCTGGACCATGCCTGCGGGCACAGTACATGTCGGATTGGCCTTGCCGGGCCGGTCGGCGCAGATCGGCTGCTCGTCCGCGACCGCAGCCGAGCTCATCGCGATCAGCGATACGGCAGCAATGAAAATGCGCCCCCGCATTGCCGCTGTTTGGCCATATCCTTTCGCGGCGTCGATAGCCGCCCGCGCGATTTAATGTGCAAGATCACGCACGCCCGTCAAATCTCACACGGCTTCTTTATGCCGCGAAAGCCGGACCCTGGTCCTCTCGCTAGGCGCCCAACTGATCTTCACGGAGCTGCTCGAGCAATGCGCTGAAGACCGCGGGGTGGATTGGCCGAACGAACTGGAGACCGGCTATCCGCCCAAGCGTCCAGCGGATTCGTGCGCCCATCGGCTCGAGATGCGGCAGCCGAGCGATGATGTCGTCGCCCTCTTCGCATTCCTCCAGAGTCTCGATGCGGCATCCCCCGGTCGAAATATTGTCGAGCGGCACCTCGAAGTTCGTGCCGGGAATCCGCCGGGCATGGATTGGAGCGCCGCCCGCGAACCGGTCCGACTGTCGGCGCTCACCTTCGGAAGCGGCGACCGCCTCGGGCAACGCGGATGCGATCGGTTTGATGGTGTTGCTAAGCCTGGCGGTCGCTCTGGCGGTCGCTTCGGCCAGTGCATCGGCGATTGCGGCGTTCGTTCGGTGGGTGACTCGCTGCAGCCGGTCGCCGGCGATGTAGGTCTCTAGATACATTGCTCTACCCCCTGGGTCTCTGGCCCGTTTAGATTTGCATTTTGAAGCTGGATTTCGCGTCGTGATCCGCGGTCGCTGATGAGAAGGAAATAGGGTTTGCTGACAAAACGCGCGCCGAGGTTCGAGAAGGTGCCGCCGCCATTGTCCTTGGCGACGAACCACCACGGCATCGACACTCTGTCCTGGGTGCGCGCGAAGCAGGCGGCGAATTGTTCGGTCGATCTGATAGTCGCGAACATGGTCGGGCCGTTCTTCTCCGGCGCAGGCGCGGCGGCGATCGCGGCGACACTAATCAGCGTGAAGATGCCCAAGTCCTTCATACGTCACCTTCGTTAACCAAGAAATTTAGAGCGACGACTTCTTCAACGACCGGCCGCCGGATTGGTTTGGTTACTTGTTCGTTTACTGAAGAAACGCTCGCAACCGCCAAGATCAGACTGCCCCAAAATGATGCGATGCTGACAGGTGACTTGATGCAGCCGCGCATATTCGGCTGAGTGTGTGTCGAGTGAGTGTGATGGACACAGACACGAACATTTCAGCCGCAATCGCGCGGTCGCGCCGCATTCGCCAGGCACAGCGGGTTCGCCGCAGGCGAATCGCTCTTGCGGCCTGCGCCTGTGCATTGACCGGCTTCCCGCTGTCGCTATCGCTGTTCGGGGTCAGCAGCGCGGACATGGTCCATGCCGCCGCCGCGGGGGCGGAGAGTCTGTCGGATCTTTTGAATCAGCGCTCCCCCGGGGAGCGCACCGCCGCCCGGCTCACCAAGACCAAACACGCCAGGGCTCTGGCGAAGCGGGCGGCGAAGCCGGCCGCGCCTCACCTCACCATGGCACCGGCGGATTTCGACAAGATTGCAAACCTTCTCCAGGCGCCGCCGGTCGAATTTGCGCCGCCCTTCGCCGACATCGCCGCGACCTTCCCTGAGCCCGGCATTATTTCGGTGCCGGGGAGTGGCGGCGGCGGCGGCGGCGGCGGAGTGACACCGCCGGGGGGCGGTGGCGGCACCGTGACCATCCCCACCCAGGAGCCGCATACGCCGCCGATCCCGGTCACTCCGCTTCCCGAACCGGGGACCTGGGCGACGATGGTGCTGGGTTTCGGCCTTCTCGGGTTCCGCGTCAGGCGCCGACCAAAAACCGGCGCGAAGACGGCGAGAGCCTAACTTCTTTCGATGAAGACTTCGTCGCCAACCGAGGCGACGGCGAACAGTCTGACTGCGAACGCCATCGGCACCCCGATGCAGCCGTGGGTCGCGTAGCCCCAGCGGACGTCGCTCGCGTGGATCGACACGCCGTCATCGGTCAGACGCAGCGTGTAGGGCATCGGCGCATTGTCGTAGGTCGCCGAGCGATGATCCTTGAACTTGGCGAGGATCGGGAATTTGCCCGTCGGGGTCGGCACGTCGCTCGCCCCATAAAGGATGACGGCCGTCCCAATCTCATGCCCAGCGCGGAACACGGAGATGAGCTGCGACTTGGGATCGACCCGGATCCAGATCTGTCCAGCCGGCACCCCTTTTTCGTCCCAGCGATAATCGCCGTAGCTCATCGGCGCGGGCACATTGAGGATTGTCTTGATCGGGCGATCGATCTGCCCGTTGGCGAGCGCCTGACGAACCGCGGCAGCCGGGACCGCAATGCGATCCGCGGGAACTGTCGCAAGCGCAGCTGCGGGCGAAGCGGCTACGGCCGGCTCGGGCTGGTTCGCCAGCGAAAATGCCGCCGCCGCAGTTCCACCGAGCACGAAGAAAGCGCTGGCTCCAACTATCCGTTTGATCTTCCTGGACTTGGAATGCCGCCGCATCGGACTGTGCATCCTAGTTGAGGAAGCAAGCGCCGGCGCGGCCGTCGTTCGACCAGCGGACCTCCGCCTGGACGGCGCCGCGCTTGATAATTCTTAGTTCGACAAGCTCGCCCGGCTCGAATGAATCGTCCGAACGGAACTGGCAGCCTTCATAAGAGAGCTGCGAGATAAGAACATCTGAATCGCGTGTTTCGTTAAGCGCAAACCCCGGCAGCTCTACCGGCCAACGCTCCGAACGCGTTACGAAATTCTTGCCGGCCATTCTTCGCCCCCTCGTCGAGTTCGCCAGACCTTTACCCCGAACGGCGGGTGAGCGCGCCCATCCAAAAGCCGCCTGTCCCAAAAGCGCACGGACTTTCGAGGCGATCAGCTGTCCTTTTTTTTGCGTCTCTTTCCGGAATTTTTTTGCCGGAAGCGAGCATCTGTTGCTTGTGGTTGGAATTTTGCCGAAGCGACGAAGAGGAACGCTGCAAATGCCTCGCGGCCGGCCACCTGGCTATCCTTGGGCTGATCGCGTGCGCGCTGTTCCTTCGCGCGCTGGTGCCGACCTCTAGCTGAATCTTCGAAGAGAAATCTTTCGCTTCGAAAGCTACATTTTTGAGGAAATGGCGCCGCCTGAGGGAGCGGTCGCTCCGCCGTGCGCAAGCACGATGTGGGGCGTAACGACGATGTAGAGATCGCGCTTCTCCCGATTGGAATGCTCGGTCGTGAACAGAGTTCCGAGCAACGGGATGTCGCCGAGGATCGGCAGCTTGCTCTTGTTGGAAATCCGGCTCTCTTCGGTCAAGCCGCCAATGACGAAGGTCTCGCCGTCGCGCACGGTGGCCGAGGTCGAGGCTTCGCGCTGGCTGATGGTCGGATAGCCCTGCGAAAAGCCGGTGACGCTGGACACGACCGCGAAGACATGCGCCGTCACGAAGCCGTCGTCGGTGACCCGCGGAGCGATCTGCAGCGTAACCCCGACATTAACATATTCGACCTGCTGCTGGACTGCATTGACACCCGAAAGCGCAATGGCAGTGAGAATTGGAAGCGCGTCGCCGGTGACGATCTTCGCCGTCCCGCCGCTCTGCGCCGAGATGCGCGGCTTGGACACGATCTTACCTTCGCCCTTGGCGATCTGGGCGTAGAGCGCCACCTGGAACGCGGCATTGACGCCGCCGTACTTGGGCGTATCGCCGAAGCCCGGAAAGCCCTTCGAATAATCGACGTTAACGCTGGTGATCTGGCCGTTGGCATTGTTGAAATCGAGCCCGAGGTTGCGCGCTCCGGTTTCGCTCAATTCGACGAATTCGGTTTCAAGGACGACGCTTGTCACTGGCACGTCGAGCATCGCGATTTCGCGCTTGATCTGAGCCAGTCGCTCGGCAGGCCCGCGCAAAATGATCGCGTTCAGCCGGCGGTCGATGCCGATCATATTGTCCACTGCCTGTCCCACCGAATCGCTGCTGATCACGACACCGTTGGGAGCGGAGAGGATCGGAGTTGCAGGGATGCCGCCGCCAGTGCCGAAATAGCCCCCGGCTGCGAGGCCGCTCGAACCGTAATTGGGTTCCTCCGGCGTGAAATCGTCGTTCGATTTGACGCTTTGGTTGGCAGTCAGCAGCCCCACGATCTCGCTCACATCGGCATATTTCAGCTTCACGATCTCGAAGTCTTCGCCCTGGTCAGCGATGAGGCCCGCGGGACCCGCCGGCGCCGTGAGCACGGGCACCGGCGTACCGGTCACGATTGCCGGAGTCACGCTGTGCGACGGCAGCTGGATCCATCCCGCGGGAGGAGCCTGTGCCGACGCCAATGCGGACGAAATCACCAAAGTCATCGCCGCAAGGGCGAATCGAACGCGAAACTGCGCCATCGCTGTTGGTGGAGCGCGGCTCCATCTCCATCGGGGAGGAGCCGCCTCCGCCCCCCTTAGTTGCCGAGAACGCGCTGCGCGGTGACCGGCCCCGTAATCGTCGGAGCAATCTTGGTCGTGCCGCTTGGATCGTACACGTCCTGCGTGAACATGCCGCTGAAGGTCATTCCGTTAGGAGCGACGGTCACGTCCATCTTGAGAACAACCCTGGCCTGCAGAACGCCGTTATTGTCGACCACCAGCGGATAGTGATTGAGATGGAAGCGCGAGGGAGCCGTCTGTTTCCAAGCACCCATGCAGAAATTTCCCGTCGCTGGTGCACGGGTACCACTGTTCAGGATCTCCGTTCCGTCCGAATGCCACTCCTGATACCCAAAATCGACGGTTTGCCCGCCGGAGGTCATCTTGAACGACCACAGGCCGACGATCGAATGGATGTTTCCCGCATCGATCTGCGCCTGGTGGAACATCTCGCTGCTCTGGCCGTGCCAGGATGCAGCGTGAATGAGCGCTTCATCGCCGCACGCATAGGCGCTCGAGCCAAAGGTGACGGCACCCAAACCCAAAAGGACGGCAGCCGAAGCTCTGACATATATTCGACTTTTCTTGCTCATGACCTGTTCTCCGCAAAAATTGCCCCAATATGAGTGAGCGGGTCGTCGCCCGCTGCGCGCGAGATTGCTGTTGCGAACCGGGACAAGCCCATGGCGAAAAGCTGATTTATTCCTGATTTGTGCTAGCCTGGGTCTCAAAGGGGCACAGGATGAACCGTCCGGCACCGTGGCAAGCGCTGACGGCAGGGCTGATTGAGCGCCGTCCGTTCCGCATCGGCGGAGCTGTCGTCGACCCCGTCTCGCGCGACGCCAAATGGACCGGCGGCGAGGAGCGGCTTCAGCCGCAAACGCTCAAGGTCCTGATCACTTTGTTCAGTCGCCGCGGCGAAGTCGTGACACGCGACGAGCTGGTCCAGCTTTGCTGGGACGGGCGGATCGTCGGCGACGACGTCATCAACCGCTCGATTTCGCTGCTCCGTCATTTTGCCGAGCGTGCGGGCGGGTTTGAAATCGAGACCGTTCCGCGCACCGGCTATCGGTTGGTCGAAAGCGACTTGTCGGCCGCCTCGGCACTCAAGGGCCGATGGATCGCCGCTGCAGCGGCGCTGACCCTTGTCGTGGTCGCGCTCGCGGGCTGGGCGTGGCTTGGCCGCCGGCATCCGAGCCAGGGCATGCCGCCGGCCCCCAACATTTCGGTCAGCCCGTTTGCCGCTGAAGGAAATGATCCGCTTGTGCGGCAGGTCGCGCAAGCCGCCCCCATCTCGATAGAGCATATGATGTCGGAGAGCGGCTTTGCGACTGTTCGCAGCGATGCACCGGTCAGCGCTCGCGCAGGGCGGAACGACTACATCTTTTCAGGCGATGTCCGACGTACGCCGACGTCGGTCGAAGCGACCGTGCAGTTGGTCTCCAGGAGCAACGGCGCGATCGCGTACACCCATGATTTCAGCGCCCCGATCAACCGAGTTTCGGATTTGCCCGACCAGATCGGTGCGGCCATCGCGGCCGAGCTGGCCTGGACCGGCGCCCAAATGGCGCTCGACCCGGATGAGCACCTCAGTCCGGAGATCCAGTCGGAGCTGATCCAGGCGATGATCCTTATCATCGAAGCCCATGATAGTTTGCGGGCATATCAGATGGTCCGGCACGTGGCCGGCCTCGCACCGAATTCTGCCTTTGCGCAACTCGGACTGGCGGTCGAGACCGGCTTTGCGATCGATTCGATTCCTCAAGCGCAGCGTGCTGAGGCAGTGGCGATCGCAAGGAATGCGGGCGACCGGGCAATGGCGATGGCCCCTAAATTCGGCGACGTCTACATCCCCTGGTGCCTGCTCCACAGCCCGGTCTGGATGACCAGATGCGACGCCCATCTTCGCGAGGCGGAGCGGGTCGATTCCAGCACCTCGTTCGCGCCCGGCTATCTCAGCTCCTTGCTCGAGAGCGCCGGGCGAATCGACGAATCGGTACAGCTCGCCAAAGTGTCCCTGGCAAACGACCCCTATAAGCCGGCAAAGCTCGCGCGCATGATCCGCCTGTTCGAGGCGTCCGGCAGGAGCGACGAGGCGGAGCCCGTCTTTCAGCGCGCCATGCGGCTGTGGCCCGACAGCAGCGGCAGGATGCGCAGCAGCCGTTTTGTCGGAATGGCCGAGCGGGGAAATTACGACGGTCTTGCCCTCTTTGCCGATCCAGCACTCGACGGGCCGGTGATCGACCCGCCCGCGTTCGCTGCACTGCTCGCGGCGCGGCACAAGCATGATCTCGCCGCGGCTCAGAGCGCATGCGCCATGAAGGGCATCACGGATTTCACGCTGAGCCTTTGCATGACCATTCTTGCCGATCTTGGCGATCGCGATCGATCGTTCGCTATTGCAGCAAATCTCTATCCCGCATCGCAGGCGCCACGCGGAACGAACGAGGATCGGTTCTGGCTCGATCATCCCGATCGTTATGAGACCGGTTTTCTTGCAGGTCCTGCAGCGAGGTCGATGCGGACCGATCCGCGCTTCCTAGCGATTGCCGCCAGGCAGGGCCTTCTCGACTATTGGCGCAAGGACGGTCTTCCAGACTTCTGCCGGCCGCCCCAGCCGGAACCAGTCTGTGCGAAGCTCCGCAGCCGCTGAGCGGCTGCAGTCGCAGCGTCCGCAAATCCACAACATTTTTTGCTTAATGGCGATTTACCGGCTTGCGTCCTGCCGCGGTTAAGGCACTATAGGTTGTAGCGTACGAGGGGGAGCACTCAACAGCTGGTGTTCTGGCGCCGGAATGCTTATATTCCGGTGACGGGAAAACTCGTCCCCGCTTTCCACAGGAAGCGGCGGTGAAAAAGGCCCCGGAGAGCGCGGAAAACGGCTAGGATGCCAGCCATGGCTTCGAGTCGAACACATAGTGAACAGGCGGTCCTCGACGGGGCCGCGGAAGGACGGGGAAGCGCGATGGATTTTTCGACCGGCTCAGAAGTACCGAGCGACGACGTTTCGACGGTCTCATCCAGCACGAAAGCGGTTCACGCGCCGCGGTTCGACATCAAGACCGAGGGCAAGCGCGACGAGCTCCTGACCGAGTTCGGCAAGGAGACCCTGAAGGACCGCTACTTGCTCCCGGGCGAAAGCTATCAGGACCTCTTCGCGCGCGTCGCCGCGGCCTATGCCGACGATGCCGACCATGCGCTGCGCGTCTATGATTACATTTCGAAGCTGTGGTTCATGCCGGCGACTCCCGTGTTGTCGAACGGCGGCACCGGACGCGGGCTTCCGATCAGCTGCTACCTCAACAGCGTTGACGACAGTCTTGAAGGCATAGTCGGCACCTGGAACGAGAATGTCTGGCTCGCCTCACGTGGTGGGGGCATCGGCACTTACTGGGGTCGCGTGCGCGGCATTGGCGAGCCGGTCGGCCTCAACGGCAAGACCAGCGGCATCATCCCGTTCGTCCGGGTGATGGACAGCCTGACGCTGGCGATCAGCCAGGGTTCTCTCCGCCGCGGGTCGGCGGCCTGCTACCTCGATATCTCGCACCCGGAGATCGAGGAGTTCCTCGAGATTCGGAAACCGTCGGGCGACTTCAACCGCAAGGCGCTCAACCTGCATCATGGCGTGCTCGTCACCGACGAGTTCATGGATGCCGTTCGCGATGGCGCGGAGTTCACGCTGCGGTCCCCACGCGACGGATCGGAGCGCAGCACGGTCGACGCACGTTCGCTGTTCCAGAAGCTGGTCGAGACCCGCCTCGCGACCGGCGAGCCCTACATCATCTTCATCGATGCGGTGAACAAGTCGATGCCAAAGCATCACCGTGATCTCGGCCTCAAGGTCTCGACCTCCAACCTCTGCTCGGAAATCACTCTTCCGACCGGGCGCGATCATCTCGGCGCCGACCGCACCGCCGTCTGCTGCCTGTCGTCGCTCAACCTTGAAACTTGGGACGAGTGGAACAAGGACAAGCAGTTCATCGAGGATGTGATGCGCTTCCTCGACAATGTCCTCTCCGACTATATCGCCCGGGCGCCCGACGAAATGGCGCGCGCCAAGTACAGCGCCGAGCGCGAACGCTCAGTCGGCCTCGGAGTCATGGGTTTCCACTCCTTCCTCCAAGCGCGCGGACTTCCATTCGAAGGGGCGATGGCCAAGAGCTGGAATCTCAAGATCTTTAAGCACATCCGCGCCCAGGTCGATCAGTCGTCGATGATGCTTGCGAAGGAGCGGGGGCCCTGTCCCGACGCCGCCGACATGGGGGTGATGGAGCGCTTTTCATGTAAGATGGCGATCGCTCCGACCGCGTCGATCTCGATCATCGCCGGCGGCACCTCGGCATGCATCGAGCCGATCCCGGCCAACATCTACACCCACAAGACGCTGTCGGGCTCCTTCTCGATCAGGAACCCTTACCTTCAAAAGCTGCTCAAGGAT
>Ga0157370_10000689_pt1 | contig 42131 bp, 54 predicted proteins | sample C35metaG_FD_113463 | JGI IMG/M metagenome (GOLD analysis project Ga0157370, IMG submission 113463) | Corn rhizosphere microbial communities from Kellogg Biological Station, Michigan, USA - C3-5 metaG | ecosystem: Host-associated > Plants > Roots > Rhizosphere > Soil | place: USA: Michigan...
AGATTTATCAGAACCAAATATTAATGGCTCAATCATCGTTTACTTCGCCACATTAATATTGCCTTATGTTTTTGTTCGTCCAGGTGAACTGCGTTGGGCGGAATGGGAAAATATAGATTTAGAAAAAGGCCTTTGGGCATACACACCACCAAAGACACAAAACAAGACTCAACTGGAACATATAGTTCCTTTAGCTACGCAAGTAGTTGAGTATTTAAGGAAGCTCTACAACTTAACAGGAAGTACAAAGTATGTCTTTGCTTCAATGAAAAAGGGAAATCCTGTTATTAGTGAATCAACTATAAATAAAAGGCTTAAAAATTTTGGATTTGCAAATGGTGAAACTACGGGTCATGGATTACGGGCAACAGCACGTACTTTATTAGATGAAGTACTTCACTATCCGATTGAGCGAATAGAGCAGCAACTTGCGCACCAAGTTAAAGATATGCATGGTAGGGCATACAACCGTACAAAATATTTAAAAGAACGTGCAGAGATGATGCAAGCTTGGGCCGACTATCTAGATAGATTAAGAGATGAGGCAAAGGCAAGAGCTGTCGCATAAATAAGATAAAGGCCTTATCAAAATAAGGCCTGAATTTTTTCTTTGTACTTCTCATAAAGTTCTTTGGAAAGTTCAACACGCGTTGAGCCACCCAATTTAACTTTTTTAAGTTCACCTGAATCAAACATTCTATATATAGTAGTTTTTGATAAATTGGTGACTTGAATAGTCTGGTTGACTGTTAATAGCATTTATTACTCCCTAACTTTTCAATTCGTTTCGTTCTTGTTTTAAGCGAGACACTAAGTTATGCAGAGTAACGCTCACAGTTTTCTCAAAATTTTTAGTGGATTGAAACTCAGCAAACTGAGAAAGAGCTAATCCAAAAATGTGGTATGCAAAAACCTTAGCCGCTTCTGGATTATTTTTAAGCAGCTCCTCAGTACTTGGGCAAATAATATTTTGAAAGATATGTGCTGCTACTTCAGCAGGTGTACCTTCAATACTGTTGGGCGTTAAATTAACTTCACCAATAACTTTACTCATTCACGCCACCTGTCTATAAACACGTTTAACTTCATGATTCAGCTCATCCATTGCTGAGCGACCTTCTTTGAAATACTTCAAAAGCATTAACTTGTAGCGCTCTTGAGCTGCTTTGTTCATCACACCTTCATTGGTCAACGTGAGAGTGGTTTTATTACCTTTAATAAGATTAACGCCGTGCGGTGTACCTCTACCGCGGTAACCAGCATTCACATTGAAAACAATGAACTTCTCGAAAAGCTGCTGGGGTAGCAGCTTTGGCTCGAAAAGAAACTCTGGAGTAGTTTGTTTCGACATTAGAAAGGCTTCTCCAGACCAATTTAATAAGGAAGGTCATCGTCATAAGATGGGCCGTTATTTAGTAGTGGCGGTACATCGTCATAGTTATTTTGATAACCATATCCACCTTGGTTATAGCCACTATTTGAGTTTTGACCATAACCACCGCCAAAATTATTATTTTGCTGATGACCGCCATTATTTTTAGGTTTACGAGTGGTAATCGGGTTAGACATCAAACTAGCTAAAGACTTAGGTAGAGCTTCAGGAACTGTTTTACGATCAAGCAATTCTTTGGCCATCAATTCACTTTGAGCATGGAAACAAGAGAAGAAATTCATTTGGAATTTCCATTCACCTTTACCATTTTGATAATTTTCGCGTTGCAATAAGAACCCAATTCGAGCGTTTGCAACCTCTGGAGCAACTACACAATTCATCATTTCGCGCTTACCTGATTCGAAATTGTATTTCTCGATCTGGCGATTTGTCGGTGTAAGACCTTTAACACCTATACAAGCGAGTAATGCATTAATTTTATGAACACCACTTAGTGGGGTGCCGTCAGCTTTCTCTGTATAAATTGTCAATGAAGCGGTTTGTTTTGTTTCAGTTTCAAACTCAATTTCAAAACCTGTCGTTCCTGAGTTTGCAGTGACGAACTCCATATGTTTAATAATGCCAACATATTTACCCGGCTCTTCGATGCGGTTGCCTGTGTCTGCTTGTTTAGCTGATTCAGGATTAAAGCCAAATGATTTGTATTGCTGAGTCATGGGTATTGCTCCATTAATTAAGATTGCTGAGTAGCTTGTGCTTGAATTTGTGGGTTAGGGATGCCATAAAATTCGCAAATTGAAACATCCACCGCGTTTAAGTCGTTTTCGATATGGTCATCACCAAATAGATTCATTGGCGCTTTAACAGTTGAATTGCCATTATTCTTGGTCTGAAAAACGTATTGATCATTAATTACTGATGTCTGAAGGCAAATAGTTACCATGCCTTCAAGAGTGATTTTCTCATCGAGCATTTTGCCGATAGTTTTGATCTTGGTTTTGCCTTGGCTGTCTTCTTCGGTATGGCTTAAGAGATAAATACGTTTGTGGTCGTGGGTGTTAATTGCTGCATTAAATATGTCCCATGCATTTCGACCAATTTCAGTGAACTTATCAAAACTCTTTTCGGAGCTTCGACGCATAAACTCATTTGCCATGACATACTGAAAGTCATCAATAATGATGATTGGACGTTTAGATCCATTGATCACATTAATAATGAATTGCGGATTATCAGAGACAAGCACAGAACCCTGTTTGTTTTCAGGTGTGATATATGCCCAGCCAGCTGAACGAAAAGGCAATGGTTTTTTGATTACTTGAATCAACAATACGTGTTGAGGATTCAAGTTTCGTAGACTTGTAGATTTACCAGTACCAGACTGGCCAAGGATTAAGGTAGCGATACTCATTATTCATTCCTCATTATTCAGTATTCATTAATTTTTTTAGATTTATCTTGAGCCAGTGAAACCGCGAGAACGCTTATAGTTTTTGCGGTCATGTGATGGGATGTTTGTTTCGCGTAGCTTTATTGCGAGCTGCTTTCTACGCTGAAAATCAATTTCTCGCATTAGAGAAGCAAGAACTTGGGGGCGCTTCGCCTTAAACTCTTCCACATTTAAAGGTGTCTTTACGTCACCTTTTACGGTGTACAGCACACTGCAGTTTGCATTAGCTGCATAAACAGTCCAGCCGACACGTACAGAGTAGAGACCTGTTAAGCGGTCATGACCGATATAGGCTTTAATACCGTCTGGATGTGGTTTGAAATGAGTATTCATGATTAGCCCCCCATCATCCAAGTTGCTGCAGTTACAGCAATCACCCAAAGGACGAATGAAAGGGCAATAAACTTTATGAAGTCGATTGCATTAGCTTTAATGGTTGCGAAACGAGAAGGGCGCTGTTCTTTAACAGTAGGGTGTTGATATAAGCGTGCAGTCGTTTGACTAGGGATAGTGTTTTGTTTCATACTTATCTCGCAAGTTGCAAAAGCACATCGGAAGGTAAGAGAGTCGGTGTGCTTTTTTGTTGTTTACGAGGTAAATATAAGAAAACTTAGTTTTTGAGTCAAGTAAAAATATAAGAATACTTAAATTATTTTTAAGATAACTTATTTTTCATGTTTTAATAGATAAAAGAAAACCCACCATGGTGGGTTGGATGTAGCTTGTTATGAGCAAAAGAAATATAAAAGAAAAAAGTTTCAATTACACAAAAAGCTGAATCCGCTTAAATTCTTTATTTGCTTCAATATGGCTTCTATAAAATTTATCTTTATCTTTTGAATCAATAAATTCTTTGAATGTATTAGATTCAAGAAGTCTATAAATAAACCTTTCACCTGTTCTGAGCACTACCGTCAATAAGAAATGCTGGTAAAGAACATGGCTAATATTCCGGGAATTAACTTCAATTTTTTCCATATCTTGATTCCCTTTTTTGAAAATATTGTGTTGTGTTCTCATTAATTCATTTTTAACTTTAAATTATAGCTTCATGCTAGGTATTAAAATATTCTTTTTCCTAAGTAAATATAACGTATTAGGTCATAATTCTCTTTAATTAACTTTTGCGAACTCTTCTTTTTGCGCGATATGTATATCTCATCGAATCAATCACTTGTCCAATGAAGTGACAATTTTCATCAATTGGTAAGATGTTTGGATAAAAGTTTGGATTTATTGCCTTGAGATATCGTGAGCCGTCAGATTCAATAACTAACTTCTTGAAAGTCGCATCTTTATCATTTCTAACAACAATGATGTCTCCAGATTGCATATCAGAATAATGAACCGTTGGATCTACAACAATGTAATCACCTTCAATGAAGTCTGGCTCATTACTTACACCTTTAACCTTTAGGTAAAAACATTTTTCGCAGTCATCTGGTAATGGAAACCATTCGACAACCTGAGACATATCTACAGATTCAACATTCGTAAAGTTACCTGCTTGAACCCAAGAGAGAACTGGAGCCATTCGAGCTTGAACAGGGGCTACATTTGTAGATGCTTGAACAGGGATTTCACCTTTACCTGTCAAGATATATTCAGTTGTAACTCCAAATGCATTAGCCATTGCCTCTAGCGAACCTGCTTTGGGTAAATAACTGTCTTTTTCCCACTCCGTAACAGCAGGCGAACTAACTCCTGCAATCTTCGCTAATTGCACTTGAGTTAATTTTTTAGCTCGTCTGAGCGCACGTATGCGCTGACCAATAGTATCTGTATTCATATAAGTTATCTTACATATTGCTTTTGTAAGTTTTCTTTGATTAAATACTAAGAAATCTTACTTTTTGGATGTGGTTATGACTAAAGAAGAAGCATTTAAGTTGCTTGGGGTGAATGGTGTGGAATTGGCTGGAAAGTTAGGCATTGAGCCTTCAGCAGTTTATCAATGGCCAGATCAGAAAATCCCATTAGCTCGTGAATACCAAATACGTGATTTAGCTGAAGGCAAAGTGCCACTAAAACACAAAGCTGCTGCTGAATAAGGAATTTTTTATGAGCCTTGAAAAAGAAGATCTTCGTTTGAAGATGCTCCCCGACATGATGGAGCGATTGCGTCTTATTGCAGACGTTAGAGGGAATGATTATGCACATCAAGCTATTGTCCTTTTAGAAAAAGCAATTATGGGTGAATACCATGAAGTTAGCTTAATGCTTGAAAGAGCTAATAAAAATAGGAAGAAAAGGGAGAGCTTGGGAATTCTTGGTCGTGTTGGGGTAAACCCTGATTCACATATTTTAGAAATTAAAAAAGCCTGATGGTCAAGATCAGGCTTTTCAATTCATCAATACGGAAACCAATGAATATGCAAACTAATTTATCAAATCAACAGCAAATAATCCAGAGCTGGTTTGAACCGGCGCTTCATACACTTAGTGCATTAATTAAAAAATGTGAAGAGAACTTAGAGCGCATCAAAGCAGACACTAAAAATGCGGCAGTAAAACGTGAAGAGTTTAAAGAAGCTTTAGCTCGTCAACATCGTATTACTTATACACATGCCGAAGAAATTATCAAAAGTTTGGGTCGTGCTGGTCGGATCCGTTTTTTTGGTAGTACTTACATTCAGCTTAATAAGGGCGGTGAAGCATGAATACATTTGTTGATGCTACACATTCTTTCAAAACACAGTTTGACTTGAATTTCTCTGAAAAAATTATCGTAGATTTTTTTGCAGGTGGTGGGGGTGCCAGCACAGGTTTAGAGATGGGGCTAAACAGGCCTGTTCATGTTGCTGTAAACCATAACCCTAAAGCTATTTCTATGCATGAAGCTAATCATCCTCATGCTAAGCATTATGTTCAAGATGTATTCGCAGTCGATCCGGTTGAAATATGTGATGGCTATCAAGTGGGTTGGTTTCATGCAAGCCCAGACTGTACACATCATTCGCAAGCTGCTGGCGGTCAACCACGTAAAAAAGAAATACGCGACCTTTCATGGGTCGTTCTTAAGTTTGCTGGCAAGGTTAAACCTGATGTTATTAGTTTGGAAAATGTTGAGCAAATCCTAAATTGGGGTCCTCTTGTTGCTAAGCGAGACAAAGCTACAGGGCGTGTTATTACTCTTGAAAAAATTGAAGTGGACGGAAAAAAGGTACATCGAGTTGCAGAACCTGGTGAATATGTTCCAAGAGATAATCAGTTCTTAGTGCCAGATCAAACAAAGAAAGGAAAAACTTGGCGACATTTTGTAAGAAGCCTTGAGCGACTTGGTTATGTGGTGGAATGGAGAAAGATTATAGCTGCAGATTATAGCGCTCCAACAATTCGCAAACGCCTGTTTATGGTTGCGCGTTGTGATGGGCAAACAATTGTTTGGCCCGAAGCTACTCATGCCAAAAAACCTAAACGTGGTCAAAAAAAATGGCGTGAAGCAGCTGAGTGCATTGATTTTAGTGATTTGGGTAATTCTATTTTTGATCGTCCAAAACCTCTTGTTGATGCGACTTTGAGACGAGTTGCACGAGGTATGAAAAAGCTCGTTCTTGAAGCCAAAAAACCTTACATCGTAAAAAATACAGCTCCATTTATTGGAAGGGATTTTAATACGAGTTTTGGTCATGCAATTACCCAACCGTTAGGCACAACAACTGCTGGATATGGTGGGCATAGTTCACTTGTAAGTCCAATCATAGCGCCATTTTTAACAGAATTTGCAAACGCTTCACACCAACGTAATTGGGGAATTTTCGAGCCTTTAACAACGATATGCGCTCAAGTCAAAGGCGGTCATCATGCATTAGTAGCTCCAATGCTAGTACATATCGGTCATGGTGAAGGAACGCCCGATAGCCCTAGATGGAGTAAAGGTTTTGATTGCATAACACAACCTTTAGGAACTGTTACAGCTTCAGGAGCGCAACGTAATTTAGTTACTGCATACATGATGCAGGCTAATGGCGGTTTCAATGAGACTGCAGGTCATGACCTAAGGGCCCCATTAACCACTATTAGAAACAAAGGAAGCCAACAGCAGCTCGTTACAGCAGAACTTAGTAAAGAAAATATGGATGGCGCATTGCGTGTAGCAGCTTTCCTAATCAATTACTACGGAAACGGGGATGCACGAGATATTACGGCACCTATTGATACCTTAACAACGAAAGACCGTCTAGCACTTGTAACTGTTTGGGTTAAAGGTGAGCCATGGGTAATTGTAGATATAAAAATGCGCATGCTCTATCCACGTGAGTTGTACACAGCTCAAGGGTTTCCCCAATCTTACATTATTGATCGTGGTCATGATGGAAAGCCTCTAACCAAAACAGAACAAGTTCATATGTGTGGAAATAGTGTCTCACCTGAACCTATGGCAGCAATTGCCAGAGCAAACAATCCATTTATTTCGAATCAAATGAAGGGGGCCGCATGAATTATTACCAACACCATATTGGTGACTTTAATAACGCGACTCGCCACCTCAGTTTGATTGAGCGTGCGATTTACCGCGACTTATTAGACATGTATTACGACACAGAAAAAGCGATTGATGGTACAAGCATTGATCGTCTTGCTCGTCGTTTGCAATGTACTACTGATGACCAAAAAGAAGCTCTTAAGTACGTACTTGATGAGTTCTTTACTCTTGAAGAAGGTGTTTATCGTAATAATCGTTGTGAACGTGAAATTGCTGAATTCCACGGGAAAAAGAAACAGGCGAGTGAGGCTGGTAAAGCGTCTGCTGCAAAACGTGCAGCGAAAAAGAAGGGATCGTCTAACAATGGTTCAGCTAGTGATGATCAAGTGTCTAACGAAAATTCAACGGTCGTTGAAAATCCGTTAAACGAAGAACAAACGGACGTGCAACCAACCAATAACCATAAACCATTAACCATAAACCAAGAACCATATATTGATAGTAGTAGTAATGCGCGCGGAGAAAATTCTCAAATTCCTCCAATTCAATTTGCTCAGTATCAAAACGATGATCACAAGCGCTACTCGATGCGTGAGTTCGTATCTGAATACACGGAGTTTCAATACGATTTCATTTCACTTGCTCAACAGAGATTCGTTTCAGTACCTGAAATCGACTTGAGAACCATGATTCAAAACTTTGGTGATTGGTACTTTGCAAATGAAGCAAGTTCTGTGAATACACCAAGCCTTTGGTTGGTGAAGTGGTTTTCTTGGGTTCAAAACAACGAGAAACAGGTTGCTGCTAATCGCAAGAAGCAACAGCAAATCACAACATCAGGTCAAAAACCACAAGAGCCCGGTTACTTTGCAAATCTTTTTGAAGAACAAAACCAATCTCAAATTGTGGATGTAACCCCAGCAAAAAAGTTTCCAATGATTGAGGAGGTAGGTCATGCATGAGATTACCTTGAACGAAGTGCGTCAATTAATCGCATCTCTTCGCACTGTTTACGCTGCTCAGTTCAATAAGCAATTTCCAGTAACTGGTGAAAGCGCAATTCCATTGGCAGTAGTTGAACAGATAGCTCTAAAAACACTTGCTGGAGTTCAGCAAAATCAATTTAACAATGCGATTGGCCGTTTACTCACTGCAGGTGGTCGCTTCATGCCTTCGTTTGCAGAATTCCGCACCTGGTGTATCGGTGAAAGTTGGATGTCACCTGAAGAAGCTTGGTCGCGTGCTTGTAAGTTCACAGCAGACCGTTCAGTTGTGATTACCCAAATTACAAAGTACGCATTAGACGAGGTTATGTATTTGATCGAAGCAGGTCAAATGAGAGCAGCTCAGGATAATTTCTTCGGAACCTACAATGTGATGGTTGCTAAAGCGCAATTAAAAGGCCGTCAGCAAGAGTTTTACACCCCGCCGCTACAACTAGAGCATAAAGAGCCTAAACATGTTCCTGTGAGCAATGGTGAAGCACAAAAGCATCTCAATTCACTAATGCAACGCTTAAAGATTAATGGGCGTAAGCCTGCACCAGTGCAAAAACTGGAAGCCAAGGAAAAAGAACCTGAGCTTAATCAAGAGTTAGGACCAGATCCTTTCGACAATCCGCACGAATATGCAGAGATGTGCCGCCGTGAAGGTATGCCTATTCCTAGAAATATTCAGCAGTTAATTGATGGGGCTAAGGCATGAATAAACGTCAGCAGAAGAAGCTAAACAAGAAAGCTATGGATTTGTTAATTCTTGGCAGCTGGTGTCATCCAGATGATTTTGAGTTATGGGCAAATGATTGGTTGCTGCATATTCATTACCAAACATATGACGATAGTTGGGAAGATGAGGTAGAGCCATTTAATTACTTAACAGGTTTGGTTCAAGACACCTTAATTGAGTATGTGCAAGTGGAAGATGATTCTGAACTTGGCTTTCACGTTAAAGAGGTATTTAAGCGCTCTCTTGATATAAGTGTGAGAGATGTTTTCTCAATTTTCAGAAGTTCTTATGGGAGCCAGCCATGAGTGAGTTTGAGGGTGAATTTGGAAAGTGGTCTTGGGAGATTCAAAAAGAACAGCAAGCGACTGTGGATGAGCTTAAAAACTCAATAAGTGAAATGGCTCAAAAATACAGAGCTGAAGCACACGAATTAAGTCGTATTAGAGATTTTGAAAAGTCTCAGATGTATAGCCATTTTGCTAATGAATTGGATCGTTTAAATAAGGGTGGTGCTTGATGTCATCAATGAGCCTTGCCGATTACAAACGTCTTTATGCAAAACCACGAAGCAAACTTAAGCGCCGTGCTTCAGTCAAAAAAGAACGCGTTGAAAGTGAAGGCGAGGCAACGCTTGTACAGCACTTAAAGTCACACAAAATTGGTTTTGAGCAGGAATATAAATTCCATCCAACACGCAAATGGAGGGCAGATTTTTTAATTTCGGGAAAAAAGATTTTGATAGAGGTAGAAGGCGGGATTTGGAGCGGAGGACGTCACACAAGAGGGAAAGGTTATTTAGGAGACATGGAGAAATACAACGAAGCGGCAATGTTGGGTTTTACAGTTTTACGGTTCAGTACAGAGCAAGTTAAAGCGGGCGTGGCAATTAAACAAATTGAGCAATTGGTGGGATGAATATGAATATGCCAGTACAACACATTTTACAAGCAGTCGATTGGTCTAAGTATAGTTTTGAGGAATGGTGCCGCCAGCTTGGAGCTTGGCTAAATGGCGATACAGAAACAATGGTCAAAATAGTTAAAACGATGCCAACTAAACGCATCACTCAAAAGCAACGTGAAAAGCTAATGGCCGTGTACATGAGTGATGAAACTTTGAAAGATCGTTTGTGTATTCGCCGTAAGGGGACTTGCTGTCAATTAAATGATAATGAAGCACGGGCAATTCATAGATTGATTATTGATATGCAGTTAATTGAAGACCATATTTTACAAGAATGGATCTCAGCAATTTGGTCACATCATGTTATGGGTAATTCTTTAAGAGATATTGCTCAAAGTAATGACACGTCAGTTAATCAAATTAGACAAGATTTAAAGTGCGGACTTGCTTATATCAAAAGCCGTAATCCAAACTTTGCATTTGAAACTTTTGCAAAAACCACTTGAGTGTGCGCACGGGGTATGGCATATTCGTGATAACTTGGCGATTTTATATTTTATTGCCAAAGAAATGGCTCGCTTTTTGCGAGCTTTGCTATTTCTAATCCATTAAAAAGTAATAATGTTAGAAAAAATTAAAAAAGCATCTCTTGCCGATTGGGTTCTTATAATTTCAAGTGGTCTGTTAATTACAGGTCTTTGTTATCAGTTTGGATATTATGGGAATATAGGACTTCAAAGTCCTTGGATTATCAATCTTTTAGGTACTAAAGAACTATTAATCAGTAATCTTGGTTTATGTATTCTTTACGCTATTGCTGCTCTTTATTTGTCTTCTTATGTAGAAGAACAAACGAAACAGAGATTAGTTGAATTGGCAGTTCTTGCGAATATTGTTTTAATTGCAATCATAATAGTAGTGATAGTTGAAGATAAGCGAATAAATAATATTGCCGACTGTATTTCAATTTTTTTAGCCTTTAATTCTTTTTTAATAGTGCTCAAGCGAGGTTTTTATTTAAAAATAATTGGAGTGATTGTCTTGTTTTTAGTTATCCCTTTTTTAAAAGGTGTAGCAGATATACAAACTAGCATTTCAGAAAAGCAGTTTAATTCGGTAAAACTAGGGAAAGGTGATGAAAAATGGTTTTTGGTAAATACTCTTGGTGACAAAGCTGTATTAATTAATTCGTATGAAAAAACTCGAAAAGTTAAAGTAGTTGAAATTAAAGAACTTGATTTTGTTCAGACACAGTAAAGCTATTTTTAAATAAATTTTTTATGTTAAATTCCAGATTAATTAAAATTTGGTAAATAAAATGACGCTTTGTGTTGGCGGTGAATTAGATGGTCAAGAAATTGAAAAAGATGTGAAAATATTTAAAGCTTCTGAAATTGACCCAAGCTACACATCAACTTATTACCTTCAAATTTATAATCGCGATAACGTGTTTTATCAGTTCTGGCACCCGTATGGTGTGGATCTTCATGAGCTATCCAACAACGTATTAGAGATTCTTCGTTCAACTAAAAGTTAGTTTTATCGTTTGCCGGACGGATTACGGCACAAATGGCCCCGTTAAATATCGATTATTGGCGGGGCTTTTTACTTTATGTGCTAAGCTGCCATTCATAATTTTATGGAAGCTTACAATGTATATTTGTATTGGCGGTGATTTAAACGGCGAAGTTGTTAATAACCGTGAAGGTACATTCTTTGAAGCCAGTGAAATAGATGCAAGTAAACAATCAACATATAACCGCCAGAGTTATAAAGTTGGTGAAAATACATATCGGTTTTGGCTTTGTGCAGAGTTGCCATATATGGAAGCAACAGAAATCGCAGGCAAGCATCTAACCGAAAAATACCCTTATCTTTCTTAATTTAAAACTTATACACAGAAGCCTGCCATTTGGTGGGCTTTTTATTGAGTGGCCAAAATAGAGATAAGAGCTATTCATTAATATTACTGGTTCTGATTGAGGCAAGCCCATTGATTTTTATTTGTTTTATTGATGATATAGTTAAAATAATCTGAGCAAATTAATTGTTGATTTATGAAAAAAGAAAAAATATTTGAAGAATCATTAATGATGATTAATGAATTACGAAATGAATTATTTGTGTGTAAAACTATCGACTGTGGTCTTCGGCTTGAGTTAGCTAAAGAATGTGTGGGAATTTCTATTGAACATAGTGAGGCGATTAACTTTTTATTAGCTACTGAATATCCTATACAAGCCATGATTTTGTTACGTTCTCAATATGAAGCTGTAGTGAAGTCATATTGGATAATGTTTATAGCTTCGAATGAACAAGTAACTAGATTAAACTTCAATTGGACTAATGAAGAGCAGGGGCTTAAGGACAAATTTCCAATGGTTTCTGAGATGCTTGATTTACTATACAAAGCAAAGCTTGATGCTCATAAAATTATTGAGCAATTAACAGAATTTAAAAATTATAATTTAACTCCATTAAATTCCTTTGTTCATACTGGTAAACATTCTTTTATAAGAAAATCTGTGGGGTTTGAGCCAGAATTCATTGAAAGATTATTATGTTTTTCAAATAATTTAGTATCAACAGCAAGTCATTTAATTTTTAAGCACACAATTCCTGATAAGCAAGAATTATTAAAAACCATACATAAAAAATATAGTGAATGCTTTGTTTGATATGTATTTAATTTAAAAACTAACCGCCTCAATGCGGTTTTTTAATGGGTGAAATAAATGGACATTAAAGATTATTTTTGGCTAACAAGAAAAAAAGAACCAAAAACTAAACCTAAAAGCCGACCATTGCCTAAAGCTACTCAAAAATATTTAGAGGCAGAAGAAGAATTTACTGAAACTTTAGATAATCTGGAAATTAAATACGAAAAGAAGTTTCAATTTAAATCAACCAAGCACTGGCGATTTGATTTTCATTTAATTGAACATCGTATTTTAGTTGAAATTGCTGGAGGTCCTTGGTCGGGCGGTCGAAAAGGAAAGCTGAAAAACAAAGCTTGGAGCCTTGATCGTTACGACGTAGCTGAGGAGATGGGCTATACAGTAGTTCGTATAGAGACAGCTTCAAGATGTAGGATCGACGATACTGGACCAGCACAGTTAAGAAGTGAATACGCTACTGAGTGGCTCAAAAACTTGAAGAGGCAAATATTTAATGGATCAGATCAGACCATTCCCGCAGCCAGACTTTATTGATCAGGCTGAAGAAGAGGAAGCAATCCGTTTAATACCGGCACCAGATTTAAAGAATTGGGTTGTTGCTAATTTTCTAACGCTTGGTGGGCCACTACACAATCCGGACCATGACCATATCGCTGAGCTGCTACATGATAATGAAGAGTTTTTAGAATTTGCATGGGCTTCTTCTGCATATACGAGAGCTAAGCGTATGGTGTTGGGCCAATGTGAGAAGGTTATGTTTCAACAAGGCGGATGGAAGAAAGCTCGCCAAGAACAACAAATGCGAGATTGGTTCGGATTTGTGCCGACTTACTTAATCACTATCGACGCTACCTTTTGCGATAAAGCCAATGATAGTGAATTCTGTGCTTTGCTTGAGCATGAGCTCTACCACATTGGCGTTGAGCGAGACTCGGACGGTGAAATTATTTACAGTGATCATACTGGTCTACCAAAGCACTATTTAGCTGGTCACGATGTGGAAGAGTTTATCGGTGTTGTTAAGCGTTGGGGCGCAAATGAAAACGTTAAGCGGCTTATTGAAGTCGCTAAAAACCCGCCGTTTGTATCTAATTTAGATATTTCTAAATGCTGTGGAAACTGCGTAATAACCTGAGCCTTAAGGCTCTTTTTTTTGGCTATTTAGGTTGACGTAGGTTGACAGGATTGAGGATATGGCGGCTCTAAAAAAAGAGGTGAAACTCTTTATAGTTCGCTCACTTGCCGTATTTAATACACCCACAGAAACTGCTGAGCTCGTCAACCAAGAATACGGGGTAAAAGTTACTAAACAGCAGTGTGAGAAATACGACCCAACCAAACGGGCAGGTGAGAATCTAAGCGAAGAGTTAAGAATAGATTTTGAAAAGACTCGCGAAATGTTTTTGGGTAAGCCTGAGGCAATCCCAATTGCAAACTTAGCGGTGCGTTTACAGCGATATGAAAGCCAATATCAAAAGCACAGTAGAAACCGTGTAGCAGCTCTAAGCATTCTTAAGCAAGCTGCTGAGGACATGGGCGGCAAGTACACCAATAAGACTGAAATTACAGGCGCTGGTGGTGGTCCATTACAAAGCGAAAATATTACCTATGTGACTGCTACCGATGAGCAGGTAAGGCAGGCGATAGATGAACTCGAGAACGAATATTGATCCTGTTAAAAGCAAAGCTAAGCGGATCAAATGTGAGAAAGAACATTTATTTTTTACACGTGCTTTTTTCTTGCCACGTATGGGCTTTAAGTTTTCGGTTAATTGGCACCATGAATATATAGCCGACAAGATTGACGAGGTAATTGCTGGCAAGGTCAAGAACCTAGTTATTAACGTTCCACCCGGAAGCGGTAAAACTGAATTACTTACAAACCTTATTGCCCGTGGCATAGCGCGTAATGCTCGATCACGTTTTTTGTATTTGTCTTTCTCTCAGTCACTTGTAGAGGATGTATCGGCAACAGCTAGAAATATTGTTAAGTCGGAAGACTTTCAGAATTTATGGTCTGTAAAGATCTCAACCAGTACGGATGCAAAATCTAGCTGGAAAACTACAGTTGATGGTTACGATGCTGGTCATGTTTATTCTGCTTCAATGGGAGGACAGGTAACAGGTCGCCGTGCTGGTACATTAGCCGATGAAGGCTTTACCGGTGCGATTATTCTTGATGACCCATTAAAGCCTGAGGATGCATTTAGCCAGACAGCTAGACGTAAAGCTAACCGTAAGATTCTAAACACGGTCAACTCGCGTAAGGCTAAATCTGATACACCCATTATTCTGATCATGCAGCGTTTGCACGTTGAAGATCCGACTAACTTTGTGATGACGGGTAATGTGCCTGGTGAATGGGAACAGATCAGTATTCCCGCGCTTATTGATGATGAGTACATCAATAAGTTGCCTGAAAAAATACAAAGCAAAATTCAACGAAATGTTGAGCGAGATGCGAAAGGCCGTCAAAGCTATTGGCCATTAAAAGAATCATTGCAATCGCTATTGCAACTCGAGCAAGGCGGGCAGGATAAAGACGGCGCAACGGTATCCCGTTATACGTTTGCAAGCCAATACCAGCAGGCCCCTAAAAAGCTGGGTGGTGATCTTGTTAAGGCTGAATGGTTCCCACGTTATCTAGATCTACCAGTTCTTAAGTGGCGGGCTGTATGGGCCGATACTGCTCAGAAGGTCAAAAAGCATAATGACTTCTCGGTGTTTTTATGTGCTGGTCTTGGCTATGACAATAACCTTTACATCATTGACGTGAAACGCGGGAAATGGGAAGCACCTGAGCTATTGAAGGAGGCCAAAGCCTTTATTAATAAGCACAAGGACAGCAACACCAAAATTGGCAAACTGCGCTATATGGCCGTAGAAGATAAGGCGAGTGGTACCGGATTAATTCAATCTATTTCTAGGGAAACGACATTACCTATTAGGGCAATTCAGCGGGACGAGGACAAGCTCTCAAGGACAATGGACGTCATTCTTTATGTTGAAGATCAGCGCGTTTGGTTACCTGCAAACGCACCATGGTTATTGAACTACGTTGAAGAGATCGAAGGGCTCACCGCGGATTGGTCACATGACCATGACGACCAGTGGGACCCGACCATTGATGCGATTAATGATTCATTAGCCAAAAAGCCAACTGTATTTGATTAGAGGAAATTATGGCTGAAACTAAAAAGCCCGATGCAATTGGCGATGCAGGGGCGTATACAAACTTTGTCTCAAATCTTGGTACCGAACGTGACAAGGCATCACACGGTTCATTCGTTAAAAAGGTAATTCCTGATGAGCAATTAGAAGCGGTGTATCAACACTGGTTAGCTAAGCGAATCGTCAACCGTCCAGCAAGTGACATGCTCCGAGCTGGTTGGTTCTATGAAGGGATTCAGGATAATGAATTATTGAAGCTTAAAGAGGCGTGTAAGGCTTTTAACTTAGATCGGGTGCTCTTATCTAGTTTAGTCCTTTCTCGCTTATATGGCGTTTGCTACGTACTTCTAGGCACAGTGGACGGCGGCAACTTAGATCAACCGTTTGAATTAAACAAGTTAGGTGTTGGCCGTTTAGAGTTTTTCACTGTACTTAATAAAAAGCAGATTGAAGCCGATACTTCAAAATACCTGCCACCAAGTGAAGCAGGCGGTCTTTTAAAGCAACCTGAATTTTACAAGCTAAAACTAGATGGAAAGTCTAACCAACGGATCCACCATACACGCTTAATTAAATTTGCCCATGCTGATGTGGTCAATGAAGAGCCTCAAAGTATTTTGCAGGAAGTCTATGAGGATCTGCTAGATCATGCAGCTGTGAAGAAGGCCACTGCTAGCCTAGTCCATGAATCTAAAATTGATGTGATTAGAACGCCGCATTTGGTTGATAAGATCAAAGAGGACCTAAAAGGTGTAGCAGAACGTTTTCTTAGTGTCGGGTTGCTTAAAGGTCTAAACGGCATGATCGTTTTAGATAAAGAGGAGGAGTACGACTCTAAAACTTATAGCTTTGGTGGTTTACCTGACCTTATGCGTGAATATTCTATTCAAACTTCTGGAGCGGCCGAAATGCCATATACGGTGTTATTCGGTCAATCACCTGCGGGTATGAACGCAACAGGCGAGCATGACACAAGGAACTATTACGACAGTATTGCAACTAAGCAAGTCTGGTCATTAAAACCTTTCATGTTAAAGCTTCTAAGAGTAATTGTTCAAACTACGTTTGGTCGTCAGATTCCAAGCTTAGACGTTGTATTTAACCCGTTATGGCAGTTAGACGGTAAGGTTCGTGCTGAGGTTGAGAAGGCTAATGCAGAACGTGACGATAAATATCTTCAAATGGGTGTCATTACAGAGCCACAGATAGCAAAACAACTTGTTATTGATGGCGTTTATTCAGTAATTGATGAAGAGCATATCAAAGGGCTTGAGACAATGGTGAAGCTTAATGACAACGATAATTCAGATCCTGAAACCACACCTCCAGCAGGCGAAGAAACGTAAGAAAGGGCGTAAAGCTTCCAAGCCTAGAGCTGTGCACGTAAATCGCCGTGTAGAGCTTTATTACACACGGCAATTACTAGCTATATCAAAATACTGTCAGGAACAAACAAATGAATTAGTTATTCCTACAGTTGGCCAGAATATCGGTGATGCTTGGTTCTCGGACATGATGACTTCGTTTCGAGAGAAGCTGACAAAGTATGTTGTTGAGATTTCTAGGCCGTTAGCCACAAAGGTCGTGACTGACACCCAAAAGGAAGTGGATAAGCAAATTGCAGAGCACACCAAAACAATTATTGGTGTGGATCTCACGCCATTCTATCGTGCTGCAGATATTCAGGATGTGGTAGATCTAAACATTACGGCAAATGTCAGTTTGATTAAGTCCATTCCACAGCAATACGCCGATAAGCTTGAAGTAATAATTACCAATGCTTTGCAGACTGGACAGACTAATGAAGAGTTGGCCAAAGCAATTAAGCAATTGGGTTTATCTACTGATTATCGAGCACGTCTTATTGCTAGTGATCAGATGGGTAAGATTAACGGCCAAATTAACCAAGCCAGACAGCTTTCAATGGGTGTTGAGACATACACGTGGCAAACGGCTAAAGATGAGCGTGTGCGGCCAGATCACCAACATAAGCAAGGAAAGACATTTAGATGGGATTCACCACCAGATGGTGGACATCCCGGTCAGCCTATCCGGTGTCGTTGCACGGCATTACCTAACTATGAGGATATTTTGATTTAATATACAAGAAGCTTAGAATGGGCTTGAATTAAATAAATTAACAATTTCTTATATTTTTGGAGATGAGGGTGCTTAGTAACTTAGATAGTTCAATTTTCCCATTAGAACGGGATGTTTCTGAAATGCATCATTTTTGTTTAAGTAATAATGCTAGTTCTGAAATTATATTAATGAACAATCCTTATGAGTTGGTTGAACAGTTTTTAAAAAACCCTAAGATGGATGGTTTTTTACATTGGTATAATCGTATTTTGAAGAGCAATGATGTATACAAGAGTTGGATTTCTAATTTTAAATCACCATCGCATTTAGATCATATTAATATGTATCTACAAACTTACTCATCTGATAAATATTATGATAATTACGGATCTTTTAATTTAATTAATGAATTATATGATAATTCCCATTATTTACCTAAAGATCAAGTTTTATATAGGGGAGGATCTCATTTTGAACTTCCTACTGATTTTAATGTTGGTGATTCATTTGACTGGACTTTACCTCGATCAACAACATTAAATATTGGATCAGCCCATTCACATGCTTTTTCAGATTGCTCAGAAAAGAAGTATGGCCAGCTTCTTCCACATTTAACACCTACCTTGCTTGTGTTAAATATTAAGGATGAATATGTTAGAGGACATGTTTTTAATTATGGTCCTAAAAATTCAAAGAGTATTGAGAAAGAGGTTTTATTGTGTCCGAATATTAAATTATTTAAAACGGGAGAGATGGTTTTTAATAATATTAAAGTAGTTTATCTCGATATATTCGGCCAAAATTAAAATAAATTTTTAAACACTAGCCCACCAATAGGTGGGTTTTTTAATGAGCGCAATTTATGAAAAACATTTACCGCTTTAAGGTAGGTGACTTTGCTCCGAGTGAATCCACACGCTCATTTACACCGGAAGGTTATTTGAAATGCGTAAACGTTCGTTTGGGTAAAGCGCCTCAGGTACGTCAGTACTATGCATATGAGTTCCCAAATTTAGAAGGATTTTCAGCAGATCAGACAATTAATGTTTATACATCGGCTGAAGAGCTTTTTAAGCCAGAAGCTATCAAAAGTTGGGATGGTGCAGACGCAACAGATTATCACCCACCCAAGAATGAAATTAATGCAGCCAACTGGAAGGACTATCACATTGGCTATTGTGAGAACGTCCGCCAAGAAGGCGAATATCTAGTGGGCGATTTGCTCATTAAAGATAAGGACAGCATTGATTTAATCCAGAACAACGAGCGATTAGAAATGTCGCTGGGTTATGGAGCCACGTTAGTTCTAGAACAGGGCACTGCACCAGACGGCACAGTGTATCAAGCAAAATTTATTAACTTTATTGGCAATCATGTAGCACTCGTTAAATACGGTCGCTGTGGTGGTGATTGCCGTATCGGTGACCAAAAGCAAACTCCACCAGAGGGGAAAACAATGGAAGTAATTGTAAACGGTATGCGTTTTGACATTGGCGATAACAAGCCTTTGGCGGATGCATTAAAGATCCAGCAAGAGCAAATCGATAACTTAAAAGCTGCAAAGCTTAAAGTCGGTGATAAGCAATTTTCTATCGGTGATGAATTGAACGCTGTTCAAGCGGTCGTAGATCAATTGCATACCGATAAAACTACGCTTGAGCAAAAAGTCGGTGATCTGGAAAAGAACCAGATGACGCCTGAAAAACTTGAACAAGCTGCTACCGAACGTGCTGCTGTGATTGCCGATGCTAAAGCATTGGTGCCAACAGTTAATACCGAAGGCTGCACATGTGAGCAAATCAAGCGCGATGTAATTGCGGCTAAAGCAGGTGATGCATTAGTAACTGCCTTACTAGGTAGCGTATCGGTAGGCGATGCTAAGCCTGATCAGATCGATACAACTTTCCGCGCTTTGTCTGCCGTGAAGTCTACAACGCCAAGCAATGCAGTCGGTGACGCATTAAATCAACAACAGCAACACAATAATCAGGATCCTAAAGAAAATACTGGTTATGACAAGTCTGCTGCATACAAAACAATTTAAGAGGAACTTGAATCATGGTTCAGCAATTAAATGCGGTAGTCGGTCAGCGTGGCCGTTTAACTGCCAAAGAAGTTGTACTGTCATTACCGCTTTCAGGCACAACTTTAGTTAACGACGGCGATGTAGTTGTCCGCACGACTGATGGCAAATCTGTAACGGCAGTTACTGGTGCTACACCAACACGTTTTGGTGTGGTTGTACGCCACGGTGTTGGCAAGACTGGCAAAACAGCAGCTGGGAAAGAAGCTTATAAGGCTGCTGACATGTTGCCAGTAATGTTTGACGGGGCGATTTGGGTTAAACCTACAGCGCCAATCACAGACATTACTGCTGCTGTTTATGTAAAAACTGCAAATGGCACTACAGCAGCGCCGTTGGGTTCACTTTCAAGTGCCGCTACTGACGGAACATTACTACCTGGTGCAGCATGGGAAACTGTGACTGGTGCCGATGGTTTAGCCCTCCTTAATCTTCGTGGAGCTTAATAGAACATGAGCAAATTAGTAAAAATGAAAGCACGCTTAACGCCGATTTCATACGCCATTCAAGCGCAGGTAGGTGATGCATTCAATATGGATGCATTGGCACAGCTTTTCATTAAGATTGAAGAGCAAAACGAAATCACTCCACAGCTTCAACAAGTACTGGACTATGCTAAATTCATTCCAGTAACAGATGTGAAAGCTGCATATGGTGGCGGTGAAATCCTGTCACGTAAAAAGGGAGTTGGTATTGGTAAGGATCATGCAGGCACTGGTGATGATATCCCGCTTGCAGAAGTGGAATATGACACTGTGCAATTACCTGTGAGAGTCGGCACGATTGGTTACCAATATTCAATCGTAGAATTGGCGACAGCTCAGACAATGAACCTTGCACTTGAAGCCGACAAAGTTCAGGCTGCAAACTTGGCTGCTGAAAAACACATGTCGAATGTGGCTTGGTATGGCTACACCACAGCGAATGCAAGTGGTCAGCTCACTCAGGTAAATGGCTTTCTCAACCAGACTGGTGTAACGGTAGTGACGGCTCAATACAACTGGGCTACTGCAACAATCGAACAAGTCCTTTCAGACTTTAATAAATCGCTTGCTGATGCAGAAAATCAGTTTGATGGTGATGCATCGATTGAACCTGATACCTACATCCTTGCATCGAATCAATATTCGGATCTTTCCAACCGTATTGTCGCTGATTCTGGTGGTAAGACTTTCCTTGACTGGGTAACTGAAAAGAATATTTTTGCTACTCAAGGCAAACCATTAACCATCCGTGGTTCTGGTCGTGGTAATGGCAAAGGTACAGCAGGTGCTGACCGCTCCATCATCTATCGTCGTGATCCGTCATGCATCCAGTTCAAAGGAAGCAGCGTTGAATTCTTGACAGCGCAACCAAAAGGCTTAGATGTGCTTGTGCCGGGTCACTACAAATACCAAGGCGTTTGGCTGAAGCGTGTTGATTCGCTTCGTTACTTTGACCATGCATAAGGATTAAAACCACATGGCTAAATATTCATACACATACAGCGGCTCTAATGCCGCTTTTGTTTTCGCAGGTGTAGCAACTTTGCCAGCAGGAATCGCCGTAGCGCTTGAAGCAGCTCAGCATAAGGAACTGCAAAAGAATAAGTTTGCTAAGCATCTTGTTGAATCTGGTGAGCTTGAAATTCTGGAAATTCCAGAAGAAGAAACAAAAGCAGCGGGTAAAACAGGTGGCCGTGGTGGCAAAGGTGGCAATGCAGCTGGTGAGCAGCATAAGTCAACAGATGAAGCCGCTTTGGCCGCCGTGAGAACTGAATTAGCAGCGCTTGAAATAACGTTCAGTGAAGATGAAACACTTGAGCAATTACAGGCGAAGTTAGATCAGGCTAAGGAATAAGGTGGACCTATGGACGTACAAACGTTTCGCCAGAAGTTCTCGACTGACTCGAGTTTAATGTCTTTGCCAGATGAGAGAATTCAGGATGCATTAGAAGAAGCTGATCTGGTTGTATCTCAAATTGAGTTTGGGGCATTAAAGGAACGTGCTGTAGGTCTATATGCAGCACACATTCTTAAAGTTGGTACCGTAAGCGGCAATGGTGCTGCTTTTGGTACTGCATCAAGCATGACAATTGCGGGCCAAAGTGTGAGTTATTCACGATCATCAAAAGAAGCTTTCTATGATCTCAGTATGTATGGCCAGCGCTATCTTGCGTTAAAAAATTCCATTCCAATCGATGATGAAGGCACAAACCCTAATCGTTTAGGCGTTGGCGCTTTTGTCGTATAGGAGAGACCCATGCCTTTTAAATATCAGGCACCAGAAGGTTACAAGCCAACCAAAATTGTTATTGCTGGGCAAAACCTAGATATCAAAAACGGTGTTTTAGAATCAGATAATGACATTATCCATATTTTAAAACCCTTAGGTTTTGAGCGTTTTGTCGAAGTGGTTGAGCCAAAGAAATCGACAGCTGCTGCTAAAGAGTAATTAAGCTATGGGCGATTATCGTGTTGATAAGCAGGTCAACTTTGATGAGATGAATAATCGCGTTAGGTTTGAAATAAGACGCACGATTAACGCTCTTACTTTGCGCTTACAGCGGATTGTTCAGGAAGATATGTTGAGTGGCCAACGGTTGAACGTACAGTCTGGCCGCTTGCGTGGATCCGTTTCATCTAAAGTGGATGAGGATAAAGAATCGATAGAAGGAACGGTGGGAGCTGGTGGTGCGTTGGTACCTTATGCACCTGCACATGAGTTTGGTTTAAATGGTTCTTTGGGGGTTAAAGCCCATTTAAGAACTATTAAGCAGGCTTTTGGCCGACCTATATCACCGGTTCAAGTCAATATTAAGGCTCACTCACGGAATGTTCGTTTTAAAGAATTACGCTTCATGCGTGATTCACTGGATATTGTGGCCAAGATTGTGCCGAAAAATATTGATGCAGCAATTGAGCGAGGTTTAGCAGGTGAATAGCGAAGCAATCTATCAAGCGTTATTTGGTCGGTTAAGTACAAACGTAGAAGGATTGGTTACAGTAAGTCGCCGTTTACGTCATTTTAATCATGTAACACCAGAACAGCGCCCAGCCATGTTTATTACACAAGGCAATCAACAAGAAGTACCGGAACATGGTTTAGATTCAAAAGTTGAACTAGCCGCTGAGGTCTATCTCTATATCCATGAGGCCGATAGAGATAAACCGCCATCATCACAGATGAATGTTTTTATCGATCGTGTACGTGCAGCTATTCAGCCAGACCATCCAGATGTTAATGAATGTCAAACCTTAGGAGGTTTGGTAGAGCATTGCTGGATCGAGGGCACAGTAGAAGTATATGAAGCAGTAGAAAACATGCTGGATGATCAGGCGATTGCAATTATCCCTATCCGGATCCTCACAACCAATTAACAAAACATTCATTTTATGACCGCCTCTATGGCGGTTTTGTCATTTTAGAGAGGTCAAAATAAATGGCTCAATATTTATTTGGTGCCGGCAAGATCTTTGCTACACCGATTCAAGATGTTTACGGGCAACCGATTAGCAACCCTACACCTGTAGAAGTAGGGGTATTACAGTCGGTAGGTGTTGATATTAGTTTCGATTTAAAAGAACTCTTTGGCCGTGGACAGTTCGCCGTAGATGCTGCACGTGGTAAAGGATCTATTAAAGGTAAAGCATCGTTTGGTCGTATTAACGGAACGTTGCTAAATTCAATTTTCTTCGGTGGCGTTGTTGCTGAAGGTGGAATCGAGACGGTATCTCAAACCATTAATGGCGAAACTATTCAAGCAGGCGGGTTAGTTACCCCTGAAGTTCCTAATGCTGGCACTTTTGTTAAGGATTTAGGTGTTACAGATGGCAAGGCTATTCCACTTAAGCGCGTAGCCTCAGCGCCAACAACTGGGCAATACAGCGTGAATAACGCAACTGGTGCATACACTTTTGCTACAGCCGATGTTGGCAAGATTGTATTCATTAGCTTCCGATATTCCGCAACGGTCGCAGGTGGTAAGTCAATCACTGTATCTAACTTAGATATGGGTTATACCCCAGAGTTTGCCTTAGATCTTCAGCGGGATTACAAGGGCAAGTTCATGCACATGAATTTCTATCGCTGTACCAGTAACAAACTTGGATTTAGTTCAAAACAGGACGATTACGACATTCCTGAGTTTGAATTCCAGCCTATGGCTGATGATCTTAACCGTGTTTTCAAAATCGATTTATCGGAGTAATAGCAAATGCAATTTAAGCAAGTTGAAAACCCACGTGGTTCTACAATTATTATTGATGGTCAGCCATTTGTATTTGCTCCATTGTCACTTGGTGCGGTTGAAAAGTTATTGCCCGCTCTTCAAGCATTTAAGCCCGATGATGTTGGCACTGTGATTGATGTTGCGTTTAAGTCGCTTAAGCGAAATTACCCGGATATCACACGTGATGATGTTGCTGAAATGATTTATATGGATCAACTCACTGAGGTTATGGAAGCTGTAATGTCTGTGTCTGGTCTTAAAGGGAATGATGACAGCGCAGCAGGTGGCTCGGGGGAATAGATTGGGAGGAGCTTTACACGCATTTAGTGCTAACCATGGGTAAAGATTACGACTATGTACGTGATGAAATGGATCTACCTAGATTAAGAGCATTAAGTGCGTATCAGCAAAGTAACCCTCCCGCACATATAGGAATACAACGTCTTTGTCGAATCTTGGAAGCTTTTATGGGCATTGAAGAAACACCACAAGCTATTACCGTTTCAGATGATGATGAAGACGATATGCTAGAAGTCTTCGAAAGTTTCCCGCAGGGTGGTTAAGGCCGCCCTTATAAATATTAATGTGACATTAAGTAACCAGTTTGTTAAATTGTACGGACTTTATAATAATTGGTGAAATTATGACTCAAACAAAATTTTGTTATGCCTGTGGCCAACAAATTGATGTTCGTGCAGAAATTTGCCCTAAATGTGGTGTAAGACAGCAAGATGTTAGAACTACTGGGCGAAAAAGTAAGGTGGCTGCTGGCGTTTTTGCTTTGCTCCTAGGTGGATTTGGGGCTCATAAATTCTATTTGGGTAGAGTTGGCCAAGGCATTTTATATCTCATTTTCTGCTGGACCTTTATTCCAGCACTTATCGCGTTTATCGAAGGTATCCTCTATCTTTGTAGTTCTGATGAAGATTTCGCAAAAAAATATGGCTAATTAATTCGCCATAATTAACTTTTTAAAGCCTTGCAGTTGCAAGGCTTTTTTGTTTCTCCATAGCCCCTTCAAAGGGGCTTTTTTATGCCTGTGAGGAAGTTATGGCAAACAATAACCGTGTTGAAGTTCATGTCGGTGCCAAGACCTCTGAACTAAAAGAGGGGATGAAAGATGCAGAAAAAATAGTATCAGATTCTTCAAAGAAAATTGAAAATGCTAGTCAAGGTATTGATCTTAAGATTGATCTAACTAGTGTGCGAACGGAGCTTAATAAATTTGCCAATAATATTTCAGATAAGTTTAAGAATGTTGGCAATGATATTAAAGATTCTTTAACTGGCGGATTCTCACTAATTAAAGGTGGGTTCTTTCTTGGGATAGGTCAGGAAATTGCTAGAAGTGTGGCTGATGGTGTGGCGGCAATTCCAGATCTTGTATCTGCTGTGGGTAAAGCTTCAAAAGAATTAGAAATCCAAGCTCGTTTAGCTAATGCAAATACTACAGAATTTCAAGAGTGGGCATTTGCAGCAAAAAAAGTAAATGTAGAGCAAGATAAGTTATCGGACATCATGAAGGATGTAAACGATAAATTTGGCGATTTTATGCAAACTGGCGGCGGAGAAATGGCCGACTTTTTTGAAAAGATTGCTCCAAAAGTTAATGTAACTGCAAAAGAGTTTCAGGGTTTATCAGGTCCTCAGATCCTTGAAAAGTATTATCAGACTTTACAGAAGGCTAATGTCTCACAAGCTGAAATGACTTTTTATATGGAAGCAATTGCAAACGATGCGACCTTATTAGCTCCCTTATTAGATAACAATGGTCAAAAATTAAAGGAATATGCAAAACAAGCACATGATCTAGGCGTGATCATGAGTGATGATGCTATAGCTGCAACTAAAGAATTTAATACGTCGCTTGAGACTATCCAATCAACCTTACAAGGTGTTTTAACACGTTTAGCGGCCCAAGCTGCGCCAGCATTAAATGATCTGGCAAATAGATTTTTGGGTTTTGCCGTTGAATCAAAAGAAGGAATTGATGATTCAATAAAGTCAATCATTGGAATACTTGAAAGCCTCTTTAGTGTTGTAGGTGAAATCTTCAATACCATTGGTGGGATTTGGAAAGATTTAACTAGTGACATTGGAGACGGTTCAGTTTCACAAATTAGTTTTATGGATGCAGTGTCAGTAGCTTTAAGAGCTTTGGGAGTTGTAGCAACTGGTCTACAGGTAGTAATTCAATCAGCATTTGCAATTATCCGCGCCGTTGTTGTGACAGTTTGCCAAGCCCTTATTATTGCATTTAATGGTCTAATGGCTGGCTTTGACATGGTGAGAAATACCATTCAATTCGGTTTAGATGTTCTTCAAGTTAAGTTTCAAACTTTCGGTAGTGTGGTCAACAACATTCTGCATTTTAACTTTTCTGGTGCGAAGGCTGCATGGGAAGGAGGATTATCTCAACTTGGCGGTATAACTGAGCGCTATACAAACCAAATGAAAGGTCGAATGAACGACCTGAAAAATTCTTGGAATAATGGTGCAACCACTGCGGCAAATTCACTGGTTACTGCTGGTAAAAAAATCCTAGATGTAACATCAGCAGGTGGTAAAAAAATTACCAACTATGTGTATAAGGATCCTACAAAACCAATAGAAACACCAAGTGTTCCAAAGCTGGGTATTGGGGCTCCACCACCAAGTACCAATAAGGGCATTGGTACAGGTGTTAAAGATGACAAAGGTGGATCTAAATCATCAGCAAAATCTAAAGCTGAGCAAGAGGCTAAAGAGCGACAACGACAAGCTGAGCAGGCAGCTAAAGCACTAGCTGATATTCGGTATAAATATGCATCCGAAGAAAAGAAAGTCGCTTTAGATCTTCAGAAGGCATTAGATGAGATTGAAAAATCTAAGATGACTGCTGATGAAAAAGCCGCTGCTAAAGTCAAAGCCGAAAAGGATGCTTCAGACAAGATTATTGCTATCCGTTTAAAAGAGTTTGAGGAATACAAAAAAGCTCGTGAAGAACAGATTGACAATTATCAGCAGCAAGCACAGCGCCTTTATGAAATAGAGGCGGCACGGATCCAAGCTGAATATGATGCCAAGAAAATTTCAAATGTTCGCAAAGTTCAATTAGAGAAGCAGCTCGAAGATCAATTACGTGAAATTAAGCGGCAAGGTCTTTTAGAGCGTTTAGCACTTGAGAACGAGCAAACTGGCGTTAATGGCAAGCAGGGCAATCAAAACCAAATCACAAACAATATTTCTGATTTGGAGACAGACCAGAAAGTTGCTGACACTAAGTCTATGGGCTTAATCAGTGATGCGGAAATGAAAGACTTTGAGGCTAAGTTTGGTGGCTTTACTTCTCGACTTTCTAACCTTTGGGAACAGGGCATTCAGTCACTTATGAATGGTACCTTGACTTGGAGCAACGCAACTAAAGCAGTGCTAGCTGACATGGGTGCATTTGCATTGCAATCGGCTACTAAAGAGCTTCAAGGCTGGCTCAGAATCCAAGCCATTAAGTTAGCGCGTAAGCTTGGTTTCGTTGGTGCTGAAACAGCGGCCGAGGCTTCCGGCCAAGCGGCTCAAACGGGAGCAACGATCGCAGGTGAGGCAACACGTACTAGTGTTACAGCTGCGGGTGGTTTAGCTCGATTGGGATTAAAAGCAGCTGAAGCAATCAAGGGAATCATGATGTCGGCATGGGAAGCTATGGCGGGCGCATTTAAAGCTATGGTTGCTATTCCATACATTGGTCCAATTCTGGCCGTAGGTGCTGGTGCTGCTGCGTTTGGTTTAGTAGCTGGTTTAGCAGGCAAGATCAAATCTGCTCGAGGCGGTTACGACATTCCATCCGGTGTAAATCCAGTCACCCAGCTACATGAAGACGAAATGGTTTTACCTTCTCAACATGCAAATACCATTCGTGAAATGGGTAAAGCTATGCGTAGTGGTGCAAGTTTTGGAGCAGCTGCAGCAGCTGAAGGCGGAGGCGCTGGACCAACCATTAATATTAGTGCAATCGATGCAAAGAGTATTCAACGATTGTTTAAGAATAATGGCCGTGCGGTCGCTAGTGGATTAAATAGTTACGCGCGTGGATTCGGTAAGAATGGTAAATAAGGGGGTGTAAGTGTCTAACGTTTTATTTCCAGAATTACCCGGTCTTGAGTGGGATACCTCATTAACCCCCATGTTCAATACCAAGATCATGACTTCAATTAATGGCCGAGAGCTCCGTGCGAGCTTTCAGGCAGTACCAAAATATGAAATCTCGTTGTCTTACGCTTTCTTGCGTGAAAATAAGGGGAGAAAGGAATTGCAGCAACTACAAGGGTTTTATTTAGAGCGCCGTGGGGCATTTGATTCATTTCTTTATAAGATGCCTGAGGATAATGAATTTAATTGCACGTTTGTTGGGGATGGGTCCTCAACTTCATTCCAGTTATACAAAGATATGTATACAAGCCAGTTACCCTTAGGTAATACGCAAGAGCAGATAATTGGTGAAGTTGATCCTAATATGTGGAATCAAACACCAGTCAAAACAATGTGGAACACAAACCAAGAAAAGCTTATGTGGAATACCGCAACCGCTCAAATTACGAGTGACGGCAAATACGTACTTTCACAGCCGATCGAGGAGGGTGTAGAGGTGACTGTAACGGGCACTTTCTATTATCGGTGTCGCTTTAAAGACGACACACAGCAGTATGTCAACTTCATGCATAAACTTTGGAAGGCTGGAAAGGTCGAGTTAATCGGATCCTTAGGAACTAAGATATGAGACAGGCATCACCTCAACTTATCGCCTTGCTGGATGCTGATCAGTTCATCATGGCCGATTTGTATACCATAACGACCATACAGGGTATTGAGTATCGTTATACAAGTTATGACGTCAATTTGACGGTACAGGGGAAAGAGTTTCGTGCCGATGGTCCTATTATTAGTCGGGAAGGAACTAGCCTATCGTTAGGGATTGAGGTGGATAATTTATCTATCACAATTGAGACGAATGAAAGTACTAAATTTGGCGATGTACCTGTAGCTCAGGCTTTCCATAATGGAATATTAGACGGCGCTCGGTTTAAGCTTGAACGTGTATTTATGGATATGCACACGCCAACGGATACAAGTGCAGGTACACTCGTTTTATTCGAGGGCCGTATTGTTGAGCCTGAACTTGATCGGTATGTAATTAATGCAAGTGTGGTTTCAGATGTTGATAATTTAAAACTTCAAATGCCAAGAAACTTGTATACACCAGGATGCTTAAATACCTTGTTTGATAGTGCTTGTGGCTTATTAAGTGCTGATTTTGCAGTTAATACGACAATTGCAGCAAATAGTACGCCTAGCCAAATACTTTGTGATTTAAGTCAACCTCAAGGCTGGTTTACCCAAGGGGTTGTGGAGTTTTTAGAAGGGGTAAATATTGGCATTAAAAGAACCGTACGATTGCATGAAGCAGGTTCTTTACTCCTAACTTTACCACTTTTAGAAATGCCTGAAATCGGTGAAGCAATCCGTGTTTATCCAGGTTGTGATAAGAGACTTGATACCTGTACTAACCGATTTAATAACCGTGCTCGGTTCCGTGGTGCGCCGTTCGTACCAGTTCCAGAAACATCAATTTAACAATTTTATATTCAATCAAAGCCCTGCAAATCGCAGGGCTTTTTATTTGGGAAATATATTATGGCAGTTCCTGATAAAGACGCCTTAATTGGGCCGACCGTCACAGAGGCACAATTTAAAACCAATCTTGGTGCAATCGTTGATTTCATCAAGCCTATTGAAACTCAAAGCCCCACCTATGCTACTACTGCTTTGTTGACGGCTACAAGACCTACAGATAATCAAGCATATGCAAAGGCTTTAGATACTGGCAAAGTGTGGCTCTGGAGTAAGCCGGCTGGGGCGGCTGATGGAAACTATTGGTCAGCAACAAACTTAAGTGACTTTGATCAATCAAAAATTTACTCTAAATCTTTGCTACCAATTACCGCAATTGGGAACATGTACATTAAAGATTTAGACAAAAATGGCTTCTTTGTTAATTTGTCAAACGGGGAGATTAGAGCGGCTTCAAATACTGCTTTAACCATTATTGAGGTTAAATCTGGACAAACGTATGCAATCAGAGCAAGTTCATTTTCTCCAAACTGGTTCTGTGCAGCTGTAAAGGCGGATAGTGCATTAAGTGGTATCGCATCAAAACTGACACTTACAGATACGAGTCAGGTAAATGTTAAGTTAATATCAATTCCTACTGGCCAAGCCATTCAGTATTTATTTTTAAATACTTATCTTCAGACTGGATCTTTTGATATTAGAACCTCACTCGTGATAAATGAGGGCGATGAAATAACATCTACTGATCCTTTAAAAACAATCATTAAGGAAGCAAATAACGCAGTAATTTATGATGAAGATGCACAAGAAAAGATAGCAGACCTACAAGGTTCAACTATTAAAAATCCGGACTTAGAGACATCTTCAAAAAATATTTATGAAGAATCTGTAGTCTATGAAAACTTTTATGTTAATCCATCAACTAATAAAATTGGCACTGTAGCGGGCACTCAATACGTACCAACTGCTTTGGCTGTTATGCATGTTGTGCCAGGTAAAACATACTACATTTATAGCCCGAGCTATCATCAATATTCATTTTCAGCGACATTAAGTGATTCAGATACAGTATTTGCCACTAAACAAAATACTGCAATCACACTTGTAGATACTGAATATGCAAATGTTAAGTCATTTACATTTACTGATGTAAATCTTAAGTATTTATTTATTAATACCGAGGTGAGCTCTCAAGGTTTTAATATCCGTAACTCGTTGCGTGTGCTTGCTGATGTATATAGTGATGGTTACTATCTTTACAATGTTAAGGGTGCAGTACCTTACGATGCCAAGGCGCATGACCGTTTAGATAAAATTGATAGTCGTCTAGCTAATAAAGTATGGGTGGGAGTTGGCGACTCAATCACTGAGCATAACTTCCGAACAAACAAGAATTACCATGACTATATTCGTGATCGAGTTACTAATCTAAGTTTTTCGAATTATGGTAAATCTGGTTCAGGTTATTTTGATCGTTTCAACGTTGCTGACACAATTACTGAAATTGAACCAGATTTAATCACAGTATTTTGGGGTACAAATGATTGGGAATATGCAAATAAGCCGCTTGGGAATTTTCTAGATAACACCACTAATACTATGTCAGGTTGCATTAATATTGCTCTTAGTGGATTAATCAATAAATTTACGACATCAACAATTGCAGTCTTTTCACCGTTACCACGTTTGAACAACTGGGGCGAAAGTGGAACTAATAATGGTAACAACTATGATTTACTTGACTTAGTTTTACTTATCAAAAGATATGCTGAGCATTATTCGCTACCATTTCTTGATTTATATCACGAGTCTAACTTGCCTGTGTGGACAACTGAAGGTAATCGAATTTACTTTACGGCACCAAATCGACCCGATCCAGATGGCTTACATCCAAATGACGAGGGCCACTTAAAGATTTCTTGGCGTGCTCAGAAGTTCCTTGAGTTCTATTTATAGAGTGAGGGACAAGTTGTGATATCCAATAAAAATAACCTTGCTCAAGAGGCTGTTCAAGAAGCTCTTACATGGCTCGGCACACCTTATCACCATCAAGGTCGAGTAAAAGGTGTGGGGGTGGACTGTGGTACTTTGATCTGTGAAGTCTATGAAAAAGTTGGACTCATGGACCATTTAGACCCGCGGCCATATCCACCTGACTGGCACTTACACCAGATGGGGCAACGTTATTTAGAACTCATTTTAGGTGTATGTGATCCGATCAAAGGTCCGCCACAACCGGGTGACATCGTTTTATATCAATTTGGCAAGTGTATCAGTCATGGTGCAATTGTTATCGAATGGCCACAGGTCATCCACAGTTACCTCCATCAGGGAGTGATTATCCAAGATGGTACCAAAGGAAGTTTAGCCCGGCGAATTGCCGGGTTTTTTCGTATGAAGAGGCTGAAATAATGGGTGGATTATTAGGCGGTACCACGATTAGCACTACGGATACGCGCATTAACTCCATGCGGATTCAACAATCAGCTTATGGGCTTTGTCAGCCTTTGGTGTATGGCAAAACCCGTGTAGCGGCAAACATGTTTTGGTACGGTGACTTTCTAGCAACGCCTCACACTACGGTTGAGAAATCTGGCGGCAAGGGTGGAAGCACTAAAACCAGCAACACTACATTTAGTTATAGTGCTTCGCTCATGCTTGGTTTGTGCGAGAACCAGATTAAAAAGATTGGCTTGATATGGGTTGATAAGGATCAGTACATCACAAAGCAGGAAGGGTCTATTACGCTAGATCCTATTGACCAGTTAAAGTTTGAATTGTTCGATGGAAACAATAACCCGCCATGGGGTTGGTTGGTTTCAAAACATCCTGATCAAGCTATTAACTACCCATATTTAGGATATGTTGCATGTGCGAATTATGAGATGGGGAACAGTGCCAGTCTTTCAAATCATAACTTTGAAGTGATTAGCACAATCACTTTATCAGAGACCATTGACGATGCTAATCCGGCAGATGTTATTGAAGACTTTATTACACATCCACGTCATGGAGCCGCGCCTAATTTAAACATGGCGGATCTTGAAGAGTTCCGTACTTATTGCCGAGCAGCCAATCTTCTTATTAGTCCAGCATTCACAGAACAACGCCCAGCTTATGAAACGATTAATGAAATTGTCGAAGCTGTAAATTGTGCTGTGGTACCAAGTCCAGACGGTTTAAAAATCCGTTCTTTTGGTGACTCAGCAATTACTGGTAACGGCGTTACTTTTACACCGGATCTCACACCGGTTTATCACTTAACTGATGATGATTTCATAAGTGATGATGAGCCGGTACGAGTACGCCGTAGCCGTGATACTGATGCTTATAATCATGTGCAGATTGAATACATCAATCGCTACAACCAGTACAACACAGAAACGACTGAGGCCAAGGATCAAGCAAATATTGAGATGTTTGGCCTACGTACCGAGGATCCAGTAGAAAGCCATTATTTCTGTGAGCCCAAAATAGCCAGACATGCTGCACAGCTTCGCTTACAACGATTGCTTTATGTGCGTAATGAATATGAGTTTACTTTGGGCTGGAAGTACTGCCGGCTTGAGCCAATGGATATTGTCACTATTACCGATGAAGCTTTAGGTTTGGATCAATTCCCTGTACGTATTACACGTATTGAGGAAGATGGGTTCGGTGAATTAACCATCACGGCTGAAGAACTTGCCGTAGGTTCAAGATCTGCCATTGAATACGATTCACAAGCATCGAATGGCTATCAAGGTGGAAATGAAGAACCTGGTAATGTGAATGCACCAGCTATCTTTGAACCTCCGTTAAATCTTACAGATGGCAAGAATCAAGTATGGGTGGCTGTGTCTGGTGGCATCAATTGGGGCGGTTGTAACGTTTGGGCTAGCCTTGATAATACGACCTATGAAATGATCGGGACTATTTACGGATCCGCACGTTATGGCCAATTGGTTACGGCGATTGATGCAGATGATACTGCTTTACAAATTGAGCTAAATACCGCAAGTCGTATCTTCAGCGGTACATTAGAAGATGCTCAAGCCGATCAAACGCTTTGTAAAGTCGGCGATGAGTTTTTTAATTATCAAGTGGCCACTTTAAACGGATCTGGTCTTTATACCTTAAGTGATGTTCTGCGAGGGCGCTTTGATGATGCGCAGATTCATAACGCTGGGGAGCCTTTTGTGCGTCTTGATCGGGCTATTTTTGAGTATGAATTTAGTGAAAATCTTATAGGTAAACAGATCTTCTTGAAGTTCACTAGCTTTAATGGATTGGAGCGAAAAGAACAGACATTGGATGAGGTAACAGCTTATAGCTATACATTGTCCGGTGGACGCCCTGCGGGTGTTAAAGGCTTGTCACTTCAATCGCCGTTTGTGGGTACCACGTTCAAAGTTCAGTGGCAAAGCTCAACCGGTGCAGATGGTTATCGGGTTCAAGTTTGGTCGAATGGTGCAATGATTCGGCAAGTTGATACAACCAATACGGATTACAGCTATTCGATTGAAGAAGCTAAAACTGATGGAATAGGACGAGCTTATACAATTCGTGTAGCAAGTAAAAACGGCGACCAGATCAGCACGTATGCTGAACTAAGTATTAGTAATCCGGTACCGCCAGTACTTCTAAATGTTTATACAGCAGCTACGGTTAATTCTATTACAGTGAATTGGGTACCAAGCGAAGTGCCAGACCTGAAAGACTATGCTGTTTGGCTCAGCAGCACTTCTAATTTTGATCCTACACAAACGCCGCCTACGTGGACCGGCACAGATTTAACAACTACTTTTGGAGGGTTACAACCAACAACCCCATATTACATTCGTGTCGCTGTACGTGATGTATGGGAAAACACAGTCTGGAACTATACAAATCAGATTACTCAAAGTACTTCTGAAGCTTAAACTTAATCAATTCATAGCACCCAAACGGGAGCTTTTTTTTGCCTACTTCTGGAGTAAAAGGCATGGAACCAGTTTCTACAAGCGGTTTAACAGCATTATTAAAATTTTATGGGGCAGCAATTATGGTGACTTTAGCAGTCGCTTTAGTTGCAGCAGTGGTATTAATGACGCGTATGCCACGCTCACCGCAAGAGTGGGCCGTAGGCTTAATCTGTACGGTTGTATCAAGTCTTGCAGGTGGTTCATTCATTATTGTGAAGTGGGGGCTTCATGAGTGGATTACTGATATTTGGGGGATGATGGCACTTGGTGGATTCTTTTTTGTCTGCGGTATTCCCGGTTGGGCTTTGGTCCGGTGGACATTTAACTTTATCAACAAACAGGAAGGAAAGACGATTATCGAAGTAATCAAAGAAGTTAAGAAAGCCAGAAATGATATTGAAAACAGTTAATGCCGCCTACGGGCGGTTTTTTACATTCAAAGGAAACCGAAATGAATTTTAGTAATCTACAAAAAACACTGGGTGTTGCAGTCGATGGAAAGATAGGACGGGGCACATTGACAGCCTTATTTAAGAAGCTTGGAGCAAATCAAAGCCGAGCTGAAGAACTTGCTTTAGCTGCAAATGTGCATTTAAAAGAATATGCAATTTTGTATAACGAATTACGCTTTGCACATTTCATCGCTCAGCTTACACATGAGTCAGGCAACTTTCGATATATGGAAGAAATCGCATCTGGTGCAGCGTACGAGGGCCGTAAAGATCTAGGTAATGTTATGGCTGGTGATGGAGTTCGCTTTAAGGGGCGCGGACCGATCCAATTGACCGGTCGTGCTAATTATCAAAAGTATGGCCGAGCATTAGGTATTGATTTTGAAGCTCATCCCGAACTTGTAGCAATACCAAGTATTGGTTTTCTGGTTGCCTGTAAATTTTGGGTAAACAATGGGCTGAATGAGCTTGCTGATCGTGATGATGTGCTAACTATTATACGCCGTATTAATGGCGGTACAAATGGCTTGGATGATCGTAAAGCTAATCTAACTAAAATTAAAAGCTGGATGTCATGAAAGCTTTAATATTGCTATGCATTCTGCTTTCAGGATGTACAGCTCATACGATCAATAGCAATGTTAATGTAGTCATTTGTGTAAAAGCCCTTTGAGGAGGGTTTTTAAATTTGTGCAAATATTTGCTCGATTTTAAGTAAGATAAAGGAATTTGAGCAAAATTATTCTCATATATTAAATTTTAGCATTTATTTTGATGAGTTGTTGCTCAATCCTCCTTGTACTGATTAAACAGTTTGATTTTAGATTTGGTTCTTAAGTTTTATAACTTCTTTACTCAATTTATGAATAGTATCATTAATTTCTTTTGTATAATCATGTCTATCTACATTTTCTTTTCGCCCCATAATATAATTACAGCAACTATCAAATTTATCACAAATTTTACGCATTTCTGTCTCAGATTTTATTTCGTGTTTACCACCATATCTTAGGTTTATCAGTTCCTGACGGAAACTATGTAAGTCATCCATATTATTTTCTAAAGTGATTCTTATATTTTCATTAATTTTATCAAGCTCGCTAAAATCCAAGTCGCATTCATTATATAATTTGTCACTGAGAAACAATAAATCATTAAAAATCATGATATTTTTTTCATGTCTTTTTACTATATTTTGAAATAAGTCTAACTCATCAAAATTCTTAGTTCCGAAAATTTCCATCGCACAATATTGCTGAAATAAACTGAAATCTTCGTAATCTCGGCTTGCATGCCAACTTCTTTGTAAATCACGAATTTTATCAAGAATCATTTCAATAAGTTCTTGAGATTTTTTATATGTTTCTTGATTACGCCATGAAAGAAAACCAATAATTGCTACAATTGGAGTAATTACATAAGCAGTTGTAGTAATAATAGTATTTATTCCATTCATACTAAAATTACATTCTAAAGACTTTCCTTGGCAAACAACCATATACTGAAAAAATCCACAAACTACAAGAACACAAATATATACAAGCAAATAATATCCAACATATTTTTCAATTTCTTTCATATTGCTCTTCATAAAAATAAACTCATTCTTCCTAATATATTGTATTTTAGTCTTTTATAGTTATTAGTTCATCAAAGCTAAACGGATTTCTACTAAGTTTATCTCGTGACATTGACCAGTTGCGACCCGGCACATAACACGTACTTATACCGAGTTTTTTCTTTCCAAATTTTGCGTGCACGTTATCGAGTGTTTTCATCAATTGTTCTTTCTTTTCTATTACTTCAAAATCTGTGAGCAGGTCATAGGTGTGGCCAGCCTTAGGTTCTAAGCCTGTTAATATGACACCACATTTTTTATACTTGATACCCTCCTTAAATATATCTGACACCATCTTTACTGCTGCCTTTACAAAGTCTGTTGCACAATCAGTAGGTTCAGAAAATGCGCCCGTAATAGACTTATTATAAAATGGCGCACTCTCATCAAATGGGCTTGATTGAACAAATACAAGTAGACAACCACATAGTGACTCTTCATCACGCAACCGCTTGCATGCTTCTTGTGCATGCATTGCTATAGCTTCTTTCAAATCATCTAGCTCAGTTACTTTGGCACCAAAAGAACATGACTTTATGATTTGTTTTTTTGATGGAGGAGTGTCTTCAATCTCTATGCATGCTATGCCTTGCAATTCATTAATTGTTCTGGCCATTACTATTGAAAATTGGCGTTGCATTTCGCGGGCTTCAGTACAAGCAAGGTCTAATACTGTTTTAACTCCCATAGAGTGCAACTTCTTTGCATGTTTACGACCAACTCCCCAAACCTCACTGACATCGATTTGAGCGAAATAATATTCTTTGTTGCACGGATCCATGGACACCAGATCGCACACACTGTTAAAGCCGGGATTCTTTTTAGCAATGTGATTAGCAATCTTAGATTCTGTTTTACTTCTGCCGATTCCGACACAGACAGGAAGGCCTAGCCATTTCCATATTTGTTGTCGCATTTGTTGGCCAACCTTCTCTAAATCAAAGTTCTTCTCATAAGCGGTAAAATCAACAAAACACTCATCTATTGAGTAAGGCTCAACTTCTTCATCAGTTACGTACGAACTCAGAATCGTATGAAATCGCCGAGACATTTCTGCATACATTGCATAGTTGCTTGATAGCACTACTACGTTATGTTTTTGAACTATGTCTTTAATTTGGAATAACGGCACCCCCATTTTTATATTTAGGGCTTTGGATTCGTTGCTGCGCGCCACGGCGCACCCGTCATTATTTGATAATACGATGACGGGTTTGTTATTCAAACTTGGGTCAAAGACTCTCTCACAAGAGACGTACATATTATTTACATCTATGAGAAAAAAGACTTTGTTCTCATGTTTCATGACTTATTTCTTATCATTTTAATGATGCAGGTAACAACGCCCCAAATAAGCAGCTCTTGGCCATCTACTAAATGAATATCTTTGTAATCTGGATTTTCGGCTTTGAGCCATTGGCCTTTTTCATCGATCATTAGGCGCTTAACTGTAAAATCATTATCGATTAGTGCTACCACAATATCGCCGTGTTTAGCATCTAAGCTACGATCGACAATGAGCTCGTCATCAATGTCGATACCTGCATTTAACATTGAGAGTGAAGCAACTTTGACAATGAAAGTTGCAGTTTCATTTTTTATTAGGTGCTCATTCATATCGAGCGCTTTGTCTATGTAATCTTGTGCTGGGCTGGGAAAACCTGCTGAAATCTTCTCTAGAGCATAGGGGACAAGCATGTGAGTGGTTGGTATAACTTGCTTGATTGATAAGGCTTCAGATAAAACAATACTACTTTGTAGATATGGTTTTATCTGGATGATGGATGGTGCAATTTCGCTCATAGAATATCTCCCAACTTGAATTTGTAACATATTCAAGATGATATGCTAGAGCTTAGTTAAATTTCAAATTTAAAAAGTTGTGGATAAATAATGACTAGTCGTAACTTGTCGCTGATTATTGTGCATTTGGTCGGAATTTCTTCAATTCTGATCTTGGTTGTGCTACGAACTCATCAGCTGGCATATCTAAGAAAAAATCCTTAGCTTCTTCATGTTTGCAATGCAGCCAATCATTTCTTAGTTCAGGTGGGATGACAATGATAGAGCGCTTCTCATCGGTGGGCGCGTGAAATTGCTTCATGAAAGGGTGGTGATCAGAATTAATGGTAAGCATGCTCATGGATCTGATTTCTTCGCCGTTGACTACCGCATATTCATAAATACCAGCAATAGTGAAAGGCATATCATCTTTACGATAAATACCCCACCATTCTGGCTTGTTATTAATATACTTTGGCTCAAAAATTACATCTGCCGGAATTAAGCAAAATTGGTTTTTCTTCCATGCATTTTTGAAACTGGGCTTCTCGTGGATTGTCTCAGTTCTTGCATTATATGTGTTGTGAACTTTCTTAAGATCTTTAACCCAAGGGGCCACCAAGCCGAAGCGAGCTAATCGCCATTCCATTTGCTCTTTTTTAGAGAATAAAAGGGGAGCTTCATAGTTAGGGTATATGTGAGATTTATATTCAAATGTTGGCTCAAACAGATCCAACAAGTGAATTCTATCTTTTGCAATAGGTTCGTAGTTTGAGCACATAAATTTCATCCTAACTTTTCATAGTGGATTTAATCTCTTGAGCCAATTTAATAACTTCACTGAGTTTATCAGTAGTTATATTATTTGTAGCTTCTTCGTTATTTGAGGAGGGGTTTGGGCCTAGAAAATAACGACTACTTAAGTGAACTATAAGATCATCCTGTTTTGTTTTATCGGAAAGCTGAGCTACATATAGTGGTAGTGCAAGAAGTTCTAAGTGGCTAATATTAGAATAATGTTGGTTATTGAGTAATCTTTTTCTTTCTCTAATTAAATAAGTTAAGAATGTAGATAAGAAAATAAATAAGGATATATAGAAACCATAAAATTGAATAACTTTTATTTCATGAAGAAAATCCGTAAACATTACAAGGATTACTAAAATAGCTAATATAAAAATTATTATAGAAAAAACAGTTAAAATTAATTCATTATAAGTTTTGATATCTTTTTCATATGATAAAGCTTCTTTTCTAAAAGCTTCTATTAATTGTTCACTACTTACCAAACCAAATTTTTCTTTAATCTCTATCGCTTGAGCGCCTAATTCTTCAATAGTATTTGTACTTTCAATTTTTTTAGATTTATCAGATACCGCTTTGAGTACCTTGTACGCTTCGAGTGAGAGCCTAGGCAAATGGGGGGAATCAGGTGAGAAAACGTATTCATTATGAATTGCCAATATACTTAAAAGAATATCATTGAGTTCGGAGTAATTAGCCTCGCTTAAAATTAAATCGATGTTTAAATCACCAAATAATTGTAATGAATCCTGAATGCGTATTAAAAGAGACTTTATTGCAGGTATATTTATATTGCCAGTGTTGTAAAAGTGTGAGTTATAAATATCTGGCAATTGATTTATTTCTTCAAGAAGTCCGCCTCCTTCTATTGATGCCTGTTCTAGATCTGTTATAGGAAGTCCATTAAGAACATTAATATGAAGCAAGATCTTTCTTAAGGATATAAGAATATTTCCTAAAGTGGCATCATCAATAAAACTATTGAAAATATTAAACTCATGAATAAATGCTTGCAACTTGTCGTTGCGCCTAGCTATTTCATGTTTGAAAGCAAAGCTAATTTGATCAGGGTTGTCAACATACGGTTTGACTGGAAGCCCAGTTGCGGTTTTATCAAGAATTTCTTTGATAATTTGATTTATTTCAATTAATTGATTAGCCATATTAAATCTAGTGTTTGTTTTAGTTTCATTAGTTTTCTAAAAGTAAAAGAAATTTTTAGCATATGGAAGTGAAATTAATTAAAAAATCTTTTAATTAAGCTAACTAATCAATACGCCAATTTCTCATCTCGATTAGCAACTGATCATACTCACAACTATATAATTATTTTGCAACCCTAATGACCAACCTATCTCTTTATAAAATGGTTCACCATATTTGATTGTGTGCTCGATGTAAAAATAGACCCAATCTTTCATTCGTAAATTCTCAATTATTCAACTTGCGATTTAATATTTTAGGGGCCAATTAAATAGGCCTACTTCTTACAATGTTAGCTCAATCTTACAAACTTTTTCTTCTGCTTTTTAAATTGAGTCTAATTTTTAAAAGTTAGATATCTTTTTTGATCCAAGTGAACATAATTTAATCGGAAAAAATCCTTCTAGCACAAATGATAGTACTAAAAATGTTCAATAATTTTAGTTAAATACTGGTTAAAAATAGCTTATAGAGTATAAGAAGATAGGTTTTTGACGGTATGAATTATTGCGGTATCGGTTTGTACTGGAAAAAATACCGTAAAGATTACGGTAACTGGTGGTACGTTTTGGTACTTTATGAAACTAATTAGAGTTTGTTATATTAGTGATATCAATGGTTTTGGTAAGAATTGATACTTGCTGAAACTAAAATTTGGTGCGCCCGGCGGGGATCGAACCCACGACCCCAGGTTTCGGAAACCTGTACTCTATCCAACTGAGCTACGAGCGCATGCGTGGGGCACATCATAGGAAAAAAACACTGGCAGGTAAAGCACGAAATACGTGCCAAGTGAATTTAATGCTTAATTAAACAGCAAGTTGTTTAATATTTATATACTTTCTTGAATAAGCTGAATTGAATAGTTAATTGTATGTAAAGCACTTGCAAGTTCCTGAGGAGGAATTCGTGATTCTTGCAAACTGGTAATCCATTGTATTTGGCATAGTTTAAGCTCTTGTATTGTTGTGGCTTTCTCTATTTTTTGAACTAGTGGTTTAGTCATTAGTCCACAATAACTGCTAAGCGTTTTCATCATTAATAGTTGTATTTCTTCGAAAGAAAGAGCCTTAGAAGGTATTATTGGTTGAAAATATGTAGTACTGGACTGATCTAAAGTTTTTTGTTCGGAAAGCTGAATTTCTCCAACAATATTTGGGGAATGTGCTATGGAGCTACCAACAGATTCTTTTTGATTTTCTTCTACTTTATTTATTGATGATGTTTTTAAAATAATTTCTTCATCAGTTAACGTTTTTGTAGAGGCAGTTGGGGCAATAAGCTCTAAGTCGATAAGCTGTTGAATCAATTCCGGAGAAGCAATGCGTTTTTTAAATTCACCATTTAAGTTTTGAAAATCTTCATGGTCTATTAAGAGTAATAAACGTCTTTGTTTTGCATTTAAAACAATATTGCGTTGTTGAAGCGCAACTCTCCCTAAATTGGTTCTATAAAAACCAGCCATTATGTTTCCCCAATATATCAGACTGTTCAATTTTCTGAGTTGAACAGTGCTGTTTTTAATAAAATATAAATGGGGTTAACCATAAAACTCAAAAATGACAATATGATGAAGAATTGATGAATATCATCTATTTAAGTCA